>OFET01000158.1_pt1 | contig 84054 bp, 77 predicted proteins | sample 1521211 | NCBI WGS metagenome assembly OFET01 (sample SAMN03766358, study PRJEB24113) | microbial mat metagenome | isolation source: enrichment culture HLUCC-A from microbial mat sample contains cyanobacterium...
CAGCGCGGTGAAACAGACGCCAGCGGTGCCGCACGCCCGCTCTACGCCGCCGCACGCAGCAGTGGCGTCAAGCTCGCGCCGAGAGGCGCCCAACCGCATCGCCGTGAATAAGAGAGGCTAGCTGTCGGTGAAGGCGCAGCCCTCAAGGTCGCGCCCGCCGATCTTGGCGGTGGCGGTGAAGGGATAGGTCCGGTCGGTCATCCCGTCGCTGCATTCGCCGGGGGTGATCGTCACGACGACGCCCTCCCCGCTGGCGAGCGTGCCGGTGAAGCCCAGTCCGTTGTTCCCGGCAAAGCGGGCAGCCTTGAAGCGGGTCCCGTCGATGTTCTCGGGCGTGGAATAGGCCGCCACGCCTGCCGCCTGGTCGATCGTCATGCCCCAGAAAGGCTCGTTCCCGGTCACCTCGATCACCTCGTCCTCGGCGATCCCGGAAAAAGGCTCGGTATCGCGGCCGATCGCATCGCCCTCCTCCCCCGCGCAGGCGGCGAGCACGAGGCAGGCGGCGAGAACCGCGCTGGCAGGACGGGTGGGTGATGACGGCATCGGCTTTCCTCTCCTTCGCGCCAGGGCCTTCCGTGAGCGGCCTTCGGGCCAGGTTGCGCCGGATCGACCGCTCTAATTTCCTGTTTTGCCGCGATTTACCATGTCACGCAGCGCATCGGGAATCGCTCTAATGCCTTGCCCTTTCATATGCAAAAGGCGGACCCCGTCGAGGCCCGCCTTTCTTGGATATTGCCGATGAACCGGGGCTTATTCGGGCATCAGCACCGTGTCGATGACGTGGATGACGCCGTTCGAGGCCTCCACGTCGGTCGCGGTCACGGTCGCCATGTTGCCCGCCGCGTCGGTCAGCATGACCTGCCCCTCGACCAGCGTCGCGGTGAGAGTCGGGCCGCCGACGGTTTCGAGCTCGAGGCCTTCCTCGCCCGCGGCTTCGATCGCCTCGGTCACGGCGGCGGCATCCATCAGGCCTTCGACCACGTGGTAGGTCAGGATCGATTCCAGGCGATCCGTCTCGTCGGTGGTGAGCGTCTCGACCGTGCCTTCGGGCAGCTTGCCGAAGGCTTCGTCGGTCGGCGCGAAGACGGTGAAGGGACCATCGCCGCTCAGCGTGTCGCCCAGTTCGGCGGCGTTGATCGCGGCGACCAGCGTGGTGAAGCTCCCGTCGTCCGCCGCGACCTCGACGATGTTGCCGGGCGCGGTCGCCTCTTCGGCCATCGAGGTTTCATCGGCCATCATGTCATCGTTTTCGGCGGGTTCCTCGGCGCAGGCCGACAGGCCGAGCGCGACGGCGGAAGCAATGGTGATCGTGAGCTTTTTCATCGGGTAGGCTCCTCAAGAATTGCAGTGACGGATGCGCGTTTCGCGGCGCGCGGTGAGTGGTCGGGCCGGTTTGCGTCATCCAACCCCCCCTCCCCTCGCCAATGCTCGAAGCCGTGCAGGCGTTCCATTTTTCTGCCACAATTTTGCCGCCCGGCCTGCCCGGCGCCCGCGCGACGCGGAACCCGCAGGGGCGCGCGCGGTTGCCAGCGACATGGACTGGACCCCGACCCGAGAGCGCGCGCTCGATCGCCTTGCCCGCTTCCTTCCCCGCGCAGGCAGCGACTATGCCGAAAGCCGCGGCTATGACGACGGGCCGGTCAGCGATGCGCCGGGCGAACGCGGCCGCTCCAACGTCTCGCAATTATCGCCCTGGCTTCACGCCGGGCTGATCGGCGAGGCCGAGGTGATCGAGGCCGCGCTGCGCCAGCACAGCCCGCGCGAGGCGGAGAGCTTCATTTCCGAGGTGTTCTGGCGGGTCTATTTCAAGGGCTGGCTGGAACAGCGCCCCTCGGTCTGGGAAAGCTACAGGGAAGCGCGCGAGGCGGCCATTTCGCGGCTCGAAGGCAATGCCGGGCGACGCACCGCCTATCATGAGGCCACCGCGGGCCGCACCGGCATCCCGGCCTTCGACACCTGGGCGCACGAGCTGGTCGAGCACGGCTATCTCCACAACCACGCGCGGATGTGGTTTGCGAGCATCTGGATCTTCACTTTCGAGCTCGACTGGGAACTGGGCGCGGATTTCTTCCTGCGGCACCTGCGCGATGGCGATGCCGCCTCCAACACCCTGTCCTGGCGCTGGGTCGGCGGGCTGCACACGGCGGGCAAGACCTATCTCGCGCGGGCCGACAACATCGCGCGCTACACCGCGCACCGGCCGGGCGGGCCGCTCGCCGCGGAGGGCCTCGCCGGGGACGCGCCGCCGCTTCGCGAGGAGCGCGAACACGCGCGGCGCGCGCTCGACCTGCCCGGTCCGGTCAGCCCGCAAGCGCTTGCCGAGCCCTACGCGCTCATCCTCCACGACGAGGCGGCGAGCCACGTCCCGATCGCCCTGCCGGCCCGCCCGGCGCTGGTGATCGGCGCGGCGCGGCCCGAGGCGCGCTCCCCGCGCGAGGTGGGCGAGCCCGCGGCGCAATTCGCGCGCGGCGCGGTGGAAAGCGGGATGGCGCAAGCGGCCCGCGCCTTCGGCTGCGGGTCCTGCCGGTGGGAGGAAGGGGACGACCTTCGCGCGATCCTGGCGGACGCCGGGATCGAGCGGGTCGCCTGCCCCTATCTCCCGATCGGCTGGACGCACGACGCGCTGATGCCGGCTCTCGCCCCGCTGGCGGAGGATGGGCGCGCCGCCTTCCTGCTGGGCGATCTCGCGCGGGCGACCTGGCCGCACGCGCGCGCCGGATTCTTCCGGGTGAAGAAGGAGATCGAAGCGATCCTCGGCGAGCTCGGCATCACCGGCGCGAACCCGCCCGGCGACCTGCCGGGCTGACCCCGGCGCTCCTGCCCTCCTCGCCCGCGCGGCCGCCGGATCATCCTTGCCGGGCAGCGCTGCGGGCCGAGGCCAAGATCGGGCACGCCCAAGCCGACGTCGAGCCCGCTGCACACCCGCCCACGCCGGTCGCGCCGGACGCCGGGCACCCGTCAGGCCTTTACAGCACCTTGTCGGGGCGCGCTGCGTGCTTGTCCTTTTCGCCCTTGCCGAAATGGCGTTCGAGCCGTTGGGCGAGCGTCGTGGCGGCCTTGCGCGCGGCGTCGTCGACCTTGTCCGCCCTCGCCGTCACGCCGATCGGCTTGCCGCCGCGCGGGCGGGCCTCGATCGTGCAATGCTTGTCGGCCGCGCCGTGCTTGGCGCCGTTGTCGTCGGCCACATGGACCTCCACCCGCGTCAGCCGTTCCTCAAAACGGGCGAGCTTCTGCCGCACCGCCGCCTCGATCCGTTCGGCGACGTTTTCGGTCCCCATGACGGAACTGTTGGTGTTGAACTGGAACTGCATCGCTAGGTGCCTCCTTGCTTGTGTTGTAATCGCCCACCGTATCGGACGAGGGGCCTTTCCTGCAAGCCAGGGAATGAACCGGCGATTGCGACAGGGCCGGGGCCACGCACGGTGCGCCCCATGCGATCGAAATGCCGATCGGCGTGCGATCGGCGTGCGATCAGTCCGCGGAGGACGCCTCGGCCGCCTCGGCCGCCTCGGTCGCCTCGGCCTCGCGCCGGGCGGCGCGTTCGGCATCGGCCTTTTCGCGTTCCACGGCGGTCTTGCGCGCCTGTTCGGCGAGCCCGCGCCAGGTCTTTTCCGAACGCAGTTCGCGTTCGCGCACGTTTTCGAGCTTCGCCTGCTTGGCGGCCTTGGCCGCTTCGTTGGCGCGTTCGGTGTAGAATTCGTAGGTCTGGGCCATCGGGGGCCTCCTCGTGTGGGGGTTGGTCGCGGCGGGACAGGCGCGCGGGGAACGTTGGCCGCCCCCCGCGCTCCGTCCGTCCGGCGTCAGTCCGCCGCGACGAGGTTGATCGCGCTTTCCTTGCCGTTGCGGCCGGTTTCGACCTCGTAGTTGAGGCGCTGGTCGCGATCGAGCGTCTGCATCCCGGCGGCATGGACCGCGGTGATGTGGACGAAGCTGTCGGCGGAACCGTCATCGGGCTGGATGAAGCCGTAGCCCTTGTCGGTGTTGAAGAATTTCACGGTGCCGGTCTTGGCCATAAGTCGTTCCTTTCAAGAACGTTGGGTTTGCCGGGGAGCGACATGCCCCCGGCTCGTGCGTCAAATCGTTCAGGGGAAAGGAAGTCGTCGTCTGGTTTACGCCGGGGGCCGGTTCCGCGTCGGAACGCGGGGCCAGGCGGCGAGTCAAAATACGAAGTCCGTCGCAAATTCCGACGTCAGCAAGGGCCTTGTAGCACGGCTTGCGGGATTCTCCTAATCGTGGGGTTAAGTGGCTCTTTGCGCAGGGTTTTATGTTTGCGGAGGTCTTTTGTTTGCGCAGAGTCTCTTGTTTGAGCAGCCCGTCCGGGCTGCGATATCCTCGCGCCTTCGGCGCTGCGGGCGGGCGGTCGCCCTTGCGGCGGCTGCGCCGCCGGAACAGTTCTGCCTTCGCGCGTTCGTGCAAAAGCCATTGGCGCGAGGCCTCGCATGGTTGCGCGGGAACCGGTCGCGCAGCGACCGCGAGGCCACGCGGCCGAGCCGCAGGTGCCCCGCCGCACCAGCGGCGGGAACAGCACCGAGGACGCGCCGCCGGATGGCGGCGCACGAAACAAGAAAGTTTACAAAGTTTACACCCTGTCACCTTTCCTCGTCGCGCGCATATTCCTGTAAAATCGCCATTATTTCCTCGTCGGAGGGTTCGGACGGACACGGGGCGGGGAGCGAAAAACGCCGGATCGCCTCGATCTCGCCCGGGTCATCGGGGCTGGCGGCGCCGGTTTCGACCTCCTCGCCCGCCTCGACCTTTTCGAGCAGCGCCTCGAAATCGCGCGCGTGGCGTTCGGCCATCGGGCCGAGCCGCCCGAAATTCGGATTCCCGCCGAGCGTGAAGCGGCCCAGCAGCGCGACCGTCAGCCGCTCGTCATAGCGGCGGTAGGAGCCGACCTGCTCGCCCTGGTAATATACCGGCACCTCGACCCCGTTCAGCGCCCGCTCGAGCGCGGCATGGGCGAGCACGTCATAGGAATGGTGAAAGGCGACCTCCCAGGCGAGATCGAAGGGCTTGCCCTTGAGCCGCGAGCGCAGGCGATAGGCCGACTGGCGGGACCTGCCGACCGAGCGCGCGGCCTCGGTGACGGAATGCGTCGCCGAAAGCGCGCGCAGGAAGGCGGCCTGGGTTGCGAGGGTCCAGCCGTCCTCGCGGATCTTGCGACGGCTGGCGGAAGGGGCGGAGCGGGGGGCGGGTTCGTGCGGCATCCGGGGAGGATGCAATGGGATGGGGGGAGTAGGAAAGGGGGATAGATGGCTACGACGGTGGCAGCCATCCTCCTGATTCAAGCCGTTCGAATGCAATATCGATCTGCCGTTGAGTGAAATTAGATTTGCGCTTGCTCCAGAGCCCGAACACATCGCGTACGTCCGTGGAGTTCCGCGCACCTTCTTGCCATATAGCCCAATGAGTCGTTGCTAGAAGCTCTAGGCCGAGCGGCGTTTCGAAACCTCGCACAAGCTCATCAATGCGGCCGAAAGTAATCGCAGTTTCCTTATCAGCTTCGATGACAAGTTGCGCAGCTTCAAGCGCACCGGGAACGATCTCAATTTTTTTGTCAGGTTGGTCGCCGCCGAAGCCGTATCCAGCCGTGTAGTAACCCTCCATATCATTCAAGACATGACGTAAATTCTCAGCGTACGGCCCGTAATGTGCCTTCTGGAAGCGCAGGCGCATATTTAACCCGCCACTTTGCAAAAAATACGCCAGCTTGTGCAATTCGAGAAGAGTAATATTCGGCTCCATCAGCCCACGCATGTATCTGTCGATGAGGCTCACTAGTGCCGCCCGGAGGGGAGATAACGTCGGGCCCGCCTTTTTACGTTGCCGCTTTATTTTGTCTGCATCAGGAAGAGGCTCGAATAAAATAACTTTAACCAATTCCAAGTCCCCTAGCGCGTGGATGATGCGAGCTTTGACTGCGGGCCATGGCAGTCCTCCCAAACCAGAACCCAATGGCGGAAGTGCAATTGATTGAATACGCCGCTCAACGATAACGGATCGGAGATCAATTAGGCCTGCTTCAATATCTTCCAATCGACTATTGCCCCGCCAATGTCTTTTGGTCGGAAAATTGATGATGAAGCGAGGGTTCGTTAGCTGATTTGTCGTATGCACATGCATCTTACCAGGAACGACCTCTCCGGCTGCGCAGGCGATAGCGTAATCTTCGAAATTCGAGGGATAGGCATCCTTAAATTGTAAAGCGATGCCTCGCCCCATGACACCGACACAATTTACCGTGTTGACCAAGGCCTCGGCGTCGGCGGTCAGCAAGTTTCCTTGTGCAACTTGGATCATTTCTCTCTCCCCCTCCGTCAATAATACCATGCACGGATTATCTCGATATTGGGGCGATGGACCGTGCTGGGTATCGCGTCGGACACGTGTTGGGCGACGGTCTGATCGATGACACCCACCCGCTCTACCAAGGCCCAAGGGAACCCACCTTCGAGCAAAAATTCGGCCTGCTTAGCGTCCTTTGTTTCTGGCGTACTGAAGTCAGTTCCTAGGACCGCCGGCCAGTTCAGCTCTGGGAGATCTTCCCAGTCAGTGCGGAACTCAGCGTAGTTCGCAGAAGCATTGCCTAGGGTGAAGGCCCAACGTTTGTCTCGAACCCGCGCCCACTCCACAACGGCCTTCATATCGGCTTGCAGATGCACAATCGGCCTCTGCCCTCCTCTGTAATTGAGGTTCGGATGGTTCGCTTTGTGAATTACGTAAAGCATCAGCGATCTAGAACAAAAATAGAACGGAACGCAAGCCCCGACAGTCAGCCCGAGATGCCCGTCGACGGGACGGGACAGGCGGTGTGCTTTCAAACTCTGCATGCCTATGACGGTGCCGCAACCGTCGCGTCCGTTCATTTCGGTATCTGGCAACAGGCCCCCAGCAGCGATCACTGACGGCAAGCGATCGACATGCAGAATATGGTAGATTTTTGGGCGATCAGGCGGCGCGCTCATCCACGTCGAATAATCCGCTTACGGCATATGAACAAGCGAACTCGCGTCAGCCCCTCACCCCCGCACGATCTCCTCCGCCAGCACGGCGACGGTCACGCCCATCAGCTCCACCTTAAGCTCGTTGTAGGCGCGGCTCCCGTCCGGCGACAAAGTCAGCCGCTGGGTCACGTCGTAATTGCCGTCCATGCGGTAGCTGATCGTCAGCAGGTTGCCTTTCGCATATAGCTCCACCAGCCCGTCGGCGTCGGTCAGCGCGCCCTCCCAGCGGCCTTCGCCTGCTTCACGGATTTCCCAGCGGCGGGTGCGCGGGGGCTTGTCGCCCTCGAACACCACCTGCTCCAGTTCGAGCACGCCGGGGCGCAGCATCCGCCCGGCGCTTTCGACCCGCAGCGGGACCGTGCCGGAGACGACCTTGTCGAGTTCGCCCCGCCCCGTGCTCATGCCGGCGAAGAACACCAGCGGGTCGAAAAAGGGCGCCTCGGCGCGCGGGACGGGGTCGAAGCCTTCATCGGGCAGGGTGGCGCAGGCGGCGAGCGCGAGGAGCGCGGCGGGGAGCGGCGCCGCGAGGGCGGCGCGCGGCCTCATGCGCCGAAGCTGCCGGCGGGCCAGGAGATGAGCAGCGCGCCGCGCAGGTCCCCGGGCTCGAACCCGGTCGCGGCGTCATCCGGGTAGAGGCTTTCGATATGGGCCTCAAGCTCGGGATCGATGGCGGGGCCATGGCAGGCGGAACAGGGCTGTTCGGCCATGGGGATCGCGCTGAGAAAATGGACCCGCCCGTCCTCGGCCTGCCAGATGCGGCGGGCGGGCGCGCCGTCCACGACCGGCTCTGCCGCGAGCGAATCGTATTGCGCCTGCATTTCCGGGGGCACGCCGCCCTGCGGATTGCGGTGGAGCGCGGCGATGCGGGTGACGCGCGCGCCGCTTTCCTCCGAAGCGGATTCGGCCAGCGCGGGGGCGACCTGCTGGCACACGCTGACGGCGTTCTTCGCGCCTCCGGTCTCAAGCGCGCTCTTGAGCTGGGTCCTGAGGTCCGCGGCGAAGCCCTGCGCGATCGGCGCCGAACGCGCCGCGACCGCCGCTTCGTCGAGCGGGGCGGGCGCGGGTTCGGTTTCGTCCCCGCCTTCGCCCCCGCCCGCACACGCGGCGAGCGCGAGCGGCGCCCATGCCGCCAGGAACCCGCGCCCGGTGATGCGCCCGTCGTTCATCTGCTTGCCTCCTCGACCTGTTCGCCGCCGATTACCGCGTTCGCCGCGCTGAGGAAATAGCGGCTGCGCGCAAAATCGATGAAGCGCGCCTCGTCGGCTGCGAGGATCGCGGCGTGGCGGCGGGCTTCCTCGCTCGACCCGGCCGCGGCGAGCGCCGCCTCGCTGTCGAACCAGATTTCCGCGATGCCGTCGAAATCCTCGCCCTCGCCGCAGGGGATGCCCTGCGCCCCGGCGAGGCGGCAGGCAAGGTCGCTCGTCAGCGTGTGCTGCTGGTGATAGCGGCGGATGCCGAGCGCCTCGCTCGCCGCGACGACCAGCGGGGCGTGGGTTTCGCGCCAGTAGCGCTGAAACTGCGCGCGGGTGAGCGTCGGCAGGCGGTGGAGGCAATAGGTGATGCGGATCATGCGGGAGGCCTTGCGAACCGGACCCGGCGGCGGCCATGGCCCCGCCGGGTCCTCTCCATCCTATTGCGTCCTCATTCGGCGGCGTCCTCGGGCAGGTAGAGGCGGCGGCCCTTGGCGTCGTAGAGCCTGCTCATCTCCTCCATGCCCTTCTCCGCCTCTGCCACCGCCTCGGGCGAGGTCGCGGCGAGGAAGCTGTCGGGGTCCGAATTCTGCTTTGCCGCGAAATCGCGCACTTCCTGGCTGATCTTCATCGAGCAGAACTTCGGCCCGCACATCGAGCAGAAATGCGCCGTCTTCGCGCCTTCGGCCGGCAGGGTCTGGTCATGGTACTGCTCGGCCGTGTCGGGATCGAGGCTGAGGTTGAACTGGTCGCGCCAGCGGAATTCGAAACGCGCCTTGGAGAGCGCATCGTCGCGGACCTGCGCCGCCGGATGGCCCTTGGCGAGGTCGGCTGCGTGCGCGGCGAGCTTGTAGGTGACGACGCCCACCTTGACGTCGTCGCGGTCGGGCAGGCCGAGATGTTCCTTGGGCGTGACGTAGCAGAGCATCGCGGTGCCGTACCACCCGATCTGCGCCGCGCCGATGCCGCTGGTGATGTGGTCGTATCCCGGCGCGATGTCGGTGACGAGCGGGCCGAGCGTGTAGAACGGCGCTTCGCCGCAGGCGGCGAGCTGCCTTTCCATGTTCTCCTTGATCTTGTGCATCGGGACATGGCCCGGGCCTTCGATCATCACCTGCACGTCCTGTTCCCAGGCGCGCTTGGTCAGCTCGCCCAAGGTGTAGAGCTCGGCGAACTGGGCTTCGTCATTGGCGTCGGCGATCGATCCGGGGCGCAGGCCGTCGCCCAGCGAATAGGCGATGTCATAGGCCTTCATGATCTCGGTGATCTCGTCGAAATGTTCGTAGAGGAAGGACTCCTTGTGGTGGGCGAGGCACCATTTCGCCATGATCGACCCGCCGCGGCTGACGATGCCCGTGACCCGCTTTGCCGCCATCGGCACGAAGGGCAGGCGAACGCCGGCGTGGATGGTGAAGTAGTCGACGCCCTGTTCGGCCTGTTCGATCAGCGTGTCGCGGAAGATTTCCCAGGTAAGGTCCTCTGCCACGCCGCCGACCTTCTCCAATGCCTGGTAGATCGGCACGGTCCCGATCGGCACGGGGCTGTTGCGGATGATCCATTCGCGCGTGTCGTGGATGTTGCGGCCCGTCGACAGGTCCATGATCGTGTCCGCGCCCCAGCGGGTCGCCCAGACCATCTTGTCGACTTCCTGCGCCACGTCCGAGGCGACCGCGGAATTGCCGATATTGGCGTTGATCTTGACGAGGAAATTGCGCCCGATCGCCATCGGTTCGCTTTCGGGGTGGTTGATGTTGGACGGGATGATCGCCCGCCCCCGCGCCACTTCGGAGCGGACGAATTCGGGGGTGATGACATCGGGGATTTCCGCGCCCCAGCTTTCCCCGTCGCGCACGAGGTCCGCGGCGATCTCGCGGCCGAGGTTCTCGCGTTCTGCGACATATTCCATTTCGGGCGTGATGATGCCGCGCCTCGCATAGTGCATCTGCGTGACGTTCGCGCCCGCTTTCGCCCGCAGGGGACGCTTCACGACATTGGGGAACTGCGCGACCCCGCCCGAACGGTCGGGACCGAGTTGCCCGTTGTCCTCGGGCCTGACCTCGCGGCCCTCGTAATCCTCGACATCGCCGCGCGCCATGATCCACTCGCGCCGCAGCGCCGGGAGGCCCGCGTGGATGTCGATGTTCGCATCCGGATCGGTGTAGGGGCCGGAGGTGTCGTAGACGCGCACCGGCGGCTCCCCGCCTTCGAGCATGATCTCGCGCATCGCGACTCGCACGCCGGTTCCGGTGCGCGCGCCGACATGGATCTTGCGGCTGCCGCGGATGGGTCCGGTGGTGACGCCGATTTCGACGGGGCTGTTGATGTCGGCCATGAAAGCTCTCTCCTCATGGACGAAGAAAGCGGTTTCTGGGTGCCGACCAGACCACTCCCTCCGCCGATGCTAATCGGTTCAGGTTCGACGGGTCGTGTGGAGCATACCCACACCTCTCAGGCTTTCCGTTTGCCCATCCGCGCGCGAGGCGAGGATGGCGGAGCTGCCTCCCCGGGGTGCGACGACACATACAGGTTTTGCCGGGCGGTGTCGAGACTTGCCGGCGTCAGACCAGCACGAAGGCCGATGCGCCGGCCGCCGATCCGCTGACGATCCTGTCGAGGGTCGAGCCGCGCACCGCGACCTCGTGCGGGGTCCCCTGCGCGAAGGAGGTGACGAGCTGGAGCGCCGCCGCACCGGGGAAATCGGCATCGTTGAAGGTCGAATCGAGAATCTCGACCCGGCCGGGGTCGGTCGTGGCGGGCGAATTGTGAATACCGAAGATGTTCTTCGCCGCCGCCGCCTCGCTGGTGCAGCCCTCCATCACCATCAGGTGTCCGTTGGACAGGCCGCAGCCCTGCAGCCAGGTCTGCTGGAGCGGCGAGCCGACGAAACGCACGTTCTTCATCACCGAGACGAGCGGGAAACGGAGGCTCGCGCCATCGCGCTCGTCGCGGCGGCTGAGACCGTTCGCGTTGTCGATGTGGAGCGCATAGCCCCGCCCCCGGTTCTCGATCTCCATGTCCTCGATCCGGAACGAGAAGGGCGCCTCCAGCACCGGCGCGGTGCCGCCGGTATCGGGCAGGAAAAGGCGGGTGTCCCCGCGTCCGCGCAGGGTGACGAACGGCGGGACGAGCAGCCCTTCGTCGATGCCGCCGCTGCGCAAGGCGGGCATTTCCTCCGACCAGCCGTCATCGACGCATTCGATCAGCACCTGGTTCGAAAAGGCGGCGATGTCCGAACAGGGAAAGGTCGAACGGGCGATCGGCGTGCCCGTGCGATAGAGGCTGCGGATCGCGGCGGCGAAGCTGTTGAAATGGGTCGCACCCGCCGCGCCCGCCCCGACCGTCAGGCGCACCGCCGGTTCCGCCGCGGCGGCGAAGCGGGCGTGGATATCCTCGCGGGTGAGCACGCGATCGGGCTCGATGCCCGCTTCGGCCGGGGCGGTGTAGGTGGTGAGCGCGGTGCGGTTCCAGTCGATCCGCGACCAGTCGACCCGGGCGAGCGCGGTGATGCCCGTGTAGGAGGGCAGGGTGCGCTGCGAGAACAGCACCGTATCCGGTATCCCGCCGGTGAAATCGCGGTCCCCCTGCCGCGCCCACATCGCGACATCGGTGCCGCTCGCGGCGTCCCGCAGGATCAGCCGCACGCGGTAGAGGTTCGATCCCGGGAAGAAGGCGGTTTCGTAGTTCAGCAGGTAATCCGCTGCGGGATCGCCGCCCTCGACATGGATGTCGGTGACGAGCGCGCGCAGGTAATCGTCGGCCACCGCCGCCCGGAACGGCGAATTCGCGGCCTGCGTGGGAGTGGGGGTCGGGGTCGGGATCGGCGTGGGCGTCGGCGCAGGGGCCGGGCCGGAAGGCGGGCCGCCGGTCGCTGGCGGCTGCGAACCGCTCCCGCTCCCGCTCCCGCCGCCGCCGCCGCCGCACGAGGCCAGCGCAAGCGCGCTCGCACCGGCAAGGACGCCCCTTCTCGAAAAGTGCAAGATGCCGCTCCCGTCTGGTCGCGCGGTCGTCGTGCGCAAAATGGATGTTGTCCTTGTGGGCTAGCACCGATCCGGAGGCAACACCGTTACCGGCTTTCCCTTTGAACGGCCTAGGTTCTTTCCCCGAGAGCCCGCGAAGGAAAGGCCGCGCCCATGCGGGGTGCCGCCGGCGCCTTCCCCCGTCATGCGAAGGAAAGACCATGCCCCGTCCCGCGCCCCGGATCGTCCCTCCCGCACCGCTCTGCCCGGCTGCGGCTGCGCTCGCCCGCATGGCGCTTGCCGCCGCCGTCCTTGCCGCGCTGGTCGCCGGTGCGCCCGCCGCGGCGGACGGGGCGGCCCAATGCACGCTCGACGGTGTTTCCCCGCCCGTGGTCGCCACGGCCGAGGACGGGCTCCAGTGCGGCCGCACGGCAAGCGCGGGGGGAAGCTTCGCCACGGCTCTCGGCAACGACGCCGATGCCTCCGGGGACCGCGCGGTGGCGGTCGGCAACGCCGCCCGCGCGCCCGGCACGGCGAACACCGCTATCGGCCAGTTCGCCCGGGCGGGGACCACGGCCGCCACCAGCAATGCGAGCGCGCTGGGCCAGGGCGCGCTGGCCGATGCCTCGGGCGCGACCGCGCTCGGGGCGGGCAGCCGGGCGACCGGCGGAAACGCGGTCGCGATCGGGCTGTTCTCGGACGCGGGGGCGGACAATGCGATCGCGGTCGGCCGTTTCGCCGATGCCGGAGCGGCGGGCGCGATGGCGCTCGGCCGGTCGTCCGCCGCGACGGCGGCGCGGGCGCTCGCGATCGGCGAACTCGCCGACGCGCGCGAGGCGGAAAGCATCGCGCTCGGCGGATCGGCCGATGCGAGCGCGGCGGGCGCGATGGCCCTCGGTCAGGGCAGCGCGGCGAGCGCACAGGGCGCGGTCGCGCTCGGCCGTCTCTCCGTCGCCGACGAGGCGAACACGGTCGCGGTCGGATCGGCCAGCCTGCAGCGCCGGATCGTCCACGTCGCCGCCGGGATCGCCGACAGCGACGCGGTCAATCTCGGCCAGTTGAACAGCGCGCTCGGCGATGCGATCGCCGGGATCGAGGTCGGCGCGCCGACGCCCTATCTCGCGATCAGCTCGGCGGGGATCGCGGCGAGCTCGAGCGGGACCGACACGATCGCGCTCGGGCGCGAGGCGAACGCGGAAGGGCTCAACACCACCTCGCTCGGATCGGGCACCACGGCGACCGGCGTGCAATCGACCGCGGTCGGATCGGGCGCGGGGGCGACGGGGGTGGGCGCGCTCGCCTTCGGTGCCTTCTCTCAGGCGCGCAGCAGCTTTTCGACCGCGCTCGGCTATTCCGCCTTCGCGCCCGCGGACCAGGCGACCGCGATCGGCAACCGCGCGCAGGCGACGAACCTCGGGGCCACCGCGATCGGGTTCGAGACCCGCGCGCTCGCGACCGATTCGGCGGCGATCGGCACAGGCGCGGCGGCGAACCATGCCGGCGCCACCGCGATCGGCGCGGGCGCGGCGACCAGTGCGGCGCGGCAGGTCGCGCTCGGCGGGGCGGGCAGCGCGGTGAGGATCGGCGACATCGAGGCCTCGACCCTCGCGCAGGTCGGCCCGGTCGATGTCGTCACCGTCGATGCTAACGGCACGCTCGGGCGGCAGCAGGCCGCGAGCGCCGCCGCGGTCGCCAACATGCGGGTTTCGATGAACAGCCTCGCGGCGATCACCGACGCGCAGTTCGGCGCGCTCGAAAACCGGGTGAACGGCCTCGATGCGCGCCTCGCAGGCCTGGACTTCCGGCTCGAGGAGGTCGACCGGCGCGCGCGCGGCGGGATCGTGGCGGCGATGGCGCTGGCCGGGCAGATGGTGGTGCCGGACAGCAATCTATCGGTCAGCCTCAACGCCTCGACCTTCGGCGGCGAACAGGGCTTTGCCGGATCGCTCGCGGCGCGGCTCGGGCAACGGCTCTACCTCTCGGCCGGCATCGCCGGGTCGAGCGCGCCGGAAAGCACCGGCGGGCGGGTCGGCCTCGCGGTCGGTTTCTGAGCGCCGCACCGCGTTTGCGCCGCCCGGAGCGCAAGCCATTCCGGGGCAAGCGGATTTTCGGGTTTCCCGGCCCGCACCCCGGCCTTAAGGCACGGGACCTGCGGGGATGCAGCGCAATCGATCAAGAGGCAGGAGGAACAGTCCCGGTCATGGCGTGTTCGAGGCGATCCTTTCTTGCGGGCGCGAGCGCGCTCGCCCTTACGGCCTGCGGCGGCGGAGGGAGCAAGCCCGCCGCGCCGCCCGCCGCGTCGCCCTCCCCCTCGCCGACGCCCGGCCCGACGCCGACCCCTTCGCCCGCCCCGACGCCGACCCCGACGCCGGCCCCGTCCCCTGCGCCGAGCCCGCCGCCGTCCGGCAACGACCCCTATGATCCGACCGCCACCGCGCTCGACCCCTACCTGGCCGCGATCACGCGCGAGCTCGTCCTCACCAATGCCAAGGCGCGCGATTACCGGGTCTCGCTGGTCGAAACCTCGCTCTCCCGTTTCCGGATGCACATCTGGGACGAACAGCTCGGACGGCAGGTCGCGTTCTTCGAGCTGCGCGATCCCGATTACGACGACCTGCCCGAGCGGATCCTGCTCAATTCCACCAACCCGCTCGATTCGCGGCAATTCTCGGGGATGCAGGGCTGGATCAAGCTCGATCCGGCGGGGATCGTGCCGAGCGCCGCGGTCTTCCAGTTCGCCACCTTCGAGGAAGGGCGGATCAACCGCCGCAACGTCTCCACCCGCAGCGATTACACCGACAGGCACTGGGCGGACGGTTTCGACGAGGTCATCGCGGTCGGCCCGACGCGGGAATTCACGACGATCCGCGCCGCGCTCGAAAGCCTCTATGACGGCGGCCCGCTGGCCGATCCCGACAATCCCTCGCAACTGCCGGTGTGCCTGCGCGCGAACCCGTTCCACCGCATCGCGCTGGTGTTCGATCCCAAGGAGACGCCCTATCTCGGCGTGAGCGAGCACGTGCCCGACTGGGTCTGGCTCGGCGGGCGCACGCGCGAGGGCGTGGTGTTCGAACACGCGCCGGGCGCGCAGCGCTCGATCATCGAAGGGCACGCGAACACCGGCGCGTTCGATCTTACCATCCGCGCCACCGCCCCGCCCGGTTCCGGCGGCAGCCTGCGCTATGGCTGGCACACCGATCACGTGCACGTCTTCCAGACGCCCGACAGCGAGGGCGAGGTCAATCGCAACTACACCGCCGAATTCCGCCGCGTGCGCTTCGTGGTCGGGCCGCGCGCGAACGCCCAGGTCTTCGGGGCCGGCATCGGCGTGCAGGCCGCCGTGATCTTCCGCGACTGCGTGTTCGACTGCGAGAACTCCGGCTATCGCGGCATCCTTGCCGCGGCGAACAATTCCTCCGGCACGATCGGCGGCGGGCGCTTCACCTTCGTCGGCTGCCGCGACGCGAGCGGGCGGACCGGCTCGCCTGCGACGATCGGGGTGCAGGCCAAGACCCGGGCGGACGAACCGGGCGTCGTCAGGATCGACGACTGCGCGGATTTCCGCCGCATCGCGTTGAGCGGCGATCATCCCGGACAGTGGCGGCTGACCGGGAACACGCCGATGGAGGTCGTCTCGCAGATCCCCGGCGACGACATGACCGGCTGAGAGCGGGCGAACGGCCCACGACGCCGCGCTCCCGTGGGGCCGCACCCGATGGCGCCGCATCCGATCGCGCCGCATCCGATGGCGCCGACCGGGCCGCGGCGCGAATTGCTGCGACCGAGGTCGATAAGCCCCCCTCCGCCCGCCCCTCCGCCGGGGGCCGGATGGCCGCGCCGTCGCCGCCTGCGCCCCGCGCCTGCGTCGCCGCCGCCATGTCCCGCCCCCGCAAACCCGCCCGCGTCCCGGACGCTCGCGGCGCGCCCGGTCGCGCCCACGTTGCGCTCACCGGCGCGGCCGTTATGTACGCGCGCAGCACGCCGTCACGGCAAGGAAAGGATCCCAATCCGAATGACCCGCATCACCCTTCTCGCCGCCGCGCTCACCGCCTCGGTCTCGCTCGCCGCGACCGCCGCCAGCGCGCGCCCGATGACGCCCGAGGACGTGGCGAAGCTCGAGGCGCTGGGCGCGATGGCGGTCGCGCCCGACGGGAGGAGCATCGCCTACACCACCGGATCGCACCCCGACGTGACCGAGGGCGAGGAGGACGGCGGCTATCGCGGCGAGCTCAAGGTGGCGACCGGCCCGAACGAGGCGCGCGCCTATCTGCCCGACGACATCAGCCCCGGACAGGTCGCATTCGCCCCCGACGGGTCGATGGTGACCTTCCTCTGGGCCAGGGACGCGGACGAAACCGCCGTCTGGGGCGTGCCGGTCGCGGGCGGGACCTACCGGAAACTCGCCGCCGTGCCGGACGCCGGCGTGCGCGCCTACGAGATCGCGCCCGACGGCAAGGCGATCTACATGCTCGCCGGGCCCGGCCCGGACGAGCGGCGCGAGGCCGAACACGAGGCGGGCTTCGATGCGAAGGTCTACGAGGAGGAATTCCGCCCCGCCCGCCTGTTCGCGGCGACGATCGGCGAGGAACCGGACGAGAACCCGCGCGAGATCGCCCTGCCCGGCTTCGTCAGCGCCTTCGACGTCGCGCCCGACGGCGAGCGCGCGCTCGTCCTGACGGCGCCCACCCCGCTGGTCGACGACAGCTACACCTCGATGCGCGTAAACCTGATCGACCTCGCCACCGGCGAGGTGACCGCGGTGGTCGAGACGCCGGGCAAGCTCGGCGATGTCGAATGGTCGCCGGACGGGACGCAATTGTCACTTATCGCGGCGGTCGACATGAACGATCCGGCGGCCACCACGCTGCACCTCGTCGATGCGGCGACCGGCGAATATCGCGCGCTCAACGCCGGGGCCGCGGAAGCCGCGGTCGATGCCGAATGGCTCGATGACGGCCGGCTCGCCGCGGTCATCCACATCGGCGCGCGCTCGGCCCTGCGGATCTACGATGCCGACGGGGCGCTGGCGGAGGAACACGATCCCGGCTCGCTCATCCTCACCCGGGTCGAGGCGGCGGGCGGAACGCTCGCGGTCGCGGCCGACAGCCCGCTGCACCCGAGCGAGCTTTTCGTGTGGGATTCAGGCGCCCCCGGCTCGGAGGAAACCGGCAAGTTCCGGCGCTGGACGACGCACAATCCCTGGCTGGCCGAAATCGATTTCGGCAGGCAGCGCCGCTACACCTACACGGCCACCGACGGGCAGGAGATCGAGGGCGTGCTGATCGAACCGGTCGGCGGCGCTCCGGCGGGTGGCGCGCCGACCATCATGAACATTCACGGCGGGCCCGAGGCGCACGAAAGCAACGGCTGGCAGACCGCCTATTCCAAGCCCGGCCAGGTCGCCGCGGGACAGGGCTATGCCGTGTTCCTGCCGAACTATCGCGGCTCGACCGGCTACGGTGTCGCCTTCGCCAAGCAGCACCAGGGCAGGTATACCGACCCAGAATTCCGCGACATCGTCGATGCGAAGAAGGCGCTGGTGGCCGAAGGGATCGCCGATCCCGACCGCACCGGGATCACCGGCGGGTCCTATGGCGGCTATGCGAGCGGATGGGGCGCGACCTATTATTCGGACGAATTCGCCGCCGCCGTGATGTTCGTCGGCATTTCGAACCAGGTCAGCAAGTTCGGCACGGGCGACATTCCCAACGAGATGCACAACGTCCATTCGCTCGCCTGGCCCTGGGAGGACTGGCTCGGGATGCTCGAGGTTTCGCCGGTCTATCACGTCGACAAGGCGAACACCCCGATCCTCATCATGCACGGCGAGGACGACACGCGGGTCGATCCGGGCCAGAGCCTCGAGCTCTATCGCAGCATCAAGCTTAGGAAGCCCGAGGTCCCGGTCCGACTGGTGTTCTATCCGGGCGAGGGGCACGGCAACCGGGGCGCGGCGGCGCGTTACGATTACAACCTTCGCATGATGCGCTGGTTCGACACCTATCTCAAGACGGGCGACCGCCGCGCGCCCCTGCCCGACCCGCGCCCGACGCTCGCCGAAGGCGCGGTGGCGACAGGCGAGGAATAGGGCCATCGGGCGGGGCAGCCGGAAACTGCCCCACCCCTTCGCAGGTCAGCCCCGTCCCTTCGCAGGTCAGCAGCGCCCCTTCGCAAATCAGAACGTGTAGCCGACCCCGATCCCGCCGATGAACTGGTCGGGATTGCCGCGCAGGGCCGTGTAGGGCGTGTCTTGCGCGTCCCCGAACAGGCGCGAATAGCCCGCCACGCCGTAGATGCTGAAGCCCCCGTCGAGCACGTTCCCGCTGAGGTCGTAATTGATGATCGCCGTCGTCCCGGCGCTGTTGAGCCCGCCATCGGCGCGGAATTGCGGCAGGCCGCTCGCCGCGCTCTGGGCTGGGTCGACGGTGAAATAGTAGTCGGCGAAGCTGTCGTCGACGAACTGCATCCCGACCTGCAGGTTGATCACCGTCGCCGGGCCGAGCGGCGTGGTGTAGCCGATGTTCGGCTCGACCAGCATCCCGTTATGCGCGCCGAGGATGTCCCAGCGCACCTGGGTCGCCACGGTCAGCGAATCGAACCGGTTGAGCACGCGCGGAAAGCTCACCCCGGCATTGACACCGACTTCCGCAGCGACATCGAGCTTGCCCGCGGCTTCCACCACTTCGTCGACGATGCGCGCATTGCGGTCGTTCCTGATGCGGAAGGCGGGGCCGAACTGGAAGCTGGTCCCGCCGGGCTGGCCGGGCACGGCGCGCTGCGAAAGCAGGTTGAGCGTGATGCCTGGGCCGTTCGGGTTGAGCCCCACGCCGCCCAGCCGGCCGACGATCAGCGGCAGGGGAAAGACGATGTAGTCGTCCGACCCGGCATAGCTGGGGACAAGTCCCGCGCCGAGGCCGAGCGTCACCCAGTTGCGGTCGAACACCGGCTTCATGCCCTGCATCCCAGTCGGCAGCCGCGCGTCGGCCGGGGCCTCCTCCTCCCGCGCCGGCTCCGGCTCCTGTTCCCGCTCCTGCTCCTGCTGCGCCCCGTCCTGCGGGGCCGCGGAAGCGGGCGCGTCCTGCGCGCCCTTCGCTGCGGCGAGATCGAAGCCGGCGTCGCCCTCCGCTCCCGCCGTCACCCGATCGGCACCGAGGGCGGCGGGCTCGGCGCGCAGGGCGTGCGCTTCACCGGCAGCGGCGGGGGCGGCGAGCGCCAGCGCGAGGGCGGAGGAGAGCGGGAGCGAAAACGGCGGGGGTGACTTCACGGGGGACAACTCCTGGCGGGCTGGATCGGGGACGAGGGACCGGCGAGGCCCGGGGACGAGGGGCGCGGCCGGCGTCGGCTGCACCGGGCCTTTCCCTCCCCGGTTCGCCTCGCCGCCGCCCGGCTCGACATATCCTTTCACCCGTGGGCGCCGGGGGGCAAGACCCTGTTCAAGCGGGGCGGCTCTTGGCAATGGCATGGCGTGCATCGGACCCCATCGGCCTATTTCATGCGATTGCCGCAATCAATCCCGCGCGCCCGCGCCCGTTCCGTGCCTTTCCCGCTGCGCGGCAGCGGGGGCGGCAACGGCGGCGTCACCCGGGCGGGCTTGTCATTGCTCCCCCCGGCGGCGCGGGGTAGGGCTGGAGCGGCATGAGCGACTCGTCCCCGACCCCCGCCACCGGCCCCGAGGCGCAGCGCGGACCGAAGCCGGCCGAGCTCGAACCGCGCGACGTCGTGATCGTCGGCGGCGGGCTCGCAGGCGGCCTGCTTGCGCTCGCGCTGCTGCGCCGCGCGCCCGCAATCCGCTTCACCCTTGTCGAGGCGGGCAAGACGCTCGGCGGCAACCACCGCTGGAGCTGGTTCGCGACCGACCTTGCCGAAGCCTGCGCCGACCTGCTCGGCGAATTCCCGCTGGCGCGCTGGGATGCGGGCTACGACATCGCCTTTCCGGGCTATGGCCGCACGCTCGGCACCTCCTATCGCTCGCTCGCCTCGGAGGATTTCCACAAGCATCTCGCCGCGGCGATCCCGGCGGAAAACCTGCTTCTCGGCAAGCGCGTGGCCGGGCTCGACGCGGGCGGCGTGACGCTGGCGGACGGGACGCGGATCGCGGCCAGGCGCGTGGTGGACTGCCGCACCTTCAGGCCGTCGGACAAGCTCGCGGGCGGGTGGCAGGTCTTCCTCGGCCAGCACATCCGCTGCCACGAACCCCACGGCCTCACCCGCCCCGTCATCATGGACGCGACGGTCGACCAGCTCGCCCCCCACGGCAACGGCGCGGCCTACCGCTTCGTCTATGTCCTGCCCTTGAGCGAGGACGAGGTCTTCGTCGAGGACACCTATTACGCCGACCACCCGCGGATGGACCGCGACCTGCTGGCCAGCCGCACCCGCGCCTATGCCCGCACAAAAGGCTGGCGCGGCGAGGTGATCGGCAGCGAAACGGGCATCCTGCCGGTGATCTCGGGCGGGGATTTCGAAGGCGTGATCGAAGACCTCGCCATTCCCGGCGTCGCCATCGCCGGATCGCGCGGCGGCTTTTCGCACCCGCTCACCAGCTACACCCTGCCCTTCGCCGCTTCCAACGCGGTCGAAATCGCCGCGCTGCTGGCCGATCACCCGGACACCACGGGCGAGGACCTGGCGCGCTTCTGCGAGGATCGCGCGCGGCACCACTGGCGCGAGACGAGCTTTTACCGGATGCTTTCGCGGATGCTGTTCGAAGCGGCCGATCCCGGACGGCGCGTCAACGTGTTCAAGCATTTCTACGGCCTGTCGGGCGAGCTCGTCGAACGTTTCTATGCCGGCCAGTCGACCTGGCCCGACCGGCTTCGCATCCTCAGCGGCAAGCCGCCCGTAGCTATAGGCCGTGCGATGCGTGCGATGGTTTCGCGCGGAAAGCCTTTCAGAATGGAGAAAACGGCATGAACGCCGAAACGCCGATTGCCCCGACAAACCCCGCCGGTCGCGGGATCGATCCCGCGATGGCCGGACGCTATGCCGGCAGGAAGGCCTGCGTCATCGGCTCGGGATTCGGCGGCATGGCCCTTGCCCTGCGGCTCCAGTCGCACGGCATCGCGACCACCGTGGTCGAGGCGCGCGACAAGCCCGGCGGGCGCGCCTATTTCTGGGAAAAGGACGGTTTTACCTTCGATGCCGGGCCAACCGTCATCACCGACCCGCCCTGCCTCGAGGAGCTCTGGCAGCTGACCGGCCACGACATCGCCGAGGATGTCGAGCTGATGAAGGTCATGCCCTTCTATCGCCTCAACTGGCCCGACGGTACGAATTTCGACTATTCGAACGACGAGGACAGCCTCAACGCCGAGATCGCCAAGCTAGAACCCGAAGACGTGGTGGGCTATGCGCGCTTCCTCGAATATTCGCAGCGCGTCTACGAGGAAGGCTATCTCAAGCTCGGGACCGTGCCCTTCCTCGATTTCAAGACCATGCTGAAAGCCGCCCCGGCGCTGGTGCGCGAACAGGCCTGGCGCAGCATCTATTCGATGGTGTCGAGCTACATCAGGAACGACAAGCTGCGCGAAGCCTTCAGCTTCCATTCGCTGCTGGTCGGCGGCAATCCGATGAAGACCTCGAGCATCTACGCGCTGATCCACAAGCTCGAAAAGGACGGCGGCGTGTGGTGGGCGCGCGGCGGCACGAACCGCCTGATCGCCGGGATGGTGCGCCATTTCGAACGGCTCGGCGGGACGATGCGCGTCGGCGATCCGGTGGTGCAGGTCCACACCATGGGCACGCGCGCGACCGAGGTCGAAACGAAATCGGGCTGGAAACAGCGTTTCGACGCCGTCGCTTCCAATGCCGACATCATGCATTCCTACAAGGACCTGCTGTCGGGTTCGCAGCGCGGGCAGAAGATGGCGAAGTCGCTCGGCCGCAAGAGCTTTTCGCCCAGCCTGTTCGTGGTCCATTTCGGGCTGAAGGGCACGTGGCCGGGCATCGCGCACCACATGATCCTGTTCGCCAACCGCTACAAGGGCCTGCTCGACGACATCTATTCGAACGGCGTGTTGCCGGAGGATTTCGCGATCTACCTGCACCACCCGACCGTCACCGATCCCTCAATGGCGCCTGCGGGCATGAGCACCTTCTACGCGCTCGTCCCCGTCGCCCACATGGGCAAGATGCCGGTCGACTGGGACGAGGTCGGGCCGAAACTCGAAAAGATGATCCTCGACGAGCTCGAACGCCGCCTGATCCCCGACATCCACGAACGGATCGTGACCAAGTTCAGCTACGCGCCCAAGGATTTCGCGACCGACCTTTCCGCCCACATGGGCAGCGCCTTCAGCCTCGAACCCGTGCTGTGGCAGAGCGCCTACCTGCGCGGCCACAACCGCGACGACGTGATCGGGAACTTCTACCTGGTCGGCGCGGGCACCCACCCGGGCGCGGGCATTCCGGGCGTGGTGGGGAGCGCGAAGGCCACTGCCGGGCTGATGCTGGAGGACCTGGCGCGGGTGGACGCGTGATCCTCCCCGACACGGGGAGGGGGACCATGCGCAGCATGGTGGAGGGGCACCCCGCGTGATTACCGGCCCGCGCGACACGGTGAAGCGCGCGCAAGCTGCGGAGCGAGATGTCGCTGCCGGAAACCCTGCTCTGGCGTGAGCTTCGAAAGCGACCGGGCGGATACAAATTCCGTCGCCAGCATCCGGCAGGAGAATTCGTGCTGGACTTCTACTGCACGAGGGCGCGGCTCGACATCGAGATCGACGGCTGGGTACACGAAAGCACCCAGAGGGCCGAGCGCGACGGTCAGCGCTCGGCATTCCTTCGTTCGCAGGGGATCGCGACAACGCGTATTCCGGCCAAAAGGGTGCTTGAAGATTTGGACGCGGTCATTACGCGGCTGGTCGTGATTTGCGATGAACGGATTGACAAGGTGATGATGCCCCTCCACCAGCCTGCGGCTGGCCCCCCTCCCCGTTCCGGGGAGGAATCATGAAACGTCTTGCCGTCTATTGCGGCTCCGCCAGTCCGGCCGATCCTCGCTATATCGAGCTGGCCGAAGATGTCGGCGCCGCGCTTGCCCAGCGCGGGATCGGCGTGGTCTATGGCGGCGGCAGGCTCGGCCTGATGGGCGCGGTCGCCAAGGGCGCGAAGGCGGCCGGCGGCGAGGTCATCGGGATCATCCCCGAAAGCCTCGTGCGCGCCGAGGTCGCGAATCACGACTGCGACGAGCTGATCGCGGTCTCCGGGATGCACGAGCGCAAGCAGAAGTTCACCGACCTCTCCGACGGTTTCGTGACCCTGCCCGGCGGGGTCGGCACGATGGACGAATTGTGGGAGGCGATGAGCTGGGCGCAGCTCGGATACCATTCGGACCCGGTCGGGCTCCTCAACGCCTACGGTTTCTTCGACCATCTCATCGCCTTCAACGCGCACATGGCAGCGGTCGGTTTCGTGCGGCCCGCGCACCAGAACATCCTGATCCACGCCACGCGCCTGCCCGACCTGCTCGACAGGATGCAGGCCTATGTTCCCCACACCCCGATCTTCCGCATGAAGGCCGAGGACCTCTAAAAGGGCGGGCGGCGCGGCGATGGGCGTGGAACCCTCTTTCGAACCGACACGCCGCGCGCAGCTGGTCGAACACGCGCGCCTTGCGATCAAGCACGGCTCGCAGAGCTTTTCCGCCGCCGCGCGCCTGTTCGATCCCGAAACGCGCGAGCGGGCGTGGCTGCTCTACGCCTGGTGCCGCCGCTGCGACGACATCGCCGACAACCAGCACATGGGCGGCGAACTGGGCGACCAGTCCGACCTCGCGACGCGCCTCGCCCATATCCGCCGGCTCACCGCGCGCGCCTTCGCGGGCCAGCCGACGGGCGACCCGGCGTTCGACGCGCTGGGCATCGTCGCGAAGGAATGCGGGCTGACGCCGGCCATGGCCGAGGACGTGATCGCGGGCTTCCAGCTCGACGCCGAGGACTGGCGCCCCCGGACCGAGGCCGACATGATGCGCTATTGCTATCATGTCGCGGGCGCGGTCGGGGTGATGATGGCGGTGGTGATGGGGGTTTCGCCCGAGGACCGGGAAACGCTCGACCGGGCGAACGATCTCGGGCTTGCCTTCCAGCTTTCCAACATCGCGCGCGACATCGTCGAGGACGACGCGGCGGGGCGGTGCTACCTGCCGATCGAATGGCTGGTCGAACAGGATATCGAGCCCGGCCAGCATACGAAACCGCACCATCGCCGCGAACTCGCCGCCATGGCCGCGCGGCTGGTCGCGCTGGTCGAAAAGCACGAGGCGGCGGCGCGCGTCGGGGCGGAACGCCTGCCCTTCCGCAGCCGCTGGGCGGTGCTTTCCGCCGCGCGCATCTACGGCGCGATCGGGCGCAAGGTGCGCGCCCGCGGGACCGAGGCGTGGAACAGCCGCACCTATGTCCCGCGCTGGGAAAAGGCGCTCTACGGCGCGCGTGCGTTCCTGTCGGCCGCGATCAACCGCGAGAAGCACCCGGACGGGCCGATCACCTGGGGGATCGCGGATTTCCGGCCTTCGGGCTGACCCTCGCCGCCATTCCCCGTCTCGACACCCGCGCGGGGGCCGGTTAACCCGTCGGCGATGATAACAAAGCTCCTGATTGCCAATCGCGGCGAGATCGCCTGCCGCATCATCCGCACCGCGCGGACCATGGGGATCGCGACGGTCGCGGTCTATTCCGATGCCGATGCCAGGGCGCTGCACGTGCGCCAGGCCGACGAGGCGGTGCATATCGGCCCCTCGCCCGCTGCCGAAAGCTATCTCGTCGGCGAAAAGATCATCGCGGCGGCGAAGGAAACGGGAGCCGAGGCAATCCATCCGGGCTACGGTTTTCTTTCGGAGAACGCGGCCTTCGCGCAAGCCGTGCTGGAAGCGGGGCTGATCTGGGTCGGGCCGAAGCCCGCCAGCATCGAGGCGATGGGCCTGAAGGACGCTGCCAAGGCGCGGATGATCGAGGCGGGCGTTCCTGTCACCCCCGGCTATCTCGGCGCGGAGCAGTCGCTTGAACGGCTGACCACGGAGGCCGAGGCGATCGGCTACCCCGTCCTCATCAAGGCGGTCGCGGGCGGCGGCGGCAAGGGGATGCGCAAGGTCGATGCCCCCGCCGACTTCGCCGCGATGCTGGAAAGCTGTCGCCGCGAGGCCAAGGCGAGCTTCGGCAATGACGAGGTCCTGCTCGAAAAGTGGATCACCTCGCCTCGCCATATCGAGGTGCAGGTGTTCGGCGACGCCCACGGCAACGTCGTCCACCTGTTCGAGCGCGACTGCTCGCTCCAGCGCCGCCACCAGAAGGTGATCGAGGAAGCCCCCGCCCCCGGCATGGACGCGGCCACCCGCGAAGCGATCTGCGCCGCCGCCGTGCGCGCTGCCAAGGCGGTCGATTACGAGGGTGCGGGCACCATCGAATTCATCGCCGACGCGTCGGAGGGGCTGAGGGCGGACCGCATCTTCTTCATGGAGATGAACACGCGGCTTCAGGTGGAGCATCCGGTCACCGAGGAAATCACCGGCGTCGATCTGGTCGAATGGCAACTGCGCGTCGCGAGCGGCGAGGCGCTGCCCAAGCGGCAAGATGAGCTGTCGATCAACGGCCACGCGATCGAGGCGCGGCTCTATGCGGAGGATCCCGCCAAGGGGTTTTTGCCGAGCACGGGAACGCTTGAGCATCTCAAGTTCGGCGACCTCGAGCGCGTCGAAACTGGTGTAGAGAGCGGTGGTATAATCTCACCCTTCTACGATCCCATGATCGCGAAACTCATCAGCCATGCGGAAACACGCGATCAGGCAATTGACGATCTAAAGAATGGACTGACCACCACGGAAGTCTGGCCGGTCCGGACGAATGCGGGATTCGTAGCTTGCGCGATCGACGACGAAGATTTCCGCAATGCCGTATTGGATACCGGCTTTATCGAACGCAAAGGCGGAAAGCTCATTCCATCGACCGCCGCAGATGACGCCACATGGAAAGTCGCGGCGATGCTCTCGACTGATCGTTGCAATGAAGCTCCATTTGCTGGATTTCGCCTCAACGCTCCAAAGCGCAACACAGTAGCGATCTCCGGCCTCGAAGGCGCGCGGGTCATCGACCTCGATGAAGCGTGGTCAGATACGCTTCGTGTCGTTAGCGACGATGGCGACCTTTACTCCACTGACGCAGGTGATGCGCCGGTGATGACGGGGACGGTCATTGGCGAGACAATCGTCGTTTTCAACGAGGGTTCTGCCTTCGATTTTGCACTGGCGGCGCGCGGCACCAGCCAAGCCTCCGCCGCCAATGGCGCGATCATTGCTCCCATGCCGGGCAAGGTCATCGCGGTCGATGTCAGCGAAGGCCAGACCGTCACCGCCGGGCAGCGGCTGATGGTGCTCGAGGCGATGAAGATGGAACACGCCCTCACCGCGCCCTTCGACGGGGTGATCGAGGGGTTGGCGGTCAGCGCCGGCGGGCAAGTGCAGGTCGAGGCGGTGTTGTGCACGGTGGTGCCTGCGGGGGAGTAATGCGCGTAAATCTCCCCTCCCCTTGGGGAGGGGTCGGGGGTGGGGGTTCGACATCCGCGGGCGTGGTACACCCATCCCCCAACCCCTTCCCTCAAGGGAAGGGGAGCTTATGACCTGGGCCAAGGAACTCGAAGAACTGCGGCAACGCGAGGCACTGGCCGAGCAGATGGGCGGCCCCGACAAGGTGGCGCGGCAGCATGGGCGCGGGAAGATGGACGCCCGCGCGCGGCTTGCGGCCTTGTGCGACGAAGGCTCCTTCCGCGAGATCGGCAAGATCGCGGGGCGCGGGCATTACGACGAAAACGGTGACCTCGCCTCCGTCACCCCTGCCCCCTTCCTGTTCGGCAAGGCCACCATCAACGGCCGCCCCGTCGTCGCCACGGCCGACGATTTCACCATTCGCGGCGGCGCGGCGGATGCGGGGATCGCGCGCAAGATGGTGCAGGCCGAGATGATGGCGCACGAGCTGCGCCTGCCCATCATCCGCATGATCGACGGGACGGGCGGCGGCGGCAGCGTCAAGACCCTCGAACAGATCGGCGCGACCTACATTCCCGCCGTGCCCGGCTGGGGCGACGTGGTGACCAATCTCGAAACCGTGCCGGTGGTGGCGCTGGCGCTCGGGCCAACCGCGGGTCTCGGCGCGGCGCGCACGGTCGCCAGCCACTATTCGGTCATGGTCAGGGGCCTTTCCCAGATCTTCGCCGCAGGCCCCGCGGTGGTCGAGGCGATGGGCGAGTCCTATCGCGACGGATCGGCCAGCCACGAGGACGCCAAGGAGGCGCTCGGCGGCAGCGCAATCCACACCCGCAACGGCGTGGTCGACGACGAGGTTTCGAGCGAGGCCGAGGCCTTCGCCCGCGCGCGGCATTTCCTGAGCTTCATGCCCGAATATGTGGGCCAGCCCGCCCGCCGCGCCGAATGCTCCGACCCCGCGGACCGGCGCGAGGAGGCGCTGCTCTCCCTCGTCCCGCGCGATCCGAAACAGGTCTATTCGATGCGCCGCGCGCTCGACATGATCCTTGACGAGGGCACGGTCTTCGAGATCGGCCGGAACTGGGGCCGCGCCGCGATCACCGCCCTCGCCCGGCTCGACGGCTGGCCGGTCGCGGTGGTGGCGAGCGATCCCAGCTACCTTGGCGGATCGTGGGAGGCCAAAACCTCCGAGAAGGTCGAGCGTTTCGTCAAACTCGCCGACCAGTTCCGCCTGCCGATCGTCCACCTCGTCGACAACCCCGGCTTCATGATCGGGCGCGAGGCGGAAATGGCGGGGACGATCCGCTACGGCGTCAATGCGATGAACGCGATCTACCGCGCGACCGTGCCCCTCGCCAGCGTCGTCCTGCGCCGCGCCTATGGCATTGCGGGCAGCGCGATGAGCAATGCCGAAAGGTATCAATACCGTTTCTGCTGGCCCTCCGGCGATTGGGGAAGCCTGCCGATCGCGGGCGGGCTGGAGGTCGCCTACAAGGCGGAACTGGAGGCAGCCGAGGACCCGGAAGCCGAACTCGCAGCGATCAGGGACAGGCTCGCCAAGGTCACTTCGCCCTTCCGCAGCGCCGAACGCTTCAATGTCGAGGACATCATCGACCCGCGCGACACGCGGCCGCTGCTGTGCGAATTCGCGGGGCTCGCCTGGCGCAGGCTCGAAAGCGGGCGCTGAACCTCAGTCGAACGCCTTTGCCGCGTCCTGGCCGTAACCCATTTCCGGCTCGGGCGGGCCGAACAGGCGACCCTTCTCGCTGTAGAGGACGAGCGCGAGGCAGGCGAGGCTCGAGGCGAGCAGCGACAGGGCGAGCGGCTGCGCGGTCCCGTCAAAGGCATAGCCGATCGCCGCACCCAGCACCGCGGCGACCGTCATCCGCACGAAGCCGTGGACCGAGCTCGCCGCGCCCGCGATGGCGAAGAAGGGATTCATCGCGATCGACCCGAAATTGCTCCCGATGAAGCCCAGTAGCGCCATGTTCACCGCCATCAGCGGCACGAAGACCCACAGGCTCTGTTCGCTCTGGAAGGCGACGCCGACCTGCACGCTCGACACGGCGATGAAGGCGAACAGCGCGGTGTGGCTCACCCGGCGCGCGCCGAAGCGTTCGACGATGCGCGAATTGGACCAGCTCGCAAGCGCCATCGCGCCCGCGCAGATGCCGAAGACGATGGGGAAGATGTCGCCCGCGCCGAAGGTCTCGCTGACCAGCTGCTGCGAGGAATTGATGAAGCCGAACAGCGCGCCGAACACCAGCGACGACCCGAAGACATAACCCACCACGCTCGGCAGGCTCAGCGCGCGCGCCATGTTGCGGGCGATGGGCGCGACGCGGATCGGCTGGCGGTTTTCGGGTGCGAGCGTTTCGGGCAGGCGGAACCACGCCCAGGTGCCCATGGCGAGCCCCTGCAGCGCCATGGCCCCGAACACCATGCGCCAGTCGGCGACCAGCAGGATGAGCTGCCCGATGCTCGGCGCGATCGCCGGGACGAGCATGAAGATCACGAAGATGAGGCTCATCATGCGCGCCATGCGGTCGCCGCCGACCCTGTCGCGGATGATCGCCGGCGGCAGGGCGATGATCCCGGCGGCGAAGAAGCCCTGCGCGGCGCGGATCGCGACGAGCACGTCGAAACTGGGCGCCAGCGAGCTTGCAAGGCTGAGGACGATGTAGATCCCGATCGATCCGAGCAGCACCGGCCGCCGCCCGAACCGGTCGGCGAGCGCGCCGGGCACCAGCGCGCCGACACCGGCGGTCAGCAGGTAGACGCCGATGACGAATTGCCGCTCGTTCCCCGGAACGCCGAGGTCGAGCGCGAGTTCGTCGAGCGCGGGCAGGATCGCGTCGATGCCGAAGGCCTGCAGGGCCATCAGCAGGGCCATCAGCCAGATCAGCTCGGTCTCGCCAAGGCGCGAGGAGCGCGAAGAGGTCACGGCAGGGGTCGCCATGCCCGGCCCCTTGCCCGCAGGCTCGCCCGAAGACCACTCTTCTTTTCGCATATGCACAAAATCACGGTCGCGCGGGAAAGTTCCGATGGGTAGCAAGCGAAAACTTTTCCCCGCACACCGAGCAGTTTATCCTCGCCGGGTGCCGCAGGATACCCCCGCAACCGAAGATCCCGCCCGGCCGGAAGAGGACTCCGGCGGGCTGAGGAAGATCATCCATGTCGACATGGACGCCTTCTTCGCCAGCGTCGAGCAGCGCGACAACCCGGAATTGCGGGGCAAGCCGGTCGCCGTCGGGGGCGCGAGCGGGCGCGGCGTCGTGGCGGCCGCAAGCTACGAGGCGCGCCGGTTCGGGGTGAGGAGCGCCATGCCCTCGGTCACCGCGAAACGCCTGTGTCCCGACCTCGTCTTCGTGAAAAGCCGGTTCGAGGCCTATCGCGAGGCGAGCCGCCAGATCCGTGCGGTGTTCGACCATCACACCCCGCTGGTCGAACCCCTCAGCCTGGACGAGGCGTTCCTCGACGTGACCGAGGACCGGCTCGGCATCGGTTCGGCCACCCGCATCGCCGAGCTGATCCGCCAGGAAATCCGCGCCAAGACGCAGCTCACCGCGAGCGCGGGCGTTTCCTACAACAAGTTCCTCGCCAAGCTCGCGAGCGACCAGAACAAGCCCGACGGATTGTGCGTCATCCGCCCGGGCGAAGGGGCGGCCTTCGTCGCGGGGCTGCCGATCCGGCGCTTCCACGGCGTCGGGCCGAAGGCCGAGGAAAAGATGAAGCGCCTCGGCATCGAAACCGGCGCCGACCTCGCCGCGAAGGACATCGCCTTCCTGCGCGCCCATTTCGGCTCCTTCGCCGACTACCTCTTCCGGGCGGCGCGCGGCATCGACCTGAGGCCCGTGCGCCCGCATCGCGTGCGCAAGTCGGTCGGCGGGGAACGCACCTTTTCGCAGGACATCGGCGAGGCGGCGGCGCTGCGCGAAACTCTGGAGGAGATCGTCGATATCGTGTGGGAGCGGATCGAGCGGGCCGAGGCGCGCGGGCGGACGGTGACGCTCAAGCTCAAATACACCGATTTCCGGATCAACACGCGGGCGAAGTCGATCCCCGCGCGGCCCGGGCTGTGGATCGCGGACAAGCCGCATTTCGCGCGGGTGTCGCGCGAACTGCTGGAGGAGGCGCTGCCGCTGCCCATGCCGATCCGGCTGATGGGACTGACCCTGTCGAACCTCGACCGCGGTGAGATCGCGGAACCGCACCGCGACGAGGCGCAGCTCTCCCTGCTCTAGCCGGGGCGGCGCCCGGCCTGCCACGCCGCGATCCGGCTCGCGGTCCTCGGTCCGAGCGGTTCGGGCAGGGCCGCGAGCGGGAAGAAGCGCGCCTCGATCACTTCGCGACGGTCGGGCCGGGGGCGGTCGCGGCTGGTCGCGGCGAAGACGTGCGCCGTGTGGGGCGATCCGGAAATCTCCTCGCTCAGCACCGCGACGGGATCGAGCCGGTCGAGCGCCATCGCGAGTTCCTCGGCGATCTCGCGCCGGGCGGCGAGCGCGGGCCGTTCGCCCTTCGCGATTCCCCCGCCCGGCAGCATCCAGGCGGGCGGGCCGTAGGAATGGCGCAGCAGCAGGATTTCGCCCGCGCCGTTCTCGATCACCACCGCGCAGCCCTCGATCGGGACGCGCCGCCAGCGCCGCCAGCGATGGCGCAGGCGGTGGGCGAGCGGCAGCAGCGCGCGGTGGAGCCAAGCGGGCAGCAGGCGTTCCGTCGCCCCGGCGATCAGGCGAAGCATGTCACCGCAATGGCGCGCGCCTTTGCCGCCCGCAGGACCCGCGCGATCGGCAGGTCGTTCCCGCCCCGCAGCGCCGCATCGAACAGCGCGCGCTTCTCCGTCGATCCGCCGAGCGTGAGGAGGATCGCGTCGGTATCCAGCAGGGCCGGCAGGGTCAGCGTGATCCGGTCGAACGGCGCGTCCGCGGGCAGCGGATCGGGCGTCACGCGGCGGATCGCAAGCGGATCGTCGAGCCCGGGATCGATGTTGGGAAAGAGCGAGGCCGTGTGCCCGTCCGTCCCCATGCCGAGCCAGGTGAGCGCGAAATGCGGCGGCTCGCGATCCTGTGCGAGCGTGCACAGGCGCGCGCCTGCCGGTTCGAGCAGGGCGCGCATCCGGCCGCTGTTCGAGGCCGCGTGATCCTCCGGCACGATCCGGTCGTCGTTGGGCCACACCTCGATCGCGCTCCACGGCGGTCCGGGGTCGAGTTCGACGAGGCCCGCGATGATCGGAAAGGGGGTGGAGCCGCCCGGAATCGTGATCGCGATCCTGCCAGCGGCCTTTCGGGACGCGGCCGACAGGTGTCGGTCGAGCCAGGCGGCGATGGCGCCGGTTCCGGCCGCTTCGATGATTTCGACCTCGTTCATGGCGCGGGGCACGGCAAAAGGACCGTCTCCGCCCGGCGGAAACGGTCCTCCTCCTGCGAACGCGTTGGCCGCGTTTCGGGCACGTGTCGGGTCAGCCGAGGATCGAGGACAGGAACCACACGCGCTCTTCGGCCATGTCGGTCCAGTCGTCGACCAGCCCGTCGGTCGCGTTGTCGCCGGTTTCCTCGCACAGGCCCTTGAGCTTCTTGAGCCGGGCGACAACCTTCTGGTTGTCGTCGCGCAGTTCGGAAACCATCTCATCGGGGGAGAGCGAGGTGCTGTCCTGATCCTTGATCTGGGTGTGCTTGGCAACCGCACCGATCGAGGTCAGCGTTTCGCCGCCCTGCTTGCGGACGCGTTCGCCGATATCGTCGATCTGGTCGCGGATCTCGATCGCCTGTTCGTCGAACAGGAGGTGCAGGTCGCGGAAGCGCGGCCCCTTGATGTGCCAGTGGAAATTCTTGGTCTTGGTGTAGAGCGCGAAGTGATCGGCAAGCAGGCCGTTCAGTTCGGCGAGAAGGGCGGCTTTCGAATTGGATTGGTCGGACATGTGCGGTTCTCCTTTGCTTCAGATGCGATCCTGCCAATGCGAATGAATTGCAAAGGCCTGCATCATTTTGTTTCACCGGATCAACGAGCGAAGGCGCGGATCGTTTCGCCGAAAGGGCAATTCGCAATGATCGCTTTTCCAATCAATAGGCTTGGTAACGAGCGTTCAGTCCGATGAAGAGCGCCGCAAGGAACAGCAAGGCCGAGAGCACCAGCCGGACCGTCCGCAGGGGAAACCGCGCGAGGCCGCGGGCTCCGGCGAACCAGCCGAGCGCGATCGCCGCCCCGCCGCCGAGCGCCCCGCCGATCACCGTCACGACAGGGTAGACCGCCTCCGCGGCGAAGGCGAACACCGCGAACCGTGCCGCGTCCCCGACCTGCCGTGCCAGGATCACGATCCCGATCGCGCCCAGCGAGCGGGTCGGCTCGGCCGGGCGCCGTGCCCTCGCGGGCCACGCCAGCTCGAAGGCGGCGATGGCGAGCGCGAAGGCGACCAGCATCTCGGCGGCGCGCTGGGGCAGGATCGCGGCGAGGCTCGCGCCGGCCCAGGCCATGACGGCGGCGCTGGCGGCCGAACAGGTAAGCCCCACGCCCAGCAATGGCCCCGATCGCCCGAGCGCATCCGACAGCTGCGCCACGGTAAGCTGGTCGCGCCCGCCCAGCGCGATGGCAAAGACGAGCAGCAGGGTGAAAAGGAAGCTGTCCATGAATTCCCCGATCGATGGCGCGAATGCCCTATCACCCTCGCCCCCGCGCGAAACACCCCTCCCCCGCGCAAATCGACAGGTGGCGCGCGCGGCGCCGCGCGCCTAGGCTGGCCGCCTCAGGCACAAGGGAGAGGGCATGAAACTGGAACAGGGAATGGCCGCCGTGGTGACGGGCGGCGCATCGGGGCTCGGCCGGGCGAGCGCGGCGGCGCTGGCGCAGGCGGGGCTCAAGGTCGCGATCTTCGACATCAACGACGCTGCGGGCGAGGAACACGCTGCCGCCATCGGCGGGACCTTCCACCATGTCGACATCATGGACGAGGATTCGGTCGAACAGGGCTTCGCCTCGGCGCGCGCGGCGAACGGGCAGGAACGCGTGACGGTCCACTGCGCGATGGCCTCGAAACGGGGCAAGACGCTCGGCTGGGACAAGCAGGCGGGCGGATACAGGCGCCTGCCGACCGAAGATTACGCGTTCGGGGCCGAGGGCATCCTCGTCGCGAGCTACCGCGTCGCCAGCATCTCGGCGCTCGGCATGGCGAATGCGGACCCCCTCAACGAGGACGGAGAGCGCGGCGCGATCGTGCTCACCGCCAGCGTCGCGGCGCAGGACGGCCAGATCGGGCAGGTCATCTACGGCAGCTGCAAGGCGGGCGTGAACGGCCTTGTCCTGCCCATGGCGCGCGATCTGATGGACGTGGGCATTCGCGTGAATTCGGTCATGCCCGGCATTTTCGCCACGCCGCTGATGCTCGGCATGAAGGACCGCAATCCCGCGATGTGGGAGCAGTTGAACGCGTCCGTTCCCTTTCCCAAGCGCCTTGGCGAGCCGGAGGAATTCGCCTCGCTGATCCTTGAGATCGCGCGCAATTCCTACATCAACGGGCACCAGTTCCGGCTCGACGGGGCGATCCGGATGCCGCCGAGGTAATCGGCCTTCGCGCGCGGCCGGTCGGTCGGTGCCGGACCGGGCGCAGGGCCGCGCGCCGCACGATCTTGGCTTTCAGCGCCGCTTGCACGCACGAAAACTGCGTGTGGCCTTTGTGGAACGCAACATCGGAATCGGGTGCCGGGTGGCTCTGGCCGCTTGCCCCGGTGTCATCAATTGGACATGGTTCGATCCGCGCACGGTCCCGCTCCGAACAGAGGCCCCGGCACGCATCAATCGCAGGTGGAACGCACCCCAGCCTCTTTCGAAGGAGCGTTCCATATGAAGAACTCGCTTATTCACGCCCCGCTCGTTCTCGCGATCGCGGCGGCGTCTGCGCCCGCCGCAGCCAAGGACGATGGCCTTGCCGTCCAGTCCTTCGCCTCGACGATCGTCATCGACGACAGCGCGCTCGAGCTTGCCGAAACGCTCGATGCGATGAACCCCGTCGCCGAAGCCGGCAGCGAGACGATCACGGTGCCGAGCACCGCCGCGGGCACGCTCGGCGCGGGCGATTTCGCACTCACCGCCGCCCCGGCGACCGTCGCGGCCGCCGCTCCGGGCGAAGTCGCCGTCACCGCCGCTGCCGCTGCCGCCGCCGCGCAGGACGGGACCGGCGGGCGTTCGGAAAGCTTCACCGTCACGCTCAACCAGGATGCCTTCTTCGGGTTCTACCCGGCCTTCAACGGGCTGATCCCGGTCAGCGAAAACGTCGATTTCAGCTTCTACGGCATCATCTGGACCACCGACGCCTTCGGCACCGGGCTCGGCTCCGACCTGTGGACCGAATTCGGCGTCGGCGCGGCGATCTACACCGGCAATCTCGTCGTCAAGCCGCAGATCGGCCTCACCAACGGCGCCCTGCTGTCGGGCGGCGCGCGCGACCCGAACGGGGTTGCGGCCGGCACCGGCGGCAATTTCGCCGACGGCATCGTGCCGAGCCTGACGATGAACTATTCGGACGATGCCTTCGAAGCGGAATTCTACGGCGGCTACTACGCCGCGCTCCGCAATCGCAACGATGACGCCGCGCTCGACTTCCTCCACACCTGGATCAACGCCGGGGCGAAGATCACCCGAACTTCTCGGCCGGGGCGCATTACGAACTGCTGAGCAACACGCGCAACACCTTCCCCGGCGGATCGACCGCGGTCGCCTACCAGTGGCTTGGCCCCTACGTGCAGTTCACGACCTCGAACGGCTTCTTCGCCCGCTTCACCGCGGGGGCCGATATCGAGGACGGCAATGACGGCGACTTCTACAAGCTGACTGCCGGCTTCTCGTTCTGATTTCCCTGCGACCCGCCGCGCCGTCCGTCCATCGGCGCGGCGGACCGCGAGGCACCGGGGGGTGCCGCCCGCATGGACGCGGGCGGCACCCCTTGCATTTCGGGGGAGAGGCGAGATCGCGCGCATCGATTGCGATTTTTCGCAACCGAAGGCTGGGTTTGAGCCGATTGCAACGGCAATTGCCCTATTTCACATGGTCAGGAAAACCGATTATGCTAATTGTGTAATTGAGTTGGCGCCTGCCGAGCAGGCGCGCTAGGGAAAGGCACCAACAACAAGGAGCCAACCATCATGAGCCTGCACATCGGCGACACCGCCCCCGATTTCACCGTCGACACCACCTCCGGCCCGATCACCCTGCACGAATGGGCCAAGGGCAGCTGGGTCTTCTTCTTCAGCCATCCGGCCGATTTCACCCCGGTCTGCACCACCGAGATGGGCATGACCGCCAAGCTCGCCGACGAGTTCGAGAAGCGCAACGTCAAGCCGCTCGGCCTGTCGACCGACACGGTCGAGGAACACCGTGCCTGGATCAGCGACGTCGACGAGACGCAGGGCGTCAGCCTGCAGTTCCCGATCGTGGCCGACCCCGACCTGACCATCGCGCGCAGCTATGACATGATCCACCCGGACCAGAGCGAAACCGCCGCGGTGCGTTCGGTCTTCATCATCGACCCCGAGATGAAGATCCGCCTGATCATGACCTACCCGATGAGCGTCGGGCGCAATTTCGACGAGATCCTGCGCGTCATCGACAGCCTCCAGCTCAGCGACCGGGCGCGGATCGCGACTCCGGCCAACTGGATGCCCGGCGGCGAGGTCATCATCCCGCCCTCGATCAGCGACGAGGAAGCGCGCAAGCTCTTCCCGCAGGGCTTCACCACCATCAAGCCCTATCTGCGGACGGTTCGAATCGACTGATTCGAAGGAACGGCTCACGCGGGGAACGGACGGACCGGACCGGCCGTTACCGCGTGAGACCGCAAGGCCCCGGACTTGGGGCCTGACCTTGCCGAGACCGTCACGGGATTGAAAACGGCATCCGCCATTCGGTTGCCGTCAACGAGGACCGAGAATGTTCGAACAGGCCGACGCCCTGCTGCTTGCCCGCATCCAGTTCGCCTTCACGGTGAGCTTCCATTTCTTCTTCCCCGCATTCACGATCGGTCTGGCAAGCTATCTCGCCGTGCTGGAGGGGCTGTGGCTCAAGACGGGCCGCGCGCTCTACTTGGACCTCTTCAAGTTCTGGCTGAAGATCTTCGCGATCAGCTTCGCCATGGGCGTCGTCTCGGGCATCGTGATGAGCTACCAGTTCGGCACCAACTGGTCGGTCTATTCCGACATCGCCGGCCCCGTCATCGGCCCGCTGATGGCCTATGAGGTGCTGACCGCCTTCTTCCTCGAAGCGGGCTTTCTCGGCGTCATGCTGTTCGGAATGAACCGCGTGGGCAAGAAGCTCCACTTCGCCGCGACCTGCATGGTGGCGGCCGGGACCTTCCTGTCGGCCTTCTGGATCCTCTCGGTCAACAGCTGGATGCAGACCCCGACCGGATTCGAGATCGGCGCGAACGGGCAGATGCTGCCCGCGGGAAGCTGGTTCGACATCATCTTCAACCCCTCCTTCCCCTATCGCCTCGTCCACACCGTGCTCGCGGCCTATCTCACGACCGCCTTCATCGTCGGCGGCGTGGGCGCGTTCCACCTCCTGCGCGAGCGGGCCGAGCGCCGCCGGGACAACACGGTCGCGCCCAACCTCCATGCGCGCAAGATGTTCTCGATGGCGATGTGGATGGCCGCGCTGGTCGTCCCGGTCCAGATCGTCGCGGGCGATTATCACGGCCTCAACACGCTCGAACACCAGCCGCAGAAGGTCATGGCGATGGAGGGGCATTACAACTCCTATCCCGATGGCGCGCCGCTCTACCTGTTCGGCATTCCCAATGACGAGGAGCAGCGGCTCGACTACGCGATCGGCATCCCCAAGCTTTCGAGCCTGATCCTCAAGCACGATCTCGACGCGCCGATGGACGGGCTCGACACGATCCCCGATGACGAACAGCCGCCGACCGCGATGGTGTTCTGGTCGTTCCGGATCATGGTCGGGATCGGTTTCCTGATGCTGGGCGTCGGGCTGTGGAGCCTTGTCGCGCGCTGGCGGGGCAAGCTCTACGACTGGCCCTGGCTGCACCGCGCGGCGGTGGTGATGTCGCCTTCGGGCCTCGCGGCCGTTCTCGCCGGGTGGATCACCACCGAGGTCGGCCGCCAGCCCTATGTCGTCTATGGCGCGCTGAGGACCGCCGATGCGGCGAGCCCGCTTTCGGCAAGCGCGGTGGGCACTTCGCTGGTCGCCTTCGTCGTCATCTACTTCGCGGTCTTCGGCGCGGGGGTGTGGTACATCCTCAAGCTCATGAGCACCTCGCCCCATACCGGCGAAACCGGGGTCAAGCGCGGCGACACGGGTCCGATCCGGACCGCTGGGATCACGCCCGGCCCGGCCCAGAACCCCAATCAGGAGGGCCGCGTCGGCCCGCTGGCGGAGCCGGCGGAATGACCTACAGCGTCGATCTCACCGTCGTCTGGGCATTCATCATCGCCTTCGCCGTGTTCGCCTATGTCGTGATGGACGGGTTCGATCTGGGCATCGGGGTGCTGTTCAAGTTCTTCGAACCCGGGCGCGAGCGCGACCGGGCGATGAATTCGATCGCGCCGGTGTGGGACGGGAACGAGACCTGGCTGGTGCTCGGCGGCGGCGGGCTGTTCGCCGCCTTTCCCCTGGCCTATGCGGTGATCCTGCCCGCGACCTATCCGCTCATCATCGCCATGCTGCTCGGCCTCGTCTTTCGCGGGGTCGCGTTCGAGTATCGCTGGCGCGATCCGGGCCACCGGCGCTATTGGGACGCGGCCTTCACCGGCGGCAGCATCGTCGCCGCGATGGCCCAGGGCATGACGCTCGGCGCGCTGCTCCAGGGCATCGAGATCGAAGGCCGCTCTTTCGCGGGCGGGCCGTTCGACTGGCTGACGCCCTACACCGTGCTGACCGGGCTCGGCACGCTTGCGGGCTATGCCCTGCTGGGGGCGACCTGGCTGGTCTGGAAGCTCGACGGAGAGGCGCAGGAACACGCCCGCCGGATGGGCAAGTGGGCCGCCGCGCTGACCATCGGCCTGATGGGCGCGGTGAGCCTCGCCAACATCTTCCTTGATCCCGAATATGCCGACCACTGGCTGACCGAGCCGGAAATCTACTATGTCTGGCCGGTGCCGCTGCTGACGCTTGTGGTGGCGGTGATGCTGTGGCGGGCGCTTTCGACCGATTGCCATTCGAAGCCCTTCTGGCTCTCGCTCGCCCTGTTCCTGCTCGGCATGGCCGGCATCGGCGTGACGCTCTGGCCTCACGTCGCGCCCCCTTCGCTGACCATCTGGGACGCGGCCGCGCCCTATTCGAGCCAGCTGTTCATGCTGGTCGGCACGATCATCACCATGCCGCTGATCATCGGCTACACCGCCTGGGCCTATTGGGTGTTCCGCGGCAAGGTCGGGGATGAGGGCTATCACTGATGGCCCGCGGCGAACGTCCGGAAGACGTCGAGGCCGACGAAAAGCCGCTGTGGGAGCGGCTCGGCTGGATGGCGGCGATCTGGGGGGCGAGCGTCGCGGTGCTGGGAGTTGTCGCCTACGTCCTGCGGCTCTGGATAGCGCCCTGAACCGCCGATAGCGGCGCACAGGCCGGCCTATTGCCCGGCGTGCCGGCCCGGGATAAAAACTTCGCCCGGTTCGCCGAACAAAGGGAATGCGATGCGGGCATGGCTGTGCGTGGCTATCGCCGCGGCGTTGATGGCGGGAACTTCGGCGGCGGCAGAGCCCCGCTACGCAGCGGAGATAACCCGCACCGCCTACGGCATCCCGCATATCGTGGCGAAGGACTGGCGCGGGCTCGGCTACGGGATCGCCTATGCCTATGCCGAGGACAACCTGTGCCTGCTGGCCGAGCAGTTCGCCACGCTCGCCGGGGAGCGTTCGCTCCATTTCGGGCCTGACAACAGGACTGGGCCGGCGACGCCCGACTGGACCAATCTCGAATCCGACATCGCCCACCGCGCGCTGTTCGACCTTGCGCTGCTGCGCGCCAACTGGGACAACGCCACGCCGCGGGCCCGGCTCGTCACCGAAGGCTATGTCGCGGGCTACAACCGCTACCTGCGCGACGCGCAGGCGGACGAGTTTCCCGCCGAATGCCGGGGCAAGCCGTGGCTGCGCGAAATCACGCTCGACGACATGCTGCGATCCTACGGCAAGCTTGCCGGCTCGGCCGGCGAATTCGCCGTCGGCAGGGGCATCCTTGCCGTTCCCCCGGAAACCGCGCCGCAGGACCGGGAGGTTTCCGGAGAGGCGGTGGAAGAGGCGGCCGTCCTTGCGCTGGCCCGAACGAGCCTTGCGAGCAATGGCTGGGGCTTCGGCGGGAACGTCACCACGGACGGGCGCGGGCTGCTCGTCGGGAACCCGCATTATCCGTGGGTCGGGCCGCGCCGCTTCTGGCAGATGCACGCCACGATCCCGGGCGAATTCGACGTGATGGGGGCTGCCCTTTCCGCCAACCCCTACCCGATGATCGGATTCAACCGGGACATCGCCTGGACCCACACGGTCGATGCCGCGCGTCATTTCACGCTCCACGCCCTTACGCTCGATCCCGAAGACCCGACCGCCTACATCCTCGATGGGGAAAGGGTAGCGATGGAACGGCGCGAAATCTCGATCCCCATGCCCGAGGGCAAGGCCCCGGTCACCCGCACGGTCCATTTCTCGCGCTTCGGTCCGATCGTCGCGCTGCCGGGCAGCCCGTTCGGGTGGAGCCGGACAACCGCCTATGCCCTGAGCGACGCCAACCGCGCCAACATGCGGATGGCCGATGCGTGGATCGGGATCGGCAGGGCAAGGGACGTGGGCGAGATCGCGGCGGTGCTCGGCGAGACGCTGGGCATTCCCTGGGCCAATACGATCGCCGCCGACCGCGCGGGCAACGCGCTTCATGCGGACATCACGGCGGTGCCGAACGTGTCGGACGAAAAGGCCGCCGCCTGCGCGACCCCGGTTTCCGCGCTCGTCGCGGCACGGGTGACGGTTCTCGACGGATCGCGTTCCGACTGCGCCTGGGACGTGGCGGAGGGAACCGCCGCGCCCGGCCTGCTGCCGCCGTCCGCGCAGGCCTCGACGATCCGGCGCGACTATCTCGCCAACAGCAATGACAGCTACTGGCTCGGCAATCCGCGCAGCCCGCATCCGAAGCTCGCCGCGATCATGGGCGATTTCGAAACCGAACGCTCGCCGCGCACGCGCTCGAACCTGCTCGAGACCGAGGCGATGATCGCTGCGGGCAAGGTCGACCGCGAACGGGCGAAGGCCATGCTGCTGGCGAACCGGAGCTTCACCGCGGACAATGTCCTCGACACCGTGATCGCGCTGTGCCGCGGGCGCGAGGAACTTGCACGCGGGTGCGACGCGCTGGCGCGATGGGACCGCCGGTTCGACACCGACAGCCGCGGGGCCTACCTTTTCGCGCGGATGTGGAACCGCGTGTGGTCGATGCGCGCGGCGCTGTGGCAGGTGCCGTTCGATCCCGCCGACCCGCTCGGCACCCCGCGCGAGCTGGTCGATAGCGGGCCGGTCGCCGACAAGCTGATGGCAGCGCTCGAAGAAGCCGTCGCGGAACTCGACGCGGACGGCATCGCGCTCGACGCCGAATGGGGCACGGTGCAGGCCGTCCGGATCGGCGAGGAGGTCATCCCGGTCCACGGCGGGACGGAATCGGCGGGCGTGCTCAACATGCAATGGCTCGATGCGGCGGTGAAGGTGCCGGGCGGCATCAGGCCGATCCACGGGTCGAGCTACATCCAGGTCGTCGGCTTCGACGCGGACGGGCCGGTCGCGGACGCGGTCCTGACCTATTCGCAGTCCTCCGATCCCGCCTCGCCGCATTTCGCGGACCAGACGCGGCTGTTCGCGCAGAAGAAATGGGTGCGCCTGCCCTTCGACGAGCAAGACATCGCCGCGCAGGCCATCGGCGAGACGATCGTCATCTCGCAATAGGCCGATACGGGCCGGACGCCGCGGCGCCCGGCCCGGATCGGGGTCAGGCCGGGGTCAGGCCGCCTGCTTGATCTCGACCAGCGTCAGGCCGAAGACCAGGTCTTCGCCGGCGAGCGGGTGGTTGCCGTCGGCGGTGACCGTATCGTCCTTGACGTCGGTGATGACGAGCTGGATCGGCTGCCCGTCGTTCTGCTGCGCCGACAGGGTCATGCCCGGCTGCGGCTCGGCGTCGGGCGGCAGGTTGGCGCGCGGGATCTCGACGATCAGCTCCTCGCGGCGCGGGCCGAAGGCGTGTTCGGCGTCGATCGTCACCGTGTCCTCGCCGCCGACTTCCATCCGGGTCAGCGCCTGTTCGATCTGCGGGAAGATCTCGTCATTGCCGAGCGTGAGCGTCTGCGGCCCCTGCCCTTCGGTTCCGCCGACGACTCGGCCCTCCTTCGTCTTGACGACATAATCGATCGCGACGGTATCGCCGGGTTTTGCGGTTGCCATTATAATCCTTTCCTTATCCGGGGGTTTCGTGTTCTCCGGCGCCCGAACCGGCTGGCTTCGCGCCCATGCGCGGGGGCATTTCCGCTCGCGCGCGAGTCTCTCAATCGAAGCCGCCGGTGTCAAATGACCCGCCCGCCACATTTTCGGCACTTCGCGCGGGTTCGAACGTTGGGGCGGCATGATCGATCCTCCGCTGGTCCGCACCCCTTCCCCCGCCGCCCCGGGAACTCGCCCGTGACCGCCCCGATCCTCGTGATGGGGGCGACCTCGGGCATCGGCAAGCTCGCGGTCAAGGAGGCGGTCCGGCGCGAACTGCCGGTGCGCGCCTTCGCCCGAAGTGCCGACAATCTCGAGAAAACCCGACTCGTCGAGCCCTTTCCCGGCGACGCGACCGACCGCGCGGACGTGTTCCATGCGCTCAAGGGCACGCGCGCGGTGATCTACGCGCTCGGCATTTCGGAGAGCCTGTCGATGCTGTGGGAGAAGGAGACGCTGTTCTCCACCACCACCCGGATCCTCGTCGAGGCGATGGGCGAAGCCGGGGTCCGCCGCCTCGTCGCGGTCACGGGATACGGGGCAGGCCGGTCCCGAAACGCGATGAGCGCGCTCGAACGACTCGGCCACCGGGCGCTGCTGGGGCGGGTCTATGCCGACAAGGACCGGCAGGAGGAGATCATCCTCCACAGCGCCCTGCAATTCACCATCGTGCGGCCCGTCATCCTCACCGGCGGCCCGCGTTCGGGACGGGTGCGGGTCCGGCGCGACCCGGCGAACTGGTCCAACGGCGTGGTCAGCCGGGCCGATGTCGCGGCCTATCTCGTCGATGCGGTGGAACGGGATCTCGACATCGGGCGCGACGTGGTGCTCGCACGCTGAACCGGCGCTTGCTTGTGGAAAATCCGGCTCTCTGGTAACAATGTCTCCGGGGGGAGAGGGAGCACGGGAGTGGAAGACCAGCACGCACAACTCGTCCGCGAGGCAATCTCCTCGGACGCGGCGGCGGGGCGTTCGACGCTCGCCGCCTCCTGGTGCCGCTCCGCCCTCCACCACGGTCTCGACCCCGCGAAAGGCCCCGCCGCCGACCGGCTCGACGCGAGCCGCCTCGCGCTCGCCCGCGAGGCGCACGAGGAACTTCTGCTTCACGCCGGCCCGGTGCTCGACCGGATCGCGCGCACGCTGGTCCGCAGCGGGCGCTGCATCCTGCTGACCGATTCCGAAAGCCTGATCCTCGAAGAACGCATGGCCTCGGGCGACCGCGACCATTTCGACCGGGCGCGCCTGGTCGCGGGCGAATGCTGGTCCGAAGCGGCCGAGGGAACCAACGGGATCGGCACCTGCATCGCCGACGAAAAGCCGGTCATCATCCACCGCGACCAGCATTTCCTCTCCGCCAACGTGCAGGTGAGCTGCCACGGCGTGCCGATCTGCGATGCGGTCGGGAACCTCGTCGCCGCGCTCGACGTGTCGACCAATCGCTACGACCATGATCGCGACACGGCGGCGCTGATCATGAACGTGCTGATGGACGCGGCGCAGGAACTGGAACGGCTGCTGTTCGGGGCGGCCTATCGCGACTGCCGGATCGTGCACCTCGATGACGCGGACAGCCCGGGAGCCCTCGTCGCGGTCGATCGCGACGATCTCGTCGTCGGGGCCAACCGGAGCGCGCGGCGGCGCGCCCTGCTCGCCAAGGTGAGTGCCGAGGCCCCGGTGCCCGTCGCCGACCTGTTCGGCCCGCCCGAGGAGGATCCGATCGCCGCCGCCGAACGCCGCGTCCTGCGCCAGGCGCTGGCCCGGTCGCACGGCAATGTCGCGGCGGCCGCCCGGCTGCTCGGCATCGGGCGGGCTACCTTCTACCGCCGGATGACCCGCGCGGGGCTGGCCGCGTAAGGGTTCCCGGGTTCTTCCCGCGCGCCGCAATTTTACCGCCATAGTGTCTCGTTGGTGAGACACTTCGCGCTGTCACGGCCTTGCGGGGGGCTATCCCGGCCCGCGCCCCGTGTCATTCTTCTCCCACTGCAACGGCGCCCCCGGCCAGAGCGAAAGGCCGTCCGGGGCGCAAGGGAGAAGGAGAGACAGAATGGACATGCAGACCAATGCCGCCACGCTGATGCGGCCCTCGCTCAAGGAGCATTACGACAATTTCATCGGCGGGCGCTGGGTCCCGGCGAAAAGCGGCGCGACCTTCGAGAACGTGTCGCCCGTCACGGGCCGGGTGATCGGCACGGTCGCGCGCTCGCAGGCCGAGGACATCGAGGCCGCGCTCGATGCCGCCCACGCCGCCCGCGCTGCCTGGGGCCGCACGCCGGTCGCCGAACGCGCGCTGGTCCTCACCCGGATCGCGGACCGGATGGAGGAAAACCTCGCGGCGCTGGCCGAGGCCGAGACCTGGGACAACGGCAAGCCGATCCGCGAGACCATGGCCGCCGACCTCCCGCTCGCGATCGACCATTTCCGCTATTTCGCCGGCTGCATCCGCGCGCAGGAAGGCAGCATTTCCGAAATCGACGCGAACACCATCGCCTACCACTTCCACGAGCCGCTGGGCGTCGTCGGACAGATCATCCCGTGGAACTTCCCGCTGCTGATGGCGACGTGGAAACTCGCCCCGGCGCTCGCGGCGGGCAATTGCGTGGTGCTGAAACCGGCCGAACAGACCCCGGCCTCGATCATGGCGCTGATGGAACTGATCGGCGACCTCCTGCCGGACGGGGTGGTCAATGTCGTGAACGGTTTCGGCCTCGAAGCGGGCAAGCCGCTCGCCTCGTCCAAGCGGATCGCCAAGATCGCCTTCACCGGCGAGACCTCGACCGGCCGGATGATCATGCAATACGCCTCCGAAAACCTCATCCCGGTCACGCTCGAACTTGGCGGCAAGTCGCCCAACCTGTTCTTCGACGACGTGATGGCCGAGGACGACGACTATCTCGACAAGGCGATCGAGGGCTTCGTCATGTTCGCGCTGAACCAGGGCGAGGTGTGCACCTGCCCCTCGCGCGCGCTGGTGCAGGAGAACATCTACGACCGCTTCATGGAGCGCGTCCTCGCCCGCGTCGCGGCGCTCAAGCAGGACAATCCGCTCGACCCCGAAACGATGGTCGGCGCGCAGGCCTCGGCCGAACAGCAGGCGAAGATCCTGTCCTATCTCGACATCGGCCGCGCGGAAGGCGCCGAAGTGCTCGCGGGAGGCGGCGTCGCGCGGCTTTCGGGCGAATGCGAGGGCGGCTTCTACGTCCAGCCGACCGTGCTCAAGGGCCACAACAAGATGCGGGTCTTCCAGGAGGAAATCTTCGGTCCCGTCGTCTCGGTCACGACCTTCCGCGACGAGGAGGACGCGCTTTCCATTGCCAACGACACGCTGTTCGGCCTCGGTGCGGGCGTGTGGAGCCGCGATGTCAACCGCTGCTACCGCATGGGCCGCAACATCGAGGCGGGCCGCGTGTGGACGAACTGCTACCACGCCTACCCGGCCCACGCCGCGTTCGGCGGGTACAAGCAATCGGGCATCGGGCGCGAAACGCACCGCATGATGCTCGACCACTACCAGCAGACCAAGAACATGCTGGTTTCCTACGAGCCGAAGAAGCTCGGGTTCTTCTGAGGAAGAACACGGCCCCGGGCGCGTCGCGGCCGGGGCCTCCCATGACAAGATCCCGAACGGGAGGAGGATTACCATGTCTACCAGTTTCATTATGCCGAGCATGAACATCATGGGCGAGAACGCGCTCGCCGATGCCGCAGCGACCCTCACCGGGCGCGGCTTCAAGGCGGCGCTGATCGTCACCGACGAAGGCCTTGCCCGCCTCGGCGTGGCCGATGACGTTGCGAAAGTGCTCGAGGAAGCGGGCATCCGCGCCGCGATCTTCGACGGGGCGCAGCCCAATCCGACCGTTGGCAATGTCGAGGACGGGCTCGCCCTCCTGCGCGATCATGACTGCGACCTCGTGGTTTCGCTCGGCGGCGGATCGAGCCACGACTGCGCCAAGGGCATCGCCCTCGTCGCGGCCAATGGCGGCAAGATCGCCGACTACGAAGGCATCGACCAGTCGCCGCTGCCGCAGGTGCCGCTGATGGCGATCAACACCACCGCCGGGACGGCGGCGGAAATGACCCGCTTCTGCATCATCACCGATGTCGAGCGGCACGTGAAGATGGCTATCGTCGACAAGCACGTGACGCCCTTCCTGTCGGTCAACGACCCGGCGATGATGGTGGGCAAGCCCGCCGCGCTCACCGCCGCGACCGGCATGGACGCGCTGACCCACGCGGTGGAGGCCTATGTCTCGACCGCGGCGACGCCGATCACCGACGGCTGCGCGCTGAAGGCGGTCTCGCTCATCTCCGAGAACCTGCGCGACGCGGTGGCCGACGGGACCAATCTCGCCGCGCGCGAGGCGATGGCCTATGCCCAGTTCCTTGCGGGAATGGCGTTCAACAACGCGTCGCTGGGCTATGTCCACGCGATGGCGCACCAGCTCGGCGGGTTCTACGACCTCCCGCACGGCGTATGCAACGCGGTGCTGCTGCCCCATGTCGAAACCTTCAACGCGGCGGTCTCCGCCGGGCGGCTGCGCGACGTGGCGGAAGCGATGGGGGTCGACGTCCGCAACCTCGACGAGCACCAGGGCGCCGAGGCGGCGATCGCGGCGATCCGCCAGCTTTCGGCCGATATCGGAATCCCCGCAGGACTTGCAGAACTGGGCATGAAGGACGCCGACATCGAAACGCTCGCGGCGAACGCGATGAACGATGCCTGCGGCTTCACCAATCCCCGGCCCGCCAACCAGCAGGAGATCGAGGCCATTTTCCGCGCTGCCGCCTAGACCTCTCCCAAGGGCGAGCGCGGTGCGCCCGGCGGTCCTTCCCAAAGGGCCTGCCGGGCGCCTGTTTTTTCGGGGACCGCCCGGGATGACGCGTGACAAGCGATTGACATTTGCGCCCGGGCCGCGAGGGTCGCGGCGAGTGTCTCATGCGGCAAGCGGACGATTCCCGGTCGGGACACCCGCGCCGCCACCGGACCAGAACCGAACGAAGGACCAGACCCTTGCGCCTGATCGCCCTTATCCTTGCCTTCCTTTTCGCCATTCCCGCCGCCGCTCAGGGCATCCAGCAGACCAAGGGCGATTTCGAGGACAAGTTTCGCCAATTGGACGAAGTTCTCCCCGACCCCAATGTGTACCGCAACGCCAGCGGCGCGCCGGGCCACCAGTACTGGCAGCAGCAGGCCGACTACGTGATCCGCGCCGAACTCGACGAGGACAGGCGCCGGCTCGAGGCGGAAGGCACGGTGCGCTACGTCAACAACTCTCCCGACACGCTGCCGTGGATCTGGATGCAGCTCGACCAGAACATCTTCCGCACGGACAGCATGGCGGAGATGACCACGACCTTCGGCGGGCCGGGCCGGCGCGGGCCCCAGATCGACGCTGCAAACGGCGGGGAACCCGCGCGGCTCAGCCTGGAGGAACTGCGCCGCCAGCAGGCCATGGCCGACAACCAATACGGCTACGACATCAGGAGCGTGACCCTTCCCGACGGCACGCCGCTTTCGCACACGATCGTCGGCACGCTGATGCGGATCGACCTGCCGACCCCGCTCGCCCCCGGGGCCGAAGTCGAATTCGGGCTCGAATGGGCGTTCAACATCGTCGAGGAGAACACGATCTTCGCGCGCTCGGGCTACGAGCATTTCCCCGATGACCCGCGGAAGGGCGGAAACGACATCTTCCTTTTCGCCCAGTGGTTCCCGCGTCTCGTCGCCTATTCGGACTACGAAGGCTGGCACAACAAGGAATTCCTCGGGCGCGGCGAGTTCACGCTCGAATTCGGCGATTACGACGTCACCATGACCGTGCCGGACGACCACATCGTCTCGGCGACCGGCGTGCTCGCCAATCCCGCCGAGGTCCTGACCGCCACCCAGCGCCAGCGGCTCGAAACCGCGCGCACCGCCGAAGCGCCGGTGTTCATCGTGACGCCCGAGGAAGCCGCCGCGAACGAACGCACCGGGCCAGGCGGGACCAAGACCTGGCGTTTCACCGCCCGGAACGTGCGCGATTTCGCCTGGGGGTCGAGCCGCAAGTTCATCTGGGACGCGCAGGGCCACCGCCAGCCGGGGGCCGAAAACGAGCTCGTCATGGCCATGAGCTTCTGGCCCAAGGAAGGCGGCGATTTGTGGCGCAAGTATTCGACCGCCGCCGTCATCCACACGATGAAGGTATATTCGCGCTTCAGCTTCGACTATCCCTATCCCACAGCGCAGAGCGTCAACGGGCCTGTCGGCGGGATGGAATATCCCATGATCACCTTCAACGGACCCCGCTCGACCCTCAACGAGGACGGGACCCGGACCTATTCGCTTTCGGAGAAGGTCTATCTGATCGGCGTCGTCATCCACGAGATCGGGCACATCTATTTCCCGATGACGGTCAATTCGGACGAGCGGCAATGGACCTGGATGGACGAGGGGATCAATTCCTTCCTCGACAGCGTCGCGGGCTATGAATGGGACCCGGACCTGCCGTGGACCCGCAGCCTGCCGCGCGATCTCATCCCCTACATGACCTCGACCAACCAGGTCCCGATCATGACCCAGTCGGACAGCGTGCTGAATCTCGGCCCCAACGCCTATGGCAAGCCGTCGGCGGCCTATCACATCCTGCGCGACACGGTGATCGGGCGCGAGCGGTTCGATTTCGCGCTCAAGGAATATGCCCGCCGCTGGAAATTCAAGCGGCCGACCCCGGCCGATTTCTTCCGCACGATCGAGGAGGCCTCGGGCACCGATCTCGACTGGTTCTGGCGCGGCTGGTTCTACACCACCGACCACGTCGACATTTCGCTCGACTCGATCCACCGGCTGCGGCTCGACACCGAAAATCCCGACATCGACCTGTCGCGCCGCCGGGCCGAACTCGCGCGCGAACCGGAAAAGATCGGCGTGCGCCTCAACAAGGAACAGGGCCTGCCGATCTGGGTGCTCGAAAATCCCGGCGTGACCGATTTCTACGACGAGAACGACCAGTTCACCGTGACGCCCAGGGACCGCGAAAGCTACGAGAGCTTCCTCGAGGAGCTCGAGCCGTGGGAGCGGCAGACCCTGGATCGCGCGGTCAGGGAGGACGCGAACTATTACGTGCTCAGCTTCTCGAACAAGGGCGGCCTCGTCATGCCGATCATCCTCGGCCTGACCTTCGAGGACGGCAGCGAGGAGCGGATGACGATCCCGGCCGAGATCTGGCGCCGCAATCCGAAGGAGGTGAGCAAGCTGCTCGTCTTTCCCAGGGACAAGCGTCTCGCCAGCGTCGTCGTCGACCCGGACTGGGAAACCGCCGACGCCGACATCGAGAACAACCACTATCCGCGCCGGATCATCGAAAGCCGGGTCGAGGCGTTCAAGTCGCCCGCGCCCACCTCGCGCACCGGGCGCGACCTGATGGCGGAAGTGCAGGGATCGGACTGATGCGCTGGCTCCTCGCCCTGCTGGCCGCGCTGGCCGTGGCTTTCCCCGCTTCGGCGCACCAGCAGAAGCTGGCGATCTCGATCCTGTCGCACAACGATCGCACCGGGATGCTAGAGGTCGTCCACCGCGTGCCGCTGCACGATGCCGAACACGCCCTGAAACGGCGCGGCGTCGCGGCGCCCGACATCGTCGGCGACATTCCCAGTCGCCGCGCCTTCGTGCGCTACATCGCCGAACGCTTCACCGTGACGCACGACGGCGAGCCCGTCGCCTTCACCCTCCTCGGCAGCGAGATCGACGGCGGTAGCCTCGTCGTCTACGAGGAAGCGCCCTCGCCCGGCCCCGGCGCGCGGATCACGGTGCGCTCGCTGATCCTGACCGATGTCTGGGCGCGGCAGGAGAACCGGGTGAACATCGGCGCGGGAACCGAGGTCGAGACGCTGATCTTCCGCGCGGGCGATCCGGCGAAGGACGCGATCCTGCGATATCACGGCCGTGCGATCCCTCGGGAAAAGGGGTATGCGCCACGGAATTCGAACGCGCGACCGCTGCGTTTCGGGAGGCACGGGCCGGGGGTTCGGGGCCTTTCTTCGACCAAATCTCGTTCGGCGGGCATCCGCAGAATTCTCTGCACTCAGCAGACCGCCAGCCCCTCGAGAGCGCCCGCGTTCACGAGGCCGGACTTGCCCGCACCTCTGCCCGTCAAATACTTCTGACTCTCCCGGAGCAATGTTGAAAGGGCGAGCGTTATCGCCCAAAGCGCTGCAAAGCCGGAAAATGACAGGCATGGACACTGACACGGATGAACGAGGCGCCGCCCTTTCGACGGCCGACATGAAGGCAGCGGCCCCGTCGCCGTCGAGCGCCGCCCTGGTGGCCCGCTCGACCCTGATCGTTCTGGCGATCGTGGCCTGCGGCTGGCTGCTGATCGAGCTGAACCGGTTCTTCCTGCTGGTCTTTGCCGCGATCGTCCTGAGCGCGGTGTTCGATGCGATCACCGGCGGGATATGCCGCTGGACAGGCATTGCCCGCCCTTACGGCCTGACCATCGCCATGATCCTCTTTCTCGGCGTGTTCGCGGGCGCATTTGCCCTGTTCGGCACCCAGTTGGCGGGCGAATTCGACACGATCAGGCAAACCGTCCCAGACGCCGTCGAAGGCGTTCGGGGCTTTCTCGAACGCTACGGCATGGGCACGGCGGTGAGCGAGCTTGCCGAACTGGGCAGCGACGATCTGTCCCGCCTGTTCACGCAGGCCGGCGGCTTTGCCCTGGCTGCCGGCAACGGGATCGCCGATTTCGTCCTGGTGGTGGTCGGCGCGATTTTCATGGCCGCCAATCCCGCCGTCTATCGCCGGGGGTTCCTGCTGCTTTTCCCGGAGAGGGCCGAAGCGGTTGCGGCGCAGGCGCTGGACGACACGGGCACGGGTCTGCGCGGGTGGATGACGGGGCAGGCGGTCTCGTCGCTGCTCGTCGCCGCGCTGACGTGGATCGGGCTGTGGCTGCTGGGCGTCCCGGCGGCGGGCGGGCTCGCCGTCATTGCCGGATTGCTCGACATCATCCCGATGGTCGGGCCGATCATCGCCGGCGTTCCGGCCGTGCTGCTGGCGTTCACGGTTTCGCCGCTGACGGCGCTGTGGACGGTGCTGCTGTTCCTCGCCATCCAGCAATTGCAGGGCAATTTCCTGCAACCCATGATCCAGAAACACGCGGTGCATATTCCGCCCGCCTTGCTGCTGTTCGCGGTGCTGGCATTCGGCTTGCTGTTCGGTTTCCTGGGCGTGCTGCTTGCGGCCCCCCTTACGATCGTGAGCTTCATCATGGTGCGGCGGGTCTATGTCGAGGCGATCCTGGGCAAACCGATCAGTGTCGTCGACGGGGAATGACCCGGTGCCATGCTAGGAAGGCGAATGGACGTTCATGACTATCAGTAGTTTCCTGCTGCCGCTTGCCGTCATTGCCATGATGGTGGTGGCCAATGCGCTCTATGTCGCTGCCGAATTCGCAACGGTGGGTTCGCGCAAGTCGCGGGTCCAGGAACTGGCCGAAAACGGCAATCGCGCGGCATCGGGCCTGCTCGCCATCCTGCAGGATCCCAAGCGGATCGACAATTACGTCGCGGGCTGCCAGGTCGGCATCACGCTCAGCAGCCTGATCGCGGGCGCTTACGGGCAGGCGCAGCTCACGCCGCTGCTCACGCCCCTGCTGGGGCCGATCGGCGGGGCGGTCGCTGCCGTTGTCGTCGTCCTGCTGGCGGTGACGGTGCTGCAGGTAGTGCTGGGCGAATTGCTGCCCAAGACGGTCGCCCTGCGCTATCCCGAAACCCTCGCAATGGCGACGCTATGGCCGATGAAGGTCAGCCTGCTGATCTTCAAGCCGCTGATTTTCGTGTTCAACGGCACGGCCTTTGCGTTGATGCGGCTGTTCCGCCTCAACACCGAACACGGCCACACCCACGTGCATTCGCCGGACGAGCTGGAAGGCCTTTACCGCGAAAGCGCAGCCGGCGGCCTGATCGACGCGGACGAGCGCAACATGCTGGCCGGCGCGTTGGGGCTGCGCTCGCGCACCGTCCGCGAAATCCTCACCCCGCGCACCCGGCTGACCACCATCGCCGCGGGCGAGACGGTCGGCGATGCCCTGGCGCGGATCGCCAAGAAACCCTATTCCCGCTTCCCGGTGACCGGCCCCAGCACCGAGGAAATCATCGGCATCGTCCACATCCGCACCCTGTTCGCCGCGTTCGAGCGCGATCCGGATGCCCTGGTCGAGACGGTGGCGCGTCCGCCGCTGGTGGTAGCCGAGATGATGCCGGTGCCGCAGCTCTGGCAGATCCTGCGCAAGAACGGCCAGCGCACCGCCATCGTGATCAACGAATACGGATCGGTTTCGGGCATGGTCACGCTGGAAGACGCGCTCGAGGAAGTGTTCGGAGAGATCCAGGACGAATTCGATCAGGAAGAAGACCCGGTGATCGCCCGCCCCGACGGCCGCAGCGTGCGCGGCGACATGAACCTCGCCGCATTGGCCGACCGTTACGATATCGACCTGCCCGATGACCGGGCCGACACGATCGGCGGGCTGGTGTGGCATGAACTGGGGCGGCTTCCGGCGGTCGGCGACAAGGTCGACCTGCCCGGCACGCCCTACGATCTCGAGGTCGAGGCGATGGCGGGCTATGCCGTCCAGCGCGTGCTGGTGCGCGAAGATGCCGAACAGGGGGACGAGGCATGACCGAATACCTGCTCCCCATCATCGTCATCGCCGTGCTGGTCGCGATCAACGGCGTGTTCGTCGCGGCCGAATTCGCGCTCGTCGGATCGCGCCGCAGCCGGTTGGAGATCATCGCCAAGGGCGGCAACAGGTCGGCAGCGTGGCTGGTCCGGGTGTTCGATCGCAAGGGCGGCAAGGACAGCTACATCGCCATTGCCCAGCTCGGCATCACGCTCGCCAGCATCGGGCTGGGCATGTATGGCGAACCGGCCGTTGCGGCCTGGCTTTACCCCGCTTTCGAAAGCTGGGGCATGACCTACGACCAGTCGCACGTATTCGGCTTCATCGTCGCGCTGGGCTGCATCACCTATCTGCACGTCGTGTTGGGGGAGATGATCCCCAAGGCGCTCGCCCTGCAGCTTTCCGAACAGGTCAGCCTGTCGGTCAATCCGATCATGCGGTTTTTCGGGGTCCTGTTCAGGCCCATGGTGTTCGTGCTGAACCAGATCGCCTTCGGCCTGATGCGGATGCTGGGCATCCCCGATCCGGGCAAGGCCGCGTCGCTCTACTCCAGCAAGGAGCTGGAGATCGCGACCGAGGAGGTCGCCGCCAGCGGCCAGTTCGACGAAGGCCAGCGCATCCTGATCGAGAATATCTTCGAGATGGAGGACCGCACGGCGGAAGAGCTGATGACCTCGCGCTCGCGGATGAAGGCGATTGCGTTGGACACGCCGCACGAAGACCTGGCGCGGCTGTTCGCCTCGTCGCAGCAGACCCGCTATCCCGTCTACGCGAGCTCGCTCGACGACATCGGCGGAGTGCTCCACGTAAAGGACTTCATCCGCGCGCGCACCCTGGGCGGCAGCCAACCGCTGTCGGACATGACCCGCCCGCTGCCGCGCGTGGCGGCCACCACTTCGGCCACCGAACTGCTGGCCCTGTTCAAGAAGCAGCGCATCCACGCCGCGCTGGTCGTGGACGAACATGGCGGCACGCTTGGCTTCGTCACGCTCGACGACATCGTCGAAGACCTGATCGACGACGAACCGTCCGAAGACGGCGATTGGGTGCGCCGACTGCCCGAAGGCGGGTTCCTGCTGGACGGCGAGGTGACGCTGGCGGAACTGGCCGAGGATTACGACATCGACCTGACCGAAGGCGACGTCGTGACCATCGCCGGACTGGTTCTCGCCAAGCGCGGCATCGTGCCCGAGCAGGGGGAAAGCATCGAGATTCCGGGCTATCGCCTGACCGTGGAACAGACCGAGGGTTTCAAGATCACCCAGGTCAAGCTGGAGCCGGCCGCGTAGCCCCGTTCGGGCAGATCGGCGAAGGACGCTGCAGATCGCTGCGGGCGGTGGTGATGCGACCACTTACTCCAGAGGTGGAGCGGGTGAAGGGAATCGAACCCTCGTCTTAAGCTTGGGAAGCTTCTGCTCTACCATTGAGCTACACCCGCATCGCGCTCGAAAGGCTGGAGATTTCCTGGCCCGCCCCTGGCAGTTAACGCTTGCGTTTACACCGCCCCGCGAAATGCGCCCGCCCATTGCCACGATAACTCGCGACTGGTCAACACAAGTTCGCGCGATGCCGGAAAGGGTCTCGATCGGTGAAGCCGTTGCCTCTGCCATCGGCGGGCCTTCAGGAGCGGTGCACCTTCTGGCGGTCCACCCGGACCGGGGTCACCAGCCGCGTGACATGAGGCATGGCGATGTGCGGAACGGCCAGGCACAAAAGGCCGAGAAGCAGCATCGACCATGGATAATCACCCTCCAGGGCCAGCACATAGAGCAAGACGATCGCGGCGAGAGCGAAGGGAGAAAAGGCGGCCAGATGCCGCGCCAGCGAGGTGTCGCGCTGCCGTGCCTGGCGCCGCAGTTCGCGCAGGCTGTGAAGCAGGGTGAAATAGATCGCGAAGCCGAAGGGCGGGGGGAAAAGCGCGTTGACCGCGATTTCCGCGCGCCACGCCCGATGCCGCATGGCCATGTATGCGCCCAGCGGCAGGACGGCGTATGCGGCAAGACCGGCCGCCTCGACCGCGGCGGCAGCCATCCCGCCGATCAGCGGAACCAGCAGCGCTTCCAGCTGCGCGCTCCACAACAGGGCCGGCAGGACAATCGGAAAGGAGCCTCGCAAGGGGCGTCGCCAGCCGTGCTCCGCTTCGCCGAAATGGAACATGGCCATGACAAGAAGCGCGGCGAGCGTCACAGCCGGGAAGATGATCCAGGCCGCGTATGCGACGAACGCAAGGGCAAGATAGGCCGCGACGAACAGGACCTTGCCGGCAAGGCCCCAGAGCCTGCCCCAGGTCTCGCTGGCCATCGCACCATCCGATGCCCCGTGCGGCACTCCGACGAGCAGGACGGCGCTCCATCCGAGCCAGGCGAGCGCGCTCATCGGTCGGGCTCGATCCCGTCCGCCGGATTTCGATCCGCCGAATGGCCGTGCATGAAGGTGGGCATAGCGCCTCTCCGCTGCCCCCCTCGGGTTTACGAACGGAAGGCTGGCCGCGGCGTTCCCGGCATCGCGCCGCTGCCCGGGTCACATGTCGCGCGGAGCCTCGTTCTGCCTGGAGATGTCCGACAGGGCGACCCCCGCGCTGTCGCCGGCACTGCGACTGATGTCGCCGAGCGAGACGATCCCGACCAGCCGCTTGTCGCGGTTCATGACCGGGAGGCGGCGGACCTGGTTTTCGCCCATGATTTGCGCTGCGCGCTCGGTTTCGTCGTCCTCGAAACAATAGCACACGTCCTCGGAGAGAACGTCCCGGACCGATGCGTCGAACTGGCCTGCCGCGACGGCGCGGATGGCGATGTCCCTGTCGGTGACCATGCCGACGAGGCGGTCATCCTCGCCGACCGGCAGCGCCCCGGTGTCCGCATTGCGCATCTGCCGGGCCGCCTCCTTGACCGAGGTGTCGGGCGAGACGAGCTTTACGTTCGTCGCCATGATTTCGCTGACCTGCATGATGACCTCTCCTTTTCTCCTGACGGGTGCATGGTCGCGCATGTGCCGATCGGTCGTCGCCAACATTGGTGGAATTTCGATCCCGCCCTGCCTCGCTGACGAGGCGGGCCATCGACGATGACCGGGGGCCGCCCCGTCATCCCTGCCCGGGAAGCAGGGGAGGCGGCGCGGGCGGCGGTAGGAGTGCGATCATTCGACCTTTTCGGCGTCGCGGATCTCTTCCTCGGCCTCCCCGCCGGAAGCCAGCGCCGCGCCGAATGCGAGCAGGCCCACCCTGCCGGCCAGCATCAGGACGATCACGACCGCCTTGCCCGCATCGGTCAATTGCCCCGTCAGGCCGAAGCTCAGTCCGACCGTGCCGAGCGCGCTCAGGACCTCGAACCCCGCCTCGCGCAGACCGGCGTCGCGATCGGTCAGCAGAAGGACGAAAGTCGCGGCCACGGCGAGGGTGAGATAGAAGAAAAGGGTCGAACAGGCGGCGCGGATCTTCCTGTGCGAGACGCTGCGCCCGAACAGGGTCGTCACTTGCTTCTGGCGCAGCGAAGACAGGGTCGTGGCCGCCAGCACCGAAATGGTCGTCGTCTTGATCCCCCCGCTGGTTCCTGACGGCGAAGCGCCGATGACCATGGTGGCAACGACGATGATGAGCGCCGCGGATTGCAGCATCGGCGTCGGGAGAGTCGAAAATCCCGCCGTGGTCGAACTCGTCATGGCGGCGAAGAAGGCGTTGAGGAAACGCGCTTGCGGATCGAGTTCCCGCAACCGCGTATCGAGCAGGAAGAGCGCGACGGTCGACAGAAGCAGGATCGAGGTGAAAACCGCGATGACGACCTTGTTCGTGAAGAGCACGCGCAGCTTCCGGGCGCGCACCGACCGCCACAGGTCCCATGCCACGAGAAAGCCGATCGCGCCGAGAAGGCTGACGGCGCTGATCGGGAGCAGCACGTCGGGCCGCCCGGAAAACGCGCCGAGGCTGTCGGGGAAGAGCGCGAGCCCGCTGGTGCAGAACGCCGAGACGGAATGGAACACCGCCAGCCAGAGCGCGTCCTCGAAACCCTGCGAACGGAAGGCCAGGAACAGCGCCGCTGCGCCCAGGCCCTCGACGAGGAGCGTCATAAGGCACGCCGCCTTTGCGAACTGGCGGACGTTCGCCTTGGGCGGGAGTGCGAAATCCGCCTTTTCCGCTTCCGCAGGATCGTCCTCGGCGCCGTGTCGGGCCGAGCTGACGAGCAATGCCGCGATGGTCATGTATCCGATCCCGCCGACCTGGATCAGCAGCAGAATGACGAAATGGCCGGCGAAGGAGTAGCTCGCTTCGATATCGATGGTGGTGAGGCCGGTTGTCGAAACCGCGCTGGCCGAGGTGAACAGGTGGTCGAGGAAAGGATGATCGCCCTTGTCGAACAGCGCGAGCATCACGCTGCCGACAAGCGCGATGACCACATAGCCCAGCAGGATCTGCTGCGCGGAATTGAGCCGGATGCCGCGTGCGAGGCGGTAATCGTCCTGCGCCCAGGTCACGGGCTACCCGCGCGCGAAGGAGCGGGTCGGCCCCGGCCGTCCCTTGATGCAGGCGGCGGATGAAAGGGGCGCACTATCCGGCAAGGTCGGTCCTTGATTCCGGCGTGTCGGCGCGCGATTCGGGCCGGTTCCCGCCGCCTTCGGTGCCGATCGCTCCCTCATCGCCTTGCTCGGCATGGCGGGCAGCAGGCAGGACCGTCCCCGTGGCGGTGAACAGGGGCATCTTGTTCATGATGTTTCCTTCCGGTTTGCCGTGGGGGTCCCGCGGCGCCCGGCCCGCCCTGCCCGCTTCCATACCCCAACGTGATCCGGCTTTCGCGAGTTCCGAATTTTTCGAGCGGCCCGGCCCCTTCCCGTGCGGACGCGCCGCCGCCCCGCGCAAGGCGGGTCAGGCCTCCCGCGCCGAGGCGAGCTCGTGGACGAAGGAGCCGACCGCGACCGCCACCGCGCGCTCGGCCCGGGCGGCTTCGTCCGGCCCGGCGGCCAGTTCGAATTCGAGCCGCTGGCGGCCGAGATCGGTGGTCGCGATGGCGACCCGCACCGCCTCCCCGGACCCTTCCGCAGCCCCCGCCGCGCCCTCCGCCCGCAGCGCCGCCGCGGCCCGCTCGGCGATCTCGTCGAGCTGCGCGAACAGGTTCGCCCCCGTCTCGAACGTCAGCGCGAAGCCGTGCACCGGCCGCCGTCCCTCGCGCACCAGCACCCGCACCGCCTGGGTGAAGAGCAGGCTGTGCGGCACCACCGCCCCCTGCCCGACCGAGCGCAGCGAACCCTCCCGCCGGTCGAGCTCGCGCAGGCGGGTCGAAAGGAGGTTGATGTCGACCACCTCGCCCCGGTTGCTCCCGATCTCGATGATGTCGCCGATCGCATAGGCCCGGGTGAAGGTGCGGAAGGCCGAACCCGACAGGCACAGGATGAGCTCCTTCGTCGCCACCACGATCGCCACCGCGACCGCGGTCAGCGACAGGGCGAAGGTCCGCAGCTGCGGAGCCCAGATCATCAGCAAGCCGATCACCGCGATCAGCAGCAGCGCGTTCCTCGCATTGGCGGTCCAGCGCCGGGCGGCCTGCCGCGGCAGGTCGTCCTTCGCCTTGAGCGCCCGCCCGGTGACGAACCAGACGGCGACGAGCGCGGCGACGAGCGCGATCGAGGCGAGCACGTCCGGCAGCGAGGATTCGGGCGCAAGGGGCAGGCCTATCGGCAGTTTCGGGATCATCTCGGCTCCGGCAGGGAAGGCGGCGTTCGCAGGCAAGAGGTAGAGGCAGCGCCCGGCCCCTGCAATCGCTCGCCAATGCTCGACCCCCGCCGCCCCCGCCGCCCCCGCCGCCCCCGCCATGCGGCCCGCCGCGCGGCTCGCCCCTTCTCACTTTTGGGAAGGCAGCTTGCCCTTGCCAGCAACGCGGCAGGGTTGCATTTGCGCTCCGCAAGGACAGAGCCGAGAAGGAGAGACCCGACCTCATGCGCCAGATCGACCATTTCATCCTGGGCGAAAGCCCCGCCCCGACCCGCAAGCACAAGGTGTGGAACCCCTCGACCGGCGAGGTCCAGGCCGAGGTCGCGCTGGGCGATGCGGCGCTGCTCGCCCGCGCGGTCGAGGCCGCGAAGGCAGTCCAGCCCGGCTGGGCCGCGACCAATCCGCAGAAACGCGCGCGGGTGCTGTTCCGGTTCAAGGAGCTGGTCGAGGCGAACATGCAGAGCCTCGCCGAACTGCTGTCGAGCGAGCACGGCAAGGTCGTCGACGATGCCAAGGGCGACGTGCAGCGCGGGCTCGAGGTGATCGAATATGCCTGCGGCATCCCGCAGGTCCTGAAAGGCGAATACACGCAAGGGGCAGGCCCGGGTATCGACGTCTATTCGATGCGCCAGCCGCTCGGCATCGGGGCCGGGATCACCCCGTTCAACTTCCCCGCGATGATCCCGATGTGGATGTTCGGCATGGCCATCGCGGCGGGCAATGCCTTCATCCTCAAGCCCTCCGAACGCGACCCGTCCGTGCCGGTGCGGCTCGCCGAACTTTTCCTCGAAGCGGGTGCGCCCGAGGGGCTCTTGCAGGTCGTCCACGGCGACAAGGAGATGGTCGATGCGATCATCGAACATCCCCACATCCCGGCGATCAGCTTCGTCGGCTCGTCCGACATCGCGCAGTACATCTACGCGGGCGGCTCGGCGCGGGGCAAGCGGGTGCAGGCCTTCGGCGGGGCGAAGAATCACGGCGTGGTCATGCCCGATGCGGACCTCGACCAGGTGGTGAACGACCTCGCCGGCGCGGCCTTCGGCTCGGCGGGCGAGCGCTGCATGGCGCTGCCCGTGGTGGTCCCGGTGGGCGAGGACACGGCCGAGCGGCTGCGGGAAAAGCTCATCCCCGCGATCCACGCGCTGCGGATCGGCGTGTCGACCGATCCCGATGCCAATTACGGCCCCGTCGTGACGCCGGAACACAAGGCCCGGATCGAGCAATGGGTGGACACGGCCGAGCAGGAAGGCGCCGAGATCGTCATCGACGGGCGCGGCTTCAGCCTGCAGGGGCACGAGGACGGCTTTTTCGTCGGCCCGACCCTGATCGACCGGGTCACCCCGCAGATGACCAGCTACCAGGAGGAAATCTTCGGCCCCGTCCTGCAGATCGTGCGGGCGAGGGACTTCGAGGAGGCGCTGCGCCTGCCGAGCGAACACCAGTACGGCAACGGCGTCGCCCTGTTCACCCGCAACGGCCACGCCGCGCGCGAATTCGCGGCGCGGGTCAATGTCGGCATGGTGGGCATCAACGTGCCGATCCCGGTTCCGGTCGCCTACCACTCCTTCGGCGGGTGGAAGCGTTCGGGCTTTGGCGACATCGACCAGTACGGGACCGAAGGGCTCGCCTTCTGGACCAAGAAGAAGAAGGTCACCCAGCGCTGGCCCGATGCCAATGATTTCGGCGGCGGGGACGGCAGCAATGCCTTCGTGATCCCGACGATGGGATAAGAGAGGCGCTGCAATCGTTTGGCCATCGGGGGAGGCAACCGACAAGGAGGCTCCCCCATGAGCCAGCAGGACATCGTCGACACCCTCATCGAGAAGCAGGGCACGCTCTTTTCGGAAAGCATGGGGATCGACCTATCCGCCGACACGGGCGAGGCCGATTTCGCCTGGCTGGTCGGCTCGATCCTGCTTGCGAAGCGCATCAGCCATTCCCTCGCCGAACGCGCGGGCAAGGCCCTGAACGAGGCCGGGCTGATGAGCGTCGCGGGCATCCTCGACGCTGACGAGGACAGGTTGCTCCACACGCTGGGCGAGAACGGCTACAAGCGCTACCGCGAACTCGCGACGAACTACCTCAAGGAAACAGCCCGCTGGGTCGAGGACGAGCTCGATGGCGACCTGCGCCGCGTGCGGGATGGCGGCGACGGAGACGAGGTGCTCGAACGGCTTCACGGCGCCAAGGGCATCGGCGCGGTGGGGGCGGAAATCTTCGCGCGGGAGGCGCAATGGAACTGGGACGAATTCTACCCCCGGCTCGAGGGGCCAGCGGCGGACAAGGCGCGGGAACTCGGACTTTCCATCGATCACGGCCCGCTCGTTTCCATGGCGGGTTCGCGGACCCGTTTCGTCCGGCTCGCGGCCGCGCTAAGCAGGGCGGCGGTGGACGAGACCGCCGAGGAAGTGGAGGAGGCAGCGGATAAGGACTGAGCCTTCACTGGTGGCCGCACTCGCGCTCGCCGGATGCGCGGGCAGCGACGCGTCGCCTCCGCCTGCCGCGGCTCCGCCGCCGGAACGCACCTGCGACGCTTCGCCCGCGCAGGGCTTCGTCGGAGAGAAGGCCAGCGCCGCAACCGGCGCGCGGATTCTCGCCGAAACGGGCGCGCGGACCCTGCGCTGGGGGCCGCCCGACAGCGCCTTCACGATGGATTACCGCGAGGACCGGGTGAACGTCATGTACGATGCCGACATGGCGATCGAGCGGATCACCTGCGGATGACCACCGGGTCGCACGGCCGCCCGCGGGCCACCGGCCCGGAATGGAAGGTCGGGATCGAGACCGCGGCGGTGCTCGACTGATTTTCGGAGCAGGCCATGCAGGTTCGCGTGGTTCATGCGCCCTCACGAATCCGGAAATTCGGGCGCAGGCCCCTCCCCGGCCGACCCTACAGGGCTAGCACGCCGGTCTCCTCCAGACGCTCCAGCAACAGCGCCATCAGCGCCCGGCGGTGCTGCATCGCGTTCAACTCCGCCGCCGAAACCAGCACCAGCGGCTCCCCCGCGCCCGCATCGAGCAGGATCGCGGGCAGGTCGAGCTGCGTCCCCCCGAGCGCCTTCGCCGCCTCGTCGCGGTGGAGAAAGACCTTTTCCAGCGGCAGGCGGAACAGGAACCGCCGCCAGTCCGAATGCATCGCCGCCCAGCCGTAGGTCAGCGCGCACAGGGAGCAGGGATAGGTCGCGGGCCGCACCGCCTTGTGCACCGCGTCCTTCACCGCGTTGAGCAGCCCGCCATCGGCATTGTAGACGAGCACCAGGCGGGCGGTTGCGGGAAAAGCGTCGGCTCGGTCCATGCCCCAGATACGCAGGCGCGCTGCAAACGGACCAGCAAAATCCGCAGGCGCCCGCGCGCGCCTGCCTCTTTCCCTGCCCCCGGCCGGGCGCTAAGGGCAGGCCATGACAGGACAGTTCCAGCTCACCGAAGACCAGCTCGCGATCCAGGAGGTCGCCCGCCGCTTCACCGCCGACAACATCACGCCTAACGCCGCCGAATGGGATGAAAAGCACATCTTCCCGCGCGACGTGATCACGCAAAGCGCCGACCTCGGCTTCGGCGCGATCTACGTGTCGGAAGAATCGGGCGGGATCGGCCTCGGCCGGCTGGAGGCCGCGCTGATCATGGAGGCCATGGCCTATGGCTGCCCCTCCACATCCGCCTTCATCTCGATCCACAACATGGCCGCGTGGATGATCGACCGCTTCGGCTCGCAGGCGGTCAAGGACAAGTATCTCCCGCAGCTCATCACGATGGAGCACATCGCGAGCTACTGCCTGACCGAGCCTTCGTCCGGCTCCGACGCCGCCGCGCTCAAGACCACGGCGAAGCGCGACGGCGACGATTACATCCTCAACGGGACCAAGCAGTTCATCTCCGGCGCAGGGCAAAACGAGGTCTATGTCGCCATGGTCCGCACCGGAGAGGACGGGCCGAAAGGCATCACCTGCATGGTGATCGAGAAGGACATGGCGGGCGTCTCCTTCGGCGCGAACGAGAGGAAACTCGGCTGGCATTCGCAGCCGACCGCGCAGTTGATCCTCGAGGACGTGCGCGTTCCGGCGGAAAACATCGTCGGAGGCGAGGGCGAGGGTTTCCGCATCGCGATGCAGGGGCTGGACGGCGGACGGCTCAACATCGGCGCGTGTTCGCTCGGCGGGGCGCAGCGCTGCCTCGACGAGGCGATCCGCTACACCAAGGAACGCACCCAGTTCGGGCAGGCCGTCGCCGAGTTCCAGAACACCCAGTTCACGCTTGCCGACATGGCGACCGACCTCGAAGCGGCGCGCGCCTTGCTCTACCTCGCCGCGGCGAAGGTGACCGACAACGCGCCCGACAAAACGCGCTTTTCCGCCATGGCGAAGCGCCTTGCGACCGACAGCGGATCGGCGATCGTCGACCGCGCGCTGCAATTGCATGGCGGCTACGGCTATTTGCAGGATTATCCGGTGGAGCGGTTCTGGCGCGATCTGCGCGTCCACTCGATCCTCGAAGGCACGAACCAGATCATGCGGATGGTCGTAGGGCGGGACCTGCTGCGGCAGTAGGCGGCAGATGTCCGTCCTTCGTTTCGCCATGACCACGCTCGTCATGCCCGATTACGACGCCGCGCTCGATTTCAACGTCGGCGCGCTCGGCTTCGCGCCGGTCCTTCTCGAAACCGCGAGCTTTGCGGAAAGCCATGCACGCTTTACAGCATCGGGGGTGACCTTCGAGGGGGAACCGCGTCACGAGGCCTATGGCACGGTTGCGGTGTTCCGGGACCCCTTCGGCAATCGCTGGGACCTGATCGAACCGAAAGCACACGAATGACCAACGAAGTCCTCACCCGGAAGACCGGCCGCATCGGCCATATCTCGCTCAATCGGCCCAAGGCGATCCACGCGCTGACGCTGGAGATGTGCCACGCGATGAGCGCGGCCTTGCGCGAATGGGAGCACGACGACGCGGTCGAGGCGGTGATCCTCGACCATGCGGAGGGGCGCGGCTTCTGCGCGGGCGGGGACATCGCCATGCTGCGCGATTCCGCGCTCAATGACGGCGGGGTTTCGGGGCGCAGGTTCTTCCACGACGAATACCAGTTGAATCACCAGATGTTCACCTATCCCAAGCCCATCGTCGCCTTCATGGACGGCATCACGATGGGCGGCGGGGTCGGCATCTCGCAGCCCGCGAAATTCCGCGTCGCGACCGAGAACACGCGTTTTGCCATGCCCGAATCGGGCATCGGCCTGTTCCCCGATGTCGGCGGCGGCTGGTATCTTGCGCGGATCGGCGGGCGACTGGGGCAGTTCCTCGCGCTAACCGGCGCGCGGCTCGACGGGTCGGAGGCGCTGTGGACCGGGATCGCGACGCATTACGTCGAAAGCTCCATGCTCGAGGACATCAAGGCGCGCATCGCCCAGCATCCCGAGCGGATTTCGGGCATCCTGTCCGAACCGACCGGCACCCCGCCCGAGGCGCGGATCAAGGCCAATGCCGACAAGATCGTGCGCCACTTCGCCTCCGACACCTTCGAGGACATCCTTGCCAGCCTCGACAAGGCGGCGGACGCGGGCGCCGACTGGGCGGCGAAGGAGCGCGACACGCTCGGCACCAAGAGCCCGCAGACCTGCAAGGTCGCGCTGCGGCAATTGGCCACTTCGGCAGCGCTCACCGATTTCGCGGACAACATGCGGATGGAATACCGCATCGCGAGCCGCGTGCTCCTGCGCCCCGATTTCGCCGAGGGCGTGCGCGCGGTGATCGTGGACAAGACGGGCGATCCCAAGTGGGACCCCGCCACCCCCGAGGGCGTGACCGAGGAACTGCTCGACGCGATCTTCGCGCCCCTGCCGCCCGAGGAAGAGTGGCAGCCCTTATCCTAGAGGTCATCCCCGCGAAAGCGGGGACCCGGGGCGGCACGAGGACACACCAATCCCAGGTTCCCGCCTTCGCGGGAATGACAAGTGGAGAGACAATGACCTACGAAACCATCACCGTGGAGAAGAACGCCGAGGGCAATACCGGCGTCACCCTGATGACGCTCAACCGGCCCAAGGCGCTGAACGCGCTCAATTCGCAGGTGCTGGCCGAACTGATCGACGCCTTTGCCGATTACCAGGCCGACGCAACCCAGCTCTGCGCGGTGCTGACCGGGAGCGGCGACAAGGCCTTTGCCGCCGGGGCCGACATCAAGGAAATGCACGACAAGGCAGCGGCCGATTTCTACCTTGACGATTTCTTCGCCCCCTGGACCAGCGAGATCGTGAAGAAGACCCGCAAGCCGTGGATCGCCGCGGTCAACGGCTTTGCTCTCGGCGGCGGGTGCGAGCTGGCGATGATGGCAGACTTCATCATCGCTTCGGACAAGGCGAAGTTCGGCCAGCCCGAGATCAAGCTGGGCGTTGCGCCGGGCATGGGCGGCTCGCAGCGGCTGACCCGCGCGATCGGCAAGGCGAAATCGATGGAGATGTGCCTGACGGGCCGCATGATGGGCGCGGAAGAGGCCGAGCGCGCGAACCTCGTCGCCCGCGTGGTGCCGCATGAGGAACTGGTCGCCGAGACGCTCAAGACCGCCGCGACCATCGCCGCCATGCCGCCGATGGCCGCGATCGCCAACAAGGAGATGGTAAACGCCGCCTTCGAGATGACGCTCGACCAGGGGCTCGTCATGGAGCGCCGCATCTTCCAGATCCTCACCGCATCCGAGGACAAGGCGGAAGGCATGGCCGCCTTCATCGAGAAGCGCGAAGGGCAATGGAAGGGGCGGTGACGATCGCTTCGGGGAGAGAGAACACATGAAAATCGCCTTCATCGGCCTCGGCAACATGGGCGGCGGGATGGCCGCGAATCTGGTCAGGGCGGGGCACGACGTGCGCGCCTTCGACCTCAGCGAACAGGCGCTCGCCGCAGCGAAGGACGCGGGATGCGAGACCTTCGGCACGGCCAAGGAAGCCTGCGCGGGCGCCGAGGCGGTCGTCACCATGCTGCCCAACGGCGGAATCGTGAAACAGGTCTATTGGGACGACGTGATCGGCCATGCCCCGGAAGGCGCGGTCCTGCTCGACTGCTCGACCATCGACGTCGAGACCGCGCGCGAGGTGATCGAGGTGACCGAGGCGCACGGCTACGACATGGTCGATGCGCCCGTTTCCGGCGGGATCGCCGCGGCCAATGCGGGGACGCTGACCTTCATGGTCGGCGGCACGGACAAGGCCTTCGCCCGCGCCGAGCCGATCCTTCAGGCGATGGGCAAGGCCGTGATCCATGCGGGCGATGCGGGCAATGGGCAGGCCGCGAAGATCTGCAACAACATGTTGCTCGCGGTCCAGATGATCGGCACCTGCGAAGCCTTCGCCATGGCCGGAAAGCTGGGGCTCGACGCGCAGACCTTCTACGACATTTCCAGCGTGTCCAGCGGCCAGTGCTGGTCGATGACGAGCTATTGCCCCGTCCCCGGCGTCGGCCCGGAAAGCCCGGCGGATCGCGACTACGCCCCCGGCTTTGCCGCCACGCTGATGGTCAAGGACCTGCGCCTTGCGATAGAGGCGGCGGAAAAGGCGGGCGCGAAGACCGCGCTCGGCTCCCACGCCAAGGCGATCTACGAGGCCTTTGCCGAGGAGCACGGCGGGCTCGATTTCTCAGGCATCATCAAGACGCTCTGATTTCGGCGATCACGCTTTCGAGCCATGCGCGCGGGGCCTCGCGCCGCGAGCCTATGTCGGCGACGAATTCCTGCCCGCGCGAAACCGCTCTCAGCTTGCCGCCCCGCAGCCAGCGGTCCGCCCGGTCGTGATAGGACAACCCCCCGCGCCGCAACCAGTCCGGCCGCCGCCAAAGGCTCGGCCGCCCGCCCGGCACGGTGAGGCGGAGCGCCTCGCTCGCCCGGCCCGCGACGCGCCCCTCGCCGCGCCAGATGCAGTCGTTGCGCGCGTGCATAGCGAGCGCATGGGGATGGCCGCGCTCGACCAGTTCCGCGGGCGCGCCGGCTGAAAGCGGGATTAGTTCCGCGACCCTGAGATAGCCGAAGATGCGGTGATGGGGTTCGCCGCCCGACTCTTCGCGAAACAGGCCGAAGAACAGGAAGACATCGCCCGCGCCCACTCCCTGCCGTTCGAGATGCGTCTGCGCCGCGCCGCACTGGCCGAACAGGCACTCGCCTTCACGCGTGAACATCGGGTCGTGGTGGCACGCATCCCCCGCCCCCAGCCGCCCCCGGCTCGCCCGCGCGGCATGGTCGCCAAGACCGAGATCGCCATAGGTCGTCACGCTCGCCGCGCCTGCCGCATTCCTCGCCGCCGGGATCGGCAGGCTGACCGGCCGGCCTGCCACGATCGGCGAAGGCCCGCCCCCGGCGCTGGTGTCGAAACCCTTGCGGGAGAAGACGATCTTCATCGGCCCAGCCTGCACCGCGACCGGAAGTTGCACAAGTGCGCCCCGCTCTTGCTTGGCTTCCCCGGCGACGCGGTCTAAGGCGCGCCTCGCAATGTCACAGCACGCCCCCCAACCCCGTTCCGTCACCGCGCTCGTCATGGCGGGCAAGCGTTCGGGCGCGCTCGATCCGCTGGCCGCGGCGGCGGGTGTCGCGCAGAAGGCGGTCGTGCCGGTCAACGGCGTGCCGATGATCGAGCGAGTCGTCGCCGCGGTCGCCGCCTGCCCCGAGGTCGCCGCGATCCGCATCGTCGCGCACGACAAGGACGAGATCGCCGCGATCCCCGCGATTGCCGCGCTGGTCGAGGAAGGCCGCCTCGCCTTCGCCGAAGGCCGCTTCAACATCGTCGACAGCGTGCTTTCGGGCGCTGAAGGGGTCGAGTTTCCCCTCCTCATCACCACCGCCGACAACTGCCTCGTGACGCCGGAGGGCTACAGCGAATTCATCGCAAAGTGCCGCGCCGAGGACGCGCAGGGCGCCGCCGGGCTCGCCCGGCGCGAGGCGGTGCAGGAAGCCGATCCGCTGGGGCAGACGCGCTTCTACGAATTCTCCGACGGCGGCTATTCCAACTGCAACATGTACTGGATCGGCAGCCGCGAGGCGCTCGCGGCGGCGGAAATCATGCGCGAGGGCGGGCAGTTCGTGAAATACCCCAGCCGCATCATCAAGGCCTTCGGGCTCATGAACCTCGTCCGCTTCCGCCTCGGCTGGGGGTCGAAGGAAAAGCTCTTCGCGCAGATCTCGCGCCGTTTCGGGTTCAAGCTGGTGCCGATCGTGCTGTCGGACGGGCATTACGCGATCGACGTCGACAACGAACGCACGCTCGCCGTGACCGAGAAGATCCTCAAGCGCCGGGAAGGCGACAGGACCGGGGGCGACGGGAGCGTGGGCGCGGCGTAAGTCGCGGCTTGCGAGCGATGAAACGCCTTTTCGCCAATATCGGATGGCTTCTGGGCGGGCGCGGCTTCAACGCGGCGATGAGCCTCGTCTACATCTACCTCGCCACCAATGCGCTGGGGATCGAGAGCTTCGGCCATTTCGCGATTCTCGTCGCGCTGGGCCAGACGGTGACGGGGCTCGCCAATTTCCAGACCTGGCAGTTCATCGTGCGCTGGGGCGCGAACGGCCGCAATGCCGAGGGCGAACCGGTGATGGACTCCGCCCGCGCCGCCGAGGCGACCGGCTTCGCCATCGCGCTGGACCTCCTTTCCATCGTCATGGGGACCATGGTCGCAGCCCTCCTGGTGTGGAGCGCGCCGCTCTGGCTGCCCCTGCCGGAAGATCTCCTGTGGATCGCGTTCGGCTATTGCTTCGTCTCGCTCGCCGCGATCCGCACGACGCCGACGGGGCTCCTGCGCCTGCGCTTCCGCTATGCGAGCGCGACCGCGGCGGAAGCCGTGCAGCCCGCGATCCGTGCCGCCGGCGCGGTGCTGGCGTGGTTCCTGATGCCGAACGTGCTCGGCTTCATCCTTGCCTGGGCGGCGGCCGAGGTCGCGGTCGCCATCGCGCTGTGGATCGTCGCGACGCGCGACGCGCCGATCGACCTTTCCGCGCTCAGCCTTCGCCGCATCCCCGCGCGCCATCCCGAGGCGTGGCGTTTCGTCTGGTCGACCAACCTGTCGGGCAGCCTCAACATCGCGGGCAAGCAGGTGATCGTGCTGCTGGTCGGGACTTTCGGCGGGGCCGCGCTCGCGGGGGGGTTTCGCGTGGCGGCGCAGCTGGGCCAGGCGCTGGTCACGCTCGCCCAGACGATCTCCAAGGCGATCCTGCCCGAGCTTGTCCATGACGAGGAGAACGCGCTCTCCATCGCCCGGCGCATGGCGAACATCGCGGTGATCGCGGGCGTGATCGCGGTGGCGACCGCGCTGCTCGGCGGGCGCTGGGCGCTGAGCGTCATCGCGGAGGAGGATTTCAGCGCGTTCTACTGGGCGATGGTGATCCTGTCGATCGCGGGCGCGGTCGAACTGGTCGGCGCGAGCCTGGAATCGCTGCTGGTATCGGCCGGGCGGGCGGGGACGGCCTTTCTCGTGCGTGCGGTACCGACCGCGCTTTCGCTGGTCCTGCTCGAAGTGGCGATCGACTGGAACGGGGCGAAGGGCGCGGCCTTCGCGGTGCTGGGGGCGAGCAGCCTTGCCGTGATCGGATTCTACGTCGCGATCCTCAACCTCAGGGAAATCCGCATCCTTGTCGGCGAGCCGGAAGGAGCGGAGGCGGAGCCGGAGGAAACCCGGCCCCGCCCCTGACGCATCACGCGCCGGCTTCGCTCCAGGTGAGCTTCGGCTTCCTTGCGGCGGTCGTCTCGTCGAGGCGGCGGCGCGGGGCGTAGTAGGGCGCCTGCCTCAGCGTCTCGTCGCCCGCCCTCGCCCGTTCGACCAGCGAACGCAGCGCGGTGATGAACTGATCGAGGTTCGCCTTGCTCTCGGTCTCGGTCGGCTCGACCAGCATGGCGCCGTGGACCACCAGCGGGAAATAGACCGTCATCGGGTGGAAGCCCTCGTCGATCAGCCCCTTGGCGAGGTCGAGCGTGGACAGGTCCCCGCCGAAATCGCGGTCGCCGAACAGCGCTTCGTGCATGCACGGGCCGGAGGCGGCGAAGGGCGCGTGGAGGATGTCCTCCATGTTCCGCAGGATGTAGTTCGCGTTGAGCACCGCGTCCTCGGCGACCTGCTTCAATCCGTCCGCGCCGTGGGAGAGCATGTAGGTCAGCGCGCGGGTGAACATGCCCATCTGGCCGTGGAAGGCGGTCATCCGGCCGAAGGAAGGCCCGCGTTCCTCGCGGTTTTCCTCCTCGACGAGATAGTAGTGTTCGCCGTCCTTCCTGACGAAGGGCAGCGGGGCATAGGGCGCGAGCGCTTCCGAGAAGACCACCGGGCCAGAACCCGGACCGCCGCCGCCATGCGGGGTGGAAAAGGTCTTGTGCAGGTTGATGTGCATCGCATCGACGCCGAGATCGCCCGGCCGCACCCGGCCGACGATGGCGTTGAAATTCGCCCCGTCGCAATAGACATATCCGCCCGCCTCGTGGACCGCATCGGCGATGGTGCGGAAGTCCTTTTCGAACAACCCGCAGGTGTTGGGGTTGGTGATCATCACGCCCGCGACGTCCGGGCCGAGGCGCGCCTTCAGTTTCCCGACATCGACCCGGCCCTCTTCGGTCGCGGGAATGTCCTCCACCCGGTATCCGGCGAAGGCGGCGGTGGCGGGGTTGGTGCCATGGGCGCTTTCGGGGACGAGCACGACTTCGCGCGCATCGCCGCGCGCCTCGTGCGCGGCGCGGATCGCGAGGATGCCGCACAATTCGCCATGCGCGCCGGCCTTGGGGCTCATCGCGACGCCGGGCATACCGGTGAGCCTGCACAGCCATTCGCCCAGTTCGTGGATCACCTGCAGCGCGCCCTGCACCGTCTGCTGGGGGGCGAGCGGGTGGATGTCGGCGAAACCGGGCAGGCGCGCGACCTTCTCGTTCAGGCGCGGGTTGTGCTTCATCGTGCAGGACCCGAGCGGGAAGAAGCCGAGGTCGATCCCGTAGTTCTGGCGCGACAGGCGCGTGTAGTGGCGCACCGTCTCCGGTTCGGTCAGCCCGACGAGGCCGATCGGTTCGGCCCGTTCGAACCCGCCGAGGCGGTTGGGCGCGGCGGGATCGATGTCGGGAAGGTCGACTCCGGTCGTTTCGGCACGGCCGATCTCGAACAGCAGCGGTTCCTCGAGCATGAGGGCGCGGTTGCCGGTCGTGGTCGGGGGACCATTGTGCATCCCGTCTTCCGCGACTTCCATCGCGGGCTTCCAGCCCGACTTGTTGGGGGCGTTCATCACACGGTCTCCTTGACGAAGGCTTCGAGTTCGGTCGCGAGGGTTTCGATGTCCTCTTCGGTGGACATTTCGGTCACGGCCACCAGCAGCGCGTGTTCGAGCGCCTCTACCCCTGGATAGAGGCGGCCCAGCGAAACCCCGCCGAGCACGCCGCGGTCGGCGAGGCCGCGGACGATCTCGCGCGCGGGCCGGCCGCCGAGCATCACGGTGAATTCGTTGAAGAACGAATTGTTGAGCACCTCGACGCCCGGCACCTTCGCCAGCCGGTCGGCGGCGAGGCAGGCGAGGCGGTGGTTCTCCGCCGCGAGTTCGCGCAGGCCCTTTTCGCCGAGCAGCGTCATGTGGACGCTGAAAGCGAGCGCGCAGAGCCCCGAATTGGTGCAGATGTTGCTCGTCGCCTTCTCGCGGCGGATATGCTGTTCGCGGGTGGAAAGCGTCAGGACGAAGCCGCGCCGCCCCTCGGCGTCCACGGTCTCGCCGCACAGGCGGCCGGGCATCTGCCGGACGTGCTTGGGATCGCGCACCGCGAACAGGCCGAGATAGGGCCCGCCGAACTGCAGGCCGACGCCGATCGACTGGCCTTCGCCCACGACGATGTCGGCGCCCATCTCGCCGGGCGAGCGGATCGCGCCGAGCGCCACCGGCTCGGTGTTGACCGCGACCAGCAGCGCGCCCTTTTCATGCGCGGCCTCGGCGACTTTCGACAGGTCGCTGATGCGCCCGAGAATGTCGGGATATTGCACCACGACGCAGGCCGTGTCCTCGTCGATCCGCGCGATCAGCCCGTCGAGATCGGCCTCGGGCTGGATCGAAGGTTGCGCCGCCGCGATCTCGTCGCCGGTGAACTGCGCCATGGTCTTGACGACCTCGGCGTAATGCGGGTGGAGCGCACCCGACAGGACCGCGCGCTTGCGCTTCGTCACGCGGGTCGCCATCGCCACCGCCTCCCAGCACGCGGTCGAACCGTCATAGAGCGAGGCGTTCGCAACCGCGCAGCCATAGAGGCGGGCGACCTGCGTCTGGAACTCGAACAGCATCTGCAGGGTGCCCTGCGCGATTTCGGGCTGGTAGGGCGTATAGGCGGTGAGGAACTCGCCGCGCTGGATCACCGTGTCCACGCTCGCGGGCACATGGTGGCGATAGGCGCCCGCGCCGAGGAAGAAGGGCGCGTCCCCGGCGGCGAGGTTCTTCGCCGCACGCGCCTTCATGTGGCGTTCGACCGCCATCTCGCTGGCGTGCATGGGCAGGCCGTGGATCGGCCCGTCGAGCCGCGCGACCTCGGGCACGTCGACGAACAGGTCGTCGATCGATCGCGCGCCGATGCTGGCCAGCATTTCCTGGCGGTCGGTGTCGGTGAGGGGAAGGTAACGCATCGTTCTTACTCCATAATCCCCTCCTCTTCGGAGGAGGGGCAACGAGACTTGGCGGCTTGCCGCCCAGTCGCGGTGGGGTGGTGCCTTGACCGGCCGGGCCGTCGCCCGCCCCGACCACCCCAACCCCGGATGCCTGTCCCCGCGAAGGCGGAGGGGGGCAGGAGGGGGGCTTACAGGTTCGCCAGGAATTCCTTGTAGGCGTCCTCGTCCATCAGGCCTTCGAGCTCGCTTTCGTCGGCGACGTTGACGCGGAAGAACCAGCCGTCGTCCTCGGGGCTCGAATTGACGAGGCCCGGCTCGTCCTCGAGCGTCGAGTTGATTTCGGTCACCTCTCCACTGATCGGCGCGTAGACGTCGCTAGCCGCCTTGACGCTTTCGACCACGGCGGCTTCCTTGCCCTTCTCGACCTCGTCGCCGACGGTCGGCAGTTCGACGAAGACGATGTCGCCCAACTGGTCCTGGGCATATTCGGTGATGCCGACGGTGGCCGAATCGCCCTCGACATCGATCCATTCGTGTTCATCGGTGAAGTAACGCGGCATCGGTTTCAGCTCCCTCGGTAATAGCGATGCGGGACGAAAGGCATGGGCGAGACGGTGGCGGCGAGGCGCCTGTTCCGGACCTCGATTTCGAGCGGCGTGCCCTCGGCGGCGTGGTCCGCGCCGACATAGGCCATCGCGATCGGGTGGCCGAGCGTGGGCGAGAAGCCGCCGCTCGTGACCTTGCCGACCAGCGTGTCGCCGGAATAGACCGGCGCGCCCTCCCGCGCGGGCAGGCGGCCCTCGACCCGCAGGCCGACGCGGGTGCTGGCGCAGCCATTGCCCAGCTTAACCGCGCAGGCCTGGTGGCCCATCCAGCCACCCGCCTCACGGCGTTTCTTCGACAGGGCGAAGCCGAGCCCGGCGCTGACCGGGTCGATTTCGCTGGTGAGGTCGTGGCCGTAGAGCGGCAGGCCCGCCTCGAGCCGGAGCGAATCGCGCGCGCCAAGACCGGCGGGCCTGACCCGCTCGTCCGCGACCAGCGCATCGGCGAGACGTTCGGCGGCGCCGGCATGGACCGAGATCTCGAACCCGTCCTCGCCGGTATAGCCCGCCCGGCTGATCCACAGGGGCACGCCGTTCCAGTCGAACGCGGCGGCGCGCATGAAGGTGAGTTCGCCCGTGCCCGGGACGAGCGCGTCCAGCACTTCGGCCGCCTTCGGACCCTGGAGCGCGAGCAGCGCCTGGTCCTCGTAATGGGTGAGCGTGACCTCGTCGGGCAGGTGTTCGCGCAGGTGGGCGATGTCGTCCCACTTGGTAGCGCCGTTGACGACCAGCGCGATGTGCGCACCCGTATTGGTGATCATCAGGTCGTCGATGATCCCGCCCGCCTCGGTCAGCAGCAGCGAATAGCGCATCCGCCCTTCGCCGAGCGAAGTGACGGAGCCGGGGACAAGCTTTTCGAGCTCCTGCGCCGCGCCCTCGCCCGAGACGGACAGCTGGCCCATGTGGGACACGTCGAACAGGCTCGCGCTCGTCCGCGTCCATTCGTGTTCGGCGACGATGCCCCCATGCTCCCCGGCATACTGGATCGGCATTTCATAGCCCGCAAAGGGAACCATGCGCGCGCCGCGGGCGCGGTGCCACGCGTCGAGCGGCAGGGTGGCCGGCGGCTGGTCTTCAATGGTATCGTCGTCGCTCAAATCATGTCCCCGTCAGGTGGCGGCAGGTGGGCGAACGCCTCGCGGCGCGCCCTTCGTTCCTGCCCCCTCTGTCGGGAAACCTGAGAGCTTAGCCGCGCGACCTTGGACCGGCGCGGGGCATTCCCCTTCGGTGGTGCCGGCATGATGGGCCCGACACGCTTTCCAGAGTGCCCATGCCTGTTCGCGGTCCTTTGGCCTGAGAGTTTCCGGGGCGGTTGCTCCTTCGGCGCCATGCCCCCTTGCCGGTGCGGCGTGGGGGCCAGTCTCTCCCGCGAAAGACGCCGGAATCGCTTCCGGCAGGCGGTTGTCATGTTGCGCATGCGAAGGGTTTGGTCAATCGTCGGCGCGGCGTTTCGCGTTCGGGCGAAACTTTCGTGCGGATAAACTCCTCTCCTAGTCGAGATTGGGCCTGAGCCAGCGCTCGGCAGTGGCGATGTCCACCCCGCGCCGGGCGGCGTAATCCTCCAGCTGGTCGCGCCCGATTCGCGCCACGCCGAAATAGGCGCTTTCGGGATGGGCGAAGTAGAAGCCCGACACCGCGGCGGTGGGATACATGGCGAAGCTTTCGGTCAGTTCGAGCCCGACATTCTCCTCGGCCTTGAGCAAGTCGAACAGGATCGGTTTCAACGAATGGTCCGGGCAGGCCGGATAGCCGGGCGCCGGGCGGATGCCGCGATACTGCTCCTTGATCAGCGCCTCGTTGGTGAGCTGTTCGCCCGGCGCATAGCCCCACAGGTCGGTGCGGACGTGCTGGTGCAGCCGTTCGGCGAAGGCTTCGGCGAAGCGGTCGGCGAGCGCCTTCAGAAGGATGTCGGAATAGTCGTCCCTGTCCTCCTGGAAGCGTTCGATGTGGGGGTCGATCCCGTGAATGCCCACGGCAAAGCCGCCGATCCAGTCGCCTTCGGGGGAAACGAAATCGGCAAGGCACATGTTCGGCCGCTCGCGGCTTTTCCTTACCTGCTGGCGCAGGAAGGGCAGGCGCACCTCGCCTGCCGAGCCATTGGCGCGAGAGGGATCGTGGATCGTGACATCGTCGCCTTCGCGCACGCAGGGCCACAGGCCCGCAACGCCGCGCGCGGTGAGCCATTTCTCGCCGATGATTTTTTCCATCATCGCGTCGGCATCGGCCTTGAGGCTGCGCGCGCTCTCACCCACCACATCGTCCTCGAGGATGGCGGGGTAATTGCCGTGCAGTTCCCAGGCGCGGAAGAAGGGCGTCCAGTCGATATATTCGGCAAGCTCGCCGAGATCCCATTCGTCGAATACGTGGAGGCCCGGCTTGCGCGGCGCAACCGGCTTTTCCTGCGCGGGCGAGGCGAAGCCGTTGGCGCGCGCCTCCTCGAGCGGCAGCAGGTCGCTCTGCCCCTTGTTCGCGCGCGCGTCGCGGACCTTTTCGTATTCCGCCGCCGTGTCCTCGACGAAGGCATCGCGCTGCGTGTCCGAGAGCAGGCGCGAGGCGACCCCGACCGCGCGGCTCGCATCGAGCACGTGGATGACGGGGCCTTCATAGGCCGGATCGATCTTGAGCGCGGTGTGGACCTTCGACGTGGTCGCCCCGCCGATCAGCAGGGGCATGGTCATGCCGGCGCGCTGCATTTCCTCGGCCACGGTCACCATCTCGTCGAGGCTGGGCGTGATGAGGCCCGACAGCCCGATCATGTCGGCCCTGTTGTCGTTGGCGGCCTTCAGGATGTCGGACCACGGCACCATGACGCCAAGGTCGATCACGTCGTATCCGTTGCACTGGAGCACGACGCCGACGATGTTCTTGCCGATGTCGTGCACGTCGCCCTTGACCGTGGCCATGATGACCTTGCCCTTGGCCTTGCGCTCGCTTTCGGGGAGGAGGTCCTTTTCCGCCTCGATATAGGGGATGAGGTGGGCGACCGCCTTCTTCATCACCCGCGCCGATTTCACCACCTGCGGCAAGAACATCTTGCCGCTGCCGAACAGGTCGCCGACGACGTTCATGCCGTCCATCAGCGGGCCTTCGATCACCTCGATCGGGCGTCCGCCGCGCGCATCGGTGGCCGCGCGCATTTCCTCGGTGTCCTCGACGATGTGCGCGTCGATGCCCTTGACGAGCGCGTGTTCGAGCCGTTTTTCCACCGCCCAGCCGCGCCATTCCTCGGCGGCCTTTTCATCCGCGACGCTCTTGCCCTTGTAGCTTTCGGCGAGGTCGATCAGCCGTTCCGTGGCGTCCGCACGGCGTGCGAGGATCACGTCCTCGCAGGCATCGCGCAAGGCAGGGTCGATCGTGTCGTAGACGTCGAGCTGGCCCGCGTTGACGATCGCCATGTCGAGCCCGGCGGGAATGGCGTGATAGAGGAACACCGAATGCATCGCGCGGCGCACGGTCTCGTTGCCGCGGAAGCTGAAGGAGAGGTTGGACAGCCCGCCGCTGGTCTTGGCGTGGGGGCAGAGCGCCTTGATCTCCTTCACCGCCTCGATGAAGTCGAGCCCGTAGCGGTCGTGTTCCTCGATTCCCGTGGCGACCGCGAAGATATTGGGGTCGAAGATGATGTCCTCGGGGGGAAAACCTTCCGCCACCAGCAGGTCGTAGGCGCGCTTGCAGATCTCGACCTTGCGCTCTTTCGTGTCGGCTTGCCCGACCTCGTCGAACGCCATCACCACGACCGCAGCGCCATAGGCCATGCAGGTGCGCGCCTGTTCGAGGAAGGCGTCCTCGCCCTCCTTCATGCTGATCGAATTGACGATCGGCTTGCCCGAAACGCATTTCAGCCCCGCCTCGATCACGTGAAATTTCGACGAATCGATCATCACCGGCACGCGCGCAATGTCGGGTTCGGCGGCGATCAGCTTGAGGAAGGTCGTCATGGCGTGGACCGCGTCGAGCAGGCCCTCGTCCATGTTGACGTCGATCACCTGCGCGCCGTTTTCGACCTGCTGGCGCGCGACTTCGACGGCGGTGGGGTAGTCCCCCGCCATGATGAGCTTCTTGAACCGGGCCGAGCCGGTGACATTGGTGCGTTCACCGATATTGATGAAGCGCGAAATCGAGCTTTGTTCGTTCATCGTCAGGCAGCAACCACGAAGGATTCAAGCCCCGCCAGCCGCATCGCGACCGGGGGCGTGGGAATGGAGCGGGGGGCGACGCCTTCGACCGCCCGCGCGATCGCGGCGATGTGTTCGGGGGTGGAGCCGCAGCATCCGCCAAGCACGTTGACCTGGCCGTTCCGCGCCCAGTCGGCGACGAAGCCCGCGGTCGTCTCGGGCGCCTCGTCATATTCGCCAAGCTCGTTGGGAAGCCCGGCATTGGGATAGACCATCAGCAGGGTGTCGGCGAGGCCGGAGAGGCTCTTAACATGGGGGCGCAGCTGTTCCGCACCGAAGGAGCAGTTGAGCCCGATCGTCACCGGCCTTGCGTGGCGCACGGCGTACCAGAAGGCATCGACCGTGTGGCCCGACAGGTTGCGGCCCGAAAGGTCGGTCAGCGTCATCGAGATCATCACCGGGACCTCCCGGCCGAGTTCGCGCTCGAGCTGCTTGACCGCCATCACGCCCGCCTTGGCGTTCAATGTGTCGAACACGGTCTCGATCAGGATGAAGTCGCAGCCCCCTTCGACCAGCGCGGCTGCCTGTTCGTGATAGACATCGACCAGTTCGTCGAAATCGATCTCGCGGAAACCGGGGTCCTCGACATCGGGGCTGAGCGACAGCGTCTTGTTGGTCGGCCCGATCGCGCCCGCGACGAAGCGGGGGCGTCCGTCCCCTGCCTCGTATTCGTCGCACAATTCCCGCGCGATCCTGCCGGAGGCGAGGTTGATGTCGCGCACCCTGCTTTCGGCCCGGTAGTCGGCCTGGCTGATGCGGTTGGCGGAAAAGGTGTTGGTCGAGACCACGTCCGATCCCGCCTCAAGGTAATTGCGCGTGATGTCCGCGATCACGTCGGGCCGGGTCAGGGCCAGGATGTCGTTGTTGCCCTTCTGGTCGGCGGGAAGGCCGAGATCGCCCGCATAGTCCTCCTCCGACAGCTTGCGGTTCTGGATCTGCGTGCCGAAGGCGCCGTCGGAAATGAGCACGCGTTTGGCCGCTTCGGCGAGGAAGGTCCGGCGGGCTTTTGACGGGGCGAGACTCATGCGGCTTCTCCCTGCACGGCGGCGGCAGGCGCGGCGGCGGCTTCGCCGACCGGGCGTTTGCCGAGCATGTGGCAGATCGCATAGGCGAGATCGGGCCGGTTCAGGGTGTAGAAGTGAAAATTGCGCACCCCGCCCGCATAGAGGCGGCGGCACAATTCGGCGGCGACGGTCGCGGCGACGAGCTGGCGCGCGGCGGGCTTTTCGTCGAGCCCTTCGAACAGGCCGTCCATCCAACCGGGAATGGTCGCCCCGCAGGCGCCCGCGAACTTCCGGGCCTGCGCGACATTGGTGACCGGCAGGATGCCGGGGATCACCGGCTTGTCGATCCCGCTCGCGGCGAGAGCATCGCGGTAGCGGAAGAAGGTTTCGGGCGAGAAGAAGAACTGCGTGATCGCCCGGCTCGCGCCCGCATCGAGCTTGCGCTTGAGATGGTCGATGCAGGCCTGCGGGCAGTCGGCATCGGGATGGGTTTCGGGATAGGCCGCAACCGAGATGTCGAAATCGGCGATCTCCTTGAGCCCCGCGACCAGCTCCGCCGCGCCCGCATAGCCATCGGGGTGAGGGGTGAAGGGCGCACCCGGCTCGCCCGCGTCCCCGCGCAGGGCGACGATGCGGCGCACCCCCGCTTCCCAGTACTGCTCGGCGACCTCGCGGATTTCCGCCTTCGACGCACCGACGCAGGTGAGATGCGCCGCCGCCGGAAGCCCGGCTTCGCGGATGATGCGCGAAACGGTCGCATGGGTCCGCTCGCGCGTGGAACCGCCCGCGCCATAGGTGACCGAGACGAATTCGGGCGCGAGCACCTTCAATTGCTGCACCGCGTCCCACAGCTGCGCTTCCATCTTCTCGGTCTTGGGCGGGAAGAATTCGAAGCTCACGTCGACATCCCCCGGCAGGCCCGAGAAGAGCGGCGTGTCGAGCGCGGTGCGGTGTTCGTGAAGCTCGTCGAGGGTCGGGGGCATAAGTCTCACCGTCTTGGCAGGAGGGGGTTCAGGAGGATGCGGCTTCGGCGGGCACGGCGCGGGCCGCGGGTGGGCGGGCGCGTTCGCCGCCGCGGGGCGGCCCCTGGCGGGTGCCGAGCCAGATCTTGACGACCAGTTCCCCGCCTTCGAGCGCAACCGGATCGGCGGGCGTGAACCCGGCGCCGCGCAACAGGCCCGCGACCTGCGCATCGGTGAAGCCGAGGCGGGCGTGCTGGTGGCGGGTGCGCAGTTCCTCGCGGTCGTGGCTGGCGAAATCGACGATCGCGATCCGCCCCTGCCCGCGCGTCACCCGCCCGGCCTCGCCCAGCGGGAGCGCGGGGTCGGGGGCGAAATGGAGCACCTGGTGGAGCACCACCGTGTCGAAGCTCGCCGCCTCGAAGGGCAGGTCGGCGAAATCGCCCTGGACGAGATCGACCCGCGCCGCGGGCAGGTGCTGGAGCCGCGCGCGGGCGACGCGCAGCATCTCGAGGTTCTTGTCGAGCGCGACGATCCGCGCGGCATGGTCGGCGAACACCTCCGCGATGCGCCCCGTCCCCGTGCCGATGTCGAGCAGCGCACCCAGCGGGGCGCCCCCCAGCGCGCCGAGCAGGGCCGCCTCGACCTTTTCGTCGGGACTGTGGAGCGCGCGCAATTCGTCCCACTCGCTCGCATGGCGGGCGAAATAGGCATGGGCGATTTCCTCGCGCGCGGAGCGGATCGCGGCGAGCTTGCGCCGGTCGGCCTCGCAGATGGCGGCGAATTCGGCGTCCTCGGCTTCCGCCGCGGCGAGCAGGCGCAGCGCGCCTTCGGCCAGCGGGGCATCAACCCCGGGTCCGGCGGCGCTCCTGAGGAAGACCCAGCTGCCCTCGCGGCGGCGTTCGGCCAGGCCCGCGTCGCACAGGATGCCGACATGGCGCGAGACGCGCGGCTGGCTCTGCCCGAGCACCTGCGCGAGTTCACCCACGGCCAGCTCCATTTCCGAGAGCAGCCGGGCGATCCGCAGGCGGGTCGGGTCCGCCAGCGCCTTGAAGAGTGCATCCATCTGCATGGCTGCGATCCCATATAAAGATATTTTTATATGTGTAAATCCGCCATGGCGTCAATTCGCCATCGGCTGGCGCCCCGTGCCGTCAGCCGTCCGCCGCGAGCAGGCGGGCGTAATGGTCGCGCAGGGTCTCGCTGCCGAATTCGGGCGTCGCCTCGGCCGAATAGGCCCCGGTCGCGGGGTCGAACACCAGCATGCTCTCGGTCGCGTAGTAATGCGCGATCCGCGCGTATTCGGCCTTTTCGGCGAACCATTCGGAAAACGGTGCACCGAGGCCGAGCACGCGCGCGGCGGCCGTGAACATTCCGGGCGGGACCGACCTGAAAACCGGCTCGCGTCCGGCAAGCTCGCACAGCAGCGCACCCTGCTCCCTGAGGCTGATCGCCGGGCCGGGGCCGCCGACGGGCAGGATCCGGCCGCGCTTGTCCGGATCGGTCACGCAAAGCGCGAGGAAGCGGCCGAGGTCGGCGTCGCCGATCGGCTTGCAGCGCGTCAGTTCCCCGTCGCCGAACACGAGGAAGGGCTTGCCCGCCCGCACCCGCCTGACCTGCCCGGAAAGCGACTTGAAGAAGGCGGTGGGGCGCACGATCGTGTGCGCGAGCGGGCTTTCGGCGAGCCGCGCCTCGAAGCGCAGCTTTTCGTGCTGGAAGGCGAGCCGGGGGCGCTGGACGCAGATCGCGGAAAGCAGGATGAAATGGTCGGCGCTGCCCGCGTCTTCGGCCGCTTCGAGCAGGGCGAGATTGGCCGCGTAATCGACCGCGCGCGCGTCCCGTGGCGAGCCCGAGCGCGAGGCGATGCAGGACATCACCGCCGCGGGGCGCGCCTCGGCGAAGACCGCAGCGAGCGCGGGGCCGTCGGCAAGGTCGGCAAAATGCACCGCGCAGCCCCAGCTTTCGAGCGCGGCGGCAGCCTCGCGGCCCGAGGCGCTGTCCCGCAGGACGCAGGCGACCGCGTGACCCGCCTCGACCAGCGCGCGCGCGGCGGCGTGGCCGATCGTGCCGCTCGCTCCGGCGAGGAGCACCTTGCGCCCGGATTGCGATTCCATCCCCTTGCGACCCCTCCCCATGCTTGCGGGACGGTTCATGGATGACAGGCGGAGCGCTTGTCAAAGCCCCGTTCGAGCGCGGCGATCAGGGCGCGGGGGTTCCGGCTCGGAATGCGACGGCGCGCGAGACAAACTCACGCGGGTTCGCGGACGCGCTCCTCCAGTCCGACGAGCCTTGCGGTGAGGTCCCACAATTCGCGCGCGCGCGCAGCGTCGGTGGCCCTCGGCGACAGGCTCTGGGCGAAGGCCGCGCGGCCTTCGCGCTGGCGATTGCCCCAGCTCCAGTGGACGCCCGATCGCGCGAAGGCCGGATCGGCAACCACGTCCGCGACCCGCTCCCCCGCGAGCGGCTGCGAGACATAGCCCCCGGTGATGTTCTTCTGGAACCACGGGAAGATCCGCTGGAAGGCCCTCGGCGCATGGCGGAACAGCGGCGTGTCCGCGACGCAGCCGGGATAGAGCGTGGTGAAGACGATGCCGGTCGACTCGTGGAAGCGGGCGTGGAATTCGCGGCTCATCATCATGCAGGCGAGCTTGCTGTCCTTGTAGGCCTTGCCCGGCTTGAACGGCTTGCCGTCGATCATCGCGTGCGGCCCGGTGAAGCCCGCCTTCAGCCCTGCGAAATCGCCGAGGTCGGCGGGGGCGGGAATCGGGATCTTACCGCCGAATTCCTCGGAATTGGCGGTCACCGTGCCGAGCGTCACCAGCCGGGCGTCGCGCGCCCGGACGAGTTCGTCGAGCAGCAGGTTCGCCAGCAGGAAATGCCCGAAATAATTGGTCGCCACGGAAAGCTCGAAACCTTCCGGCGAGCGCAGCGGCTCTGCAAGGCGCGGCATATAGGTCGCGGCGTTGCAGACCAGCGCGTCGAGCGGGCGGTCGAACGCACGGAATTCCTCCGCGAAGGCGCGCACGCCCGCAAGACTGCCGAGATCGAGCCGCATGATCGTGCGGCCTTCCGGCGCGATGCCGATCTCGCGCGCGGCGGCCTCGGCCTTGGCGGTGTCGCGGCACGCCATGACGACGTGCCAGCCGCGCGTGACGAGCGCCTTGGTCGCCCACAGGCCGATGCCCGACGAGGCCCCGGTGATGATGCAGATCGGCGTGTGACCCGTAGCCATGCCTCAAATCCCTCCCGACATGAATCGCCCCCTCGCCCCGTTCAAGCACAGTCGGGCCATGCCGGTAAAGGGCGCGGTGGGGCGCAGCGGGCGTTCAAACAGTCTCGGTGGGGGCGCCGACGGCGGTGAAGAGGTCGATATAGGCCTGCGCGAGCGCCGCCTCCGCATCGATCAGCGCCTCGCGGCTGCCGATCAACTGGCGCTGCACGTCGAGCACGTCGAACAGCGAGGCGAGCCCTTCGCGGTAGAGCGCGTTGGACTGTTCGAAGGCGGCCTCGCTTTCCTCGACCGCACTGGCAAGCTCGTCGCGGCGGTCCTCGGCGCTGCGGATCGCGACCAGCGCGCTTTCGACCTCGGCGAGGCTTTCGAGCAGGGCCTGGCGATAGTCGGCGAGCGCTGCGCCGAGCGCGGCCTCGGCAGCCTCGACCTCCGCCCGGCGGCGGCCCCCGTCGAGGATCGGCACGTCGAGCACGCCCGCAAGCCCGGCGACCGCCTGCGAGAACAGCCCGTTCACGCTGTCGTCGCCCAAGGTCACGAAGCCCGGCAGGCGCAGCGCGGGGAGGAGATCGGCGCGCTCGACCCCGACCCGCGCAGCGGCGCCGGCGATGTCGGCTTCGGCAAGCAGCAGGTCGGGCCGCGCGCGCAGCAGGTCGGCCGGAACGCCCACGCCCGGCCCGCGCGCATAGTCGGGGATTTCATCGCGGCCGTCGGCTTCGGGCACGGCGGCGGGCGGCTCGCCCGTCAGCACGCTCAGCGCATTGGCGGCGCGCGCCCGCGCGAGCAGGAGCGGGCCGCGCTGGGCGAGGGTGCGCGAAAGGTCCGCCGCGGCACGGCGCACGTCGAAATTGGACGAAAGGCCCGCTTCCTCGCGGAGTTTCACGATCCGCAGGGTCTGGCGCTGGAGATCGGCGGATTCGTCGAGCAGGCGCAGCCGCGCCCCGGTGCGGCGCAGTTCGACGAAGCGGTTCGACACCGCCGAGGCCAGCAGGCGGCGGCGGTCGGCGAGGAAATAGTCCGACGCCTCGACCTCTGCCAGCGCCTCGGCCCGTTCGGCGGAGAGGCGGCCGTTGAGATCGATCACCCACACCCCGCCCAGTCCTGCGCTCGTCTCGTCGAGGAAGCCGCCGCCATCGTCGATCGAGCCGCCGAGCGCGGCTTCGCCGTCGACCGTGGGCAGGAAATCCGCCTGCTGCGCGCGCAACAGCGCGCGCGCCTCGGCCAGCCGCGCGCGCGCCGCATCGAGCGTCTGGTTGCGGGCGAGAGCCTCGGCCACCAGCGCGTCGAGTTCGTCCTCGCGAAAGCCCCGCCACCATGCCTCGTCCGGTCCGGCCGGGGGGCGGGCATCGGCGAAGTAATCGGGCGGCAGGGCGATGCTCCCGGCCGGTTCGACCTCGGGGATCCGGGGCGAGACGCAGCCCGCGAGCAGAACCGCCCCGGCAAGAGCGACGGCGAACCTCATGCGGGAAGCCCCTGCGGCTCCTTCTCCCCGCTCTCGGCCATTTCCCGGCGATAGCGCGCGTAATCGACGCTGCGCGGGGAGGTGAGCGGGGCGATCAGCGCGTAGAGCGCAGGCACGAGGAACAGGGTGAACACCGCCGCGATGCCGAGCCCGCCGAAGATCACCCAGCCGATCGCCTGCCGCGCCTCCGCCCCCGCCCCGCTCGACAGGATCAGGGGCAGCGCGCCCAGCACGGTCGAGATCAGCGTCATGCAGATCGGGCGCAGGCGGATCGCGGCGGCAGAGGCGATGGCATCGCGCACGGACGCCCCGTCCTCGCGCCGCTGGTCGGCGAATTCGACCATCAGGATGCCGTTCTTCGCCATCAGCCCGATCAGCATCACCAGCCCGATCTGAGAATAGATGTTGAGCGAGGTGCCCGAGAAAAACAGCGCGTAGATCGCAGCGGCCAGCGCGAAGGGGATCGAGGCGAGGATGACGAAGTGGCTCGCCAGGCTTTCGAACTGCGCGACGAGGACGAGGAACACGATCAGCAGGGCGAAACCGTAGCCCGGATTATTCACCGGCAGTGGTCTGACGGGTTGGCGGGAGTGGCGTAAGCATTTGCATTGTTGTAGGAATGT
>OFET01000159.1_pt1 | contig 83649 bp, 78 predicted proteins | sample 1521211 | NCBI WGS metagenome assembly OFET01 (sample SAMN03766358, study PRJEB24113) | microbial mat metagenome | isolation source: enrichment culture HLUCC-A from microbial mat sample contains cyanobacterium...
TCGCGCACGCCCTCGAAGATGAAGACGAGCAGCGACAGCATGATCGCGAAGGTGAAGAAGGCGGTGAAGCCCAGCCACGGCGCCTGAAGGTTTTGCTTCGCCTGCAGCGTCAGTTCCCCCAGCGACGGCGCCGACGAGGGCAGGCCGAAGCCGAGGAAGTCGAGCGAGGCGAGCCCGCCGATCGTCGCCGTGATGAGGAAGGGCATCATCGTCAGCGTCGCCACCATCGCGTTGGGCAGCATGTGGCGGAACATGATCGTCCAGTTCGAGACGCCGAGCGCGCGGGCCGCGCGGACGTATTCGAAGTTGCGCGCGCGCAGGAACTCGGCCCGCACCACGCCCACCAGCGCCGGCCAGCCGAACAGCACGGTCAGGAACACGAGCAGCCAGAAACTTCGCCCCAGAATGGCGAACATGATGATGATGATGTAGAGCGAGGGCGTGGAGACCCAGATCTCGATCACCCGCTGGAACGTCAGGTCGAGCCAGCCGCCGAAATAGCCCTGCACCGCGCCGGCGACGATCCCGATGACCGAGGCGCAGGTGGTCACGATGATGGTGAACAGGATCGACAGGCGGAAGCCGTAGATCACCCGCGCCAGCACGTCGCGCGTGGCGTCGTCGGTGCCCAGCCAGTGCTGCGCGTCGGGTGGCGAGGGGGCGGGCTGGCCCAGCGTGTTGGGCGTGTTGTAGCTGTAGGGAATGAGGGGCCAGAGCGTCCACCCGGCCACGATCTCCTGGCCGTTGAACTGCGCCGCGCCGTCCGCGACCGCCTGCTTCACCGCCTCGGGCTCGTAGAAGCAGTCTTCGAGCCCACCGGAGACGATCAGGCACTCCACCTCCACGTCGCGGTAGACCGCTTCGGTGGGGAAGTCGCCGCCGAATTGCTGCTCGGAATAGAAGTTGTGGATCGGGAAGTGGAGCTCGCCGCGGAAGTTCACCACGATCGGCTTGTCGTTGGCGATGTACTCGGCGAACAGGCTGAGGCCGAACAGCACGCCGAAGATGATGAGCGACCAGTAGGCGCGGCGGTTGCGCTTGAAGTTGCGCCAGCGCCGCTGGTTGAGCGGCGACAGCGTGAACAAGCCGGTCTTGCGCGGCGGCGCCGCGACCTGCGGGCGACCGGTCTCGACCTGGGGCAGCTGCGTCTCGATATCGATCTGCGGCAGGCTCCGGTCGGGAAGCGAGCTGTCGGGGGCGGCCATGTCAGGTCTCCCGGCTTTCGAAGTCGATCCGCGGATCGACGAGGACGTACATCAGGTCGGAGATGATGCCCACGATCAGGCCGATGAGCCCGAACATGAACAGTGTGCCGAACACCACCGGGTAGTCGCGCGCCACCGCCGCCTCGAAGCCGAGCCGGCCCAGCCCGTCGAGCGAGAAGATCGTCTCGATGATGATCGAGGCGCCGAAGAACACGCCGAGGAAGGCGGCCGGAAAGCCCGCGATCACGATGAGCATCGCGTTGCGGAACACGTGCCCGTAGAGCACGCTGGACTCGGTCAGGCCCTTGGCCTTGGCTGTAATGACGTACTGCTTCTTGAGCTCGTCGAGGAAGCTGTTCTTGGTCAGGAGCGTCAGCGTGGCGAAGGCCGAGATGGTCGTCGCCGTCACCGGTAGGGCGATGTGCCAGAAGTAGTCGCCGATCTTGCCGATCAGGCTCAGATCCTCCCAGTTGTCCGACACCAGCCCCCTGAGCGGGAAGATCTGGAAGTAGGATCCGCCTGCGAACAGCACCAGCAGCAGGATGGCGAAGAGAAAGCCGGGGACGGCGTAGGCCACGATGATGACGGCGCTCGTCCACGTGTCGAAGCTCGTGCCGTCGCGCACCGCCTTGCGGATGCCGAGCGGGATCGAGATGAGATAGGCGATCACGGTCGACCACAGGCCGAGCGTGATCGAGACGGGCATCTTCTCGATGACCAGTTCGGTCACGGTTATCGAGCGGAAATAGCTCTCGCCGAAGTCGAGCGTCAGGTAGTTGCCCATCATGATGAAGAAACGCTCTGCGATGCCGATCTGCTCCTTGGCGCATTCCTCCGCCTCGAGGTTCGGCTCGCCCGCGTAGCCGTCTTCGCAGACAATGCGGGCGAAGCCGAGATCGACCTCGAGTTCGTCGAGAAAGTCCTGCGGCAGGCCGCGGGCGCCGAGATAGCTGTCGTCGCCGCCGCCTTCCTGCGGGGCGCCGGCATCGGAGCCGCCGGCGATACCCTCGAACACGTCGCCGTCGCCCTCGACCTGCGCGATGATCTGCTCGATGGGCCCGCCGGGCACGAACTGCGTCAGCGTGAAGTTGATCAGCATGATCCCGAACAGCGTCGGGACAATCAGCAAGAGCCTGCGGAGGATATAGGCGCCCATGGCGTCGTCTGCCCTGCGCTCAGTCGATCGCGCCGGCGGCGCGCAGCTCTTCGGCGCGGGCCTCGTCCCACCACCAGAAGTCGAGATTGCCGAGCGCGTAGGGCGGAAGCGGGTCGGGGTGGTCGTAGACGTCGAAATAGGCGACCGTGTGCACGTCCTTGTACCATTGCGGCACCCAGAACCGGTAGGCGCGCAGCACCCGGTCGAGGGCGCGCACGGCGGTCGTCAGCTCCTCCTGGCTCTCGGCGGCGATGACGTGCTCGATCAGCGCATCGACGGCCTCCGATTGCAGGCCCATCGAGTTGAACACGCTCTCGTTCGCCATCTCGGACCCGAAATACTGCTCGAGGCCCCGCCCGGGGATGTAGCCCATCGGGAAGTTGTCGGTCACGACGTCGAAGTCGAAGCTGCGCTCGCGGTTCGTCGCCTCGGCGTTGTCGACGCGCTGGTGCACGGCGTCGATGCCGACCGCGCGCAGGTTCTCGACATAGGGGTTGATGACGCGGTCGAAGGTCTGGCTGTCGTTGAGGAACTCCACCCGGAGCTTCCGCCCGTCCTTGCGGCGCAGACCGTCGGACGGGTCGACGACCCAGCCCGCGTCTTCGAGGAGCTCGTTGGCCCGGCGCGCGTTGCGGCGGTCGAGCTGGCGTGGCCCGCTCTCGGGCGCCATCACGGGCTCGCTGTCGAGCACGCCGGGGGGCAGCTTGTCGGCGAGCGGCTCGAGAAGCGCGAGCTCGGCCTCGGAGGGCAGGCCCGTCGCGGCGAGGTCGGAATTCTCCCAGAACGAGTGGATGCGCGCGTAGAGCCCGTAGAAGAGCTGCGTGTTCGACCACTCGAAGTTGAACATCAGCTGGATCGCCTCGCGCACCCGCGGGTCCTGCAGCTGCTCGCGGCGCATGTTGAGCGAAAACGCCTGTCCGGGCGCGATGGTGCCGTCGTTCAGCTCTTCCTTGACCACATGGCCCTGCTCGATGGCGGGAAAGTCGTAGCCCTCGGCCCAGCTCTTGGACGAGGCCTCGTTGCGGAACAAATAGTTGCCCGCCTTGAAGCCCTCGAACGCCACGTTGTAGTCGGCGTAGTATTCGACCCGGATCGCATCGAAATTGTAGCGGCCCACGTTGATCGGCAGGGCGGCGCCCCAGTAATCGGGGTTGCGCGTGTAGACCGTCGTCTGCCCAACGTCGGTTTCGGAGACCATGTAGGGGCCCGAGCCGAGCATGGGCGTGAGCGACGTCTCCTCGAGGTCGAGGCCCTCGGCCTCGTACTGTGCCTTCGAGAAGATCGGCAGCCCGCCGACCGACTGGATCACGTCGCGCTTGGGCACGCCCTCGACGAACGTGAAGCGGATGCGGCTCTCGTCGAGCACCTCGGCCCCCTCGACCTGCCGCCGCATCACCGACCGGAACGAGGGCAGGCCCTTGTCCCGGAACAGCTCGTAGGAGAAGTGCACGTCCTCGGCCGTGAGCGGCGAGCCGTCGGAAAAGGCGATGCCCTCGCGCAGGGTGAAGATGACCTCCGAGCGATCCTCGGGGTATTCCAGCGTCTCGCAGAGCAGGCAGTAGGAGGAGTCGATCTCGTCGGCCGTCGAGGTCAGCAGGCTCTCGTACTGGATCGTCACCAGCCGGTCGGCCCGGCCCTTGACGGTGTAGGGATTCATGCTGTCGTAGCCGCCGAACGCCCAGATCGACATCTCGCCGCCCTTGGGCGCATCCGGGTTGACGTAGTCGAGATGCTCGAAATCGGGGCCGTATTTCAGCTCGCCACCGGGAAATGTCGTGATCCCGTGCGATCTGACCCATCCCTCCTCGAGCGAGAGCGCCGGCGCGGGAGCGAGGAGCGCGCCCGAGAGCGTCGCGGCGAGCGCCAGGGCGGGCCGGGCCGCGCGGCGGGCCGTTCGGTCACGGGTCGCGGCTTGCTCTGGGCTTTGGCGCATCGTCGTCTCCTCTGGCGGCGAGTCGGTCACCCCTACGAGATAGGCTAGGATGTCGCATGAAAAGGGACAACTTGCGAATGCGTGAGGTCGCCGTTGGCTGCGCATGGATTTTCCCGGCGCCGCAGGGTGGTGCCGCCGGGTGGCGGGCACCCGACGACAGGGCCCCGCGGGCCTGAGCGCCGCGGGGCCTGACGACGTCGATCACCCTGCGCGTGGCGCGCGCGGGGATGTCAGTTGAAGGTCTCGAGGTAGGCGATGAGGTTCACCCGGTCCTCCCAGGCGTCGAGCCCGGCGAAGGACATCGACGTACCCGGCGCCCAATCGCTCGGATCCTCGAGGAAGGCGTAGAGATTTTCCTTGTCCCAGACGTCGGCCTGTTCCACCAGTGCGCCGGAGTAGTTGAAGCCGTCGACCGCCGCCACCTCGCGCCCCACCACGCCGTGCAGATAGGGGCCGGTCGCGTTGGCGCCGACCTCCAGCTGGTGGCAGGCCCGGCACTTGGACCAGACGCGCTCGCCCCGGCCGGCGTCGGCCTGGGCGAACTTTTCCTCCATGGTCAGCTCTTCCACGGGCTCGGCCGGGGCTTCGTCGCTCTCGACCGCGATCGAGTAGGCCTGCTCGCCCTTTGCGCGGTCGCCGATGTCGTAGAGGCTGTCGGACACCCACGCGCCCAGCAGAAAGATCAGCCACGCGCCGAGAAAGCCCGTCGCCGCCTTGGTGAGGGTCATCGTGTCGAACATGTCAGGTCCTGCCCCGGCTTGTCTCTTGTTCGGATGCGGATGTATGCCGGGCCCGCGCGGCCGCGCAAGCTGCGACCGGCGCGACCAAACGACCGGTCCGGCGGCGGTTGTGCCGCCTCCTGCGAGGGCCGCCGAAGACACACCGGAGCGCCCATGAACCCGACCGACACCCGCCCCGCCATCGCCTTCCAGGGCGAGCCTGGCGCCTACTCGCACCAGGCCTGCCACGAGGCGATGCCCGATCACGTCGCGCTGCCCTGCGCCACCTTCGAGGACACGATCGAGGCGGTGCGCACGCATCGCGCGGCGCTGGCGATGCTGCCGGTCGAGAACACCACCTACGGGCGGGTGGCCGACATCCACCGGCTGCTGCCGGAGAGCGGGCTGCACATCGTGGCCGAGGCGTTCGTGCGGGTGCACATCAACCTGCTCGGCGTGCCCGGCGCGCGACTCGAGGACGTGCGCGTGGCCCAGAGCCACACGGTGCTGCTTGGCCAGTGCCGGGCCTTTTTGCGCGCGCACGACATCCGCGCCGAGATCGCCGCCGACACCGCGGGTTCGGCCCGGCACGTGGCCGAGGCGGGCGATCCCGCGCTCGCCGCGCTCGCCTCCGACCTCGCCGGCGAGATCTATGGGCTCGCGCCCCTCGCCCGCCATATCGAGGACCAGTCGACCAACACGACGCGCTTCCTGATCATGGCGCCCAAGCCCGACTACGCGCGCCGGGGCGAGGCGGGCATGATGACCACCTTCGTCTTCCGCGTGCGCAACATACCCGCCGCGCTCTACAAGGCGATGGGCGGCTTCGCCACGAACGGGGTGAACATGACCAAGCTCGAGAGCTACATGGTCGACGGCTCGTTCACGGCGACCCAGTTCTACGCCGATATCGAGGGCCATCCCGACGACCGCAACGTGCGCCTCGCCCTCGACGAGCTGGACTATTTCTGCACGAAGCTCGAACTGCTCGGCGTCTACCCGGCCGATCCCCGCCGCCGCTGAGGCGGCGCCGGCGCCATGCGGAGCGCCTGCGGCGCGTTCTCTTTCCTGGGCCCCGCGAGCGGGGCCGTGCCTCCGGCGGGGATATTTTGAGCAAGAAGAAGGGGCGGGCGGGGCGCACCATCAAGGATGGCCGACACCGCCGCGCCGTGGCTCCGGATCGGGCGCTCCGGATCGGGCGCATCGGGGTGGGCGCATCGGGGCGCCTGGGGCGATCAGGCCCTCGGGCGGCGCTTTTCCATGGCGCGGGCGAGCTTGCCGAGTCGGGTGGCGAAGCGGGCCTGCAGCGTCGCGTGGGCAAGCTTGAGCGGTTGCAGGAAGATGCGGGCGCGCATGGTACGGGCGGCGAGGTCGAGTCCGACGTCGATATGGGTGCGCCCGCCCTTGCCCTCGGTCAGGGTGACGGCGAACTCGCCGTCGAGGCCCGCGCTGGTGAGCTGCAGGTGCAGGGCATGGGGCGGCTCGTAGCGGGTGACCTCGGCGGTGATCTCGCGCCGCTTGCCGCTGTACTCGAAGCTGCCCTGCCACCGCGTGCCGAGGCCGGGGGGCTGCGGCTCGGCCGAGCGTTCCAGTTCGGCGCCGCGGTCGCGCAAGAGTTTCTCGAAGCCGCCGAAATTGGTCACTTCGGCCCAGGCGCGCCTTTGCGGCAGCTTCAGCTCCTCAGTGGCGTGCAGTCTCATACCCGTCCCCGTCCCCGTGCCCGTCCCCGTCCCCGTGCCCGTCGCCGGGCGCCTGTCCCCGTCGTCGGGTCTGTGCCCTTGATCGTGCCCTCGATCCCGCGCCCCGGTCCGCCGCTCAGTCCAGCCGGTCTGCCAGCCAGCGCTCGAGCAGGAAATGCGCGATCGCACCTGCCCGTGCCGGCCGCAGCCGGCCGCTCTCTCCGGCATGGACCGCGACCAGCTCCTCCTTCGTCACCCATATCGCGTCGTCGAGTTCGGCCGGGTCGAGAGTGATCTCGCGCGAAAGCGCCCGGCCGTGGCAGCCGAGCATCAGCGACGCGGGAAAGGGCCAGGGCTGCGAGGCGAGATAGGTCACCTCGCCCACGCGCACGCCGGCCTCCTCGAAGACCTCGCGGCGCACCGCGGCCTCGAGCGTCTCGCCCGGCTCGACGAAGCCCGCGAGCAGCGAGTACATTCCGTCGGGCCAGTGCGGAGAGCGGCCGAGCAGGGCCGAATTGCCGTCGGTCACCAGCATGATCGCCACCGGGTCGGTGCGCGGGAAGTGGCGCGCGCCGCAATCCGGGCAGAGGCGCTGCCAGCCGCCCGCGGCGATCTCGCTCGGGCCGCTGCAGCGGGCGCAGAAACCGTGCGTGCGGTGCCAGCCGAGCACGCCGCGCGCGGTCGCGGCGAGTTCCGCGTCACGGGCGGTCAGGCGCACCATCGCCGCGCGCAGCTCGACGAAGCGGTGGTCGTCGGGCAGGCCGGGCGGGTGCTGTTCGCTCGGGTCGTGGAAGGCGCCGACGGTATCCGTCTGCTGTCCCGCAGGCTCCCAGCCCGAGACGTCGGTGGCGAACCAGGGCGCGCCGTCGGAGCGGCCGAGGAAGACGGACGTGCCGGGGCCGTGGGCGAGAAGCGGCGCGTCGCCGGGAAGGGGCGCGAGGGCGAGGCCGTCGCCGGGCGCGTCGCGCACGAGGGGCTTGCCGTGCCACAGCGGCAGGATGCGCGAACCCGGCGCTCGTCGCAGCGCGTTGGCAGCGTCCCGTGTCTCCGCCGCGCGGTCGAGGGCCGAGCCCCCGAACGTGACCTGCTCGGCGTCTTTCATGAGCGTCCCCGTGTCGTCCCGTTACCCGTCCGCGAGAGGCATGGCGCCTGCCGTTGGCCGCGATCCCGGCCGCCGCCGGGGTGACCCGTGGCAGCGATGCCACGCCTGCGGCCGAGGTGCAAACCTTCCGCTCGGGAAGGCAGGGGCTTTGGCTGGCGTGACCCCGCGTGGCATGATGCAACCTTGGGGAGAGTCGTCGGGGTCGCGCGCGAGGGGGGCGTGGCGGGTCACCCGGCGGTCGCGGCGTGGGATGCCGCGCACCGCTGACGGGGAAGCATGGGGGACGGGAACGCTGGAGGCCGAAAGCCACAGATTCGCGGCATCCGCCGGGCCGGGGCAGGCGCATCTGCGGCTGCTCGCCCTGTCGGACCTGCACATGCAGCTTCTGCCACACGACTACGCGGCAGACCGGCCCGTCGCGGGGCGGAGCCTCGCGCTTGCCGCCTCGGAGGCGCGGCGCGCGGCGGCCGAGGCGGCCAACGCCGCGCTCTTCGACGTGGGCGACGCCTGCGAAGGCAGCCCGGTCGATGCCGCGCTGGCGGCCGAGCGCGACGGCCCGCATCCGATGACCGCCGCGCTCGCGGCGGCGGGGGTCGACGCCGCGACGCTGGGCAACCACGATTTCGACCACGGGCTGGCGACCGCCGAGCGCATCGCGCGGCACAGCCCGGTGCCGCTGACCCTTTGCAATCTCGTGCGCCGGCTCGGCGCACGGCCGGTGGACGATGCGCCGTTCGTCGCGCCCTACCTGATCATCGAGCGCCAGCTGATCTGCGGCGACGGGGCCCGTCGACCGGTCCGCCTCGGCGTCACGGGCGTGCTGCCGCCGCAGACGCTCGACTGGAATGCCGACACGCTGGGCGATCGGCTCTTCGCGCGCGATGCGGTCGAGGCCGTCGCCGCCTGGCTGCCGGCGATGCGGGCGGCGGGAGCGCATCTCGTGGTGGTGCTTGCCCATACGGGCATCGGCCGCGTGGAGCACGTGGCTGGCATGGAGAACGCCGCCCTGCCGCTCGCGGCGCTCGACGGCGTCGATGTGGTGCTGGCGGGGCATGCCCACCGGTGCTTTCCCGGCCCCGACTGGCCGCCGGGCCCGACGGCGATCGACGCCCGGCGCGGCCGGCTGCACGGAACGCCGGCGGTGATGCCGGGGTGCCGGGGTGAGGCGGTGGGCATCGTCGACCTGCTGCTCGAGGTCGAGGGCGAGTCAGGCGGCTGGCGCGTGGCCGCAAGCGAGACGGCGCTGCGCCCCGTCGAGACGGAGCGGCCGGACGCGGCGGTGGCGGCGGCCGCGCGCGTGTGCCACGAGCGCACCCTCGCCGCGATTCGCCGGCCGGTCGCCCGCACCGCGCGGTCGTTGCACACCTATTTCGCCTTGCTGGCCGACAGCCCGGCGGTGCGGCTCGTCAACGAGGCGCAGCGCGCGGCGGTCCGCGCCGCCCTGCCCGACATAGCGGCGCAGGAGGGCGAGGTTCCGCTGCTGTCGGCCGCCGCGCCGCTCAAGACCGGGGGGCTGCACGGCCCGGACAATTACACCGACGTGCCGGCGGGGGAGATGCTGTGCCGCCACCTGATCGACCTGCAGGTCTACCCCAACCGCCTGACGGTGATCGAGGTGACGGGCGCCGAGTTGCGCCTCTGGCTGGAGCGCGCGGCGAGCGTCTTCGCCACGGTGGAGGAGGGCGCGTCGGGCGGGCCCCTGCTCGACGCCGCGGTGGCGGGCTACGGGTTCGACACGATCACCGGGCTGACCTACCGGATGGACCCCTCGGCGCCACCCCTTGTCGCGGCGTGGACCGGCCGTGGCGCGCCCGGTGACGCCGAGGGCCGCGTGCGCGACCTCGCCTGCGACGGCAGGCCGGTGCGGGCGGGCGACCGGTTCCGCCTCGCCACCAACAGCTACCGGCTCGGCAGCCACAGGGTCTACGGGGGGCTGCGCGCCCGTGCCGAGCCGGTGGGAGACCTGACGGTGCGCGAGGCGCTGGAGGCCTTCGTGGCCCGTGGCGGCGCGGAGCGGCGGCTGCCCGCGGCGGGCTGGGCGCTCTGCCCGATAGCCGAGGCCCGCGCGATCTACCCGACTGGCCCGGGCGCACAGGCCTACCCGCTGCCCGAGCCGGCAGGGGCGGGCATTCTGCACGCGGCGGGGCGGGATGCGCGCGGCTTCCTTCTCTACGAGGTCGACATGTCACGCGCCGACCTGCTCGACGGCGACGCTGCCGCGCCCGCGCCGGGGCCCCCCGCTTCTCCGCTCGCTGCGGGCGGCCCCTCGCGGCGACAGGACGCGGCCCGAATGGCAAGGCGCACCGCGCAGCCCGGCAGACAACCGGGACGACGAGCGGCCGGCCGCAACGGCACGTGGTGCAACCGGTCGGGCGACGCAGGGTAGGAGCGACGCAGGTCGCGTCCCGGGGAGCCGGCCGGCCCGCAGGGCACGGCCGGAAGCGGGAGGGTCGGATCTTTCGCGCCGCAACGAGGAGCATGAGGGGCACATGCGATCCGGGGATTGCCTGAAAAACGGGCATCCCGCATTGTCGGTGCATCGCCATCGCGCGGCGGCGGAAGGCCGGCGGGCGCCAGGGGTCGCGACGCTTCCCTCCGGCCGCCCGCCCCGCAATGTGCGGCGGCAGTCAGGCCGGGGCCCGCCCGGCCCGAACCCGACATGGAGCCGACAAGGAGGTGCCCCCCGTGTTCACGCGATCCCTCGCCGCCCTCGCTGCCGCCGCGACCCTCGTCGCCGGCGCGGCCACGGCGCAGACCCAGATTCCCTTCGCACTCGACTGGAAGTTCGAGGGGCCCTCGGCTGCCTATTTCGCCGCCGTCGACAATGGTCATTTCGCCGAGGCCGACCTCGAGGTCGAGGTGACGGCGGGCCAGGGCTCGCTCGACGCGATCCCCAAGGTCGCCACGGGCGCCTTCCCCTTCGGATTTGCCGACATCAACTCGCTCGTCAAGTTCCTCGACCAGAACCCCGGCGCCCCTGTGACCGCGGTGATGATGGTCTACGACAAGCCGCCCTTCGCCGTGGTGGGCCGCAAGTCGCTCGGCATCGAGACGCCCGCCGATCTCGAGGGCAAGGTGCTGGGCGCGCCGCCGCCCGACGGGGCCTGGGCGCAGTTCCCGGCCTTCGCCACCGCCGCCGGCATCGACATGGACGCGATCACGGTCGAGCCCGTTGGCTTTCCCACGCGCGAGCCGATGCTGGCCGAGGGCGAGGTCGATGCCGTGACCGGCTTCTCTTTCTCGTCGTTCCTCAACCTCGTGCGCCTCGGCGTGCCCGAGGACGACATCTCGACCATCCTGATGGCCGATCACGGCCTGCAGCTTTACGGCAACGCGATCATCGTCAACACCGGGTTCGCCGCCGGGAATCCGGAGATCGTCGAAGGCTTCCTCGCCGCGGTGGCCGCCGGCTGGCAGGACGTCATCGCCGACCCGCAGGCGGGGGGCGAGATGATCGCCAGCCGCAACCCCGCGCTCGACGTCGAACTCGAGACGCGGCGCCTTCAGCTCGCGATCGACGCCAACGTGCTGACCGATCATGTCAAGGCCAACGGCATGGGCGGGATCGACGAGGCGCGCATGGCCGAGGCCATCGAGCAGATCGGGCAGACCTACGAGTTCGAGAACGCGCCGACGCCCGAGCTCTATTTCGACGACTCGTTCCTGCCCGAGGGGCTGTTCCCGCTCGAAGCGGCCATGTGACCCCATTGCGCGCTGCCTCGCGGCGGCGCGCGAACGGCCCCGTGGGGCCGCAGATTTCATGCCTCCGGCGGGGATATTTGAAGCAAGAAGAAGCCGGGCGCGCGCCTCCCTTCTTCTTGCTTCAAATATCCCCGCCGGAGGCGCATCCCGGGAGGCAAGCATGGGCGACGCCCTCATCGAGATCCGCGATGTCAGCCACACCTTCCAGACAAAGGGCGGCCCGCTGAAGGTGCTCGACCACCTCGACATCTCGGTGCCGGAAGGCGGTTTCTGCGCCGTCGTCGGGCCGTCGGGCTGCGGCAAGTCCACCCTGACGCGGCTGATCGCGGGACTGATGATCCCCGACGCGGGCGAGGTCTGGCTGCACGGCGAGCGCGTGCGGGGGCCACGCTCGACCGTGGGCATGGCGTTCCAGAACCCGGTGCTTCTCGAGTGGCGCACGATCCTCAAGAACGTCCTGCTGCCGCTCGAGATCGTGCCCTCGAAGCTGTCGCGGAAGGAGGCGGAGGAGCGTGCGCGGTTCCTGCTGTCGCTCGTCGGGCTGGAGGGGTTCGAGGACAAGAAGCCCTCGGAGCTCTCGGGCGGCATGCGCCAGCGCGCCTCGCTCTGCCGGGCGCTGATCCACCAGCCCGAGGTGCTGATCCTCGACGAGCCCTTCGGCGCGCTCGACGCCTTCACCCGCGAGGATCTCTGGCAGACCATGCACCAGGTGAAGGAACGCGAGCCCTTCACCGGCGTGCTGATCACCCATGATCTGCGCGAGTCGATCTTCCTGGCCGACCAGGTGGTGGTGATGTCGGGCCGGCCCGCGCATGCGCAGTTCGTGCTCGAGGTGGGCGAGACGGGGCCGCGCGACCTCGACCACCTCTACACCGCCGAGGCGGCCGAGATGCTCAACGTGCTGCGCCACCAGATCGAGATCGCGCAGGGCCGCGCGCCCGCAGAGCCCACCGCCCATGGCAGTGCCGACAGGGGCGAAGACGTGCCCGCGCCGCCCCCCGGTCCGGCTGCGCAGGGCGTCGCCTGAGGAGAGAGACGATGGCCTACGTTCCCGCCCCGATCACCCGCCCCGAGGACGCCGCAGGCGGCGCAGGCAGGCGCGTTCTCGACCGGTTCGCCAGCCGCGCCGTGATGGCCCCGATCGTGGCGCTCATCGTCTTCTGCCTGTTCTGGGAGGCGCTCGTCTGGATCAACGACTGGCCCGACTACGTCATGGCTTCGCCGTCCGACCTGCCGCCCGCCTTCGCCCGGTACTGGGAGTTGTTCATCGTCATGGGCTGGCAGACGCTGTGGCGCACGGTGGTGGGCCTGGTCGTGGCGGTGATCGTGGGCGTGGGCCTCGGCATGGTGATGGGCTTTTCCCGCACCATGCGCGACGCGCTCTACCCGCTGCTCGTGGGCTTCAACGCCATTCCGAAGGCGACGGTGGTGCCCATCGTCGCGCTGCTCTTCGTCGGCGCGCACGACTTCAACACGATCCTGATCGCCTTCATGATCTCGTTCTTCCCGATCGCGGTGTCGGTCTCGATCGGGCTGTCGACGCTCGAGCCCGAATACCGCGACATCCTGCGCTCGCTCGGCGCCAGCCAGACCACGATCTTCTGGAAGATCGCGCTGCCCAAGACGCTGCCGGAATTCTTCGGGGCGCTGAAGGTGGCCGTGACGCTCGCCTTCATCGGCACCAACCTGATGGAGATCGTCAGCCCCCACGGACGCGGCCTCGGCGCGCTGTTCGATTCGGGCAAGACCAACAGCGACTACCCGCTGATGTTTGCCGTCCTGATCGCGCTCGCCGTGCTCGGCATCCTGCTCTATTACATCGTCGTCGCGCTGGAGAAGGTGTTTGCCGGCTGGGCCGAGCGAAGCGAGCATTGAGCGGCAACGCGCAGCCCTGAATGCCAGTCCATGGCGAAGCGGCGGAGCCCGCTGGGAGCGGGACTGGGCTGAGCTGAGCTGACGCGGCAGGGAATGCCGCGCGCGGCCCGGTGGAGCGGCGCGGAGGCGCGACTCGGGCGCGACTCGGGGCGCGACTCGGGGGCGCGGCTGGCCGATCCGGCAGGATCACCGCTTCCAGAGGGTGTTGCTCGACACTGCATGCAGTGGCCTATGGTTCGACAAGATGCTCGCGGGCCCGCCCATGCCTTCGCGTCGCGCGACCAGCTCGAACCGGCGGCGGTGCTGGGCGAGGCGGCGCTGGCAGGGCCGGCAGACCTGCCCGAGCCGAACCAGCGCAGCCCCGCATGGCGGCGCGCGGGCGGGGCCGCTTGGCCCCCTTGAAGGCGGGGCCGCCGATCCGTAGATTGCCGGACGAGAGGTTGGCGCGGGCGAGCGCCTCGCCAACCCGGTCAGGCCCGGAAGGGAGCAGCCGCAACGAGCCCCGCTCGGGTCGCTGTCCAGCCTCTCACCCGACACCGCCCGTCCCTGTCAGGGGGCGGGCGGTTTCGGTTCGCCGGGCGCGTTGGTCGGCGGCCCGCAGCAGCCCCGGCGTTGCCGCCGGCTCGCCGGCGGCCTAGTCTCGCGGGGACATCGCCAGGGGGGCGGGATGAGCGAAAGCGGCTACCAGGTGCTGGCGCGGAAATACCGGCCGCAGACCTTTGCCGACCTCGTCGGACAGGACGCGATGGTGCGCACCCTGCGCAACGCGTTCGCCGCCGACAAGATCGCGCAGGCGTTCATCCTCACCGGCATTCGCGGCACCGGCAAGACGACCACCGCCCGCATCGTCGCGAAGGGGATGAACTGCACCGGACCAGACGGGCAGGGCGGCCCCACGACCGATCCCTGCGGCGTCTGCGAGCATTGCGTGGCCATCGCCGAGGGTGCCCACATGGACGTGCTCGAGATGGACGCGGCCTCGAACACCGGGATCGACGACATCCGCGCTCAGGTGATCGACTCGGTCGCCTACGCGCCCGCCTCGGCGCGCTACAAGGTCTACATCGTGGACGAGGTCCACATGCTGTCGCGCTCGGCCTTCAACGCGCTCCTGAAGACGCTGGAAGAGCCGCCGCGGCACGTGAAGTTCATCTTCGCCACCACCGAGATCCGCAAGGTGCCGGTGACGGTGCTCTCGCGTTGCCAGCGCTTCGACCTGCGCCGTATCGAGCCCGAGGACATGATCGCGCTCCTGCGGCGGATCGCCGAGGCCGAGGGCGGTGCGATCGAGGACGGGGCGCTGGCGCTCGTCACCCGCGCCTCGGAAGGGTCTGCGCGCGACGCCACCTCCTTGCTCGACCAGGCGCTGGCGCAGGGGCCGGCGGGGGGCGCGGCGGTCACGGCCGAGGACGTGCGCGCGATGCTGGGCCTTGCAGACCGAGGCCGGGTGCTCGACCTGTTCGATCTTGTGCTTCGGGGGGATGCCGCTGGAGCGTTGGCCGAGCTTGCCGCGCAATACGCCGACGGGGCCGACCCGCTGGTGGTGCTGCGCGATCTCGCCGAGGTCTGCCACTGGGTGAGCGTGACCAAGATCACGCCCGAGGCGGCAGACGACCCCACCGTCTCGCCCGACGAGCGGCAGAGGGGGCGCGCGATGGCCGAGGCGCTGCCGATGCGGGTGCTCAGCCGGATGTGGCAGATGCTGCTCAAGGCGCTCGACGAGGTGGCGCAGGCGCCGAACGCCATGATGGCCGCCGAGATGGCGCTGATCCGCCTGACCCACGTCGCTGATCTGCCCCCGCCCGAGGACCTGATCCGCCAGCTTCAATCGCAGGGCGCCGAGGCCGCCGCTCCAGGCGCCTCGGCCTCCGCCCCCGCGCCGGCGCGGGGCAGTGCGCCGGTCGCGGCCGCGCCGCGCCCCTCGGCGCCGCGCGGCACCCCGCCGGGGGGCGCCGAGGGGCGCGGCGCGCTCGCCGTCGCGCGGGCAGAGCCCGAAGTGGCGTTGGGGCGCTACCCCAGCTTCGAGGCGGTGCAGGAGCTGATCCGCGCCAACCGCGACGTGGCCCTCCTGCTCGAGGTCGAGCAGGGCGTGCGGCTCGCCTCCTATCGCCCGGGCCGGATCGCCTTCGAGCCCGCGCCGGGTGCCGCGCCCGATCTTGCGCAACGCCTGTCGGAGCGGCTGTCGCGATGGACGGGGGCGCGCTGGGCCGTCACGCTGGTCTCCAAGGGGGGCGCGCCCACCATCGCCGAGACGCGCGACGCCGAGCGGGCCGCGCTGGAGGAGCAGGCGCACGCCCATCCGATGGTGCAGGCGGTGTTCGAGGCGTTTCCGCAGGCCCGCATCGCCGCAATCCGCACGCCCGAGCAGATCGCGGCCGACGCCGGTGCCGAGGCGCTGCCCGAGGTCGACGGGGAATGGGACCCGTTCGAGTCGGAGTGAGGCGCACGGCGCGGCGAGAGCGCGACGCTAGTCGGCCCGCCCCTCGACCAGCGCGCCGGGGGTAAGCACGCGCTCCGCGAGGGCGCGCAGCGACTCGGTCTGCACCCCTTCCATGCCGGCGGCCATCGGCGCGGCGAGGGCGAGCGCGAGGGTCAGGCCGAGAAGGAGGCGGGCGTAAGGCGTCCGGGCGTCGGTGGTCATCGTTGTCCTGCTCCTGCAATCCGACCGGGATACGGCGGCGCGCGCGCGCCGGATCATATCTGGTCACGATCGTGTGCGGGTCACGGGGGCGCGCCGGGCCACGATGTCGCGCCCGTGCTTGTTCGCGGGCCGCCCCGCGCCTACACCCTGAGGGACGCCAGCAAGGGAGCGGATGCGATGCTGAAAGGACTGGGCGGCCTCGGCGACATGGCCGGGATGATGAAGAAGGCGCAGGAGATGCAGACCCGCATGGCGGAGATGCAGGAAGAGCTCGAGCGCATCGAGGTCGTGGGCGAGAGCGGTGCGGGCCTCGTCAAGGCCACCTGCTCGGCCAGGGGCGAGCTGCGCGGCCTCGATATCGACCCGTCGATCTTCCAGCCCTCCGAGAAGGAGGTGGTCGAAGACCTGATCCTCGCCGCGATCAAGGAGGCGCAGCAGAAGGCGCAGCGCCGCTCGCAGGAAGAGATGGAGAAGATCACCTCCGAGCTGGGCCTGCCCGCCGGTCTCAACCTGCCGGGGATGTGAGGCCCGGCCGGGTGCGACGGGGCATGCGGGTGGCGGGGCCGACATGAGCCAGATCCCGCCGCAGGTAGAGACGCTGATCGACCTGATGGCGCGGCTGCCCGGCCTCGGGCCGCGCTCGGCCCGACGTGTCGTGCTGACGCTGATCCAGAAACGCGGCAAGCTGATGGTGCCGCTGGCCGAGGCGATGGCCGCGGTGGCCCGCGAGGCGCGCGAATGCGTGCAGTGCGGCAACATCGCCACCGCCACGCTCTGCCCGATCTGCCAGAGCGAGAAGCGCGCCATCGGTCAGCTCTGCGTGGTCGAGGACGTGGCCGACCTCTGGGCGATGGAGCGCGGCGGCGCCTTCTCGGGGCGCTACCATGTGTTGGGCGGCACCCTCTCGGCGCTCGACTCGATCGGCCCGGAAGAGCTTGGCATCCCCCGGCTGGCCGAGCGGGTGCGGGCCGAGGGGATCACCGAGGTGATCCTCGCGCTCGCCGCCACCGTCGACGGCCAGATCACCGCCCATTACATCGCCGACGCGCTTGAGGGGTCGGGCGCGTCGGTCACGTCCCTGGCGCAGGGGGTGCCGGTGGGGGGCGAGCTGGACTACCTCGACGACGGCACGATCACCGCTGCCCTGAAGGCGCGCAAGGCGCTCTAGGGGCCGGCCGCGACGACGAAGACGGTCCCCCGGTCGCCCGCGCAGGCTGGCGCGAGTGAGGCAAGGGCACTCGCTTTGGCAAGCGGCGACCGCGAAGACCGCCAGCAGCGCCGCTTCGACGGGGGAGAAGGCGGCGGGGGGCGCGAGGCGGGCCACCGCCGCCACCAGCGCCAAGACCACCGGCAGGCCGTCGACCGTGCCCGCCGTCCGGTCGCCGCAGAGGCGCTCGGGCCAAGCCTCGGCGAGACCCAGCAGGAGCCTGGTGTTCTTGTTGGAATGGTCGCGTGTCGGCGTGCGGGGCGAGGCAGGAAGCGGGGCGAGGCACGAAGAAGAAGGATGGCCACCGCCGCAATCTCTGCCGTGACGGCCCGCCCCCATCCACGCTACGGAGCGGGCGAGCGGACGCAGCGGCCGGCCTCCGGGTCAGCCTGTGCGGGGCCCCGTTGGCCGCCCACGCTCGAGGCTCCGCGCGGGCGCGTCAGCGACGGTCGTCCTCATCGTCGTCCTCGTCGTCGTCGTCGCTGTCGGGCAGGTTGAACAGGCTGTCGGCGTCGACCAGCTTGCCGTGCCGATCCTCTTCCTCGTCGTCGTCGGAACGCGAGGACGAGCCGCCGAGGGTGAAGGTTTCGAGCCCCGAGATGGCGGTGGGGATGCGCGGCTCGGGATCGGACGTGAGCGACGTTTCGGTCGACACCAGCTTGCGCCGCTCGTCGTCGGACATCGCGGTCCCCTCGGCGGCGCGGCGGGCGTTGGCCTTCTGCACCGCCTGGTCGAGTTCCGACTGCTTGCACAGGCCCAGCGCGACCGGGTCGATCGGCTGGATGTTCTGGATGTTCCAGTGCGTGCGTTCGCGGATCGACTGGATCGTTGGCTTGGTTGTGCCCACGAGCTTGGAGATCTGGCTATCCGAAAGCTCGGGGTGGAACTTCACAAGCCAGAGGATCGCCGCCGGCCGGTCCTGCCGCTTCGACAGGGGCGTATAGCGGGGGCCGCGGCGCTTTTCCTCGCCCGTGGCGGCGGGGTTGTGCTTGAGCTTGAGGCGATGTTTGGGGTCTTTCTCGGCCTTGTCGATCTCGGACTGGTCGAGCTGGTTGTTGGCGATCGGATCGAATCCCTTGACGCCCGCGGCCACATCGCCGTCTGCGATGCCCTGCACCTCGAGTTCGTGCAGCCCGCAGAACTCGGCAATCTGGCTGAAGGTCAGGGTGGTGTTGTCCACGAGCCAGACGGCGGTCGCCTTGGCCATCAGCGGCTTGTTCATGGGTCGTCTCCTTCGCGTCTCGCGGCAAGAATCACCCGGCGGCCGGGGCGGGCCTGCGGCGGGCGCCGCACATCCTCGTTTTCGGGGATCGGGCGGGATATAAAGGCGCAAGGGACGAAAGGGAAGGGCGAATGATCAGGTTGGCTGTGCTCGCGTGGCTCTGCGCGGCTTGTGCCCTGCGGGCCGAGGGCGACCGCGCGGGCGACTTCGACTACTATGTGATGGCGCTGTCGTGGTCGCCCACATGGTGCGACCTCGAGGGGCGGGCCGAGGGCGCCGACCAGTGCGACGCGGGCCGCGATCTCGGCTGGGTGCTGCACGGGCTCTGGCCGCAATACGAGCGCGGCTGGCCGTCGGACTGCCCGACCGACCAGCCCGACCCCTCGCGGCGCATGACGGCGGCCATGGCCGACGTGATGGGCTCGGGGGGGCTCGCCTGGTACCAGTGGCAGAAGCACGGCCGCTGCGCCGGCCTGCATCCGGGCGACTACTTCGGCCTGTCGCGCGAGGCATACGGCTCGGTCACGCGGCCGGAGGTGTTCCGCCGGCTCGACGGCGACGTGCGGCTGCCCGCGCGGGTCGTCGAGGAGGCGTGGCTCGAGGCGAACCCGCAGCTCAGGCCCGACATGCTCACCGTCACCTGCCGCGACGGCCACGTGCAGGAGGTGCGCATCTGTCTGACCAGGGCGCTGGTGCCGCGCTACTGCGGAGCCGACGTCGTGCGTGACTGTGCGCTCGAAGACGCGCTTCTGCCCGCGATCGAGTGACGCCTCACTCCGCCGGCGCAGCGCCCCCGGGGGCGGCGGCGGCGGCAGGCTTCATCAGGCCCCAGACGACCGCACCCAGCACGCCGCCCGCCAGCGGCGCCACCCAGAACAGCCACAGTTGCGACAGCGCGGTGGGCCCCGCGAACAGGGCGACGCCGGTCGAGCGGGCCGGGTTCACCGAGGTGTTCGTCACCGGAATCGAGACGAGGTGGATCAGCGTCAGCCCCAGCCCGATGGCGATGGGGGCGAAGCCTGCCGGCACGCCCGGCGCCGTCGCGCCCAGGATGATCACGAGGAAGATCGCCGTCAGCACCACCTCGGTCACGAGCCCCGATACCATCGAGTACCCGCCGGGCGAGGCCGCGCCGTAGCCGTTGGAGGCGAAGCCGCCAACCCCGTCGAAGCCCGCCTGACCCGAGACGATGACGAACAGCACCGCCGCGGCGGTCACCGCGCCCGCGACCTGCGCCCCCCAGTAGAGCGGCAGCGAGCCCTCGAAGCGCCCCGCGATCTTGAGGCCCAGCGTCACGGCGGGGTTGAAGTGCCCGCCCGAGATGCCGCCCACCGCGTAGGCCATGCACATGACTGTCAGGCCGAAGGCGAGGCTGACGCCCAGCCAGCCGATGCCCACGTCGGGCACGCCCGCCGCCAGCACGGCGCTGCCGCAGCCGCCGAGCACGAGCACGAAGGTGCCGAGAAACTCGGCCAGAAGGGGCCTGTGCATTGTCTGATCCTCCCTCGACGGCACCTCGGCCGGCTCCACACGTCTAATGACGCAGAGTAAGAGAGGAGTGCTCAAAAGCGACGCACGATGTCGTAAACAGGCGCGATGTGGCGCTGTCAGCCGACCGACAGCACGATCTTGCCGATATGAGCCGAGCTCTCCATGCGGGCATGGGCCTCGGCGGCCCGATCCAGGGGAAACTCGCTGTCCATCACCGGGGCGACGCGGCCTGCAGCGAGAAGGGGCCAGACCTCTGCCCGCAGCGCCTCGGCGATGCGGGCCTTGGCGAGGTCGGATTGCGGGCGCAGGGTGGAGCCGGTGATGGTCAGTCGCCGCACCATGACCTGCGCGAAGTTGACCTCCACCTTCGGCCCCTGCAGGAAGGCGATCTGCACCAGCCGGCCCTCGTCGGCCAGCGCCTTGACGTTGCGGGGTATGTAGTCTGCGCCCACCATGTCGAGGATCACGTTCGCGCCCCCCTCGGCGCGCAACACGTCGACGAAATCCGACTCGCGGTAGTTGATCGCGCGCTCCGCTCCCAGCCGCTCGCACACGGCGCATTTCTCGTCGGAACCCGCGGCGGCGAAGACGCGCGCGCCGCGCGCGGAGGCGAGCTGGATCGCGGTGGTCCCGATGCCCGACGAGCCGCCATGCACCAGGAACCGCTCTCCCGCCTGCAGACCTGCGCGCTCGAACACGTTCGACCAGACCGTGAAGAAGGTTTCGGGCAGGCACGCCGCCTCGCGCAGGCCCATCCCTTCGGGCACCGGCAGGGCGTGGGCGGCGGGGGTGACGGCGTATTCGGCATAACCGCCGCCGGGCAGCAGGGCGCAGACCGCGTCGCCCACCTGCCAGTCGTGCACCTGCGGCCCCACGGCGGCGACACGGCCCGCCGCCTCGAGGCCCGGCAGGTCGGAGGCGCCGGGCGGCGGCGCGTAGGAGCCGGCGCGCTGCAGGGCGTCGGGCCGGTTCACTCCGGCCCACGCCACGCGGATCAGGATCTCGCCAGCGCCCGGGCGGGGCAGGGCGCGCTCCGCCGGCCGCAGCACCCCGGGCCCGCCGGGCTCGGCGATCTCGACGCAGCGCATGCGGTCGGGCAGGGCGGGCGAATGGGCGGTGTCTGTCATCGGGGCGGCCTCCTTGGTCGGCCCGTTCTCGCCCGCGCGCCCCCCGGGCGCAATCAGCCGGGGGTCGAGCCCGGCCCGGCCGAGAGGTGGCCCGGCAGATCGATCTCGTGGCCCCGCGCAGGCGCGCGCACCCGCCCCGCGAGCCAGATCGGCCCGGCGAAGAGGCGGCGCAGCACCGGGTTGCCCTCGATCCGGCCCTTCACCTTCTCGACCTGCATCACGTCGTCGATGCGGCGGTCGAGGAACTCCCACGTCGCGGCACTCCCCTCGGTCTCGTCGCCCAGCCAGTAGAGCACGGTCGAGGCGTAGACGCCCGAAAGCGTGGTGCGCTTGGTATACCAGTTGATGTCGTCGGAGCTGTCGCCGAGCGCCGTCCAGATCCGGTCGGCCGTCGTCCACAGCGCGCGGGCGCCGTCGGCGGTGTATTGAGGCAGCGCGAAGAGCGATGAGGCGCGGCGCACCACCTCGCGGTCCTCGGCCGCCTCGATGCGAAAGCGGATCGCCGCGGCGATCTTGTCGCGGAAGCGCAGGCTCGCGAGGTTTTCGGAGCGCAGGCGGCGCAGCATCTCGCGGTCGCCCTGCTCATGGAAGGCAAGAGCCAGGTCGACCGGCCCGCGCGGGCAGGCGGCCTCGGCCAGCGCACGGGGAATGCCGGCGTCGCGGCGGGCGGCGCGCAGCGTGGCGTCCGACCAGCCGTCGAAGGGCACATGCATCATCGCGGCCTCCACGAGGCGCCGGCGCGCCTCGTCGATCGACAGGGTGGCGGCCGGATCGTCGGCCGGCGGGCCGGCGGAAATGTCGGTCATCTTTGGTCCCTCTCGCTGTCGTGGGGGCGTATCGCCGCGTCGGAGCGCACACACCCCGCCGGCGCTGGACAAGCTAGGATGCCGTTGATATAGGGCCACCTCCTGCAGATAGATGCAACTCGAACACGAAAGGTGGTGACCTCCACATGCAGGTTTCGGTCCGCGACAACAACGTCGATCAGGCGCTTCGCGCGCTCAAGAAGAAGCTGCAGCGCGAAGGTGTGTTTCGCGAGATGAAGCTGCGCCAGCACTTCGAGAAACCCTCGGAGAAGCGTGCGCGCGAGAAGGCCGAGGCGATTCGCCGGGCCCGCAAGCTCGCGCGGAAGAAGGCGCAGCGCGAAGGCCTCCTCTGAGGCGCCACGCGTGCCGCCCTCGCCCCCGATGGGGCAGGCCCCCGGCGATGCGACACGGCAATGCGAATCGGCACCCCGAGCCACGCGCTGGCCGGGGTGCTTTTCGTTCGATGGGCTGCCGTCGGCGAGCGTCTCGCGCGAGATTGGCCGCCGTCCTTCTCTCCCGGTCGGTCGCAGGGCGTGCTCGCCATGCCTCACCTTGCCCGCGACCTGTGCGGATCACGGTTTCCGGGGCCCGATCGGCCGCTTGGCGCTTGCTGGACCTTGCGGCAGCGTGCTAGCACTTCGTTAACTCGAAGGATGGTCCCATATGATGCGTGCTCTTTTCATTGCTGCTCTCGTGGCTGCAGGTTTTGCTGCGCCGTCCGCTTTCGGTGGAACCGTCGGCAAGACGCTGGCCTACGATTTCATCGCGCCGGCCGGAAGCGAGTGCCGTGCCGAGAACTCGGAAGTCACGTCGCCGCGGGTCTGCGCCGATGTCGAGGACTACCCGAGCCCGGCGGGGATCGGGCCAACCTTGGGCGTTTCCGCCTTTGAGTTCCTGTATTCCAATGGCCTTCCTAGCCTCGAGCCGTCGCTGAACATCGACGCCAACGGTATCGGGATCGGGCCCGACACGCCCTCGGCCCCGCAATTCGGCACTCCGGGGGATTCGCGGGTCGCCGAGAGAAACAGCGTTAACTGGGAGGCGATCAGGCTCGAGTGGGACATGCCCGTGTCGCTCACCCAGCTCACGGTGCGGTCGTCGCCGCAGTCGACCGCGATGCAGTCGATCCAGATCCTGGGCGCCAACCGGCTCCCGATCACTCTGGAACGGTCGTTCCAGAACGGCGTTACCGACACTGACAAGGACTATTTCCACACGATCACCTTTTACACGCCGCTTTACGGCAGCACCTTCTATATTCGTCCGTCGGTGACCGGGCCCGACATCTACGCCGGCTACTGGCTGACCGGTGCCGAGGCCACCGTGGTTCCGGTGCCGCCGGCCCTGCCGCTGTTGGGCGGCGCCATCGCGCTGCTCGCGTGGCGCGCCCGAGCGGCGCGAAAGGCGGCGCCCTCTGCCTGATCCTGCGCCGGGTGGCCTCTCTTGTAGGGGCGGGCGATGCCCGCCCCTTTTCGATTCCGGGCCATGACAGGTGTGCGTGACTCCGCATGTCTTGTGCGGGGCATCCGCATGGACGTTGGACGCGCCGTCTCCCATGTCGGGCCGAAAGGAGATCGCCCGTGTTCGACTCGCCCCTCGCCGACTTCCCCGTCGCCCGCCGCTGGCCGGCGACCGACCCCAGCGTGATCCAGCTCTATTCCTTCCCCACGCCCAACGGCGTGAAGGTCTCGATCGCCCTGGAGGAGCTCGGGCTGCCCTACGAGGCGCACCGCGTCACCCTCGACGACGCCGACGTGAAGAGCGACGCGTTCGTCTCGCTCAACCCCAATGGCAAGATCCCCGCCATCGTCGACCCCGACGGGCCCGGCGGGCAACCGCTCGGCCTTGCCGAGTCGGGCGCGATCCTGCTCTACCTCGCCGAAAAGACGGGGCGGCTGATCGGCGAGACGGCGGCCGACCGCCACCGCATCACGCAGTGGGTGATGTTCCAGATGGGCCATGTCGGCCCGATGTTCGGCCAGCTCGGCTTTTTCGTGAAGTTCAAGGGCGCCGAGGTGCAGGATCCAATCCCGCGCGAGCGCTACATCGGCGAGGCGAGGCGCATCCTCGGCATCCTCGAGGCCGAGCTCGAGGGCAAGGAGTGGATCGTGGGCGACTATTCCATCGCCGACATCGCCATCGCGCCCTGGCTGCGCGGCCTCGACTTCTACGGCGCGCGCGACATGGTGGGCTGGGCCGACCACCCCAACGTGGTCGCCTATCTCGACCGCTTCCTCGCCCGGCCCGCCGTGCAGACGGGGCTGACCATTCCCCCGCGCGAGGCGCCGGATGCGTGACGCCGGGGCGGATCTCGCCCTCGGCACGCGCGACGGCCTGCCCGACGCGCTGCGCGTGCTGCTGGCCGAGTTCCCGCGCGAGGAATGGGAGAAGGCGGGCCTGTCGCCGCTGATCCGCTTCTGGCTCGACCGGCACATGATGTTCCGCAAGCTGACCGTGCGGCTGGCGGCCGACGCCCGCGCCGCGATCGACGGCCGGGCCGACCCCAGGGCGCATGCCGCGGCACTGTCGCGCTTCGGGGGACTGTTCGTGGGCGAATTGCACGGGCACCATCACGTCGAGGACGCGCATTACTTCCCCGTTCTCTCTCGGCACGACGCGCGGCTGGAGACGGGGTTTGGCCTGCTCGACGCCGATCATCATGCTCTCGACGGTCATCTGCACGCCTTCGTGGAGCGCGCCAATGCCGTGCTTCAGGCCGACGCGGTGGCGCGGCACGACGCGACGGGGCGGTTCCTCGACGGGCTCGAGGGTTTCGCGCCGCTGCTCGAGCGGCACCTGACCGACGAAGAGGATCTCGTCGTGCCGGTTCTGCTCAAGTATGGCGAGCGGGGGATGGGGTAGACGCCCGTCCGGACGCGACACGAGAGTGGCGCTGCCCGCCCCGGGGACGTGTGCAGCCTGGCGCACCGACCGCGCGTTGCGAGGGGTCGCCGCCATTGACGTCGGCCCGGCACTCCGCCTCACCTGTGCCCCGACCGGAGAGAGGGCCGCGTGCGGCCCGGCTCTGCCGGTCGATTCCGGATCGAGCGGGGTGACGTGAGGCCCCGCTCATGCGCCCGCGCTCATGCGACCCCGCCGGGCCGCCCCTACTCGGCCGCCTGTGCCGTGCGCTCGGGCAGCTTCCCCGTCAGCACGTAGCGCAAGATGTCGACCACCTGCTCGGGCTCTTCGGCCACGGCGAGGGCGGCGGCGTCGACCTCCTTCAGGGCGTGCTGGTGCTCGGGCGGGTGCAGCACGATCAGCGACTTGCCGAGCGCCGCGGCATAGCCTGCGTCGAACGCCGCGTTCCATTGCTTGTACTTGTCGCCGAAGCGCACCACCACGACGTCGGCCTGCTCGATGCCGCGGCGGGTGCGGATGGCGTTGACCATCGCGCCCTTGTGGTCGTGCCAGTACTTGCTCTCCTCGGTGCCGAGGATCGCCACGCCGCAATCGTCGCTCGCCGCGTGGTCGGTGACCGGCGCGTCGAACGCCACGTCGAGGCCCCTGGCGCCTTCGGTGATGCGTTCGCGCCAGTCGGTGTGGATCTCGCCGGACAGGTAGACCTTGAGGGTCATCGCTCTCTCCCTTTCCTTGATGGCGGTGCACCTAGCACGGGCGCGCCCCAGGGGCGAACCCTCAGCGCTGCCTCAGACGTGCGAGCAGCCGTGCGAAGCCCCCCGGCACCAGCAGCGGCGACAGCGCGAGGCCGGTCAGGAAGCCCGCCACCTCCGCCACCCAGACGTTGCCCACCGTGAACAACAGGCCGAAGACCAGCTGGATGCCCATGAGGAAGCCGATCAGCGTGAAGGCGCGGAACTGGTTGGCCCCCACCGCGCCGTAGCCCACCCACAGGATGAAGGTGTAGCCGCCGATCAGCCCGAACGCGCCGGGAAAGCCGCCCGCCAGCGGGCGCGGATCGTTCAGCAGGATCGCGTAGACGAGCGCCCCCACGATGGATGCCGCGAAGAAGATGGTCGCCACCGCCGCGCTCGAGATCACCTCGCCCACCATCTTGCCGAGCGCCAGCACGAAGACGACGACGAAGATCATCTGCGTGAAGCTGACATGCACGAAGGGGTAGGTGACGAACCGCATCACGTGCTCCAGCGGCCAGCGCCCCGTCTCGACCATCCAGCCGAACAGTTCGCCCGAGAAGGCGAAGCGCTGCAGTGCGAAGATGCGCCAATCCTCGCCGCCGCGCGTGCCGCCGATCAGGCCCGACTTGGCCAGCATGAACAGCACCTCGACACCGAAGATCGCGCCCGCGAGCGCCACCACCACGGGCGGCAGGGCGTTGAAGGGCGAGGCGTGGGGCGCGTCGGACATGGGGCCTCCGGTTGACGGGGTGCGGGGGCGGGGATAAGCGAGCGCGGCCCCGATGGCCAGAACCGGAGGCGCGCATGCCCGACACGACATCGCTGCAGGACGATCCGATCCAGCCCGATCTCTCGCGCTTCACGCAGCGGGTGTTCTCCGGCATCCAGCCCACCGGACACCTGCACCTGGGCAACTACCTCGGCGCGATGAAGCGCTTCGTCGACATGCAGAACGCGGGCGGGTTCGAGACCGTCTACTGCATGGTCGACCTGCACGCGATCACGGTCTGGCAGGAGCCCGAGGAGTTGCGCAAGGCGACCCGCGAGCTGGCGGCAGGCTTCATCGCCAGCGGCATCGACCCCGCCCGCTCGATCCTGTTCAACCAGTCGCAGGTGCCAGAGCACGCGCAACTGGCGTGGATCTTCAACTGCGTCGCCCGGATGGGCTGGATGAAGCGGATGACGCAGTTCAAGGACAAGGCGGGCAAGCACGCCGAGCAGGCGTCGCTTGGCCTGTTCGCCTACCCGGCGCTCATGGCGGCCGACATTCTTGTATACCACGCCACCCATGTGCCGGTGGGCGAGGATCAGAAGCAGCACCTGGAGCTGACGCGCGACATCGCGGCGAAGTTCAACCACGATTACGGGGTCGACTTCTTCCCACTGACCGAGCCTGTGATCGAGGGGGCGGCGACGCGGGTGATGAGCCTGCGAGACGGCACGCGGAAGATGTCGAAATCCGATGCATCGGACATGACCCGCATCAACCTGACCGACGACGCCGACGCCATCGCGCAGAAGATCCGCAAGGCGCGGACCGACCCCGAGCCGCTGCCAGAGGTGCCCGAGGGTCTGGAGGAGCGGGCCGAGGCGAGGAACCTCGTCAACATCTACGCTGCCCTGGCCGACGTGAGCGTCGCCGAGGTGATGGCCGAGCATGGCGGCAAGCCGTTCTCCGAGTTCAAGCCGGCTCTGGCCGACCTCGCCGTGGCGCATCTCTCGCCCATCTCCTCCGAGATGTCGCGGCTGATGCAGGACCCCGCCGAGATCGACCGCATCCTCGCCGGCGGCGCCGACCGCGCCAGAGAGATCGCGGCGCCCATCCTGCGCCGCACCTACGAGATCGTCGGCATGGTCGGCAATAGCGGCGGCTGACCCATTCGTCGTACGACACGCAGCTCTACGGCGATCAGGCGGCCTTCCTCGCCTCGCAGGGCTACCACCACCACCTCGGCCTCGACACATGGGCGTCGCGCGGCGCCACGCCCGCGCCAAGGGGCCATGCGGGTCTCTACCACACGGCCTTCCTCTACCCCGACCGGCCGAGCCTCGGCGCAGCGATCCGCCGGGTGCTCGATGCCGGTGTCGAGCTGACCGGCGCGGCCGATCACGACGTGTCAGAGGCGATGTATTTCGACGACCCCGATGGCACCGGCGTGGAGCTCTACCGCGACCGGGCGCCAGAGGACTGGCCGCGCGACGCGCAGGGCCACCTCGCCATGGGCAACGATCCTCTCGACGTCGCCGCGCTGCTGGCCGAGGCGCACGGACGGGGGCTGGACCCTCTCGGCGCTCGAGCCTAGGCTTGCGCTCCGCACAAGGGAGGCGCCGATGGCCGCGGGAACCGATATCCGAACCTATTTCGAGGGCCGCTGGCACGAGGGCGACGTGCCCGTCATGCGCGCGGGTGACCACGGCGCGTGGCTCGGCACCACCGTCTTCGACGGCGCCCGCTACGTCGACGGCATCGCCCCCGACCTCGACCTGCATTGCGCCCGCGTCAACCGCTCGGCCGAGGCGCTGATGATCGCGCCGAACGTGGGCACCGACGAGATGGTGAACATCGTCTGGGAGGGGCTGAACCTCTACCCGAAGGATGCCGCCATCTACATCCGCCCGATGTACTGGGCGCTCGATTCGGAGTATCTCGGCGTCCTGCCCAAGCAGGGGCCGACCGGCTTTGCCATCTGCCTCGAGGCGGTGCCGATGCCCGCGCCCGACGCGGCCACCACGCTGACCACCACGCAGTTCCGCCGCCCCGTGCTGGCCGACAACGTGTGCAACGCCAAGGCCGGTTGCCTCTACCCCAACAACGCGCGCATGCTGGCCGAGGCGCGCGCCCGGGGCTACGGCAACGCGCTGGTGGCCGACGCGATGGGCAACGTGGCCGAGACCGCTACCGCCAACGTCTTCATGGTGCGCGACGGGGTGGTGTTCACCCCGATTCCCAACGGCACCTTCCTCGCAGGGATCACCCGCGCCCGCCACATCGCCAATTTGCGCGCCGACGGGGTGGAGGTGGTCGAGGGCGTGCTCGCCTTCGACGATTTCCGACAGGCCGACGAGGTGTTCCTCACAGGGAACCTCTCGAAGGTGACGCCGGTGACGGAGTTCGACGGCACGACCTACCCGCTCGGCCCCGTGGCGAAGCGTGCGCGCGACCTCTACTGGGACTGGGCGCACAGCACCGCCGCGGCGGCCTGAGCTGCGGCCTTCGGAGAGGATTGCCGCGCGCGCGCCTGGCAGGGCATACTCGCGCGTCAGGGAGGGTCGCCGATGCGCAAGTTTCTCGTCGTTCTTGACGACAGCCGCGAATGCCTCAACGCGATGCGCTTCGCGGCGATGCGGGCGTCGCGCACCGGCGGCGGGGTCGAGATCCTCGCCGTCATCCCGCCCGACGAGTTCCAGCACTGGATCGGGGTGGGCGACGTGATGCGCGCCGAGGCGCGCGAGCGGATCGAGGCGCATTTCGAGGTCTTCGCCAAGTGGATGCGCGACCGGCAGGGCGTCGACCCCAACCTCGTGATCCGCGAGGGAGAGCCGGTGCCCGAGATCCTCGACCTCATCCGCGAAGACCCCGAGATCGGCATTCTGGTGCTCGGCGCGGGTTCGGGCAAGGGCGGGCCGGGGCCGCTGGTAACGCAGCTCACCAAGGCGTCGGGCACGCTGCCGGTGCCCATCACCATCGTGCCGGGCGAGATGTCGAAGGAGCGGCTGGAAGCGATCACCTGACCGCGATCTGGATTTAGAACGATTCCAGAAAACTTGACCCGGGCCGCCCGACCGGGCATATGACTGGAACACTCAGGAAAGGGATGCCCATGTTCATCCAGACCGAATCCACGCCCAACCCGGCGACGCTGAAGTTCCTGCCCGGCCAGACCGTGCTCGAGGCGGGCACCGCCGACTTTCCCACGCCCGACGCCGCCGGCAAGTCGCCGCTCGCGCAGCGCATCTTCGGCGTCGAGGGTGTGACGGGCGTCTTCTTCGGCACCGACTTCGTGACCGTGACCAAGGCCGAGGGGGTGGAGTGGGAGCACGTCAAGCCCGCCATCCTCGGTGCAATCATGGAGCACTACCAGTCGGGCGCTCCGGTGCTCGACGAAGGCGGCGCGCCCGCGGGCGATGGCCACGCCGTCCACGAGGGCGAGGACGGCGAGATCGTCGAGCAGATCAAGGTGCTGCTCGACAGCCGCGTGCGTCCGGCCGTCGCGCAGGACGGCGGTGACATCACGTTCCACGGCTTCGACCGCGGCGTCGTCTACCTGCACATGCAGGGGGCCTGCGCGGGCTGTCCCTCGTCGACGCTGACACTGAAGATGGGCATCGAGAACCTGCTGCGGCATTACATTCCCGAGGTGACCGAGGTGCGGCCGGTTGGGCTCTGACGCACTCTTCCTTGTCTTCGACACGTCGGCCGCGCATTGCGCGGCCGCTGTCGTTCGGGACGACGCGATCCTGGCCGAGGCGGTGGAGCCCATGGCGCGCGGCCAGGCAGAGGCGCTGGTGCCGCTGCTCCAGCGCATCATGGCCGAATCGGGGCACGACCTGACGGATCTGACCGCGCTGGGCGTCGGCATCGGCCCGGGCAACTTCACCGGCACGCGCATCGCGGTGGCCACCGCGCGCGGTCTGGCACTGGCGCTCGGCCGGCCCGCCATCGGCGTCTCGACCTTCGACCTGATGCGCGATCCGTCCGGTCTCGGGGCGGACGCGGCCGAGCTCATCAGCGTTCCCGCCCCGCGCGAGATGGCCTATGTCTGCCAGTATCGCCACGGCACGCCGCACGCGGCGCCGCGCCTGATCGACCCGGCCGAACCGCCCGAGGATCTGCGCCTGCCTGCCGACATGCACATCATCGGCCACCGCGCGGCCGAGATCGCACGCGCCTTCGGCGCCGGCCACCGAGAGACCGCGCTCGAGGATCTTCCGCGGCGGCTGGGGAGGGTGACTGAATGGAAGCGGCGCAACCGGATCGACACCGGCCGCCGCCCCGCGCCGCTCTATGTCCGGCCGCCCGACGCCGCTCCGCCGGCCGACCCGCCGCCGGCCCTGCTGCCATGACGTGCCCGCTGCCATGACGCCCGAGGCGCGCGCCGCGATCCACGCTGCCAGCTTCGAGCGTGAGAGGGCGTGGTCGGCACGGGAATTCGCCGCGCTCCTCGGCGACCCGCACGTCTTCGCAGTCGACGCGGCGGAGGGCGGCGCCGGCTTCGCGCTCGGCCGCGCGGTCGCCGGCGAGGCGGAGCTGCTGACGCTGGCGGTCGCGCCCCCGGCCCGACGCAAGGGGCACGGCCGGGCGCTGGTCGCCGCATTCGAGGAGGGCGCGCGCGAGCGGGGGGCGTCCGAGGCGTTCCTCGAGGTTGCCGCCGACAACGCCGCCGCCGTCGCGCTCTACACCGCTGCCGGTTACGGCGAGCGCGGGCGGCGGCCCGGCTACTACGCACGCCCCGAAACGACGGTCGACGCGCTGCTGATGGGGCGTGCGCTGGCGTGAGCCGTCCCGTTCCTGCCGGGGAAGCGGGCAGACGCCTTGCGCGCAAGCGGCACGCGGTAAAAAGCGGTTGACCGGGTTAGGCGCGTGCGGCCTTATCCCTTCGCGATCCGGAAAGAGATCCTTACCTATTCCGGCAGGCGCCGTGCGCGGCGCCTCGCCACCAACGGGGAGACTGGAAATGACCTTGATGCGGACCCTTCTCGGCGCCGCCGCGGCGACGGCCCTGACCGCCGGCGCCGCGCTGGCCGAGCCGGCCCTGATCTACGACCTCGGCGGCAAGTTCGACAAGTCGTTCAACGAGGCGGCCTACAACGGCGCGGTGCGCTGGGCCGAGGAGACGGGCGGTGAGTTCCGCGACATCGAGCTGCAGTCGGAGGCCCAGCGCGAGCAGGCGCTGCGCCGCTTCGCCGAGGCCGGCTTCAACCCCGTCGTCACCACCGGCTTCTCGATGGCCACGCCCATCGCCGAGGTCGCTCCCGATTATCCCGACACCAAGTTCGTCACGATCGATGGCTTCGTCGACCCCGAAACCCACCCCAACGTGCTGTCGGTCCTCTTCTCCGAGCACGAGGGCAGCTACCTCGTGGGCATGCTCGCGGCGATGGCCACCGAGAGCGACACGGTCGGCTTCGTCGGCGGCATGGACATCCCGCTGATCCGCAAGTTCGCCTGCGGCTACGCGCAAGGCGTCAAGGCGGTGAACCCCGATGCCGAGATCATCGCCAACATGACCGGCACGACGCCGGCGGCGTGGAACGACCCCGTGAAGGGCTCGGAGCTCGCCCAGGCGCAGATCAGCCAGGGCGCCGACGTGATCTTCGCCGCCGCGGGCGGCACGGGCCTCGGCGTGCTGCAGACGGCGGCCGACCAGGGCGTGTTCTCGATCGGCGTCGACAGCAACCAGAACTACCTCCACCCGGGCTCGGTGCTGACTTCGATGCTCAAGCGTGTCGACGTCGCCGTCTACAACGCGATGGAGGCGGGCGCCGACCTCGAGACCGGCGTGCAGGTGCTGGGCCTCGCCGAAGAGGGCGTGGGCTATGCCGTCGACGAGCACAACGCCGAGCTGATCGGCGAGGACATGGCCGGCGCGGTCGAGGAGGCCCGGCAGGCCATCATCGACGGCGAGATCACCGTCCACGACTATTCGACCGACGACAGCTGCCCTGCGCTGACCTTCTGAGGCCGGCACGAGCGGAGCGGCCGGGGGGCCGTCTGCCCCCCGGACCCCCCGAGGATATTTCCAGCAAGAAGAAGGGGCGGGGCCCGACTTTGCCCCCAGACCGGATGGACCCGATGCCCGAGGACGCCGCCGCCCCGCCCGCGATCGAGCTGAAGGGCATCTCGAAGGCCTTCGGGCCGGTGCAGGCGAACAAGGACATCTCGATCCGCGTGCAGCGAGGCACGATCCACGGGATCGTGGGCGAGAACGGCGCCGGCAAGTCGACGCTGATGTCGATCCTCTACGGCTTCTACAGGGCCGATGCGGGCGAGATCTTCATCGGCGGGGCGAGGACAGAGATCCCAGACAGCCAGGCGGCGATCGCGGCAGGAATCGGCATGGTTTTTCAGCATTTCAAGCTGGTCGAGACCTTTACCGTTCTCGAGAACGTGGTGCTCGGCGCCGAGGATGGGCAGCTGCTCAGGCCCTCGCTCGGCAAGGCACGGAGGATCCTGACCGAGCTTGCGCGGGACTACGAGCTGCAGGTGAACCCCGACGCCCTGATCGGCGAGATCGGGGTGGGGATGCAGCAGCGCGTGGAGATCCTCAAGGCGCTCTACCGGCAGGCCGACATCCTGATCCTCGACGAGCCTACGGGCGTGCTGACGCCGGCCGAGGCCGACCATCTGTTCCGTATTCTCAAGGGGCTGCGCGACGAGGGCAAGACGATCGTTCTGATCACCCACAAGCTGCGCGAGATCATGGAGATCACCGACGAGGTGTCGGTCATGCGGCGCGGCGAGATGGTGGCGACGCTGCCCACGGCCGACACGAACCCCGAGCGGCTGGCCGAGCTGATGGTGGGGCGCAAGGTGCTGTTGCGCGTGAACAAGACGCCGGCGCAGCCGGGGCGCACGGTGCTCGAGGTCGAGAACCTGAAGGTGGTCGACGAGCAGGGGGTGGAGCGGCTGCGCGGCGTGTCGTTCGGGGTGCGGGCGGGCGAGATCCTCGGGCTGGCGGGCGTCGCGGGCAACGGGCAGTCGGAGCTGCTCGACGTGCTGGGGGGCATAAGGGTGGCCAGCGGTACGGTCCGGCTGAACGGGCAGGAGATCGACCTGTCGGGCAAGTATTCCGACGGACGGTCGCGGCGGGAGCGCGGCATCGCCCATGTGCCCGAGGACCGGCAGCGCCTCGGCCTGATCATGGATTTCATGGCGTGGGAGAACATGGCACTCGGCTACGCGCGCGGCGGCGCGGCGGGCGAGGGCCTGTTGATGGACAACGGCGCCCTGATCGCCGAGACGGCGGCCAGGATGGAGCGGTTCGACGTGCGCCCACCCAATCCGCGCCTGACCGCCAAGAGCTTTTCGGGGGGGAACCAGCAGAAGATCGTGCTGGCCCGAGAGATCGAGCAGGACCCGGAGCTGCTGCTGGTGGGCCAGCCGACGCGGGGCGTGGACATCGGCGCCATCGAGTTCATCCACCAGCGCATCATCGACCTGCGGGACTCGGGCAAGGCGATTCTGCTGGTGTCGGTGGAGCTCGACGAGATCATGGGGATGTCCGACCGGATCGCGGTGATGTTCGACGGGCGCATCATGGGCGAGCGCCTGCCGGCCGAGACGACCGAGGCGGAGCTCGGCCTCTTGATGGCGGGGCTGGAGAGTGCGCCCGAGGACCGGCCCCTGCACGAGGCGGTCGAGGAGCAGCTGGCCGCGCAGGCCGGGGAGGTGCGCTGAGATGGAGCGGATGCCGCGCTGGGCCGACGTCTTGCTCGTGCCGCTGATCAGCGTGACGATAGCCTTCGCCATCTCTGCGGGCGTCATCTGGGCGATCGGGCAGGACCCGGTGGAGGCCGTCAAGCTGATGGTGTCGGGCGCGTTCGGGTCGACCTATGGCTGGGGCTACACGCTCTACTACGCCACGAATTTCATGTTCACGGGCCTCGCCTTCGCCGTGGCGTTCCATGCCCGTCTGTTCAACATCGGGGCCGAGGGGCAGGCGACGGTGGGGGGGCTGGGCGTGGCGCTCGTGTGCCTGTCGCTGCCCTGGCCGCACTGGACGGTGGCGCTGCCGGTGGCGATGCTGGGCGGCGCGCTCTTCGGGGCGCTCTGGGCGCTGATCCCGGCGTATCTGCAGGCGAAACGCGGCAGCCACATCGTGATCACCACGATCATGTTCAACTTCATCGCCGCGGCGCTGCTCAACTACATGCTGGTCAACGTGCTGAAGCCTGCGGGCGAGATGGAGCCGGCGTCGGCCTCCTTCCCCGAGGGCGCGCACCTGCCGACGCTGCACCAGATCCTCGCGCCGTTCGGAATCGAATTTTCCAGCGCGGCGCCGGTGAACATCACTTTGTTCCTCGCGCTCTTCGCCTGCGTCGCTGTCTGGGTGCTGATGTGGCGCACGCGACTGGGCTACGAGATCCGCGCTCTGGGGCATTCGGAATCGGCGGCCGTCTATGCCGGCATCTCGCCGGTGAAGATCGTCGTGGTGGCGATGCTGATCTCGGGCGGTCTGTCGGGTCTGATGGCGATCAACAACGTGATGGGCGAGGCCGAGCGGTTGGTGCTGAACTCGGTCGAGGGCGCGGGCTTCATCGGCATCGCGGTGGCGCTGATGGGGCGCAATCACCCGTTCGGCGTGGCGCTCGCGGCGATCCTGTTCGGTTTCCTCTACCAGGGGGGCGCCGAGATCGCGCTGTGGATGTCGATCCCGCGCGAGCTGGTGGTGGTGATCCAGGCGCTGGTGATCCTGTTCACCGGCGCGCTCGACAACATGGTACGGATGCCGATCGAGAGCGCGTTCATGGCCGCGCGGCGGCGGCGCAAGCGGCGCGAGGCGACGCAGGCCCGCCAGCCGAGCCCGGGGGAGTGAGATGGATTTCCTGACGCTCGTCCAGATCCTCGACTCGACGCTCCGCCTCGCCACGCCGCTCCTGCTCGCCTGCCTCGCCGGGCTGTTTTCCGAACGGTCCGGGATCTTCGACATCGGGCTCGAGGGCAAGATGCTGATCGCGGCCTTCGCCTCGGCCGCCTTCGCCTTCGTCTCGGGCTCGGTCTGGATCGGGCTGCTGGCGGGGATCGTGGCGTCGATGCTGCTGTCGGTCGTCCACGGGCTGGCTTCGATCACGTTCCGCGGCAACCAGCTCATCTCGGGCGTGGCGATCAACTTTCTCGCCGCGGGACTGACGGTGGTGATCGCGCAGAGCTGGTTCGCGCAGGGCGGGCGGACGCCCTCGCTGTCGGGCGACGCGCGCTTTGCGGGGTGGGAGCTGCCCTTCGCCATCGGGCCCTCCGACGCGGCGGCGGCTGGCCGGCCGCTGTCGGAACTGATCGCGCAGGCGGGGCCGGTGCAGCAGGTCTGGTCGGAGCTGATCTCGGGGCACTCGATCCTCGTCTATGTGGCGCTGGTCGCGGTGCCGGCGACGTGGTGGGTGCTCTACCGCACCCGCTTCGGCCTGCGCCTGCGGGCGGTGGGCGAAAACCCCGAGGCGGTCGACACCGCCGGCATCAGCGTGATCGGGCTGCGCTATGCGGCGGTGGTCATCTGCGGGGTGCTGTGCGGCCTCGCGGGCGCCTATCTCGCCACCGCGTTGCAGGCGGGCTTCGTCAAGGACATGACGGCGGGGCGCGGCTACATCGCTCTCGCCGCGCTGATCTTTTCCAAGTGGCGGCCGTGGTACGCGCTCGGGGCGTGCCTGCTCTTCGGCCTCCTGCAGGCGGTGGCCCTGCGCTACCAGGGAGTGCGCCTCGGCGAGATCACGATCCCGGTGCAGGTGATGGAGTCGCTGCCCTACGTGCTGACCGTCATCATCCTCGCGGGCTTCGTCGGGCGGGCGATCCCGCCCAAGGCCGGCGGCGCACCCTACGTGAAGGAGCGCTGAAGGCCCTGCCAGCGACGAAGCGGCGCGCCTTCGGCGCATTCGTTGCGCGCCCTTCGGGCGGTGTGGGGGGCGCTGCCCCCGGTCGCCCGAGGCGACCTGCCCCCGGGATATTTCCGGCAAGAAGAAGCGCGGGCGAGCGGAGCGACGGGGCCGCAGTCGCAGAGCGTCCGGCGGCGTGACAGATACCGCGTTGCCCGCGGGGCGGGTGCGCGATTATGTGGGGTATGCTCGTTTACCTTCCCATCGCCGAGGTCTCGGTCAACGCGTTCCTGCTGCTCGGCCTCGGGGGGGCCGTGGGCGTGCTGTCGGGGATGTTCGGGGTGGGCGGCGGCTTCCTGATGACGCCGCTGCTGTTCTTCATCGGCATCCCGCCCGCCGTCGCCGTGGCGACCGAGGCGAACCAGATCGTCGCCTCGTCCTTTTCCGGCGTTCTCGCCCATCTGCGGCGCAAGACGGTCGACCTCAAGATGGGCACGGTGCTGCTGGTCGGCGGCCTGGTCGGCGCGGGGCTCGGGATCCTGCTGTTCAATTTCCTCAAGGCGCAGGGTCAGGTCGATCTGCTGGTGCGGCTCTGCTACGTCGTCTTCCTGGGGGTGATCGGGGCACTGATGTTCGTCGAGTCGCTGGGCGCGATTCGCAGAACCCGGGCGGCCAGGGAGGGCGGGGCACCGCCGCCCGCCCGCAAGCCGCGTCGCGGCCGCGGCTGGGTGGCGGCGCTGCCGTTCAAGATGCGGTTCCGCACCTCGGGCCTCTACATCTCGGTGATCCCGCCGCTCCTGGTGGGTGTCTCGGTCGGCGTGCTCGCGGCGATCATGGGGGTGGGCGGCGGCTTCATCATGGTGCCGGCGATGATCTACCTGCTGGGCATGCCGACCAAGGTGGTCGTGGGTACCTCGCTCTTCCAGATCATCTTCGTCACCGCGTTCACCACGCTCCTGCACGCCACGACGAACTACACCGTCGACATGATGCTGGCGGTGCTGTTGCTGATCGGGGGCGTGGTCGGCGCCCAGATCGGCACCCAGCTCGGCACGAAGCTGAAGGCCGAGCAACTGCGCATCCTGCTCGCGCTCATGGTTCTGGCGGTCTGCGGCAAGCTCGCCTTCGACCTGCTGGTGCAGCCGGCCGAACTCTATTCCATCGCCGATCCCGGGGGGCATTGATGCGCGCGGTTCTTCTCGCGCTCGCGCTCGCGCTCGTGCTGCCACCGCTCGACGCGGCCGCACAGCGCATCGTCGCGGATCTCAGCCAGGAGCGGGTGGCGATCGACGCGCGATTCGAGGGATCGGAGCTCGTCGTCTTCGGCGCGATCAAGCCCGAGCCGGGGGTGGCGCATGCGCCGGTCGAGGTGATCGTCACCGTCTCGGGCCCGTTGCGCCCGGTGACGGTGCGGCGCAAGTCACGGGTGGCGGGCATCTGGGTGAACACGGAGGGCGTGGCGATCGACGCCGCGCCCACGCTCTACAAGGTGGCCACGTCGGCGCCGCTGTCGGAGGTGCTGACGGCGGTGGAGGACCTCCGCCGATCGATCACGCCGGAGCGCAGGATCCGGGCGGTCGACGCGCGCGAGGCGGGCAGCGAGGCGACCGACGATTTCATCGCCGGGCTGATCCGCATCCGCGAGAGGCAGGGCCTCTATGCCGTGCAGGAGGGGGCGGTGCAGCTGACCGATCAGGCTCTCTTTTCGGTCAATCTCGCGCTGCCGGCAAACCTCGTGGAGGGGCAGTATACCGCGCAAGTCTACCTGACGCGCGAAGGAGAGGTCGTGGCCGACTTCACGCGCACGATCGACGTGCGCAAGGTGGGGCTGGAGCGGTGGATCTACACGCTCGCCCACCAGCGCCCCCTGGTCTACGGGCTGGTATCGATCGCCATCGCCATCGCGGCCGGGTGGGGGGCGTCGGCCCTGTTTCGCTGGGTGCGCGGCTGAGGGATCAGCCGCCCGGGCCTGCGTCCAGGCAGCGAGCAGGGCCGGGCGGCCCCTCCCCCATCGCCGCGTTGAGGTCGCGCAGGGCGGTGCGCAGCCCTTCCTCGAGCACCGGGTGATAGAGCGGGCGATCGAGCATCTCGGCCACGGTGAGCCCCGAGGCGAGCGCCCAGGCGAGCAGGTGGGCGAGGTGTTCGGCGCCCGGCCCCACCATCTCGGCGCCGAGGAAGCGGCCCGTGCGCGGATCGCCGTAGAGATGGGTCAGCCCGCGGTTGGCCCCGATCACGCGCGCGCGCCCCTGGTCGGCCCAGTCGACGGCGCCCACGGCATAGGCGGCCCCCGCCGCATCGAGCGCGGCGCGCGTCTCGCCGACCAGCGCGATCTGCGGGTCGGTGAACAGGATCGTCAGCGCCGGCGGCCGCGCGAAGCGGCGGATGTCGGGGAAGCGCGCCGCGTTCACCCCCGCCACGCGACCCTCGTGCGCCGCGACGTGCAGGAGCGGCTCCTCCGAGGTCGCATCGCCGGCGAGGAAGATCGGGCTGTCGCCGCAGCGCGCCGTGCCGGGGTCGTGCAGCGGCACGCCCGCCCCGTCGCGCGCGAGCGTCGTGTGCTCGAGCCCGAGATCGCCGAGGTTCGGCTGTCGCCCGGTGGCGGCAAGGAGGTGGTCGAACGCCTCCGATTGCCCGCCGAGCGTGACCGTGACGCCGGCGTCGGCCGCCTGCGGTGTCGCGTCGGCGTCGGGGTGGAAGGTCAGTTCGCGGCCGAATATGGCCGCGGCGCGCTCGCGCACGTCGGGGTCGGTGAGGGGGCCGACATGGCCGCCCTTGCCGTAGAGCGCCACGCGCACGCCGAGGCGGTGGAGCGCCTGCCCCAGTTCGAGCCCGATCCCGCCCGCGCCGAAAACGGCGACCGACCCGGGCAGATCATCCCACGCGAAGACGTCGTCGCTTGTCATCAGCCGGTCGCCGAGGCCGTCGAAGATCTGCGGCAGGTGGGTATGCGCGCCGGTGGCGATCACCACCCGGTCCGCCTCGACCGTGCCTCCGTCGTCGAGCTCGAGCACCGTGTCGGAGCGGAAGCGGGCGTGCGCCGCGATCTTCTGCGCAGCGGGCCAGCCCTGCACCGCCTCGAGGACATGGCCCACGAAGCGGTCGCGTTCTGCGCGCACCCGCTCCATCACCGCGCGGCCGTCGATCTCCGGTGCGCCGCAGCCGACGCCGAAGCCGGGCGCCTGCCGGACGGATTGCGCGGCGTCTGCGGCGGCGATCAGGAGCTTGGAGGGCATGCAGCCGACGCGGGCGCAGGTGGTGCCCCAGCGGTCGCCCTCGATGAGCGCCACGTCGCCCGTGATCGCGCGCGCCTCGCGGAAGGCGCGCATCCCCGCGGTGCCTGCGCCGACGACTGCCACGTCCACCTGCCTGTTGTCGGCCATGTCGCGCACGCCTCCATCCCCCGTGCCCCGCCGAGCGGCGCAATGCACGAGGGTCACGCGCGCGCGGGCGGGAAGTTCCCTCACCTAGGAGCGGCGCGACGCCACGGGAACGCGACGGAGGCGCGGAAGCACGGACCCGGCGAAGGACGGAACCGGCGAAGAACGGGCGCACGATTCGCCCCGATGCGCGTCAGGCCGAGCGGCTCAGCCGCTCTTCCAGCACCTCGAAGGGGACCGAGGGGTCATCCTTCGCGCCGCGGATCACCAGCGATGTCTTGACGCTCGCCACGTGCTCGGCCGCCGTCAACTGCTCGGTCAGGAAGCTCTGGAAGGTCGACAGGTCTGGCGCCACGCATTTGAGGATGAAGTCGATCTCGCCATTCAGCATGTGGCACTCGCGCACGAGCGGCCACTCGCGGCATCGCGCCTCGAAGCCCGACAGCGCCGCCTCGGACTGGTTGTCGAGCCCCACCATGGCGAAGACCTGCACCTCGAACCCCAGCGCGCGGGGATCGACGTCGGCGTGATAGCCGCGGATGAAGCCGGCCTCCTCGAGCGTGCGGACGCGCCGCAGGCAGGGCGGGGCCGAGATGCCGACGCGCCGGGCGAGTTCGACGTTGGTCATCCGGCCGTCGGCCTGAAGCTCCGCCAGGATCTGGCGGTCGATCGCGTCGAGCCTCGATGCCGGCATGCGCTCCGTCTCCTTGGGAAATGCCTTGCGTTTGCGGTTATGTATGCCGTCGTGCGCCGGGGCGCAACTTTCTTTCGCCCGTGCGCAAGATTTGAAAGGCCTCTCTCGGTGCGCTTTGCCGCCTTTCGCGCCGCCTCTGCCGCGCCTATATGCGGGTGTTGCAGCACCGTCCACCGCCAGACCGGGAGGTTCCCATGAGCGAGACCCGCCACTCCAAGGTTTTGATCGTCGGTTCCGGGCCCGCGGGCTACACCGCCGCGGTCTACGCCGCGCGCGCGATGCTCGAGCCCGTTCTGGTGCAGGGCATCCAGCCCGGCGGGCAGCTCACGATCACCACCGAGGTCGAGAACTGGCCGGGCGACACGATGGTGCAGGGCCCCGACCTGATGGTGCGGATGGAGGCGCATGCCCGCGAGGTCGGCACCGAGATCGTGCAGGATCACATCCTGCAGATCGACCTGTCGCGGCGGCCGTTCACCGCGACCGGCGACAGCGGCACGACCTACACCGCCGACGCGGTGATCCTCGCCACCGGCGCGCAGGCCAAGTGGCTGGGCCTTCCCTCGGAGGAGAAGTTCAAGGGCTTCGGCGTGTCGGCCTGCGCCACCTGCGACGGCTTCTTCTACCGCGGCAAGGAAGTGGTCGTCGTCGGCGGCGGCAACACCGCCGTCGAAGAGGCGCTGTTTCTAACCAACTTCGCAAGCAAGGTGACGCTGGTGCACCGCCGCGACGCACTGCGCGCCGAGAAGATCCTGCAGCATCGCCTGTTCAGGAATCCCAAGGTCGAGGTGCTGTGGGATCACGAGATCGACTCGGTCGTCGGCACCGAGAACCCTCTCGGCGTCGAAGGGGTGCGCGCGAAACACGTGGCGACCGGCGAGATCACCGAGATCCCCTGTGCCGGCTTCTTCGTGGCCATCGGCCATGCGCCCGCCTCGGAACTGGTGGCAGACCAGCTCGAGACGCATCACGGCGGTTACGTCGTCACGAAGCCGGACTCGACGGCCACGTCCATTCCCGGCGTCTTTGCCGCCGGTGACCTGACCGACCACATCTACCGCCAGGCGGTGACGTCGGCCGGCATGGGCTGCATGGCCGCTCTCGAGGCCGAGAAGTTTCTCGCCGAGATGGAGGAAGTCGAGCCCCGCGACACCACCCTGCCCCTTGGCCACGGCGCTGAAGCGCCGGCGGCAGAGTGAGGGGCGCATACCGGGCTCGCCGCCTTGCGGGTGCGTCCGCTCTAACGGAGCATTCACCTTTCGCGTGCTAGGCGCGTCCCGGGTGTGGCGAAGCCGCATCCGGGGCGGCAGATCGGGTTTCGCGCCTTGAAACCGCCCGCAAGTGAGGATTAGAGGCGCGCGTCGGCCCGGCCAGGGTAGGGAGTCGGCAGATGTGACGCCCCCGACGAAGCAGAATGCCGTCAGCAGAAAGCCGAGACACGCCCATGTCGATCGCCAATCTCGCTCCGATCCCGGAGCTTTTTGTCTCGCAGGAGAGCGCGCAGAAGCTCCGCATCGAGGCCGGTGACCTCGCGAGCTGGGATCTGACGCCTCGCCAGATCTGCGACATCGAGCTCCTGATGAACGGTGGCTTCGCGCCGCTCAAGGGCTTCCTCGGGCGCGACGACTACGACAGCGTGGTCGAGCGGATGCGTCTGGCCGACGGCACGCTCTGGCCCATGCCGATCACGCTCGACGTCTCGGAAAAGTTCGCCGGGCAGGTCGAACCGGGGCAGGACATCGCCCTGCGCGACCCGGAGGGGGTGATCCTCGCCATCCTCTCGGTCACCGACAAGTGGACGCCCGACAAGAAGCGCGAGGCGCAGAAGGTATTCGGCGCCGACGACGCGGCGCATCCGGCGGTCCACTACCTGCACAACATCGCCGGGCCGGTCTATCTGGGCGGCGCAATCACGGGCCTCCAGCCGCCCGTGCATTACGATTTCCGCGCCCGCCGCGACACGCCGAACGAGTTGCGCGCGCTCTTCCGCAAGCTCGGCTGGCGCCGGATCGTGGCGTTCCAGACGCGCAACCCCCTCCACCGCGCGCACCAGGAGCTGACGTTCCGCGCCGCGAAGGAGAGCCAGGCCAACCTGCTGATCCATCCGGTGGTCGGCATGACGAAGCCGGGCGACATCGACCATTTCACGCGGGTGCGCTGCTACGAGGCGGTGCTCGACCAATACCCCTCGTCGACCACCACGATGAGCCTTCTGCACCTCGCCATGCGCATGGCGGGTCCGCGCGAAGCGGTGTGGCACGGCCTGATCCGCCGCAACCATGGGGTGACGCACTTCATCGTCGGGCGCGACCATGCCGGCCCGGGCAAGAACAGCCAGGGCGAGGACTTCTACGGCCCCTACGATGCGCAGGAGCTCTTCCGCGAGCACCAGGACGAGATCGGCGTCGAGATGGTGCCCTTCAAGCATATGGTCTACGTGCAGGAGCGCGCCGAGTATCAGCCGGCCGACGAGGTCGAAGAGGGCGCGACCGTTCTCAATATCTCGGGCACCGAGCTGCGCCGCCGCCTGCAGGAGGGGCTCGAGATCCCCGACTGGTTCTCGTTTCCGGCCGTCGTGGCCGAGCTCCGCCGATCGAAGCCGCCGCGCGCCAGGCAGGGCTTCACCGTCTTCTTCACCGGGCTCTCGGGCTCGGGCAAGTCGACCATCGCCAACGCGCTGCTGGTCAAGCTGATGGAGATGGGCGGCCGCCCGGTGACGCTGCTCGACGGCGACATCGTGCGGAAGAATCTGTCGTCGGAGCTTGGATTTTCCAAGGAGCACCGCGACCTGAACATCCAGCGCATCGGCTTCGTCGCGTCGGAGATCACCAAGAACGGTGGCATCGCCATCTGCGCGCCGATCGCGCCCTACGCAGCGACACGGCGGTTGGTGCGCGAGTTGATCGAGGAGCATGGCGCCTTTGTCGAGGTGCACGTCGCCACCAGCCTCGAGGAGTGCGAGCGGCGCGACCGCAAGGGCCTCTACAAGCTGGCGCGCGAGGGCAAGATCAAGGAGTTCACCGGCATCTCCGACCCCTACGACGTGCCCGAGACGCCGGAGTTGCGCCTCGATACCGAGACGGTCGACGTCGACCATTGTGCGCATCAGGTTCTGCTGAAGCTCGAACAGATGGGCCTTGTCGCCGGCGGTTGAACGATGCACGGGAAGGGCCTTCGAAGGCCCTTCGCCGCCGGCTGCGCGGCTAGTCTGATCGTCCGCCGATCATGCGCACCACGATGGACAGCCCGGAGCGCGCGCGGGCAAGAGACTTCGAAGTCTCTTTCGCCCGCTCCGCGCCTTTCCGACCGAGGTCGGGAGTTTCGCCCCGCAGGACGTGTCAGTGCACGTTGACCGGGGCCATGTCGTTCTGCCGGGCCAGCACGAAGGCCAGTTCGCGGTTCTTCACCAGTGCCAGCCGCTCGCCGGTCTCGGCGTGCACCGCGTAGAGGTTGTCGATGCCGCGCACCTGCGCGCGCACCTCCTCGGGAAGCTCGGCCACCGACACGGGGCGGACATAGACGATGGCGCGCTCCTCGGGTGCCTGAGTCTCGGGGGTATCCACTTTCGTTTTCATTTCATCGCCCTCCTTTCAGGCGCGATCGATCTTGATGGTCTGCACGATGCTGTCGGGCGTGGCCCGTTCCAGGTCGACATGGAGCAGCCCGTTTTCGAGCAGCGCGCCCGACACCTCGACCCCGTCGGCCAGCACGAAGCTGCGCTGGAACTGGCGCGCGGCGATGCCCCTGTGCAGAAACACCCGCTCGCCCCCGTCGTCGCGCTGCCGCCCGCGGATCACGAGCTGCCGCTCTTCCACGGTGATCGCCAGGTCCGCCTCGGAGAAGCCGGCGACGGCCAGCGTGATGCGATAGCGGTTCTCCGCGGCCTGCTCGATATTGTAGGGCGGGTAGCCATCGTTGCCGGACTTCGCCGTCCGCTCTACGAGGCGTTCGAGCTGGTCGAACCCGAGCAGGAAAGGGTGCGACCCGAGGGTCAGTTTCGTCATCGTCAGCACGTCCTCTGAGGCAAGCGACCATGCATCGTGTGGGCCCCGTTCGGCGACCCGTGAGCAGGATATGGGGCGCGGTCCACCTGTCCGCAAGATGTGCCTTTGCCGGCGGGGGGATGGGCCGCTATACGGGGGGCCGCTATACGGGGGCCTGGCGGCGGGCCCCATCAGCGTGCGGGACGGCCGCGAGGAGGTAGACAGGTGAACGCCCCCCACGAGATGGACCATGTCGAGGTGCTGCGCGTGCGCCTGCAGGTGCTTGAGCGCGAGCACCGCGATCTCGACGAGGCGATCCGCGCCCTCGAGGAGCGGGGCACGGGCGACGTCTTCACCATCCGCCGCCTGAAGAAGCAGAAGCTCGCGCTGAAGGACCGGATCCGCCAGATCGAGGACGAGCTGAACCCCGACATCATCGCCTGAGCCGCCTGGCCGTGCCGCCCCGGCCCCGGCCCCGACCCCGACCTTGTGCCCGCGGGCTGCGTGGGTAAGGTGCGCTCTCCACCGCGGGAGGGGGCCATGGCGCCGAAGGTCGGGATTATCATGGGCAGCCAGTCCGACTGGCCCACCCTGCGCGGCGCGGCCGACATCCTCGCCGAGCTCGACGTGCCGCACGAGTCGCGGATCGTCTCGGCCCACCGCACCCCCGACCGGCTCTGGCGCTATGGGGAAGAGGCGGCCGGGCGCGGCCTGATGGCCATCGTCGCGGGGGCGGGCGGCGCGGCGCACCTGCCGGGCATGGTCGCCTCCAAGACGCGGGTGCCGGTGATCGGCGTGCCGGTCCAGACCAAGGCGCTGGGCGGGCTCGACTCCCTGCTCTCCATCGCGCAGATGCCGCGCGGCTACCCCGTCGCGACCATGGCGATCGGCGCCGCCGGTGCGGTCAATGCCGGGCTGATGGCGGCGCAGATCGTGGCGCTTTCCGACCCAGCGCTCGCGGGCCGCATCGAGGCGTGGCGCGCGGCGCTCACCGCCTCGATCCCCGAGGAGCCGGTCGATGAGTGAGGCCCCGCCGCCGCCCCTTCCCCAGGGCAGCGTGATCGGCATCCTCGGCGGCGGGCAGCTCGGGCGGATGCTGTCGGTCGCGGCCGCGCGCCTTGGCTACCGCTGCCATGTATACGAGCCGGGCGCCGCGCCCGCCGCCGACGTGGCCCATGCCGTCACCCGCGCGCCCTACGAGGACGAGGCCGCGCTCGCCGCCTTCGCCGCCGCGATCGACGTGGCGACCTACGAGTTCGAGAACGTGCCCGCCGCCGCGCTCGACACGCTCGAGGCGCGCGTGCCCCTGCGCCCCGGCCGCCGTGCCCTCGCCACAGCGCAGGACCGGCTGGACGAAAAGACCTTTCTCGCGGGTCTCGGCCTCGCCGTTGCACCGTATGCCTCTGTCGGCGACGCCGCCTCGCTCGACGCCGCGCTGGAGCGGATCGGCCCGCCCGCCATCCTCAAGACGCGGCGGCTGGGCTACGACGGCAAGGGGCAGGCGCGCCTCGACCGCGCCGAAGACGCGGCCGCGGCCCTCGCCGCGATCGAGGGGGCGCCCGCGATCCTCGAAGGGGTCGTGCCGTTCTCCGCCGAGGTCTCGGTCATCGTCGCGCGCGGCCTTTCGGGCGAGGTCGCGGCCTACGACCCCGGCGAGAACATGCACGAGGGCGGCATCCTGCGCCGCACGACCGTGCCCGCCCGCCTCTCGACCGCGCAACGCACCGATGCGGTGCTGCTGGCAGGGCGCATCGTCACGGCGCTCGACTACGTTGGCGTGATGGGGGTCGAGCTGTTCGTCACGCCCGCCGGCCTCGTGGTCAACGAGATCGCGCCGCGGGTCCACAACTCGGGTCACTGGACGCAGAACGGCTGCGCAGTCGACCAGTTCGAACAGCACATCCGTGCCATCACGGGCTGGCCCCTCGGCGACGGGCGGCGCCATGCCGACGTGACGATGGAGAACCTCATCGGCGACGACGTGGCCAGCGTGCCGGCGCGCGCCGCCGAGCCGGGCACGGCGCTCCACCTCTACGGCAAGGCCGAGGCGCGGCCGGGCCGCAAGATGGGCCACGTCAACCGCATCGTGCCGCGCGCCTAGCCCGCGCCGCCGCCGGATGCCTGCGCAGGGGGGGCATCGGGGTGGGCATCGGCGGCGCGCACCAGGCGCTCGCGCAGGGCGTCGGCCGGCATCGGCTGACCATAGGCGAAACCCTGCAGGGCGCAAACGCCCATCTGCCGCAGGATGCGCGCCTCGTCCTCCGTCTCGACGCCCTCGGCCACGGTGTAGATGCCGAGGCAGCACGCCATCTCGACCATCGAGCGCACGAGGGCCCGGTGCTCGGGCGAGACCAGCATCGGCATCACCATCTGGCGGTCGATCTTGAGCTTGTCGGGCCGCAGCCGCGTCAGGCCGATGATCGAGGCGTGGCCGGTGCCGAAATCGTCGATGGCGATGCCGACGCCGCGCTCGCGCAGCCGGTCGAGCGCCCACAGTTCGGTCTGTTCGAGTTCGTCGAACACGACCGTCTCGACGATCTCGAAGGTCAGCCGCGCGCGCATCGCCGGCAGCATCAGCACCGACTCGACGAGGCCGGGATCGCGCAGCCGCGAAAAGCTGACATTGATCGCGAGTTCGCCCACCTGCCCGCCCTCCGCCTCGATCCCGCGCACGATGTCGACCGCGCGGCGCATCATGGCGAGATCCAGATCGGCCATTCGCCCGACCGAGCCGGCGGCCTCGAGAAAGGCGCGCGGCTCGAGCAGGCCGCGTGTCGGGTGGCGCCAGCGCACCAGCGCCTCGACGCCGGTAACGGCGCCGGTCGCGGCGTCGTGCTGGGTCTGGAAGAACGGCTCGAACTCGCCGGCCTCGAGGCCGCGCAGCACGTCGTCGGCCAGCTCCTTGCCGGCGATGGTGCGGGCGCGCATCTCGGCGTCGAAGGTGCAGATGCGGTTCTTGCCCCCGGTCTTGGCGGCATAGAGGGCGATGTCGGCGTCGGCCAGCAACTGGCCGATATCGGCATCGCGTATGGGCGCGCGGACGAGACCGACGGAGGCGCCGAACCGCACATCGCGCCCCTCGATGCGGCAGGGCCGGCGCGTCCACTCGAAGAGGGCTGCGACCAGCGCGTCGACCTCCTCTGCCGGACAGCCGGGCAGGACGAGCACGAACTCGTCTCCCCCCATGCGCGCCACGAGCCCGGTCTCGGGTGCAAGCTCCGTCAGGCGGCGTGCCACCTTCACGAGCAGCGCGTCGCCCGCGGCGTGACCGGAGGTGTCGTTGATCTGCTTGAAGCCGTCGAGGTCGATCTGGAGGATCGTGATCTCGTCGGGCGTGTCTTCGCGCGCGCCGAGCGCGTCGACCCCCTCGCGCAGGCCCCGCCGGTTGAGCAGCCCGGTAAGCGCATCGCGCACCGCCTGGTCCTGCGCCTCGGTCGTCAGCGATTCCATCCGTGTCAGTGCGCGCTGGAGGGAGAGGGCGATCAGGCTTGCCCCGAGGCAGTTGAGCGTGCCGAGCACCGCGTGGTTGCCGAAATGGATCCAGATATGGGCCCCGACCGGCCAGACATAGCCAGGCTGGAGAAGACCGAGCACGAGGTGATGGGCGAGCGCGGCGACGGTGGTCAGCACCACCGACCGCCAGCAGGCGAAGGCGAGGATCGCCGCAGTGTTGATGAAGTAGAACATGTGGACTTCGAGCATGTAGGCGCCGTCGTGCACGGCGGAGGCGACGTAGAGCCCGAACATCCAGGTCGCGTTTATGGCGACCGTCAACGTCAGCCGCGTGGACAGCATGCCGGGGGCGTGCAGGGCCGCGCGCGTGGCGATCGCCCCGATCACGGCGAGTGGCAGGGCCACGGCCGCGACGGATACCCCCACGAGGGCAGCGGCGAGGGCGACGCAGGCAGCGCACATCCAGAAATAGCAGACGATCGGGATCATCGTCGACCGTCGCAGCCGGTCGAGCTGACCCACCTCGGCAAGCGCATGAGACGACCCGCGGGGCGGCTCTGCGGAGAGTGTGTCGGCGAGGTCGGCCATGAGCGTTATGCGCTCCCTCTCTTGTCGCTCCCATCGGGTCGACGCGGCGCCCGATGCCTGTCAGCGGCGTGCCTTCATCCGGTGCAGATCCGTGCTGCGGCCGAGTTCAGCAGAAGCGCCCCGCCGCGGCGCAGCGCGTCGGCAGATGCGGCATCCGCGGGCACGGTGACGACCATCCACCCGGCCAATCCGAACCCCGCGATCGGGGCGCCGGCTTCGGCCACCGCCGCGGCGCTGCGGCCCTCGCCCCACCACGGCGGGAAGACGGCGACCGTGAGCGTGCCCGATGCGCCCGCCTCTTGCGTCAGGATCGTGCCGACAGACAGGAGGATCGACGCGACCAGCAGGGCGAGCGGCTTCAGCCAGTCCTCCAATGCCTCGTTCAGAACGGTTCCGGCCATGCCTCGGCCTCCAGGACGCGTTCTGCTCTGCCTAGGCCAATACTGCTAACGGCATGCCAACGACGACCGGCCGTTTGCGAAAAAGGCGTGTTCAATCCGCAGCAACGCCCGCGCCCGCCGGGCCGGGCGCGGCCTTGACCGAACGGGAGCGGCCGCCGGAGCGCTGCATGGCGCCACGATGCGGCCCGCCGCCCCCGGTCAGCGCGCCCGATCCAGCAGCCATCGCGCGAGCTCGGCCAGCACCGCGTCGGAGGCGGTGGAATAGCCGTCGAGGATCTCCTGCGCCGAGGTGTCGGGCACCGGCACCGACCGGCGGAAGGTGCGGCTCGAGACGACGGCGGCGTCGCGCTCGCGCACGAGTCGGGCGACCAGCGTCATCTCGACCGTTGCGGCCTCGCCCCCGGGCGCCACCACCGCCCCGAAATCGAGCAGCGTCGCCACGAGCGCGAGGTCGCCCGATGCCCCGAGGGGCGCGCGGCCCACATGGGTGAAGGCGCCGGTGCGCAGCGCCGTCTCGACCATCGCGGTGCGCAGCATCTCGGGGGCGGGCGCGCTCCACCGCGCCTCGGGCAGGTAGGCGACCTGCGTCGGCCCGGGGCGCACGAGAATGCTCTCGGTGTCGATCGCGCCCCCCGTCGCGAACGGCTCGATCGTCAGTTCGAGGCCGGTGGCGCGGCCCGTGGGCACCTCTGCCGGAGCGCGCAGTTCGTGCACGTCCTGCGGGGCGGACGCCCGGTCGAGCGCGGCGAGCGCTGCGCAGCCCGACAGGGCAAAGGGGGCCAGAAGAGGCAACAGGCGGATCATGGCACGTCTCATCGTCTGAAGGCGGGTTCGCCGCGGCCGAGAAAGCGGGCTGGGTCGCGCTCGATCTGCCGCACGAGGTCGTCGAGGCGGCCCACGAGTTCGCGCGTCTCTCGGGCGAGACGGGTGTATTGCGGCAGCCCCTCCGAGGCGAAGGCGCCGAGCGGCGGTGCGGCCTGACCCGCCGCCTGCTCGAGCCGGCCGAACGCCGAACTGGCGCTTTCGGCCGCCGCCCGCAGCTCGTCGGCGATGGCGGGCACGTCCTCTGTCACGCTGGCGATGGCTGTATCGAGGCGCTCGAGCGTGGCGCGCAGATCGTCCGCAAGCGCGCCCACCTCCTCGTTCAGCACCCGATCGGCCGAGGAGAAGGTGCCCTCGGCCGTGGTGAGGGCCGCTTCGCCGGTCTCGAGCGCCGAGTCGAGCCGGGCGAGCGTGCCGTTGGCGCGCTCGAACGTGTCGGCGACGGTGGCGAGTGTCTCCGATGCGTCGGTCGAGATCGCCTCGGCGCGTCCGGCGGCCGAGGAGAGATCGGCGCTCACGCTCTCGACGGCATCGCCGGCGGTGGCGGTGGCCTGCCGCACGTCGTCGAGGATGGCGGGCAGGTCGGTCTCGGCCACGGCGAGCGCCGCCTCGGCCACCGCGTCGGCATCGGCGATCAGGTCGCGGGCCTCGGTCACCGCCTCGGTTGCCGCTCCGCTCACCAGCGTCTCCACGCTCGCCGCCGCCTCTTCCACCGAGCCGGCCGCCCCGGTGGCCGCGGCGAGAGCTTCATCGGCGGCGGCGATGGTTGCCTCGGCCTCGCGCAGCCGCTCGGAGGCCAGCGTGCCCGCCGCGCGCAACTCCTCCAGCGTGGTGTTCGTCTCGGCCGCGACCGCCTCGGCCTCGGCCCGCAGCGTGGCCAGCGTCTCGTCCGCCGAGGCGGACAGGCGCGGCAGGTCGCCCGTGACGAAGCCCTGCGCCGCGTCGAACGTGGCTTCGGCGCTGGCCAGAGCCGACTCGCCGGCCGCCAGCGTCTCTTCCGTGCGCGCGGCGAGCTCGCGCACCTGCGCCATGGTCGCGTCGGCCGATTCGAGCGTGGTTGTCGTGCGCGCCGACAGCCCGTCGAGCCCCTCGGTGAAGCGCGCGATGTCCTCGGTGGCCGCCGCCACCGACCGAGTGACCGACGAGAAATCCTCGAGCGCCCGGTCGAAGTTCGCCGAGGAACTGGCGACGTTGTCGAGGATGGCGGCGACCTGCTCCTGCGTCTCGGGGCCGAGAAGCTCGGAGATGCTCTCGGTGATCTCGAGCACCTCCTCGAAGATCAACGGCGCGTCCTCGGTCAGCGTCTGCAGGGGCGATCGGGCCGAGGCGATGTCGGGGATCGGATCGGCAGACACCGCGGCGAGCCGCGGGTCGCCGGGATTGCCCGCCGAGATCGCCACGAAGGAGACGCCGGTCACCCCGAGGCTCTCGACCGTGGCCACGCTCGAGGTGCGCACCGGCGTGCCGGCCTGTATCTCGATCCGCACGCGCACCAGCCCCGTCTGCTCCTCGTCGAGCGCGACCTCGACGACCTGCCCCACCGGCAGGCCGGCGAAGCGCACCTCCGAGGCGTTCGACAGGCCCGACACCGAGGTGAACAGCACGTCGTAATAGTCGAACTGCCGGTCGAGCTCGACGCGCGCGAACCACAGGAAGAAACCGAGCATCCCGAGAAAGCCCGCGAGCGTGAACGCCCCGATCAGCAGGTAGTTGGCGCGGGTTTCCATCGGCTCGGCCTATCCCATCCCGGCCCGCGGCGCACCCTCCTGGCGCGCGGCGCGGGCCCGCGGTCCGCGAAAATACTCCTGAACCCACGGATGGTCGACCTCCAGCATGTCGTCGAGCGTGCCGGTGACCAGCACGCGCTTCTCGGCCAGCACGGCGATGCGGTCGCAGGCGGCATAGAGCGTGTCGAGGTCGTGCGTGACGAGGAACACCGTCAGCCCCAGCGAATGCGACAGGTCGCGGATCAACTCGTCGAAGGCCGCCGCGCCGATCGGGTCGAGGCCGGCGGTCGGTTCGTCGAGGAACACGATCTCGGGGTCGCGGGCGAGCGCCCGGGCCAGCCCCGCGCGCTTGCGCATCCCGCCCGAGAGCTCTGAGGGATACTTGTCGCCCGCGTTCCACGGCAGGCCCGACAGGGAGATGCGGAAGCGCGCGAGGCCCGCGCGCGTCTCGGCCGACAGGCCGGCGACCGAGCGCAGCGGCACCTCGACGTTCTCGGCCACGGTCAGCGACGAGAACAGCGCCCCGTCCTGGAACATCACGCCGATCCGCGACGACAGCGCCTCGCGCGCCGCCTCGTCGCCGGCCAGCACGTCGGTCCCCAGCAGCGAGATGCGGCCGGCGGTCGGCCGCTCCAGCCCCGCGATGGCGCGCAGGAGCACCGACTTGCCGGTGCCCGAGCCGCCGACCACGCCCAGGATCTCGCCGCGCCGCACGTCGAGGTCGAGCCCGTCGTGCACCACATGCCGGCCGAACTGCATGCGCAGGTCGCGCACCTCGATGACCGTCTCGGTCCCGCTCACATCCCGACCCTCTCGAAAAAGACCGAGAACAGCGCGGCGGCGAGGATCACGGCGAAGAGCGCGGCCACCACCGCGGCCGATGTCATCCGCCCCAGCGACTCGGCGTTGTCACCCACGCGCAGCCCTGCCTCGCAGCCGATCACCCCGATCAGCAACGCGAAGACGGGCGCCTTGATCATGCCGACGGTGAGGTTCGACACGTCGGCACCCTCGATGAGCCGGGTGACGAACATGGCGGGCGAGATGCCGAGCTCGAGCCACGCCATCAGCCCGCCGCCGAACAGGCCCGCGAGATTGGCGACTAGGCCGAGGATCGGAAGCATCAGCACGAGCGCGAGGATGCGCGGCACGATCAGCGCCTGGCCCGGGTCGATGCCGAGGGTGCGCATCGCGTCGATCTCCTGCCGCATCTTCATCGAGCCGATCGCGGCGGTATAGGCCGAGGCGGTGCGGCCGGCCACGATGATCGCGGTCAGAAGGATGCCCAGTTCGCGCAGGATCGAGATGGCGATGAGCTCGACCACGAAGACCTCGGCGCCGAAGGGCCGCAGCTGCGCCGCCCCCTGGAAGGCGAGGACGACGCCGATCAGGAAGGCCATGAGCGCCACGATCGGCACCGCCCGCACCCCCGAATCGTGGCAATGATGCACGAGCGCGGTCAGCCGCAACTCGCTCGGGTGGATCACGCAGCGCCCCAGCCGCGCGACGAAGAGGCCGAGAACGCCGGTGAAGGCGAGTGCCGCCTGCGCCGTCTCGACCACCTCCCGCCCGAGGCGCTCGAGCCAGCCCTTGAGGCCGCGCGCCGGGCTCGGCTCCGTCTCGGGGCGGGGCATCGATTCCCGAACGGTGTCGACGATGCGCGCAACCGCATCGTTGGCGCCGGAGAGGGCGAGGCGGCCGCCGCCGACCTCGAGCCTTTCGGAGGCCGACAGCAGCGCCCAGGCCACGCTCGTGTCGAGGCGTTCGGCGCCGGACAGGTCGATCTCGGCCGGCGCGTCGGCGCTCCAGTCCGCCAGCCGGCGCTCGATCTCCGGCAGGTCGGAGAGGCGGACCTCTCCCGCGAGGCGCAGGCGCTGCTCCCCTGCCATGTCCTCGATCCGTGCCGCGCGGGGGCGCCCGGGTGCGCTGTTCATGGCCCCGTTCTACGCCGCCGCGCCGGGGAAGGGAAAGGCGGACCAGTCTGCGACCGGCGGCAGGCCACAGCCCCTTTCCCCCGTGAGGTGTCCCGTGAGGTGCCCCGTGACGTTCCGGCATGACTTGGCGACATCCCCGGTCCCCCGTATTCCATGCGCGACCACCTCCGGAGGCCCGCATGTCGAGCACTGCAGAGACCCGCATCGCCCGCACCATTGCCGCCGAGATCGCCGCGGCGCCCACACAGGTCGCGTCCGCCGTCGCGCTGCTCGACGAGGGGGCAACGGTGCCCTTCGTCGCCCGCTACCGCAAGGAGGCGACCGGCGGACTCGACGACACGCAGCTGCGCACGCTAGCCGACCGGCTTGCCTATCTGCGCGACATGGAGGCGCGGCGCGAGACGATCCTTTCCTCGATCCGCGAGCAGGGGAAGCTGACCGACGCGTTGGCCCGCGCCATCGCCGGGGCCGAGACCAAGGCGGCGCTCGAAGACATCTACCTGCCTTACAAGCCCAAGCGTCGCACCAAGGCAATGGTCGCGCGCGAGAACGGTCTCGAACCGCTGCTGCGGGCCATCCTCGCCGACCGGGTGGCGGAGCCTGCCGCACTGGCCGAGGACTACGTCTCCGAGGCCGTGCCCACGGCGAAGGACGCGTTGACCGGCGCGCGCGACATCCTCGCCGAGGAGCTGGCCGAGAATGCGGGGCTCCTGGGACAGCTGCGCGCCTACATGCAGCGCGAGGCGGTTGTCACCGCGACCGTCGTGCCGGGCAAGGAGGAGGCCGGCGCCAAGTTCTCCGACTATTTCGACCACAGCGAGGCGTGGGCGAAGATCCCGCCCCATCGCGCGCTCGCCATCCTGCGCGCCTCGAAGGAAGAGGTTGTGACGGTGGGCATCGCGCCCGGGGGCGAGGCCGGAACCGCCCGCGCGGTCGGCATGATCGCCGCCGAGATCGGCACCGAGGGTGACGGGCCCGGCGACCGATGGCTGCGCGAGGCCGCCGCCTGGACATGGCGGGTCAAGCTTTCGCTCGCGATGTACATGGATCTGATGGGCGAGATGCGCCGCCGCGCCCACGAAGAGGCCATCGCCGTCTTCGCCCGGAACCTCAAGGACCTGCTGCTCGCCGCCCCCGCCGGCCCGCGGCCCACGCTCGGCCTCGACCCCGGCATCCGCACGGGCGTGAAGGCGGCGGTCGTCGATGCGACCGGCAAGGTGCTGGAGACGGCCACGCTCTACCCCTTCAAGCCCCGGCAGGACGTGCGGGGCGCCGAGGCCGCCGTGCTCGACATGGTGCGCCGGCACGGGGTGGAGCTGGTCGCCATTGGCAACGGCACCGCCAGCCGCGAGACCGAGCGCTTCGTCGCCGACACGCTGCGGCTAATGCCCGAGGGCGCGGCGCGGCCGGTCAGGGTGATCGTCTCCGAGGCGGGCGCGTCGGTCTATTCCGCCTCCGAGCTGGCCGCGCGCGAGTTTCCCGATCTCGACGTGTCGCTGCGCGGCGCCGTCTCGATCGCCCGCCGCCTGCAGGACCCGCTGGCGGAGCTGGTCAAGATCGAGCCGCAGTCGATCGGCGTCGGCCAGTATCAGCACGATGTCGACCAGCGGCGGCTGGCGCAGGCCCTCGAGGCCGTGGTCGAGGACGCGGTGAACGCGGTGGGCGTCGATCTCAATACCGCGTCCGCCGCGCTCCTGTCGCATGTCGCGGGCCTGTCGCCGCGGCTGGCCGAGGCGGTCGTCGCCCACAGAGACGCGCACGGTGCCTTCCCCTCGCGCAAGGCCCTGCTCAAGGTCGCGGGCCTTGGGCCCAAGGCCTTCGAGCAGGCGGCGGGGTTCCTGAGGGTCAACGGCGGGGAGGAGCCGCTCGACGCCTCCGCCGTCCACCCCGAGGCCTACGGTCTCGCCCGGCGGATCGTGGCCGCCTGCGGGCGCGACCTGCGCGCGATCATGGGCGAGGACGGCGCGCTGAAGGGGCTGCGGCCGGAAGAGTTCGCCTGTGACCGCTTTGGCCTGCCCACGGTGCGCGACATCCTCGCCGAGCTCGAAAAGCCGGGCCGCGATCCGCGCCCCAGCTTCAAGACGGCCGCCTTCGCCGAAGGGGTGGAAGAGATCGGCGACCTGAAGCCGGGGATGCTGCTCGAAGGCACGGTGACCAACGTTGCCGCCTTCGGCGCGTTCGTCGATATCGGCGTGCACCAGGACGGTCTGGTGCATGTCAGCCAACTCGCCGACCGTTTCGTGAAGGACCCGCACGAGGTGGTGAAGGCGGGCGACGTGGTGAAGGTGCGGGTGCTCGAGATCGACATCGCCCGCAAGCGCATCGGCCTGTCCATGCGCAGCCAGGCCGAGGCTGGCGCGCGGAAGGGCGATGGCGGGCGCGGCGAGAGACGCGACGGTGTGCGCGACCCGGGCCATGGCAAGGCCGGCCCGGGGCGGGGCGGGCCAGGGAAGGGTTGGCCGGGGAAAGGTGGGCCGGAGAAGGGTGGCGGCAAGCCACGCGCAGCGGAGGAGTCGCCAGGTGCGTTCGGCGCCGCTTTGCGTGACGCGCTCAAGGGAAAGGGCTGACGGGGGGCGATCGTCTTCTCGGCGAGCGGCCGGCGTCAGCCGCGGCGGATGCGCCGGCCAGAGGCCCGGGCCCGCATTGCGCAGTCCCGCTCTTTCGGGCGTGAGGGCGGGCATGTGGCAGCCGGCTTTCCGCGCGCTTGCGCGCCAGCCGGCTCAGGTCTCGTCGTCCCTGTAGGTGATGAGCAGCATCCAGGCGAGATAGGCGCCGATCGCGGCAAAAAGGATGGCCCAGCCGGAATTGCCGAGGGTCGCTTCCACCCCCGCCCAGCCGAAGCTGACCGCGACAAGCGCGACACGCCGCCACTTGGGGCGAAAGAACGGGTGTCCGGGGTCGAGCAGTTTCATGGCCCGGTCCTCGTCCTCGTCCTCGTCCTCGTCCTCGTCCCCGTCCACGGCGCCGCCCGCCCGGCCCACTCAGCGTCGAGGGCCGTGGCCGCCCACCCGACGGAGAAAGCGCCCCCCGCAACTCTCGCCTCGCGCTCGGGCGGGTTGCCGCCCACGGGCAGGTCTGCGTCGAGGATGGCGGCGCCAGGATTGCCCGCGCCGCACCTCGTCACGGCGCCGTCCCCCTCGGCGGGCCGCTCGCGCGAACCGTCCATGTCGAAAAGTTGCACGGTCCTGTCGTTGGCAGCCGAGTGCGGCGCGTCTGCCTCTTGCCCTGCCTGAGCGAACGGCGCCGCCTGGGTGGTCTCGCACGCGTCGGGAGCCAGACGGACCGCGCCGCCCATCGCGCCCCCTCCGACCGGCCGCCGCCCGTCGCCCGCGCCACGCCGCACAGCCTTGGCATCTATGTGGCCGGCGCGCGCCATGCGCCGCTCGGCCACGGCTGTCGGGTCGCCGCCTCCGAACAGGCAGTTCCCTGTGCCCGCCACGAAGCGGTCGATCTCGCCCTCACCCTCTGCCACGATGCTCATATGGCGATCGTAGCAGAGCGTCACGCCCCGGTCTGCGGTCAACCGCGCCGCCGCGATGCCTGCGTCTGCCTCCGGCCTCGTCGCCATTCTGCCACCCATCGCTGCCACGGCCGAGGCGGCGACATGCCGGGGGCGCCGGGTTTCCCCGCAAATGCTCCGCTTCAGACTCGCAGACCGCCCGCGTCGAAGAAATGCACCGGCCCGTCGAAGGCGAGGCCCACGCGCGCCCCCGGACGCAGGTCGGTGCCGCCCGCGAAGCGCACGGTGATTCGGCCCAGGGGCCCCGCCTCGACGATGATGAAGGTGTCGGCGCCGAGGAATTCCACGAGGTCGATCTCACCGTCGCAGGCGCCCTCGCCCTCGGCCACGAGCCGCGCATGCTCGGGCCGCACGCCAACATGCGCGGCCGCGCCCGGGCGGTCGTAGGCGCCGCCGCGCCCGCCCTCGAGCAGGAAGCGCCCGCCCTCGGTGCGGCAGGGCATCACGTTCATCCGGGGGGAGCCGATGAACTGCGCGACGAACAGGTTTGCGGGCCGGTCGTACAGCTCTCTCGGGCTGCCCACCTGCGCGATCCGCCCGAACTCGAGCACCACGATCCGGTCGGCCAGCGTCATCGCCTCGACCTGGTCGTGGGTGACGTAGATCATCGTCCGGTTCAGCGACTGGTGCAGCTTGGCGATCTCGTAGCGCATCTCGACGCGCAGGGCCGCGTCGAGGTTCGACAGCGGCTCGTCGAAGAGGAAGGCGGTCGGGTCGCGCACGATCGAGCGGCCGATGGCCACCCGCTGCCGCTGTCCGCCCGACAGCGCCCTGGGCCGGCGGTCGAGGTAGTCGCCCAGCTTGAGGATGCGCGCGGCCTCGAGGACCTTCGCGTCGATCTCGGCCCTCGGCCGCCCCGCGGTCTTGAGCGCGAAGCCCATGTTCTCGCGCACGCTCATGTGCGGGTAGAGCGCGTAGGACTGGAACACCATCGTCAACCCGCGCTTCGACGGCGGGTCGGCGGTCACGTCGCGGCCGTCGATGGTCAGCCTGCCGCGGCTGATCTCCTCCAGCCCGCCGATCATGCGCAACAGCGTCGACTTCCCGCAGCCCGACGGGCCGACGAAGATGACGAACTCGCCGTCGCCGATCTCGAGGTCGACGCCCTTGATCACCTGCACGTCGCCGAACCATTTCTCGACGGCCTCGAGCCGGATCGCCCCCATGCTCACGCCTCCCGCGCCCGGGGCGAGGCCCAGGCCAGCCATACCGCCGCCGTCCAGGTGAAGGTGCCGCCGCCCGCGGGCGCGCCCGTCAGCGGGTCGAAATACTCGGCGAAGCCGTGCTCGGCGATGAGATGCGCGGTGCGCCGGCGGAGCGTGCGCGCCTGTGCTTCGTGGCCTCGGGCGGCCAGCCCCAGCCCGATCAGCGCGTTCATGATCGCCCAGGTCGGCCCCCGCCAGTAGCGGCGCGCGTCGAACCGGGGATCGGCGGGGTCGAGGCTGGGCACCGGATAGGGCACCCGGTCCAGCATTCCCTCGAACGTGGCCAGCATCCGCTCGTCGTCGACGCCTCCGAGCCAGCACAGATACGAGGCGTTGGTCAGCGCCCCGGCGAAGGCGCCGGTGGTCAGGTCGCGCCCGTCATATGCGCCGATCGAAGGGTTCCACAGGCTCTCGGCTCCGGTCTCGAGCGTCGCCACCCACCCCTCGATCTCGGCCACGTCGCGCCCCAGCTCCCGGCCCAGCGCGGCAAGGTCGCGGCAGGCGCCCATCAGGATGAAGGTCATTCCCGGGTCGGCCACGCGGAGGGGCGCGCTCTCGGCCATCGCGGCCTCGTCCCAGCCAAGCCGCCGGCCGCGCTCGACCAGCCAGATATAGCGGTCGTAATCGGCCTTGGTGGGCCGCATCGAGGCATCGACGTGAGCGGTATCCCGGCGGGTGTAGGGCTGCACGCCCGTGGGCTCGATGGCGGCCATCGCCCCGTCCCAGTCGGGGGCGTTGTCGCGCCCCGCCTCCCAGGGATGGGTGACGAAGATCGCGCCGCCCTCGCAGCGCCACTCCATGAACCAGCGGTGCCACGCGAGAAGAGGCTCGAAAAGCGCCTCCGCCTCGCCGCGCGCGCGGTCCTTCTCCCACAGTAGCCGCACGAAGCTCGCGGCGACGGGCGGCTGGGTGATGCCGGAGGAGGGCAGGGGGCCGCGCCCCACCCTCCCCCACACGTCCGGCCCCGGGAAGTAGCCGGGGTCGGGCCTGTGGAACAGGATGTGCGGCACCATCCCGTTGGGCCACTGGCCCGAGAACAGCCGCTCCACCTCCTGCCACGCGCGGTCGAGATCGAACGCGGCAAAGCCCCAGGCCGCGAACATCGAATCCCAGTTCCACTGGTAGGGATAGAGGCCATCGGTCGGCACCGTGTAGCCGCCCCGGTCGTTCAGGAGCAGGATCTCGCGGGCGCGCGCGTCGAGCGCCTGCACGTCGTTCAGGTCGCATTCGGTCATGGTCGGTTCCGTCTGTCGGGGGGCCTCATCCCTTCACGCTCCCCGCCGTCAGGCCCCTTGTCATGAACCGCTCGAGCGCGAGGAAGACGACCATGATGGGCAATGTGGCGACGACCGCGCCCGCCATCAGGTTCTGCCGGGGTACCTCGGAGCTGTCGAGCGCGGCGACCGCCCGTGTCAGCGTGAAGATCGAGGGATCGTCGAGCAGCATGAAGGCGAGCAGGAACTCGTTCCACGCGATCATGAAGACATAGAGCGAGACCGAGGCGAGCGCCGGCAGCGACAGCGGCAGCGTGATCTTCCAGATCACCTGCAGGCGGCTCAGCCCGTCCATCAGGCCGGCCTCCTCGACCTCGGCCGGCAGGCCCCGGAAATAGCCCTGCAGCATGTAGAGCGCGACGGGGATCGTGGTGACCGGGTAGATCATCACCAGACCGAGGATCGTGTTGCGCAGCCCCGTCATCGAGAAGGCGATGTAGATCGGAAGCGCCAGCACGATCATCGGCACCATGTAGATCAGCAGGATCGAGCGCGAGAACGTCGCGCGCCCCCTGAAGCGCAGCCGCGCCACGGCGTAGGCACCTGGGATCGAGAACAGCAGCGTCAGGATCACCGTCAGGAGCGATACGTAGGTCGACGTCCAGAGGTAGGTGCCGAAGTTGAAGTCGCGGAACAGCTCCCCATAGGCGCGGAACAGCGCCCAGCCCCGCGAGATGTCGATCGAGAAGTCGAGGGGGTTGGCCAGCAGCTCCGCCTGGTTCTTCAGGCTGGTCATCACCATGACGTAGAAGGGGATCAGCACGATCGCGACGAAGAAGATCGTGCCGACCCCGGTCAGCAGGCGGATCGTCGCCGCCTCGAACTCGTGCCGCGTCAGCGCGCCCGGCGTCAGGCCGCGCGCCATCCGCACGGTGCCGGCGAGGGCGAATCCGGCTGTGGCGACATGGCCCGCGAGCGCTGCCCACGGCGCGGCCGCGCCCGTCTGCAGCGGCCCGAGCCCGGCGATGCCGGCGCCGGCCATCGCCGCGGCGGCGACGGCGGCCGGCCCCCGCCCGTAGAGCGCGGCGGCGCCCAGCGCCGATCCCCAGACCAGCGCCCAGAGGCCGGAGGGGCGGAACGCGCCGCCCGTGGCGAAGGCGAGCGCCACCGCCACGCTCAGCGCGATCACCCATGTCCAGAACGCGCCGATGCCCGGCGCGGCCACGTATCCCTGCCGGATCAGGCCCATGCCGCCCCCCCGGCTTCTTCTTGCTCGAAATATCCCGGGGGAGTCGCCGCGGAACGCGGCGACGGGGGCAGCGCCCCCCTCGACGGTGCCGCCTGGCGCGCCCTCACAGCCCTTCCTCCCGGCTGATGTAGCGGAAGAACAGGACCGAGAAGATCAGCAGGCAGCCGAAGATCACCACCGCCACCGCCGCGCCGGCGCCGATGTTCGAGACCGCGAAGGCCTGCTCGTAGACGTTGACCGTCAGCGTCCGTGTGCCCGCGTTGCCTCCCGTCAGCAGGAAGATGTCGTCGAACTTGTTGAAGGTCCAGATGAAGCGCAGCAGGAACAGGACCGTCAGGATGCCCATCAGTTGCGGCAGCGAGAGATACCAGAACTTCTGGAACGGCGAGGCGCCGTCCATGTCGGCGGCCTCGTAGATGTCGTCGGGCAGCGACTGCATCCGCGCGAGGATGAACAGGAAACAGAGCGGAAAGTAGCTCCACATGGCGAAGACTGTCACCATGATCAGCGCGAAGGGGCGCTGGCCGAAGAAGTTGATCGCTTCCGCCGTCACGCCCATCTGGATCAGCAGCGCGTTGACCGAGCCCGAGAACGGATCGAACAGGATCACCCAGGTGAAGGCCACCGCGATGATCGGCGCCACGTAGGGAAACAGGAACAGCCCGCGCAGCAGGCCCTGCCCCCGCACGTCGCGGTCGAGCAGGAGCGCCGCGAAAAGGCCGAGCACGATGGCCCCCACCGTGCCGAAGAAGGTGTAGAACAGCGTGATGCCGAGGGTCCGCCAGAACTCGCCGCCGTCGAAGACGCGGGCGAAGTTGTCGAGCGTGAAGTCGAAGTTGGTCAACACGTTGTCGGCGGTGCCCGTCAGGCGCGGCGCGCTCGCCGCGACGTCGCCGCCGTCGAGATATGTGGCGCCGACCGTCACGGGGATCTCCAGCGTCGCCCGCCAGCCCCCTTCGATCGTGCCGAAGTCGCACGTGAGGCGCGCGCCGTCGAGGGTGCAGGGCTCGGGCAGCTCGCCCGCCAGTTCCAGCCCCGGTGGCAGCGTGTCGGCCAGCGTCACGCCCCGGATCTCGATGTCCTGGCTCGAGTTGCGCAGGCGATAGCGGATCTCGGCCGCGTCGCCCGGGGCCTCGGGGCGGCCGCGCAGGTCCTCGCGCATCACTACCTCGGGCGGGCGCAGGTCGGCGAGGCCGACCGGCTTGAACGAGATCCAGAACACGGCGAGCAGCGGCAGCACCACCACCAGCGACACGATGAAGAGCGTGGGAAACAGCATCCCCCAGGCCAGCCGCGCCTCGCGCCGGGCGAGCGGGCCGGAGCTCGCGGGCGGCCCGGGCGGCACCGGCGACACGGGGGCCGCCATGGCCTGCGCGTGGCGGTCCGCCCGGCCCGGCGGCGCGTCGCTGTCGGGGATCGTGTCGGTCATGGCCCCCCTCCGGCCTCAAGGGGCGCGGCAGCCGGCGGCGCCGCGCCCCTTGCGGCGTCACTCTATGGCGCCCAGTTCCTCGTTCATCGCAGCCACCGCCGCCGAGGCGTCGATCTGCCCGTCGATGTATTGCCGCACGATTCGGTTGATCGCCTGGCTGTTGATCATCTTCGAGGCCAGCGCCAGCTGGCCTTCGGCCACGCCCCAGCGCTGCGCCACGTCGAGGCCGCTCACGATCTCCTCGATCATCGACGCCTCGTAGAGATCGCCCAGGGGCGCCTGGCGGTCGACGCCCACGGGCAGCGTCGCCCAGGCCTCTTCGAAGCGGTCGGGGTCGTCCGGGGTGCCCTTGCGCACCGGGAACTTGCCCTCGGGCGCGATCGACAGCGTCTGGGTATAGCCCTCGTCCATCGAGAACTTCACGAAGTCCATCGCCGCGTCGGTGTCGGCGTCGGCCGTGATCCCGAAATAGCGGATGTCGGCCCAGGCCGCCCCGTCGGGATTGGACGGGCCGGAGAAGTTGGTCACGATTCCGGTCTTCGAGGCGAGCTCGGTCGAGGTCGGGTCTTCGTTGATCGTGGGCGGGGCGCTGTCGCGCAGGCCGGCGAGCTCGTCGAGGATGAAGGGCGACCAGATGATCATCGCCGCGTTGCCCGAGAAGTAGAGCGTGCGCGACTGATCCCAGTAGAGTTCGCCCGGGGGCGAGGCCTCGGCGACGGCCTTGTAGAACTCCAGCACCTCGGTCGTCGCGGCTTCGTCGAGCGGCGCGAATCCGTTCTCGTCGACCGGCGAGACGCCGTTGGCGAGAAAGACATGCTCGAGCACCTGGGACATGAAGTTCTCGTCGACCTTGGTCGCGGCGACGAAGCCGTACATTTCGGGCGGGTTGTGCAGCGCCTCGATGGCGGCGCGCACGTTGGCGTAGCTGCTCGGCGGCTCGAGGCCCGCCTCGTCGAACAGGTCCTTGCGGTAGACGATCATCTGTGTCCAGCCGTCGACCGGCACGGAGGCATAGCCGCCCTCGACCGCGGCCATCTCCAGCGCGCCCGCAGCGAAGGTGCCGGCTCCCAGATCCTCGATCACGTCGGTCGCGGCCTCGGTGTCGAGGATGCCCGCCTCGGCCCAGGGCAGGGCGTATTGCAGCGTGTGGTAGATCACGTCGGGCAGGTCGCCGGCGGCGAAGGCGGCCGTGGCGCGGGTGCCGAGATCGCTCTCGGTCACGGGGATCACCTCGACGGCGATGCCGGTTTCGGCCTCGAAGGCGGCGGCCATCTCTTCCTGCTTGGCCAGCCGCTCGGGCTGCTCCTCGGTCGTCCAGAAGCGGATCTCGGCGGCGGCGGCTCCGGCGGACAGCGCCAGCGCCATTGCCGCGCCGCCCATCAGGCGCGCGAGGGTCCGTTTGGATGCGGTCATGGTCGTCCTCCCTTGGTGTCGTGGTGTCCCTGTGCCGTGAATTCGAGGCGGCGCGCGAGCGCGGTCGGGTCGAGCGCCGGCGGCCCGTCGGAGCCGCGGGGGCAGAGCCGGGCGCGCGCCGTCTCGCGCAGCGCCTCCGCCGGCTCGCCCCGGATGCGGCGGAGCAGCAGCGCCGCGAGGCGGGCGCCCGCGGCGCGGTTGTCGACCTCGAAGGTGGTGAGCGGCGGCGCGACCCACTCGCCCTCGGGCACCCCGTCGTAGCCGATCAGCGACAGGTCGCGGCCGATGGTCAGCCCCGCCTCGCACGCCCAGCGATGTGCGCCCAGCGCGCCCATGTCGGTGGCGCAGACGAGCGCGGTGGGCGGATCCGGTTGCGCCATGAGGCGCGCGGCGCCGGCGGCACCGGTCTCCATCGTCGTGCCGCCGTGCGTCTCGAGCGCGGGCGCCTGCGGCAGGCCGAGCGAGGCCAGCGCGCGCCGATAGCCGGCCAGCCGGAGGGCGTTGTAGGCCAGCCCCACGCCGCCGCCGAGATAGCCGATCCGCCGGTGGCCCAGGGCGTGCAGGCGGCGCACCGCCTCGTCCATCGCGTCCTCGCCGAGCAGGTCGAACCAGGCGCAGCCGGTCGGGTCGCCCGTGCGCCCGAACAGCACGAAGGGCACGCCGGCGGCACGCAGCAGGTCGATTCGCGGGTCGACGAGCCGGGTGCGCGGCAGGATGAAGCCGTCGGCCTTCCGCTCGGCGATCAGCCGGCTCAGCGCGGCGCGCGTCTCGGAATCGTCCTGCGCGGTGGCGATGGTGAGCGAGCAGTTCTCGGCGCTCGCGGCCGTGGTGAGGCCCGCGAGAAAGTCGGCGAGGAAGGGGCGCTGCGCGTCGGGTTCGCCCACCTGCAGCACCAGCCCGATGGCGCCGACGCGCCCCGTGCGGATCGCCTTGGCCTGCGCCGAGGGCAGGTAGCCCATCCGCTCGGCTGCCTGCCGGACACGCTGGCGCGTGCGGTCCGAGATGTCGGGGTAGCCGTTCAGCGCGCGCGACACGGTGCCCTTGGAAACCCCCAGCGCCTCGGCGACGTTCGTGATCGTCGCGCGCCGTGCACCGGCGGCGGGCTGCCCGCTCCGCGCGCCGTTCGGCGGGGCGTCGGTGAGCATCCGTCTTCCTCCCTGCCTGCGACTGTTCGCACCGAAACCGGTTTCGGCAAGAGGGAAATGTGCGGGTTGTGTGGCCACGGGCACCCGGCCCGGTGGCCGGAGGGCACCGGGCCGGGTGCCCGCACGCGCAGAGAGGAGAAAAAAGTGAAGAGCCGACCTTGCGGTCGACCCTTCTCCCACGCGTCCTCGCACCGAACGCACTCTGAAAGGCCCACCATACTGATCGGGTCTCTTCAGAGGTACTGCACTCTCCCAGAGATTGCAAAGGCGCGCTGCGTCGAATTCGACGCGATTTCAGGATGTTCGGCGCTTGCCTGCGTGCGGGCTGTCAGGCGTAGACGCCTTCCTTGCCGAAATGCGTGGTCAGCAGGTAATAGACCACGGCGCGATACTTGTTGCGCTCCGATTTGCCGTAGGTCTCGATCACCTTGTCGATGGCGGCGTCGAGCTCGGGCCCGTCCGGCAGGCCGAGCTTGCCGATCAGAAAGTTCTTGCGCACCGTCTCGATCTCGCCCGGCTGGGTGGCCGCCACTGTCTCGGAATCGGCATTGTAGATCGAGGGGCCGAGGCCGATCACGACCTTCGTGAGCAGCTCCATGTCGGGCTCGACCCCGCACTTGGCTCTCAGATCGCCTGCGTATTTCTCGATCAGGTCGTCGCGCTGGCTCATTCTCGTGTTCCTCCCTTGGCCCGTGATCGGCACTCATGCCGCCGGGGCAACAATGGCCCCCGCGAATCGCCTGCTCAAGCGCTAATCCGTGCGCCGTGCAGAAATGGTCGAAAGAGGCGCATCGGCGGACTCAGCCGCGGCCGTAGACATCTTCGTAGCGCACGATATCGTCCTCGCCGAGATACGAGCCGGTCTGCACCTCGATCAGGTACATCGGCAGCCGGCCCGGGTTGGCCATGCGGTGCACCATGCCGAGCGGGATGTAGATCGACTGGTTCTCGGTCAGCAGCCGCGTCTCGTCACCGATGGTCACCTCGGCGGTGCCCGCGACCACCACCCAGTGCTCGGAGCGGTGCATGTGCGATTGCAGCGACAGCACGCCGCCGGGGCGCACCATGATCCGCTTCACCTGGAAGCGGGCGTCGATGCAGAGCGTCTCGTACCAGCCCCACGGCCGGTGAAAGCGGGGATAGTCGTCGGCCTGCCGCACCTGCGCGTCGCGCAAGGCCGAGACGACCTGCTTGACCTCCTGCGCGCGGTGGCGGTCGGCCACCAGCACCGCGTCGCGCATCGCCACCGCCACCACGTCGCGCAGGCCGAGGCCCACAAGGTGCATTCCCGGCTCCTCCGACCGCAGGTAGGAGCCCGAGCAGTCGATCGCCGTGGCGGCCCCGAGGGCCACGTTGCCGTCACCGTCGGCCTCCGCCCCGGCGGCCTGCCAGAGCGCGTCCCATGCCCCGAGATCGGACCACGGGCAGTCGAGCGGCACGGCGGCGACGCGCTCGGCCTTCTCCATGATGGCGAAGTCGATCGAGATGGCGCGCGCCTCGCGGAACGGCGCCTCGGCGAGGCGGAAGATCGACAGGTCGTCCTCGCCGCCATCGACGGCGGCGCGCACCGGCGCCAGCAGGTCGGGCGCGTGGGCCTCGAAGGCGGCCAGCAGGTCGCGCACCCGGAACAGGAAGATGCCGGCGTTCCACAGGTAGGTGCCCGCAGCGAGGAACCGCTCTGCGGTGGCCGCGTCGGGCTTTTCGCGAAAGCTCGCGAGCGGGATCGGCGTGCCGGCCTCGGGCTCGCCCGAGAGCTCGAGATAGCCGTATCCCGTCTCGGGCCGGTCGGGCGCGATGCCGAAGGTGACGAGGGCGCCGTCGCGCGCGGCCTCGGCCCCGGCCGCGACCGCCGCGGCAAAGCGGTCGGGCGCGCCGATGACGTGGTCGGAGGGGGCGACGAGCATCAGCGCGTCCTCGCCCTCCTCGGCCTCCCGCGCGATCATCAGGGCGGCGGCGAGGATGGCGGGGGCGGTGTCGCGGCCCACCGGCTCGACCACCACCCGCGCGTCGGTCTGGCCGATGCCGGCCGCCTGCTGCGCGGCAAGGAAGCGGAAATCGACGTTGGTAATGGCGACGGGGCGGGTGAAGTGGGGCCCTGCAAGGCGGCGGAGCGTCGATTGGTAGAGGCTCTCCTGGCCGAGGAGCGGCGCGAACTGCTTGGGGAACGCCTTGCGCGAGGTGGGCCAGAGCCGCGTGCCGGAGCCGCCGCAGAGAATGACGGGGTGGATCATGGGGCCTTCCTTCGCCGTGCCGCTTCCGGCTGCCAATGCCACGCCCCGGCGGCGCTGTCACCCTGCAGGGCCGCCGGAAGGGCGGTCGGGCGCCGTTCGTGGCGGCCGCGCCGCCTTGGGGTGCCACCTGCCGCGTTCGCCCGCTGCTCAGTCCGCCGGTCGGGTCTGCAGGAAGCGCGGCGGCGCGCCCTCTGGCGTGAACACCGCCGCCGTCAGCCGCCCCGACCGCCACGCGCCCGTGTCGACGGCGACATGGCCGGCGCGGACCCTCGGCTCGGGCACGATGGTGTGCCCGTGCACCACCCACGCCCCGTCGGTGCGGGCGACGAGGCTGCGTCCGGGCCGCGCCCAGGTCAGCGTTTCGGGGTCCTGCGCCTCCATCGGTTTTTCCGGATCGGTCAGCGCGTGCACCGCCACGAGATCGCCCGAGCGCCACCAGAGCGGCCGCTCGGCGAGCCAGGCGCGCAGGTCTCCCCCGAGCGCCCCGGCGAGGCGCGCGGCGAGGTGCGCGGCCTCCCCCTCGTCGGACGCGGCCCGGCCGGGAAGGAGGCCATAGCTGTAGACCGTCTCCTGCCCGCCGATCGCGAGCCAGTGCGCTGCGGTCTCGGGGTCGCCGAGGAACTCGAGCAGCATGCGATCGTGATTGCCCGCCAGACATGTGACATGCGCCGCGGCCTCATCCAGCGTTTTCAGGCGGTCGAGCAGGGCGGCGCTATCGGGGCCGCGGTCGACGTAGTCGCCGAGAAAGACGAGGTCGTGGGGCGCCTCGCCGGCGTCGTCGGCCACTGCCTCGAGCATCGCCTCGAGCAGGTCGAGCCGGCCGTGCAGATCGCCCACCGCGTAGGTCGGGCGCGCGGGGCGCGGCGGCTGGGGCGGGTCCGCCTCGCGCCGCGACAGCAGCCGGCGCAGGATCATCGCGCCGGCCCCGGGTCGAGCGTGATGCCCAGCACCCAGCCCGCGAGGAAGCCGCCGAGGTGGGTCTGCCAGGCAAGTTGCCCCGCAAGCAGCAAGTGCAGCGCCACGTTGATCGCGAGCAGGATCAGCACTGCCCGGCCGGCGAAGCGGAGGGCGTCGCGGAGCGTCGGCTGGTCCTCCCACATCCACGCGAGCAGGGCGCCAGCGAGGCCGAACAGGGCGCCCGAAGCGCCGACCATCGGCTGCCCCGACTGCGCCAGCAGGCCGAACACGCCGGCGCCCCCGACCGCCGTGCCGAGATAGATGGCCGAGAAGCGCCACGGGCCCACCCGCTCCAGCGCGGCGAGGCCGAGCGACCAGAGCGTGACCATGTTCAGCGCGAGGTGCCCGAGCCCGCCGTGCAGGAAGGCGTAGGTCAGGAACATCGCCCCCGCCTGGCCGGGGTAGTTGGCCTGCCAGTCGCGCAGGAGCCCTGGCCAGAAGGCGCCATGCTCGTAGGCCCAGCCGCGCAGGCGCGGCGAGCCGAGCAGGCCCTGGTCGCCTGCCGCGAGCGCCAGCTCGACGCCCACGCACATCAGGGTCAGGCCGGCGAGGATCGCCACGCCGGCCCTGTCGGGCCCGCGTCCGGCTGGCCATCGCTCGGGCGGGTCGCCGCTTTTGGCCATCGGGGATGCGCGCCATGTCATGGGAGATCATTGGGGGCAGGCGGCGCCGGCGGCAAGGGGACGCGGCGCTGCGCCGCTCACGGCAGCAGGTCGAACCGGCGCGACACGGTGGCAAAGACCGCGTTCTCGATGATCGGATCGAGGCCGGTCTCGCGCGAGGTGGAGTGGCGCAGGCCGAGGTTGAAGTTCCAGTCCTCCGTCAGGCGCCGCGAATAGGCGACCTGCAGGCTGGTGCGCTGGCGGTCGGTCTCGTCGGGGTCGACCGCGTCGGTGGCGGCGAGCCCGAGGGAGAGCGACACCTGCGACAGCCGCGAAAGCTCGTGCCGGTAGCCGAGATTGGCTACGGTCGAGAAGACGTCGGTATCCTCGTCAGAGGACACCTGCTGCGACAGGCGCAGCGTCAGCGCGCCGCGCGGGGTGGGCCGGGAATAGGCGAGGTTACCCACGAGGCGGAGATCGTCGTCCGACTCTCCGGCGGTGATCCCGAGGCTTGCGTCGAGGCTGCTGCGCGGCAGCTCCAGCGCGCGTCCGAAGCGCAGGGTCGTGCGCGTGCCCTGCTCGCCGAGCTGGCGAGACAGGCTGGCCGTGATCTCGCCGTTCGGCCGCTGCTGGGAGAGCGACATGGAAAAGACCGGCGCGTCCTGCCGCTCGGTGCTGCGCGCGCCGCCGCGCGTGCGGGTGATCTCCTCGACCGAGTAGCCGAGGCGGGCCGAGACGCTCAGCCCCGTGTTCCAGGCATGGCTCAGCCCGACCGTCGCCGCGATGTTCGACTCGAAGGTCTCCTCGGCGTCGTCTTCGTCGCGCTCGCGGTAGTCGAGATCGAGCAGAAGGCGCGTGGTGCGGGTAAGCGCGAGGCTCAGGCCCTGGTCGAAGGTCAGGGTGACGGAATCGTTCAGATCGGGGTCGGTCGTGTCGGAATAGCGCGTGTCGGCATAGCCGAGCTCGGCAGAGTAGGTGGCCGGCCCGTCGCGGCCCAGGACGAGCCCGGCGCCGAGGCGCGTGGCGGCCCGGGTGCCGCGGTCGAGAATGAGGTCGTCGGGGTCGCCGTCGCCGTCGAGATCCTCGAACTCGACACGTTCGCGACCGACATCCACGACCGAGTAGGCGGCATCGAGCGACAGCTGGGCGGATCGGGTCCGGCGCTGGTAGGCGACGCGCAGGAACGGCGACTTCAGCCCGGGATCGGCGATTTCCTCGTCGGCATAAGCGCCGAATTCGAGCTGCACGCCGCCCGAGATCGTCAGCCGCTCGGTGCGCGTGCGCGCATCGTAGGTCGCACGCAGATTGGTCTGCGAGAGCACCGAGGTTCCGGCCGGCTCGCGTTCGCGGTCGATGTTGTCGGAGGCGGTGACGCCGCTCGTGACGTCGAGCCGCAAAACGGGGCCGGGCACGGTCTCGGCTCCCTGCTGGGCGGCCGCCGGCAGCGCGGACAGCACGACGGCGAGGGTCAGCGCGCCGCGCGGGCGGGAGCGTCGTTCCGGGCGCCGCGCCGCCGTGGTCATGGGCGTATCACTCGAACAGGCGGCGCTCCGGCACGAGAAGGACATCGCCCTCGCGCAGCAGCGGCTCGTTGACCATCCGGGCGCCGCGCGAGATCGCGCGGTAGTCGATCACGAAGAGACGCTGCGCACCGGTCTGCGGATCGGTGCGGCGCAGCTGCAGCCGCTTCGTCGCCGCGAAGGGGGTGAACCCGCCCGATTGCGACAGGAGTTGCAGCACGCTGGTGCCCGGCAGCACCGCCTTCGGCCCCGGCGCGTTGACCTCGCCCATGAGGTAGACGGTGAGCGTCTCGTCGGCCTCGGCGTCCGCATCCCCCTCCGAGACGCGGGCGACGGACACGAACACGGTCGGCGGATTGGTGAAATTGGAGGAAAGTGCCGACGCGAGCGCCCGCTCGACCTGCCCGACCGTGCGCCCGCCGGCGGCGACGGTGCCGGCGAGCGGGAAGCTGAAGCGACCGTCGGGCAGGATGAGCACCTGCCGGTTTAGGTTGGGGTCCTCGAGCACCTCGATAGCGAGCGAGTCGCCCGGCTGGATCTGGTAGTTGCCGCCCTGCGCGGCGGCGAGGCTCGCCCAGACGAGGGTGCAGGCCGTCGCCATGAAAACGAGCAAAGCGCGAACCATGAAGTGCCTCCGGCTTCCGTTGCGAGGGCCGCACGAGGCGGGCACGGGCGCCGCCGCGCCCGCGCGGCGATTGCCTACTCGCCTACAACGCCGGGAGTCGCCTGCGGAAGTGCGTCGAGCGTCTCTGCGGCAGAACCCTCACCGGTATCGCGGTTTTGCAACTCCTGAAGCAGCGCACGCGCATCGTCGAACGCCGGCCTCGGGTCGGCCCTGGCGAGCTCGATCGCCCGTTCCAGCTGGCGGATCGCCTCGTCGGGGCGCTCGAGCGCGGCATAGGTGCGGCCGAGATGGTATTGCACCAAGGGGTCGTCGGGCAGGCCGCGGGCGGCGGGGCGAAGGTATTCGAGGGCCGCCTCGTAGTTGCCGAGGCGGAACTGGATCCAGCCGTAGGTGTCCTGGTAGGGTGGGAACTCGGTGCCCCTCAGGCGCCGGGCGATGCGCGCTGCGCGATCGAGGCTCTCGGCGTCCTCGCGCTGGGTCGAGAGCAGGCTGGCGAGGTTGTTGGCGATCACGCTGGTCGCGGTGTTGCGGGCGTACAGCTCCTCGTAGATGCCGATCGCCGCATCGTAGTCGTGCTGGCGCTCCAGGAAAGTGGCGCGCATCCACATCAGGTCGGCCGCCTCGGGGATGGCCGTCAGGCCCGCCTCGAGGGCGTCGCGCGCCTCCTCGGCCTTGCCCGCCTGATTGAGGGTGCGAATCAGCTCGAGCCAGACGCGCTCGCCGCCCGACCCGTCGTCGATCAGGCCGCGGAAGCCGGCCTCGGCCGCCTCGAGGTCGCCGTCGGCGGAATCGATCGTGGCAAGCAGGAAGCGCAGGGCCGGGTCGTCGGGACTCTCGTCGAGCAGGCGTTCGAGGTAGGCGCGCGCGTCGTCGATATTGCCGCGTTCGAGCTGGGTGGTGACGATGGCGATTTCCGCGGCGCGATACCCGTCCTGGTTGTCGGCGAGTTCGCGCAGGAAGCCGATCGCCTCCTCGTCGCGGCGCTGCGCGCGCAGCACGGTCAAGCGCAACTGGTCGGCGGTCAGCCGCGCCGCCTCGCCCGGCAGGCCGCGCAGGGCCTGCTCGACGCGCTCGGCCCGGTCCCAGTCGCGCAGGGCGATGTAGACGTTGCCCAGCTCGGCCAGGAGCTCGGGGTTCTGCGGCGTGATCCGCAGCGCGTCGATCAGCACGGCTTCGGCGGGCTTGAACCGGTCCTCCGAAACCAGGAAGCGCGCGTAGACGAGCGACGTCTCCGGCGCGCGGTTCGACATCTCGGTGGCGAGCGCCAGCATCTCGCCGGCCAGGTCGCGGTCGCCGTTGCGCAAGTGCGCCTCGGCGAGACGCGAGAAGATCTCGGGGTTCTCGGGTTCCTGGTCCTGCGCACGGCGCAGCGCGATGATCGCTTCGTCGACGAGGTCGGCCTCGATCATCCACTCCGCCCGCATGACGAGCGACGCCACGTGCGAGGGATCCACCTCGAGGATCTCCTCGATGATCGCGCGGGCGCCCACCTCGTTGCCGTCGCGCACCAGCAGCCGGGCGTAAGACGCCTTGATGTCGTTGGTCTGGCTGCCCGGCGCGGCGTTGGCGACGATGTCCTCGAACTCGCGCAGGGCCTCGTCCCGCCGACCCTCGTCGTAGAGCAACGAGGCGCGCAGCGAGCGGAACAGGTCGTCGTTCGTGCCCTCCTGCACGAAGCTCTCGGCCTCTTCCATCGCGGCCTCGGGCCCGCGCGTCTCGGTGAGGAACTGCAGCAGCGACAGGCGCGCCTCGTCGTTCTCCTGCCCGGGCACGATGCGGTCGCGCAGGAAGCGCTCGGCGCCGTCGAGATTTCCACGTCTAGCGTAGAACTGCATCAGTGAGCGGGGCAGCTCCCGGTCCTCCGGGAAGGCGCGGATCATGTCGCGCAGCGTGTCCTCGATCCCGTCGTCGTCCTGCAACTGCCCGTGGATGCCGAGACGCATCTGGAAGAAGCGCCGGTCGCGCGGTGCCAGCTCCTGCACTTCGTCGAGCTCCTCGAGCGCCGCGGCGAACTCGCTCTCGAGCATGAGGTTGTCGATGATCACGGCCCGGTTGATCACGCTGTCGGGCAGCTCGTCGCGCAGCGCCTCGGCGCGCCTCGCCGCCTCGCGCCGGGCTGCGGGCGACTCGTTCACGACCGCCTCCTGGTAGTCGAGCGCGGCCGAGATGACCTGGGCGCGCCCGCTGTCCGGGGCGAGCTCGACCACCGTCTTGCCGTGCGCGCGGGCGGATTCGAAATCGTTGGCAAGCAGGCTCAGCTCCGACAGGATGAGCCGCGCCTCGACATCGTTGGGGAACTGCTCGACGAGCCGAAGGTATTGCTCCGCCGCCGCGTCCGTGGCGCCCTCATCGAGCAGCAGGCGGGCGATCGTCGCCCGGGCGTCGCGGTGCCGCGGATCAAGCTCGAAGACGCTGCGAAGCTCGACCTTGGCGCGCGCAACGTCACCGTTGTCGATGAGGGCGAGAGCGTTCTGGAAATGCGCCTCGGCTCGCTCCTCCGCGGAGTCGCACGCGGCGAGGAACAGGGCGAGCGCTGCGCAGCCGGCGAACGCGCGCACTCGTGCGGAAACAGATCGTGAACTCATGGAACCCTCCAGCTTCGGCGGGATTATCGCAGGTGTCATTGCGAATTTCCATATCGCTTCACCATGCCATCGGGCGGGCAACCGGCGCTGCGGGTCACGGTTTCGTGCATGGGCTCCGAACCTGTCCACCGTCGTGTCACACGCGCACGGACTGCCTGCCAGTCAGCCTGCACGAGATCTGAAAAACCATAGCATGCGGGCCATGGCCGGGGCAGAGAGACATGGGTGCAGGTCGGTGGTGCAGGTCTGTCAGGGTGCGCGTCAGCACCCCGTGCCGCGCATGACCACCACGACCGTGCGGGCGAGCGTCGCGACGTCCAGCTTGAGCGACAACTCGGCGGCGTAGACCTCGTCATAGCCGGCCCGGCTGGCGAAGGTGTTGTCGTTGCGCTCCGACACCTGCCACAGGCCGGTGATCCCGGGCCGCAGCGTGTAATAGGCATGGCCGGGATAGAGCGACCGCTGGTCCGGCATCATCGGGCGGGGGCCGACGAGCGACATGTCTCCGCGCAGCACGTTCCAAAGCTGGGGAAGTTCATCCAGCGAGGTCCGGCGGAGGAAGGCCCCGAGGCGGGTCACCCGCGGATCCTGGCGAAGTTTCTGGCGTTCCTTCCACTCGGCGGCGGCGCCCGGGTCTCGCCTGATCAGGTCGCGCAGTGCGCGCTCTGCATCGGGCACCATCGTGCGCAGCTTGAGGATGGTGAAGACACGACCGTCGCGACCCAGGCGCTTCTGCCGGAACAGGGGCGCGCCCCCGTCGAGGGCGATCAGGAAAGAAAGCAGGACCACCAACGGTGCCACGAGCGGCGCGAGGACGATGACGGCCGCCACGTCGAGCGTGCGCTTGCCGACGTTGCGGTAGAGTCGAAGCGGTGCGTCGGCGGTCTGCGATGAGGCGGCAGATGACAGCCCGTGCGTGGGTCCGACACCTTGGCGAGCAGCAACGTCTACGGCGTCGGTCACGACATACCCCTCAACACGTATCCCCTGTCGGCGTTCTCGCGCAGCGGGGACGATGCGTAAAGGATTTTCTGGAACGCCGCGGTCGGAAACTCGCATGTGCAGCATTTGCCGGCACTGGTGTTCACGAAGGCGGCGCTTGCCGTGTTGCGTCCAGAACCTCGCGCCATGTAGAAGCCTGCCGTATACATCGGCGGAGCCGGGCATTACGCCCGTCGTCGACGACGAACCGCCGTCGGCCCAACGCGGGTGGCGGCCGCAGGGCGGGCGACCGGATATCGCGAGGGGCTCACGTGTTAGGCGGTGACATTTACCAAGGGTTCTACGGGTTCTCGGAGCGCCCGTTCACGCTCTTGCCAGATCCCGACGCGCTATACTGGGCGGACGGGCACACGGCGGCGTTCACGGTCCTCGAATACGGCATCGTCTCACGCGCGCCCATCACCGTGCTGACCGGCGAGATCGGTGTCGGCAAGACGACGGTGCTGCGAAAGCTCCTCGAGCAGCTTGACGACTCCACCACGGTGGCGCTGGTCTCGAACGCGCACGGCGGCCGGGCCGAGATGCTGCGTTGGGTCACGAACGCCCTCGGTCTGCGGCCCGAGCCCGGGGCCGATTACGTCTCGCTCTTCCAGAGCCTGCAGGACTTTCTGGTCGAGGAATACGCGGCCGGACGCTTCGTCACGGTGATCATCGACGAGGCGCAGAACCTGTCGGTCGAGGCGCTGGAAGAGCTCCGGATGCTGACCAACATCAACTCGGGCAAGGACGAGCTGCTGCAATTGATCCTCGTTGGGCAGTCGGAGTTGCGCAACCGCATCATGCGCCCCGAACTTCAGCAGTTCGCGCAGCGGATCGTGGCCGCCTACCACCTGCTGCCGCTGGACCACGCCGCCACGACCGCCTATGTGCGCTTCCGGCTGGTGCGGGCGGGCGGGCGCGAGGATCTGTTCTCCGACGCGGCGCTCGAGGAGATATCGCGCCTCACCGCCGGTGTGCCGCGCCTGATCAACAAGTTGTGTGAATTCTGCCTCGTCTATGGTGCGATTAACGAGGAGGATCCGGTAACGATGGAGACGGTCCGGCAGGTCGTCGACGATGGGATCTTCGTCACCGGGTTCATCGAAAGCGGGAAGGCCGCCGAATGAACGCCGAACTCCGATACTACCTCTCCATCGCCCTGAGGCGCCTGCCTCTTTTCCTGCTGGTGTCGCTCACGGTGACGTCGGTCGGCCTCGCCATCGCCGTCATTCTGCCGACGATCTACACCGCGCAGGGCAGGCTGCTGGTGGAGGATCCGCAGATCCCCGACAGCCTCGCCAGGTCGACGGTGCAGGTCAACGAGCAGGAGCAGCTCGCCATCCTCCAGCAGCGGGTGTTGACGCGCACGAACCTGCTCGAGATCGCCCGCGAGCACGAGGTCTACGAGGGGATCTCGGAGATGAACGCCGACGAGATCGTCTCGCGCATGCGGGCCGACAGCCGTTTCGCCGTGAGCGGGCGGCGCGATTCGGCGACGCTGATGGACATCCGCTTCGAGGCGCGCACGGGCGACATCGCGGCCGATGTCACCAACGACTTCATCACGCGGATCCTCTCGGTGAACGCCACGCAGCGCCAGTCTCGCGCCAACGAGACGCTCAGCTTCTTCCAGGATGAGGTGGAGCGGCTCGAGACGGAACTCGCCCTGCGCAACGAGGAGATGCTGCGCTTCCAGAACGAGAACCGCGAGGCGCTTCCCTCCACCCTGTCGTACCGGCTGAGCCAGCAGGCCAACATGCAGGAGCGCGTCGCCCAGTTGCAGCGCGACCGGTCCACGCTCGAGCAGCAGCGTGCCCGCCTGTTCGAGTTGCAGCAATCCGGCATGTCGCGCGCGCGGCTCGATGGCGAGCAGGCCACGCCGGAGCAGCGTCAACTGGCCAGCCTGCGCAACGAGCTTTCCTCGATGCGCGCGATCTACGCAGAGGAGAGCCCGCGGGTCCGCCTGCTGCGGACGCGGATCGAATCGCTGGAGGAGCAGATCGACGCGCAAGTGGCGGTCGACGTGGCGTCTGCCGACGGCGAGACCCGGATCGACCCTATCGAGCTCGAGATCGACGAGATCGACAGCGAGGTCGACCGCATCGACGAGGAACTGGCGCGGTTGCAGTCGGATCTCGTGCGGCTCGAGCGCACGATCGACCGCACGCCCGCCAACGCCATCACCCTGGACGCGCTGCGCCGCGACTACGATCACATTCTGCAGCAATATCAGGGGGCGCAGTCGCGTCTGGCGCAGGCTTCGACCGGCGAGCGGATCGAGACGCTCAGCAAGGGTCAGCGCATCACGGTGGTCGAGCAGGCGACCGCGCCCAGCGAGCCCTCCGACCCGAACCGGCCTCTGATCGCCGGGATGGGAGCCGCGATGGGAATCGGGCTCGGCGGCGCCCTCGTGGTGCTGCTCGAACTTCTCAACCGGTCGATCCGCCGCCCTGTCGACCTGACGAACCGGCTCGGCATCACGCCGATCGCGACCGTCCCCTACATCGCAACGCCGTGGGAGCGGATCCGCAAGCGACTCGTCGGCCTCCTTCTGGTGCTGGCGATTCTTGCGGGCATTCCCGCGGGGCTTTGGTTCGTTCATTATCAGGTGATGCCGCTCGACCTCGTCTACGACAGGATCCTGTCGGAAATGCTGCCCTGACGAGGTGCGCGGCCGTGGAGAGGATCTGACCCCGGATGGAACGCCTGAAAGCCGCGCTCGACAAGGCACGAGAGACCCGCGCCGCAACCGCAGCCTCCGCGCCCGCGACTGCAGCGCGCGCCAACCCGGCGGCGAAGCCGGCGCCGCGCGGCAACGGACATGCCAGTGCCGATGCCGGTGCGGCGCGCCGCCCGCAGGCCGCCGGCTCCGAGCCGGCCCCGTCCACCGGCTCGTCCGGGGCCGTGGAGGCGGCATGGGCGGAGATCCAGACGTCGGAGATCGACCCCCGCCGCCTGGTGAAGAGGCGTCTGATCTCGTTCGGGCGGCAGGCCGAGGCCACCGCCTTCGACGTCTTGCGCACCAAGATGCTGCAGGTGACGGGCGCCAACGGGTGGAAACGCGTCGCCATAACATCTCCGCTTCCGGGATCGGGCAAGACCACCACCTCGATCAACCTGGCGGTGGCGCTGGCCCGGCAGGTAGACCTGCGCATCATCCTCATCGATCTCGACATGCGTCGCCCGGCGGTCGCCCGCTCGCTGGGCATTTCCGGCAAGACAGGCGTGGCGCCGGTGCTCGAGGGGCGCGAGAGCTTCGGGCGGCAGGCCCGCCGGCTGGGCGACAACCTCGCCATCGCGATGAACTTCGCCCCCCTGCGCGACCCCTCCGACCTGTTCCTGCGCGCCCGCACGTCGGAGGTGCTCGACGAGATCGAGGCCACCTACCGCCCCGACCTGATCCTGTTCGACATGCCGCCGCTGCTGGTCAACGACGATGCCTCGGCGTTCCTGCGCAACGTCGACTGTGCCCTCATGGTCGCCGAGGCGGGCGCCACGACGATCTCCCAGGTCGATGTCTGCGAAAAGGAACTCGCGGAGCAGACCAACGTGCTGGGCGTCGTGCTCAACAAGTGCCGCTTCTTCTCCGACGGCTATTACCGCTACTATCAGGCCTACGGCGACGACTGACGCCCGCTAATCCAATCTTCACGCCTCGCGCCTAGCTCTTGCGGTGGGTGTGTGAAGAGGTGGTGATATGGGCGCGAACGCGAATGCGCCGATCGTCATCAAGCGCAAGAAGGTCGTCGCAGGCGAAGGGCACCACGGCGGTGCCTGGAAGGTCGCCTATGCCGACTTCGTGACCGCGATGATGGCGTTCTTCCTTCTTATGTGGCTGCTCAACGCGACCACCGAGAAACAGCGCAAGGGGCTGGCGGATCACTTCAATCCGACGGTGCCGATCGCGCGCGTGACCGGCGGCGGCGACGGCGCGCTGGGCGGCGACAGCGTCTTCACGGAGGAGACACTGGCGCGGATGGGGGTCGGCGCGACCAGCCCCCAGGAGTTCGAGCGCAACGCCGCCGACATCCGCGCGACCGAGGACACCGCGTTCGAGGAGCTCGAGGAGATGCTGCTCGGCCGCGGCGCCGAGGCGGTGCTCACCGAGAACGAGTTGCGCCACATCGTGACGCGCATCACCGATGCCGGTCTGGTCGTGGAGGTGTTCTCGCTGCCCGGCGCGCCGATCTTCGACTCCGAGACCGAGGCGCCGACCGAGCTGCTCGACAGGCTGCTCGACGTGGTGGGCCGGCTCTTTGCGATGGCCACCAACCGCGTCGCGGTCGAGGGCTACAGCCGCGCGCGCCCTGTCGTGCTGCGCGACAACCCGGTGTGGGATCTCTCGATCGAACGGGCGGAGGGGGCACGCGACGCGCTCACGGCACGCATCGCCGACGACCGCATCCGCCGGGTGACCGGCCATGCCGACCGCCGTCCGGCGGTCGAGCCGCCGATGTCGGTGCGCAACGACCGTCTGGAAATGACGCTGCTGCGCAGCGACGCCGAGTGAGCCGCGGGGCTGCGCGACGGATGTGCGAAACTCCCGCGAAGTTTAGCTGTTAGCGGGGCCTTAAGCGCCCGGTCGCCATAAGGGAGGCGTCCGAGGCCAACGCAAGAAAGGCGTCCTGATGACCATTTCCTCCTCGCTCAACGCCGGTGTCTCTGGCCTGGCGGGCAATGCCAGCCGGCTCTCCACGATCTCCGACAACATCGCCAATTCCAGCACGGTCGGATACAAGCGCGCAGAGACGACGTTTCGCGCGCTCGTCACCTCGCCGGGCGCGGGCAGCTACACGGCGGGGGGGGTCAGCGTGGTCACGAGCCGCGCGATCGACCAGGAGGCGGGGCTGCGGACCACGTCGAATTCCACCGATCTCGCCGTGCGCGGCCGCGGCTTTCTGCCGGTCACGCCGATCACGAGCCTCGGCTCGCCGCTCCCGAACTACCCGCTGAACCTCTCGACCACCGGCTCCTTCCGGACCGACGACGAGGGCTACCTCGTGACCGAAACGGGTTTCGTGCTGATGGGCTGGCCCGCCGCCGCCGACGGCTCGATCCCCGATTTCGCACGCGATACCGGCGACGGGCTCCGCCCGGTGCAGATCAACGTCAACCAGGCCACCGGCGAGCCGACGACCGAGGTCTCTCTCGGGCTGAACCTGCCGGCGACCGAAACCGAGTTCCCCGAGGTGCCGCTGACGGGCCCTGTCGAGCCCTTCGTGCTGCCGGTGGAGTACTTCGATAACCTCGGACGCTCTCAGACGCTGAGCATGGAGTTCCTGCCGTCGCAGCCCGCTGCCGCCGGCGACCCCGCGACCAACGTGTGGAACCTGACGATCCGCGACAGCGCCTCGTCGTCGGATGCCGACCCGGATGGCAATGCGATCGTCGGCCTGTTCCGAGTGGAGTTCAACGACGACCGGGCGACCGGCGGCACGATCGACAACGTGACCGCGACCGACACCTACGAAGACGGCACGACTCTCGGCGCAGCCGACTTGCCCGCGAGCCTGGTCGGCGGTGCCGGGGTCGACTGGGGGTGGGACGACGTGAACGGCGACCTGTCGATCAGCGTGGGGGCCACGAACGATGCCGCCGAAGGCATCACCGGCGGGCCGATCAACCTCAACATCGGAGCGCCCGAAGAGCCCGGCAAGCTGACCCAGTATTCCGAGAGCTTCTCGCCGAACTTCGTCGGCAAGGACGGCTCTCCGGTGGGCGGCCTGCAGAACGTCGAGGTCGATCGCAACGGCTTCGTCAAGGCGAACTTCGACAACGGGCTGACGCGCACCGTCTTCCAGATCCCGCTGGTCGACATGCCCAACCCGAATGGCCTCGTGCCGCAGGACGGTCAGACCTACGTGCCCTCCACCGATTCGGGCAGCTTCTTCCTCTGGCGGGCCGGCGACGGTGCGACCGGCGACATCGTGAGCTACGCGCTGGAGGAATCCGCCACCGACGTGGCCGGCGAACTCACCTCGCTGATCGAGACGCAGCGCGCCTACTCGTCGAACGCCAAGGTCATCCAGACCGTCGACGAGATGCTGCAGGAGACCACCAACATCAAGCGGTGATCCGCGAACCCCGGGGGGTGACCCATGAGCCTGTCCTTCGCCCTGTTCAACGCCGCGAGCGGCCTGCGCGCCCAGGGGCGCGCGGCCGAACTCGTCTCGGGCAACGTCTCCAACGCGCTCACGCCCGGCTACGCGCGGCGCGAGCCGATGCTCACGACCGATATCGTGGGCGGCAACGGCGGCGTGCGCGTCTCGGGCATCGCCCGCATCGTCGACCCCGTCGTGATGGCCGACCGGCGTCTGGCCGAGGCTGGTGCCGGCCGCGCCGACACGCTCGCCCGGGCGCTCAAGTCGGTCGAGCAGGCGATCGGCGAGCCCTCCGATCCGGGCTCCCTGTCCGAGTTGGTCGCGCGGTTCTCGTCTCGGCTGATCGAGGCGTCGAGCCAGCCGGAATCGGAGCTGCGCCTGCGCCAGGCCGTCGCGGCGGCGCGCGGGCTGGCCGAGGGGGTCGCCACGACCGGCGCCGCGATACAGCAGATGCGGAGCCGTGCCGACACCTCGATCGCCCAGATGGTCGACCGGGTGAACACGGCGCTGCAGCAGGTCGACACCCTCAACGACCAGATCCTGCGCCTCGGCGCGAAATCGCGCGACAGCTCCGCCCTGCAGGAGGCGCGCCAGCAGGCGATCGATTCCGTCGCCGAGATCCTGCCGATCCGTGAAGTGCAGCGCGCCAACGGGGCGGTGGCGCTCTTCACCGGCAACGGTGCGCCCCTGCTCGATGGCCGCGTCTGGGAGCTCGGCTTCACCGCGGCCGGCGCGGTTCAGCCCGAGATGACGGTGGAGGCCGGGGCGCTCTCCGGCCTCAGCATCGGCGGTGTGCCGGTCGACCCGACCGGCGACCGCTCGCTCCTCGGCGCGGGCGCGCTGATGGCCCAGTTCGAGCTGCGCGACATTGCCGGCCCCGAAGCGCAGCGCGCCATCGACGCGGTCGCCCGCGACCTCGTCGAACGGTTCCAGGATCCGGCGCTCGACCCCAGCCTCGGTGCGGGCGGAGCCGGCCTCTTTACCGATCGAGGCCTTGCGTTCGACCCCGCCGCTCCACCGCCGCCGCTGCCGCGCCCCTATCCCGAGGAGGGGCTGGCGCAGCGGCTGTCGATCAACCCCCTCGTCGCCGCCGATGGGGCAGACGAGGTCTGGCGCCTGCGCGACGGCCTCGGGGCGCCCGCACCCGGACCGGTGGGCGACCCGTCGCTGATCGTCGCGCTCAGCGAGCGCCTGGACGATGCCCGACTGATCGCGTCCGGCCCCCAGCAGGGGCAGACGCGTGGCTTCGCCGACCAGGTCGCTGTTTTCCTCAGCGGGGTTGCCACGACGCGGCAGGCGCGCGAGGGCGAGGCCGCGTTCGAGGGCGCCCGCCTCGCCGGCTACCGCGAGGCCGAGGCGGCCGGCGGCGTCGATACCGACGACGAGATGCAGAAGCTCCTGGTGATCGAGCAGAACTATGCTGCCAACGCTCGGGTGATCCAGACGATCGACCAGCTGATGGACGAATTGAGGAGGATCTGACGTGACGCCCGACTTCATGACCGTGGGCGATTACGCCCGCCAGCTCGTCCAGCGCCGCCAGAACGCCGATGTGCGCGCGCAGATGGATCGCCTGCTTGCCGAGACCGGCAGCGGAAAGAAGGCCGACCTGCCCGGCGCGCTGCGCGGCGACTTCACCCGCCTCGCCGCGTTCGAGCGCGACCTCGCCGATCTCGCCGCCTTCGAGACCGCGGGCGCCGAGTTGCGCATGCGGATGGAGGCCGCGCAACGCGCGCTCGGCGGCGTGCAGGACGACACGAAGGCGTTCGCCGGTGACCTCATGAACGCGCCGATCGGCCAGGCGCTGGGCCTCGACGTTCTGGCCGAGGACGCGCGCGGCCGGTTCGAGGCGACGGTCTCGCGGCTGAACACCACGGTCGCCGGCCGGACGGTCTTTGCGGGCATCGCCACTGACGGCCCGGCCCTCGCCCCGGCGGAGGACATGCTCACGACGCTCGAGGCGCTCGTTTCTGCCGCGCCGGATGCCGCGTCGGCCGAGACGGCGGTCCGCGACTGGTTCGCGCCCGGCGGCGGGTTCGACACGGCGGGCTATCTCGGCGACACGACTCCTGTGCCCGACCAGCCGATCGGCCCGGGGGTGCGGCTTGGCCTGTCGGTCACGGCCGAGGACGCGGCGATCCGCGGCACTCTCGCCGCACTCGCCGTTGCGGCATTTTCGGGCACCGGTCCGATGGCCGGCTCCCCGTCGGCACAGCAGGCGCGCCTCGTCAACGCCGGCGTCGCGCTGCACGGCGCGCAGACGGGCCTGTCGGACCTGCGCGGCCGTGTCGGCGCGGGGGAGGCGCGCCTCGACGAGGTGGCGACCCGCAATGCGGCCGAGACCTCGGCTCTCGAGATCGCCCGCAGCGCCCTGACCGACGTCGACATCTACGACAAGGCGACCGAGCTCGAGGCGGTCCAGGGCCAGCTCGAGCTGCTCTATGCCATCACCGCGCGCAGCGCCCGGCTGAGCCTGGTCTCCGCGCTCTGAGGCGCGACATCCGTCGCCGGCCCGCCACGCGGGACCGGCACGCTTCCAGAAAGGGGGCATCGCCGATGCGATATGGAACGATACCGGGAGACGGCCGCGCGTCGTGCCGTCTCTGGCGGCGGCTTGCGGGAGCGGCGGCTGTGGCCGCGCGGATCTGCCTCGCGCTCGCCGTGTGGTCGGCGGCCGCGACGGCCTCGCCCATCCGCCTGAAGGATCTCGTGGAGTTCGACGGCGTGCGCGGCAACGACCTCGTGGGATACGGTCTCGTCGTCGGTCTCAACGGCACGGGCGACGGTATCCGCAACTCGCCCTACACCGAAGAGATCATGTCGAACGTCCTCGAGCGCCTCGGGGTAAACGTGACGGGAGAACAGTTCCGCCCTGCCAACGTCGCCGCCGTCTTCGTGACCGCGGCGCTGCCGCCCTTCGCCCGTGCCGGCTCGCAGATCGACGTGACCGTCTCGGCCATCGGCGATGCGTCGAGCCTGCTCGGCGGAACGCTGGTGATGACGCCGCTCACCGCGGCCGATGGCCAGATCTACGCGGTGAGCCAGGGCACGGTGATCGCCGGAGGCGCGGCGGCCGAGGGCGAGGCGGCGACCGTCGTGCAAGGCGTGCCGACCTCGGGCGCGATCCCCGCCGGTGCGCGGGTCGAGCGCGAGATCGACTTCGATTTCTCGCAAATGGCCACCATGCGGCTTGCCCTGCGCGAGCCCGATTTTACCACGGCCGGCCGCATCGAGACCGTCATCAACGGTGCCTTCGGCGCTCCGGTCGCCCGGATGCTCGACGCCGGCACCGTCCAGGTCGACGTATTGTCGACGGGCGCGCGCTCGCCCGCCCACGCGATCGGCCTCATCGAGAACCTTGCCGTCGAGCCGCAGCGGCGCGCGCGCGTCGTCGTCGATCAGCGCTCGGGCACGATCGTGATGGGCGAGGACGTGCGGATCAGCCGCGTGGCGGTTGCTCAGGGCAACCTGACGCTTCGGATCGAGGAGACGCCGCTCGCGGTGCAGCCCAACCCCTTCGCCCCAGGCCAGACGGTGATCGTGCCGCGCACGGAGGCCGAGATCGAGGAGGAGCCGGGCATCGGTCTCGCCGAGGTGCCGACGACCACCTCTCTTTCGGACGTGGTCGAGGGCCTGAATGCGCTGGGCGTCGGCCCGCGCGACATGATCGACATTCTCAAGAGCATCAAGGCCGCAGGCGCCCTTCACGCCGAGTTCATCGTGCGTTGACGTTCGCCGCTCGCGTACGACGTGCGACGCCGGCGGCCCACCCCTGCACCGCTCGTTGGGGCGCCTGTCGGTCAGCCGTATCGCGGTGCGGTCGGCCGGGCCGGGCCCGCGCGGCATCACTCCCAGGTTCGACAGCAAGACCGCCAAGCAATTGATTTCCATATGGCGGGAAGCGC
>OFET01000161.1_pt1 | contig 83512 bp, 76 predicted proteins | sample 1521211 | NCBI WGS metagenome assembly OFET01 (sample SAMN03766358, study PRJEB24113) | microbial mat metagenome | isolation source: enrichment culture HLUCC-A from microbial mat sample contains cyanobacterium...
CAGCGCGGTGAAACAGACGCCAGCGGTGCCGCACGCCCGCTCTACGCCGCCGCACGCAGCAGTGGCGTCAAGCTCGCGCCGAGAGGCGCCCAACCGCATCGCCGTGAATAAGAGAGGCTAGGTCAGAACGACATCCGCACGCTCGCCCGGATGTTGCGTCCGGGCAGGGGCACGAAATCCTTGGTGAAGCTGGTGTGGCGCCGGCCTTCTTCGTCGAACAGGTTCTCGCCCGCCAGCTGGACGACGACGTTGCGGTTGTTCTCCAGCGGCCGCCACGAGAGGTAGAGGTTGACGAAGGCGAAGGAATCGGTCGCGGTTTCGAATTCCGCGATCTCGTCCTGCTCGCCGAACCACTGCACCTCGCCGCGCAGGTCGAAGGCGTCGAACTGCGCCTCGAGCGCGCCGAACAGGCTGACCGGCGGGATGCGGGGCAGCTCGCCCGGGCCGTCGAGGTCGGCCTGGACGTAGGAGGCGCGCAGGTCGGTCAGGAGGGCGAAGCCGTCCCGTTCGACGAGCGGCAGCGCGACATCGGCCTCGAACCCGAAGAAATCGACATCGTCCTGCAGGAAGACGAAGACCGGCAGGTCGTCCTCCTCCTCGCCGGTGGGGGAGAGGTAGATGAAATCGTCGAAGGCCTGGAAATAGAGCGAGGCGCCGAAGGAGATGGCGCCGACATCGCCGCGCACGAAGGTTTCCACGCCCCACGCGGTTTCGGTCTCGAGGTCGACATTCCCGATCTCGAAAGCCTGGGTCGCGATGTGCGGACCGTTGGCGAACAGCTCCTCGCTCGCCGGTGCGCGCTGTGAGCGCGACCCGGTGATGCCCGCGCGCACCCCGCCCGGAGTTTCGGCCACGGCGGACAGCGCGCCCGAGAAGAGGTTGAAATCGCGCTCCACGCCGAGCGGTTCGGATTCGGTGTCGACGCGTTCATAGCGGCCCGCGGCCTCGACCTGGAAGCCGCCGAGGTCGATTTCCTGCACCGTGAAGAGCGCGAACTGGGTCGTCTCGTTCGGCGCGACGAAGGCTTCCGCGCCCTCCGCGCTGAAATCGCGCGTCTTGAACTGCGCCCCGACGATGCCGCCCCGGCGCTGGACGAGCTCGGCGCGCGCCTCGATCGTTTCGCTGTCGAACACGGTGCCGACTTCCGCACCCTCGAATTCGGTGTGGGTGTAGTCGGAATAGCCGCCGCGCAGCTTCAGGCGGGAGAATAACCCGTCGCCGAGCGCGATGTCGCCGCGCAGGTCGACGCGGAGCTGTTCGAGCCCGATCCGCACGTCCTCCTCGCCGTGTTCGTGATCGTGATCTTCGTCGTGATCTTCGTCGTGGTCATGATCTTCGTCGTGGTCATGATCCTCGTCGTGATCGTGATCGTCGCCATGCTCTTCCTCGCCGTGGGCGTGTTCGCTGCCCGGCCGCTTGAGCACGCCGTAATCCGTGTCGAAATAGCCGACGGAGGCCCCGAACGAGCTTTCGCCGAAGATGAAGCCCACGCCGCCATTGACGGTCCAGGTTTGCAGGTCGCTGTTGGGGATGAAACCTTCCTGCGCGGCGGCCTCGCGGAATTCCTCGGCCTCCTCGAATTCTCCTTCGGCCTCCTCCTCGGCGGCTTCGGCGAGCAGTTCGTTGCGCAGGCCCGGCGTGACCTGGAACCCGGGAATCTCCAGATTGCCGGTCTCGCGGAACGATCCGTCGAGGTGGAGCACCATGTTCTCGGTCACCGCCGCGTCGAGCGAGGCGCCGCCGCTGCGAAGGTCGGCCACCGTGTCGGCGGCGAAGAGCGCATCGACGTGGATCGTCTCCTCCGGCACCGCCACGGGAATGCGGCGGTCGATCACGTTGACGACACCGCCGATCGCCTGGCTGCCGAACAACAGCGCGCCGGGGCCGCGCAGCACCTCGACGCGCTGCACGGTGAGCGGGTCGATCGTGGTCGCGTGGTCGGCCGAGGTGTTGCCGACGTCCGCGGTGCCGATCCCGTCGATCAGCACGCGCACGCGCTCGCCGTCGAGACCGCGCAGGATCGGGCGCGAGGCACCCGGCGCGAAGCTGGTCGCCGAAACGCCCGGCACCTTGATCAGCAACTCGCCCAGCTGGCCGGCGAAGTTGCGCTGGATTTCCGCGACCTCCAGCACGTCCTGCCCGGCGATGAAGTCGAGTTCGCGCAGGCCCTCGGCCGAGACGAGGATGTCGCCGCGATCATGCACGTCGCGCTGCTCTTCCGGCTCGTCCGCGCGCGGTTCCTGCCGGGCCGCGGCAGCGGTTCCGGGCTGCTCGGCGAAAACAGGCGCGGCCAGCGCGAAGGACAGCGCCGTGGCGAGCGCGATGCGGGAAGTGAAGGATTTCATGGGAATGCCCGTCCTCGATCAAACATGATGTGATAATGTATCACGCGCATACAGGCTGCGACTGCACAATCAACCCCTTGCGGGGAGCCTTGCGGCGAATCGCGGACGGAGGATGCATCGGGTCGCGGGTGTGCGGCATTTCTGCAACATTCCCGGGCGGGGCAGGGGACGCGGCCCGATCGTCCCAAGGTCGCCCCGGGCACCGATACGCAGGAGGTGCGGGAGAATGGAGCGGGCGAAGAGATTCGAACTCTCGACCCCAACCTTGGCAAGGTTGTGCTCTACCCCTGAGCTACGCCCGCTCTGGCGCCGGGACAGGCGAGGGCGCATGGCCATCCCTGCCGGGGAGGCGGCGCGATTAGCAGCGGGCCTTGCGCCCTGCAAGCCCAAAAATCGCTTGATCGCATGCCGCCGAGGCTGCAGCGCAAATGCGCGCTTCACAATCCCCCAAAACCCACCACATTGTGGCATGTTGCCGCGATCCCCCAGACGACAGGAGCAATGCCTTGGCCAGCATGGGTCTCAATCTCGACGAACAGAAGGCGGTCGACCGCTTCCGCAAGAACGTGGTCGAACCGTCCCAGACGAAGCTCGTCATCCTCGATTTCTGGGCCGAATGGTGCGGACCTTGCAAGGCGCTCGCCCCCACTCTGGAAAAGGTCGCGGCGGATTACGCCGACAGGGGCGTGGTTCTCGCCAAGATCAACGTGGACGAGGAACAGTTCATTGCGGCCCAGTTCCAGGTCCGCTCGATCCCGACCGTCTATGCGATGTTTCAGGGCCAGCCGGTCGCCGACCTGACGGCCGCGCGGAGCGATTCGCAGCTGCGCCAGGTGCTCGACCAGCTGCTCGCGCAATTGCCGGTCGAGGGGGGCGCGGGCGGTGCGGACGGGCAGCAGCGGGGCCCCTCGCCCGAGGAGATCGCGCAGTTCGTGGCGATGGGCGAGGAAGCGCTCGCCGGCGGCGATGCGCAGCGCGCGGCGGGTATCTTCGGCCAGGTCACCGAATTCGCGCCCGACAACGCGCAGGCCGCATCGGGCCTCGTGCGCGCGCTCGTGCAGCTGGACCAGGTCGACGAGGCGCGCCAGGTCTACGAGGCGATGATGAACGATCCCCGCCTCGCCGCCGACCCGGCGATGGGCGCGGCGAAGAGCGCGCTCGACCTTGCCGGCACGAAAGTGGACGAGGGCGAACTCGCCGACCTCAAGGCCAAGGCCGAGGCGAACCGCGACGACATGGACGCGCAGCTCGCCTATGCCGAGGCCGCCTTCGCCGCGGGCAGGCGCGACGAGGCCGCCGACACCCTCCTCGCCATGATCGGCACGGACCGCGAATGGAACGAGGGCGCGGCCCGCACGCAGCTCATCAAGATGTTCGAGGCGATCGGGTTAGAGGACCCGTGGGTGGTCGCCACCCGTCGCCGCCTGTCCAGGCTGCTGTTCGGATAGGGCGCGCGATGACCACCCGCCTTTCGATCTTTCCCCTTCCCGGAGCGGTGCTCTTCCCCGGACTGCAACTGCCGCTCCACATCTTCGAGCCGCGTTACCGCTCGCTCGTCGGCGACGCGCTGGTGCGCGACCGGCGGATCGCGATGATCCAGCCGCAGCGCCCGCTCGAGGGCGCGCCGCTCTACACCGTCGGCTGCGTCGGGCGGATCGGCGAGATCGAGGCGATGGACGACGGGCGCTACAACCTCATCCTCGAAGGCGAGCAGCGCTTCCGGCTGATCCGCGAACTCGACGTGACCACCGCCTTCCGCCAGGTCGAGGCCGAGCTGATCGAGGACGACGAGGACGAGACGCTGACCCACGCCCAGCGCGGCGGGTTCGAGCGCGAGGCGCGCCATTTCGCCGACAGCCAGGGCTATTCGGTCGACTGGGATTCGGTAGAGCGGCTCGACGACCAGTCGCTGATCAACGGCGTCTCCCAGATCGCCCCGTTCGATCCGGCGTCGAAACAGGCCCTTCTGGAGGCGGAGAACCTGTCCGCGCGGTGCGAGCTATTGGTCCAGCTGATGCAGTTCTACGGCCGCCGCGATGGCGGCGAAGAGATCATGACCCTGCAATAGCGGCGGGTGTGCGGCGTCTGGTTTTGGGGCGATTCCTTGGCGGGTCGGATGCCGGAAGCGGGCGGGAACAAGCCGTCCTTGGGTCGCTCCGCTTCACACCTGCTTCGAACTGCGATTGCATTGCGAGATACAAACCCCATTTAAGTTGTATCGGCCTGGCATCCTTCTTGTAAGCGCCGCCGACTGAGAGACCTTGAGCTCCCGCTTACCCAGGGAGCATTTCATGTCTCAAGCATCAAACAAGAGCATTATCCCGTTCGCCAAGCAAAAGCCGGTTGCCTCAATGAGAACCGTCATCATCGCGGTTGGCCTTGCACTGTCCTTGGGCGCCTGCGCCACGGGTAGCTCCCCCAAAAGCACGGGCGAGCAGCTATCCGACAGAGGCAACGAAATTCGTGACTTTGGCACGGTCTGGTCGGAAGGGCAGGCACGCGTCGAGCAAGCAGAGCAAGCCATCAAGAAGAGCGATCGAACCCGAGCCAAAGCCGAGCGAGACTTGGAGCGGGCGCGCAAGGAGCTTGCAAAAGCAGAGCGACAGATCAGTGATGCATCCGCCTCAAGGGCAGCCGCTCTCAAGCATATCGAGACCGGAAGAGCACAAATGGGCAAGGCAGAGGCGGATTATGCGAAGACTAAAGCTGGCCCCTCTGCCATAAATCCAGGGGACGGAGGCGCTTGAGTAAATACGGCAAAAGCTTGCCTTGATTTATCCCTTGAATTGACCCCAGAACCTAACCGGCAAATGAGCCGACTGATTGGCTTCAACGGGGCCGCGAGCGGAAAGTCTGCTCACGGCCCCTCACTCAACCACCGAAGCTGCCCTTCACCCCGTCGATCACGTATTGCGCCGCCAGCGCCGCGAGCAGCACGCCGAGCAGACGCGTGATGACCGCCTCGACCTTGTCGCCGAGCACCCGGATCATCGGGCCCGCCGCGATCAGCGCTGCCGCCGTGATCGCGAGCACCGCGCCGAGTGCCGCGAAGACCTCGATCCGTTCGGCGGCGCTTGTCGCCTCGTTCATCAGCAGCATGATCGCCGCAATTGCGCCCGGGCCGGCCAGCATCGGCATTGCCATGGGAAAGACCGACACGTCCTCGACCTCCGGGCCGGGGCCGCTTTGCGCGGCGATCTTCTCGGCGCGTTCCTCGCGGCGCTGGGTGCGTTTCTCGAAGACCATGTCGAAGGCGATCCAGAACAGCATCAGCCCGCCTGCGATGCGGAAGGAGTCCAGCTCGATATGGAGGGCCGAAAGCAGCGGCTCGCCGAAGAAGGCGAAGATCAGGAGGATGATCGCCGCGATGCCGGTCGCGCGCAGCGCCATGCTCCGCGCCTGGGCCGTGGTCGCCTGCTTGGTCAGGCCCGCATAGATCGGCGCGCAGCCGGGCGGGTCGATCACCACGAACAGGGTGACGAAGGCCGAGACGAAGAGTTCGGAAAGGATCACGCGGTGTCAGGCCTCGGATGCTTGGCGGGCGAGCCGCCCCTCATCATTCCAGCGGGCCGGATGCAAGGCTTTCCTCGATCGCCGTCACCCATTCGCCCTCGTAGAAATAGTCGACCGCGACCTGTTTCGCTCCCTCCGCGCCGTGTTCCCAGCGCCAGCGCAGGGTCCCGTCGGGGGACAGGCGGGCATCGCCCGCGCCCTCGCCGATCGGGACGGGGGGCGGGGCGGGAACCTCGAGCCCGGCGGGCGGGCAGCTCGCGATCAGGCCGAGGATCGAATCCATCGCGGTGACGACGATGTCGCCCTCCTCCGCCTCGGGCCGCGGCGGGGGCTGCGGGTCGTCGCGCCCGGCGACGTCATAGGCCCACTTGTAACGGCCGTCCGGCTGGCGGGCCCAGGTCGTGACATAGGTGCCGACGAGGCCGCCGGGTTCGACGAACCGCCCCGCGCTCACCGCGAGCGCGCCGTCACAGCTCATCACGATCGTGCGCGGAGCCCACTGGACCGGCTCTTCCGGATCCTCGAGCGCGTCCGACAGCGCGGCGAAGGAAACGGGGCCGTCGCGGCCATGGAGGAGGGCGGTCGGTCCGGCGAATTCGCCCATCGCGGTGAACTGGCCGCGTTCGCGCGCGGCCCTCGCATAGGCACTTTCGACCGCGACGATGCGGCTTGGCTGGGCCTCGCCCGGGGTGCCGGTGAGGACCCGGCCGATCACCTCGTCCGACGGCCCGCGCGGCCGGTTCGAGGCGCAGCCGGCAAGGACCAGCGCGCCCGCGGCGAGCGACAGGGCGAATGCGGCGCGCCGCCTCACACGCCCTCCGGCGGGGCGAGCCCGGCGTTGCGGTGCGCCGCGACCAGCGTGTTCCTGAGCAGCACCGCGATCGTCATCGGGCCGACCCCGCCCGGCACCGGGGTGATCGCGCCCGCGACTTCGGCGGCTTCGCCGAACGCGACGTCGCCGACCAGCCGGCCCCTGTCGCTGCCCGGTTCGGGCGGGAGGCGGTTGATGCCGACGTCGATCACGGTCGCGCCGGGCTTGATCCAGTCGCCCCGCACCATTTCCGGCCGCCCCACCGCGGCGACGACGATGTCCGCCCGGCGCACGTGGGCGGCGAGGTCGCGGGTCCGGCTGTGGGCGATGGTGACGGTGGCGTTGGCATCGACGAGGAGCTGCGCCATCGGCTTGCCAACGATGTTCGAACGGCCGATCACCACCGCCTCCATCCCGGACAGGTCGCCGTGGAGATCCTTCAGCAGCATGATGCAGCCGAGCGGCGTGCAGGGGACGAAGCCCGCCTCCCCGACGGAAAGGCGCCCGGCATTGATGACGTGGAACCCGTCGACGTCCTTGTCCGGATCGATCGCGGCGATCACCGCCTGTTCGTCGATGTGATCGGGCAGGGGCAGCTGGACGAGGATGCCGTCGACCGCCTCATCGCGGTTCAGTTCCTCGACCAGCGCGACGAGGTCCGCCTCGCTCGTTTCGGCGGGCAGGCGGTGTTCGAAACTTTCCATGTTGGCGGCCAGCGTCGCCTTGCCCTTGGAGCCGACATAGACCTGGCTCGCCGGGTCCTCGCCCACCAGCACCACGGCGAGCCCCGGCCTGCGCCCGGCGCGCCGCGCGAAGGAAAGCGCGTGTTCGCCCACGGTTTCGCGCAGGCGCGCGGCGAAGGCCTTGCCGTCGATACGGGTCGCTCTCGTCATGCTTCGGTTCAATACGCGCTCTGGATCAGCGCCTGGATGATCCTCAGCAGGATCTGCAGCAGGATGATCAGCACCAGCGGGGAAAAGTCGATCGTGCCCGTGTCCGGCATCACCTTGCGGATCGGCCGCAGGATCGGGTCGAGCAGGTTGTTGATCGAGGTGTAGAACGCCATCAGGAACTGGTTCGAGGGGCTCACCACGTTGAACGCGAAGAGCAGCCCGATCACGAACTGGATGATGATCATCATCACGAGCGCGCTCGTGAGGATCGAGATGATGTCGTAGACTGCGAGTAATCCTTGCATGGGCCTGCCTGTTGTCCGTCTGGTGCGCCTGCTTGCGCTGGTGATCGCCGCTCGAGAAGCGTGTTGCAAGGGCAATACAGCTTGTGCCGGTGCCGCGAAAGGGGAGATGCGCCCCTAACTAGGGATTGGCCCCGGCGCGCACCAGCGTTCCGGCTCCGCGCGCGGTGAAGAATTCGATCAGCATGGCGTGCGGCACCCGCCCGTCGAGCACCACCGCCGCCTCGCAGCCCGCCTCGACCGCGGCGACGCAGGTCTCGAGCTTGGGCACCATGCCGCCCCTGATCGTGCCCTCTTCGCGCAGGGCTGCGATGTTCGCAGGGGTGAGGTCGGACAGCAGCTCGCCCGCCGCATCGAGCACGCCCGAAACGTCGGTCAGCAGGAACAGCCGCGCCGCGCCCAGCGCCGCCGCGATCGCGCCCGCCATGGTGTCGGCGTTGATGTTGTAGGTCGCCCCGTCCGCGCCCGCGGCGATCGGCGCGATCACCGGGATCATCCCGGCGGCGACCGCGGTGTCGATCACGCTGGTGTCGACCGCCTCGGGCTCGCCGACGAAGCCGAGATCGACCACGCTTTCGATCAGGCTTTCGGGGTCCTTCGTCGTGCGTTCGACCTTGCGCGCGGTGACGAGCCCGCCGTCCTTGCCCGACAGGCCGATCGCCTTGCCCCCCGCCGCCGCGAGCCAGCCGACCAGTTCCTTGTTGATCGCGCCCGACAGCACCATTTCGGCGACCTTGGCGGTCGCCTCGTCGGTCACGCGCAACCCGTCGACGAAGGTGCTCTCCACCCCGAGCCGCTTCAGCATCTCGCCGATCTGCGGGCCGCCGCCGTGCACCACCACCGGGTTGATGCCGACCGCCTTCAGCAGCACGATGTCCTCGGCAAAGTCGCGCGCGGCCTCCCTGTCGCCCATCGCGTGGCCGCCGTACTTCACGACGAAGGTACGCCCGGCATAGCGCTGGAAATAGGGCAGGGCCTCGATCAGCACTTCGGCCTTGGACAGGTTCTGGGCGAGATCGGTCCCGCTCATCTCATCGACTCCCTTTCGCGAGGAGCGCCCCCTAGCCGCTCGCGCGGCGCGTGCATAGCGCGGATGGATGCGCGGCGGCCGGGGCGGGCGAGTGGCGCAGGCCCGCGCGCGGTGCTAGGCCCTCGCGAATCATGCCGCCCCGCCGCTTTCGTTCCCGCCTGCGCCGGACCCGCTCCGGGCCTTCGCCCCGGATGCTGACGTGGTGGATGCTGTGGCGCGTGCCCGCCCTGCTCGGGATCGTCATGGCGGCGTGGTGGTTCGGCGTGCGTCCGGTGCTGCAGGAGCGCGGATGGGTGACGGTCGACACGCGCTTCGCCCTGTGCGGAGAGCGCGAGGCCGGCGCGGGCGGCTGCGTGATCGACGGCGACACGGTGATCCTGTTCGAAGGCGAGGAGTCCCGCCGCATCCGCCTGACCGGGTTCGATGCGCCCGAGCGGGACGGGGCGTGCGAGCGCGAGCGGGTGCTCGCCGAAAGGGCGCGGTCGGCGCTCCACGAATGGCTCGGCGCCGGCGCCTTCGAATGGAACGGCGGGGACGACCCGCCGCGCGATCGCTTCGGGCGCGAACTGCGCCGGGTGCGGCGGGTTTCGGAGGAGGGGACGGAGTACCTCGGCGACGCGATGGTCGCGCGCGGGCTGGCGGTGCGCGGTGGGCGGGATGCGGCGGACGCCGACTGGTGCGAGTGACGCGCCCGGCCGGGCTCGATCCCGGCGGCGGGCAAGACGAAGCCCGCCCGGCGCTGCGCCCTACTTGATCTCGACCTCGCTGGGGTCGTCCTCCTTGCCGTCCGGCCCGGCCCGGTTGGTCAGCGGCGGGCGCTCCTCCCCGGGATCGTTGATCCCGTCGGGCGAGCGGCCCGGTTCGTTGTCCTCGACCGGTTCGGAGCCGATGATCCGGTCCTGCGATTCCTCGGACAGCGGCCCGGTTTCCTCGGGATCGGGCTCGCAGGCGGCAAGCGCGGCCAGCGCTACGAGCGGTGCGGCGAGGCCCGCGATCCGGCGCGGCGCGGGGCGAGGTGCGGGGGACGGGCGGGTGCGGGTCATCGTCTTCTCCTTCGAAGACCCTACGCCCCTCGCCGCCGCGTGTTCCGCGCCCCTGCGCTGCCGGGCGCCCCGGCGGCGGGCCTATTCGGCCGCGTCTTCCTCCGTCGCTTCGGCGTCCTCGGCCGGGACATTGGTCATCTCGACTTCGGGCACGTCGACCGGGACTTCGCCCTCTTCGGGTTCGCGCACCTGGAGTTCGCCGCCGGAAAGGTCTTCGGCGCCGACCTCGTAATTGCGTTCCTCCTCTTCCTGCGCGCAGGCGGCGAGCAGGAGAGCGGGGGCGGCGAGGGCGAGCGCGAGCGCGGCGCGCGCGGGGATGGACTGCGTCATCATGGTTCTCCTCCTTGGCCCGTCACCCCTAACGCAGCGGCAGGCGGGCGCGCAAATGCGAAACGCGGGTTCCGGGCAGAGCGAGCGGCGCATCGCCTCATGCGCCGCTCGCCGGTTTTCCGCTGCCGTGGGATCTGACGGAAGCGGACACCCCCCGCTGTTCGAGGCGACGGGGAGAGGAAGGCGGGTTTCGCCGCGCTCAGCCGCGCCGGGCCTTCGCCGCCCGCCGCAGGGCGAGCGCGGTGGCGACCATGGCGAGCGTCGCGGTGCGGCGGCGATGGCGGCGGATGCGGCGGCGCAACCGGCCGATCGGTCCGCGCGGGCGGGGCAGCAGGTCACGCATGGGCCAGATTTCCTTCCGCGCGCTCCACCATCAGCGCGATCTCGTCGAGCAGGGCGAGGCGCTGGCGCTTCAACTGCTCGGCATAGGCATCGCTGGCCGGTTCGATCTCGCTTTCGATCCGGTGGATCGCCCGGTTCACCGCGTGATAGCGCGAGGCGAGGTTGTTGAAATGCGCGTCGCCCATCTTCAGCCGGTGGAGCACGTCGGCATCGTGCGGGAAGCTGTCCTCGAGCAGCGATTCGGTCGGACGACCGAAGAATTCGGCAAGTTCGTGCGGCGTGTGAGCGGACATGGCCTGTTCCCCTTCTGGTGGTGACGGGGACGCTATGCCGGGGCCTGCAAGCCGTCTTTGACGTGCATCAAAGGGGTTCGCCCGCCGCGCGGATGCGCTGCGCGAAGCGGGCGCGGCGGCGCAGTCGAGTCTTTCGGCGTGGCGCGGGAGGGCCGCGAAAAGGTGACAAAGTTTACACCCTGTAAACTTTTCCTCCCGCCGATTTCGCGTTTCGGATCAATGCTTTGGCTGCGTCCGCGCGAAGCGGACGGACACGGGGCGCGCGGCGGGAAGCGCGAGGCCCGGCGATGCGGCGCGGGCGCAGGGGGACGACGATCGGAAGGAGCCGGCCCGGACACTAGCGCCGCGCGCCGGTGTAGGAAAACCGGGTTTCGGGACGGTGTTAGCGCGATCTTGAGACCTGGCGCAGCAGGCTTGCCCGCATGGGAAAGGTCTTCCGCTTTCAATCCGCCAGGCGCCGCAGCCGCGCGTCGACCCGGGCGAAAGCCCGCACCTCTCGCGTGCCGGAGAAGCGCAAGGCGCGGCTGTTCCCGGTGCTGCTGGTCGCGGTTCCGGCGGCGGCGTTCACCGCGGTGCTGCTTGCGCCGGGGCTGGGTGAGCGCAACCCCGCCGAAGCCTTCGCCCCGCACGCCCGGACGAGCGACCGCGAGACGGCGCGTTTCCCGCTGTGCCCGGAGCGAGGCCGGCGCGTCACCTGCATCGTCGACGGGGACACGATCTGGTACCGGGGCGAGAAGATCCGGCTGGTCGGCTTCGACACGCCCGAAGTGTTCAGCCCCGCCTGCCCGCGCGAGGCCGCGCTGGGCGAGCGCGCGACGCGGCGGCTGCAGGAATTGCTCAACGCGGGACCGTTCAGCCTCGAGCCGAACCCCGAAGGCCGCGCGCGCGACCGCTACGGGCGGAGCCTGATGATGGTCACGCGCGGCGGCGCGAATCTCGGCGAGGTGCTGCTGCGCGAGGGACTGGCCGAGCGATACGGCGGCGCGCGGCGGGAGTGGTGTTGATGGGGTAGGTCTGGCGGCTCACGTCATTGTTCTCGCCAAAAGCTTGAAATCCGGAAGATTTAATGTTGATAGCAAACAATGACCGACGATTCATTGTCCGCAGAGCTTGATAAGCTGAAACACATCACCACCGAGGATGATATCCCCTCCGGCTTACTTCCGGCGGGCTTCATAAAGAAATATGAAACAAAAAGCTATCGGAATGCAGCCAACCTCTTGTGGTCGGCGCATCAGGCCGAGGCGAAGCAGCTATTCGATCTTCTAAATGGGTTTGAGATATTGATGGAAGATATCTTGAAGCCTGGGGGCAACAAGAGTCAAATCGCAAAAAAGCTCGAAGCGCAATTGCATCCTCTCGATTGGATCGAAACCAGAATATCGGGAGATCTCCTCGTGCGCAAACGAGGAAAGGCTTTAAATAGGGCGAAAAAGAGTCCGAAGTTTTTGAATGTCGACGAAAGTTCGATCATCCGAAATTTTCTCGATGGACACCAAATCGACTTTGTCAAAGGCCGAGTAGCCTTCGATCTTGAGTGGAATAGCAAGGACCAGACATTTGATCGCGACCTGTATGCGATGCGAGCTTTCTATGAGTGTGGAATCATAGACGTCGGGATAATTCTAACGCGCTCGACGAATCTTGCGTCAATGTTCGCAGACATTGCAAGCCGCGTGGACCAATCTAAGTCTTTCAAAGACAAGTATGGCGCTAGTACCACTTGGATGGGCAAGCTCGATTATCGGATAAATGCTGGCCGTGCCGGAGGATGTCCAATTTTAGCACTAGGATTTCAAGACGCTGCCTTCGTTGAGCTTGAGGATTGGAGAAAAAATAATAGAATAATTGATGGATCAATAACGGCGGATTCTTTGATTGATGAGGGTGATGTGCAAGAGTGAAGAAGTAATTTATTTGCCGCTATTTCCGCTGTGGTTTACGTAGGTAGCCCAATTGGGCTTATAGCTTTCTTCAGCCTGATTGCCCCAAACTGTCCAACCGTTGCGAACGCCACGACTGAAAAGCTCGATCCGAGGCCCCCAACTGCAACCTTCGATGATTGGATATTGCTCGTCAGGTTTGCGACTGTGCTCACGCTTCCGGCTTCGGATGATGTTCACTTGTCTCCGGCCCGGTGCGAGCGTGCGCGCGTTCTTCCCGCGTACACCGAACAAGAGGATTTCAGTGACGTTCCGGAAATAGAAGCCGACTCCCCGGCCGTCCGGGCCGCCATCCTTGCGCACCTTCTCCCAAACGATATTCGACACATAGCGGAAGCCCCAAGCCTCCATTACCCGCATGCCCTCCGGCAGAAGAGCATTAGGCACCCAGAGATAGAGATGAGAGGGATCGGCAGCGATCTCCTGGATTGGAAGCTCACAGATTTCATCGAGCGTCATGGTACCGTATCGGTTGAGCCGCTTATGCTCCGGGGCGACCTTTCCTGTCCGATTCTGAAACTGCCACGGCGGATCGGCGAGAATTGTGCCGAACTGCTCGCCATTCGCCGTGCGAAGCAAACTCGCAGCCGGTTCTTGGCTTCCTAAAGGATCAAGCATTTCGGCACCTCCGCTTTGGAACAAAACAAGATCTGAATCAAAGCGATTGCCGGGTCAAGAGTGCATGACTCGATATCGGCGCTTTCCTACTCCGCAGCCTCAACCCCGAACAGCCCGGCCTCTTCCTCGCCGGCGCCGTCCTCGTTGACCGCCTTCGCCTTCTGGCGCTTGTCGAAGCTCGACCACACGTCGTTCCAGTTGCCGCGCGTTGCGCCCTTGGAATATTCGGTCGCGCGGGTTTCGAAGAAGTTGGCGTGCTCGACCCCGTTCAGCAGCGGCGCGAGCCACGGCAGGGGGTGGTCCTCGACCATGTAGATCGGCGGCAGGCCGAGCTGGTTCAGACGCCAGTCCGCGATGTAGCGGATATACTTCTTGATCTCCTTCGGGCTCATCCCGTCGACCGGCCCCATCTCGAAGGCGAGGTCGATGAAGGCATCCTCCAGCCGCACGGTCTTCTGGCAGATGTCGATGATGTCCTCCTTCACCGCCTTGGTCAGGCAGCCGCGCTCCTCGCAGAAGGCGTGGAACAGCTTGATGATGCCTTCGCAGTGGAGCGATTCGTCGCGCACCGACCACGACACGATCTGGCCCATGCCCTTCATCTTGTTGTGGCGCGGGAAGTTCATCAGCATGGCGAAGCTGGCGAAGAGCTGCAGCCCCTCGGTGAAGCCGCCGAACATGGCGAGCGTGCGGGCGATGTCCTCGTCCGTGTCGACGCCGAACTGGTGCAGGTAATCGTGCTTGTCCTTCATCTCCTCGTAATCGAGGAAGGCGGCGTATTCGCTTTCGGGCATCCCGATCGTGTCGAGCAGGTGCGAATAGGCGGCGATGTGCACCGTCTCCATGTTGGAGAAGGCGGTGAGCATCATCTTGACCTCGGTCGGCTTGAACACGCGGCCGTAATTGTCGTGGTAGCAGTCCTGCACCTCGACATCGGCCTGGGTGAAGAAACGGAAGATCTGGGTGAGCAGGTTGCGTTCGTGCTCGGTGATCTTCTGCGCCCAGTCGCGGCAATCCTCGCCGAGCGGCACTTCCTCGGGCATCCAGTGGATCTGCTGCTGGCGTTTCCAGAAGTCGTAAGCCCAGGGGTATTCGAACGGCTTGTAGGTCTTGCGGGCTTCGAGCAACGACATCTTGTGTTTCCTTCGGTTCGTGTGCCTGACTCATATAGGGAATCAAACTACGGAATCGAAGGCAAGCAGCGATGATTCGGCGGGGATAAGCCGTGCATTTTGCGAGTCCAATCGAGTCCGGGGAAAGGGGCGCGACCCGCCCGATGCACCGCACGTGTCGTCGCGCGGTGCGCGGCCCGCAGGAGCGCGCGACACGGCGGCCCCGCACCCGCCCTTGCGCATGGTTCACGCCCGGTGTCCTTCATCGCAAGCGGGTTTCTCGGAACGCGGCCCTGCCCGGCCGGGTTGAATCGGTACGCCCGCAACGAGCAGGAGAGACACTCATGGCGAAGAACGAACCGATCACCGGCCCCTTCCCCGATGGCGACGCGCGCAACGTGACGCTGACGAAATCGACCCACCCGATGGAACCCGAACGCTCCGGCCCGGCCGAACCCGGCTATCGCAGCGAGGGTGCGCCCGAAAGCGTGATGGGCGATCTCGTCCACAGCGAATACAAGCCGGAAGCGCGGCCCCGCCGTGCCCCGGGCGAGGGCGACCTGCCCGCCACGGAAATGGGCTTCGGCTCGGTCGGCGGGGCGATCGACCCGGTCGCCCTGGGCGACTGCGGGGACGATCCCGCGACCCGCGTGCGGACCGACGCCATGCGCCCGATCGACGAGAAGTGAGCGGTCGGCCCTGACGGCCCCGCTTCCGGCGGCCCCGCTCCTGAACACGACCCGCCGCCTCCGGGTGCATCCCGGTGGCGGCGGCGTCGCACGGGGTCAGCCCCTGCGCCCGGGCGCGGCGGTCACTGCGCGGCGGCGAACATGATGAAAAGGCAGGCGGGCAGGAACAGGCCGGCCATGCCGACATGGATCATCGCCGCGTTCCTCAAGTGGCCCTCACGGTTCCTGCGCAGTTCGAGCCACGCCCGCAGGAGGAAAATTGCAGAGACGACAGCCCCGAATACACCCGCCCAGAACGGCAGACCCATGACATCCTACCCCTTTGTATTCCGCCGCCAAGTCGGTGCGGCGCACGCGAATATGTCACACGCCGCCGGGCTTGGCGAGTGCGCCGGGTGCATCGGGAATTGCGCGGTTTTCGCCCCCGCGCCCGGCGCAGGAGCGCAGCGCGTGACCGATTGCGGGGATCGGCGAAGGCGTTGCGCGCAGCCGCCCGCGAAGCGACCCGGAAACCAGGCGAGAAACAGGCGACGAGGACCATTGCGAGCCACGGATTGATCGGCTCGCTGTAGTCCTCGTCATGACGTCCCACGTATATCGCCTCACTGGCAGCTCAGGCATTCCTCGTAATCGGTCTGCTCCGGCCCGCCTGCCGCGTCGAGTTCGAATTTGGACGGTTCGGGCGTGTTGTCCGCCTCGACCCCGCCGGCGAAGCCCGCGCGCTGCACGCTCTTGGAACGCAGGTAATAGAGCGACTTGATGCCCTTCTCCCACGCCTGGAAATGCAGCATCATCAGGTCCCACTTGTCCACGTCGGCCGGGATGAACAGGTTCAGCGACTGCGCCTGGTCGATATAGGGCGCGCGGTCGGCCGCGAATTCAAGCAGCCAGCGCTGATCGATCTCGAAGCTGGTCTTGAACACCGCCTTTTCCTCGGGCGTGAGGAAATCGAGGTGCTGGACGCTGCCGCCCTTTTCCAGGATCGAGTTCCACACATTGGTCGAATTCTTGCTCTTCCGGTCGAGCAGTTTTTCGAGATAGGGGTTCTTCACCACGAAGCTGCCCGACAAAGTCTTGTGGGTGTAGATGTTCGCCGGGATCGGTTCGATGCAGGCGGAGGTCCCGCCGCAGATGATCGAGATCGAAGCGGTCGGCGCGATCGCCATCTTGCAGGAAAACCGCTCCATCGCGCCCATTTCGGCGGCGTCGGGACAGGGGCCGCGCTCCTGCGCGAGCAGCATCGAGGCCTCGGACGCCTTGGCCTGGATGTGCTGGAACATCTTGAGGTTGTGCGCCTTGGCCATGGCGCTTTCGAATCCCAGCCCCTTCGCCTGGAGGAAGGAGTGGAAGCCCATCACGCCGAGCCCGACGCTGCGTTCGCGCATCGCGGAATACTTGGCGCGGGCCATCTCTTCGGGGGCGCGGTCGATGTAATCCTGCAGCACGTTGTCGAGGAAGCGCATCACGTCCTCGATGAAACGCCTGTCGCCCTGCCATTCGTCCCATTTTTCGAGGTTGAGCGAGGACAGGCAGCAAACCGCGGTGCGATCATTGCCGAGATGGTCGATGCCGGTCGGCAGGGTGATTTCGCTGCACAGGTTCGAGGTCGAGACCTTGAGCCCGAGATCGCGGTGATGCTTGGGCATCATGCGGTTCACCGTGTCGGAAAAGACGATGTAGGGCTCGCCCGTCGCCAGCCGGGTTTCGACCAGCTTCTGGAACAGCGAACGCGCATCGACCGTGCCGCGCACGCTGCCGTCCTTGGGCGACTTCAGGTCGAATTTCTCGCCCGCGCGCACGGCTTCCATGAATTCATCGGTGACGAGCACGCCGTGGTGGAGATTGAGCGCCTTGCGGTTGAAATCCCCGCTGGGCTTGCGGATCTCGAGGAACTCCTCGATTTCCGGGTGGCTGATGTCGAGATAGCACGCGGCCGAACCGCGCCGCAGCGAGCCTTGCGAGATCGCGAGCGTGAGGCTGTCCATCACCCGCACGAAGGGAATGATCCCGCTGGTCTTGCCGTTGAGGCCCACCGGCTCGCCGATGCCGCGGACATTGCCCCAGTAGGTGCCGATCCCGCCGCCCTTGGAAGCGAGCCAGACGTTTTCGTTCCAGGTGCCGACGATCCCGTCGAGGCTGTCCTCGACCGAGTTGAGGTAGCACGAGATCGGCAGGCCGCGCGCCGTGCCGCCGTTCGACAGCACCGGGGTCGCGGGCATGAACCACAGGTTCGAGATGTAGTCGTAGAGCCGCTGGGCGTGCTCCTCGTCGTCGGCATAGGCATCGGCGACGCGGGCGAAGAGGTCCTGGTAGCTCTCGCCGGGCAGGAGGTAGCGGTCGGTCAGCGTCTCCTTGCCGAAGGCGGTGAGGTTCGCATCGCGCAGCGGGTCGGTGCGGATCGCGAAGCGGCGCGGGTTGACGGTCTTGCTGTCGGGCCGCGCGGCCTTTGCGGCCTCCTCGATCGCGGCGGTGCCGGCTTTCGCCATCGCCTCGCCCGCCTTTTGCGCGATCAGTTCGGCGCTGCCGGGGTCGTCCTTGGTCATGGTCACGGCCTTTTCCTGTTCGTCCATCGCCCCGCCATTGTCGAGGTCATGCGCCCCGCCCTGGGTGTCGCCGGTCACGTTGTCGCCGGTCACGTTGTCGCTCGTCTTGAAATCCATCGTCTCACCCACTTGTCCCGCGAATCGACCCAGGCCCGCAAGGGGGCTTGTTCCAATTCTGTTCTATACCGGCCCATCGACAGGCCACCAACAGCTTGCCCCCGGAAAGGGGACAGGATTGTCCCCGCTGCGCCCCGCTTCGCCCGACGCCGAGATCGCCTCGCCGGGGAATCCGGTCCCGCACCCGCCCCGAAGGGCCGGCGGGGGGATTCACCATGGCTTGGGGGTCCCTTGCGAGCTTGACCACTAGATGATGAATCGCACCGCGTTCCCCGTCAACGGGGGATTAACCCTCAGTCCCGCGATCCGGGCCGGTGCCGGCGGGCAAGAGGCCATGCGACGCGCGGAGCAAGCTTGAGTCGCGGATCGCGCAAGGGGCAAAATGAAACTGTGAAGAAAAATTTGGTGATTGAATCTTTTGAATCAACGGGTGAATCCTTCGCACCCGCGGCGGCAAGAATCTTGCACGCGCCCTCGCGTCAGGCCTGCTGCCGACCGCGCGCCTGCACCGCCGCGCGGCGCGCCTCGATCTCTTCCGGGGATACGCCGCCATTCGCCGCGCTCGATCGCTCCGCCTCGATCGCCATCCCCTCGCCGAAGCTCCTGGCGTAGCCGTCGTCGATCAGCCTTTTGTACTGCGCCAGGAAGGCGGGATCGACCTGCGCCATGTCCCCCGCCAGCCTGCGCGCGAGCGGGATCAGCGCACAAGGTTCGACGACGTGGTTGACGAGCCCCCATTCGAGCGCACGCGCGGCGTCGAGGAAATTGCCGGTGAAGGCGAGCTCCTTGGCCCGGCCGATGCCGATCATGCGCGAAAGCTTCTGCGACAGGCCCCAGCCCGGCACGATCCCGACCCGCGCATGGGTGTCGGCAAAGCGGGCCGCGGTGCTCGCCACCAGCACGTCGCAGGCGAGCGCGACTTCGAACCCGCCGGTGATCGCCACGCCGTTGATCGCGCCGATCACGGGCTTGGAACAGAGTTCGATCGCGCGCACCGGGTTGTCGGCGGGGTCGACCGCGTTGGCGCTGCCGAGCGCGCCTTCCTCGCTGCCCAGCTCCTTCAGATCGAGCCCGGCGGTGAAGGCCCGCTCGCCCGCGCCGGTCAGGATCACGGCGCGCACGTCCTCGCGCGCGTCCACCTCGATCATCACCGCGTGGAGCCGCCGCCGCAGCGCGCGGTTGAGGGCGTTCATCGCGTGCGGGCGGTTCAGCGTCACCGTCGCGATGCCGCCTTCGACCTCGATCAGCACGGTTTCCTCGGTCATGGGCGCTCTTCTCCTCCTGCGCCTGTCTAGCTCGGCCTTGCCGCCGCTCAAAGCGCCCAGTCGATGCTGCCGCGCCCGTGCGCCTCGAGAAAGGCGTTGGCCTGGCTGAACGGGCGCGAGCCGAAGAAGCCGGCGTGGGCCGACAGCGGGCTTGGATGGGGCGAGGCGAGGACGAGGTGGTGCGGCGCCTTGCCGAGGCCGGGCACGCGGCCCGCCTTCTTCCTCGCATGGCTGCCCCACAATATGAACACGGTCGCCTGCCCGCTTGCCGCCACCGCCGCGACGCAGGCATCGGTCACGGCGTCCCAGCCCCGCCCGGCATGGCTGCCCGCCTTGCCCGCCTCCACGGTCAGCGTGTTGTTGAGCAGCAACACGCCCTGTTCGGCCCAGCGCGTGAGATCGCCGCCATCCGGACGCGGCAGGCCAAGGTCGCTTTCCAGCTCCTTGAAGATGTTGACGAGCGAGGGCGGCGGCCTGACGCCATGACGCACGGAGAAGGCGAGGCCATGGGCCTGCCCCTCGCCGTGATAGGGATCCTGCCCGAGGATCACCACGCGCACCTTCTCCAGCGGCGTCATGGCGAGCGCCGCGAGCCGCAGGCCGCGCGGCGGATAGACGACCTTGCCCGCCGCCTCCTGCGCCGTGAGCCAGCCGCCGAGCCGCCGCGCCTCGGGGCTTGCCAGCACCGGGTCCAGCGCCGGGCGCCAGCTTTCGGGGACGGGATCGGGCACTTCGGTTCATCCTCGTTCGGGCGAGAGGTCTCGCGCTTTCCGGTCTATCGCGAGCGGCCCGCACCGCGCCACTCGGCCCTTCCCCTCTATCCCCAATCGGCGTAGGGCGGATGCCCATGACCGTCCATTTCCACGAAGAAGACCTGCCTGTCGGCGTCCTCGAAGGCACGGGCGCGCTCGCCGTCGATACCGAGACGATGGGCCTCGTCACCCACCGCGACCGGTTGTGCCTGGTGCAGATCTCGGACGGCGGGGGCGAGGAACACCTCGTGCGCTTCGCCCCCGGCAGCGCCTATGCCGCGCCCAATCTCAAGGCCCTGCTGGCGGACCCGGCGCGGGTGAAGCTGTTCCACTACGCCCGCTTCGACCTCGCCGCGCTCCACCACTACCTCGGCGTGATGGCGGCACCGGTGTTCTGCACCAAGATCGCGAGCAAGCTGGTGCGGACCTACACCGACCGCCACGGGCTCAAGAACCTGATCGACGAACTGCTCGGCGAAAGCATTTCCAAGCAGCAGCAGAGTTCGGACTGGGGCGGGCCGGACCTGTCCGAGGCGCAGCGCGAATACGCCGCTTCCGACGTGCGCTACCTCCACCGGCTGCGCGACGAGCTGACCGTGAGGCTGGCGCGCGAAGGGCGGATGGACATCGCGCAGGCCTGTTTCGATTTCCTCCCCACCCGCGCCCTGCTCGACATCGCCGGCTGGGCCGAGCACGACATCTTCAGCCATTCCTGAACGGCCGGCGGCGAACCCCATGGCGACGAAGAACCGCATCGAAACCGACGAGGCCCGGGCGCTGCGTTCCCGGCGGCAGCGTTTCGCCGCGCCCGGCGGATCGCACGACCGGCTGGTCGGCTTTCTCGCCCGCGCGCTGCCCATCGGGGTCGGGATCGTCGCCGGGCTGATGGTCATCACGCCGCTGTCGCCCCGGGGCGAGGTCAGCTTCCTGCTCGACCGCAACCGGGTGGCGATGATCGACGAGCGGCTTTCGGTCGACAACGCGATGTATCGCGGGCGCGACGACCGGGGCCGGCCCTTCTCGCTGATGGCGGGCGAGGCGGTGCAGCGCTCGAGCGTGGAGGGGCTGGTGCGGATGCAGGACCTCGTCGCGCAGATCCTCCTGCCCGAAGGCCCCGCGCGGCTCGCCGCGGAGGGCGGCATCTACGACATCGACGAGGACGTCGTCGACGTCACCGGCGCCGTCAGGCTGACCGCGGCAGACAGCTATTCGATGACCGCGCGCGGGGTTTCGGTGAATATCAGGGAGCGGATTATGACCGGCGACGACGGGGTCGAAGGGGCGGTCCCGGCGGGGACTTTCTCCGCCCGCGCGATCCGCGCCGATCTCGCCGCGCGCACCGTCGCGCTCGAAGGCGATGCGCGCCTGACCATGATTCCCGGCGAGCTGAGGATGCCGCAATGACCCGCAAGCCGACCGCACTGACGCGCACCGCCATCGCCTGGGGCGCGGCGGGCTTTCTCGGCACCGTGGCGCTGATGGGCGGGATCGCCACCCACGCCCAGTCGATCGCGAGCCACGATTCGCGCGCCCCCGTCAACTACGCCGCCGACCGCATCGAACTGCAGGACCGCGCCAACCGGGTGGTGCTGGCGGGCGGGGTGGAGATCGACCAGGCCGGCCTCACGATGCGCGCGGCGCGCACCATCGTCAGCTACGACGACAGCGGGGAGCTCCGGATCGACCGGATCACCGCGACCGGCGGCGTGGTCGTTACCCGCGGCAACGAACGCGCGAGCGGGAACACCGCGATCTACGATTTCAACCGCCGGGTCATTACCCTGGCGGGCGACGTCAGCCTCAGGCGCGGGACCGACACGCTCAACGGCGGGCGGCTCGTGATCGACCTGAGGAGCGGGCTGTCGAGCGTCGACGGGCGCGCCTCGGGCGGCGTGCCGGGCGGTTCGCCCGGCGGCCGCGTCTCGGGCCGTTTCCAGGTCCCGCAGGAGGACTGACCGCGGACCGACCGACCCCCGCGCTCCGCCTATCAATAGGCGTTGGCGTGGCGCAGGACGAAGACGGTCTTCAGCAGGATCCCGATGTCGCGCTGGAGCGACCAGCCGGTGATGTATTCGAGATCGGCCTGCAGCCGGTCGGTCAGGTCCTTTTCCCGTTCTGTCGCGCCGCGATAGCCGCGCACCTGCGCGAGCCCGGTCAGGCCCGGCTTCAGGCAGTGGCGCTGCCAGTAATTGGCGTCGATGTCCCAGAACAGCTTGTTGTTCGCCTTGCTCCCGAGCGCGTGCGGGCGCGGGCCGACGATCGACATCTCGCCCTTGAGCACGTTGATGAGCTGCGGCAGTTCGTCGATGCTGGTGCGGCGGATGAAGGCGCCGATCCGGGTGATCCTGTCATCGTCGCGCGCGGTCGAACGATCGCCGTTCGAATCGAGCCTTCCCTCGCGCATCGAACGGAACTTGTACATCTCGAAGAAGCGGTTGCCGCGGCCCATCCGGCGCTGGACGAAGAAGACCGGCCCGCGGTCCTCCACCTTGATCAGCACCGCGACCACCACGAACAGCGGCGCGAGCGCGACCAGCGAGACGAGCGCGAAGCACGTGTCGAAGGCGCGCTTGAGCAGGCGCGAACGCAGGCTGAGCGGCCCGTGCGACACGACCAGCGCGGTGCGGCCCTGTTCCTCGTAGCGGTGCACCCCGATCGCGCCGATCCGGTGCACCGGCTCGCTCACGATCTCGCCGAACACGCCGGCCGACTTGAGCAGCACCGCCCACGCCTCGCGCGATTCGATCGGGCAGCTGACCACCACCTTGTCGCGGTTGCGGAGCAGCTTTCCCAGCCGGTCGCGCATGTGGGGATCCTGGCTCGCGGGGTCGAGGTCGTATGTCGCCGCCGAGATCGAGGTCGCCCCGCCCAGCGCGAAGCCCGGCCCGCCGTCCTCGATCACCAGTTCGTTGCGGACCTGCCCGCGCCAGAACCGCCGGACCGCGAGCGGGACGAGCCACCGCAGGCCGAGCATCGCGAGCCCCGTCAGGATCATGCCGAGCGTCACCGAAACGCGCGAGAATTCCGCGTTCGACTTGGTGTAGAAGGCCACGAAATTGAGCAGGGCCGCCGACACGGCGAGCGCGGTCAGCGACTTGCGCGCGCCATGGTACGAGTCGGTCAGCGAGCGCACGCCATAGGTCCCGTTGTAGAGCGCGATCGTGAAGAAGAGCGGAATCATGGTCTGCGCCGCGAGCATGGTGCGCCGTTCCCACCAGTTGCCTTCGTAGATCCGCCCGCTGAGCGAGAAGCCGGCCTGCACCAGCAGCGCATCGAGCAGGAGCAGCACCGCGTAGGCCTGCAATCGCCGGCGTTCGAGCGACGGCGCCACCTTCCGATTGTCGCGATCGGGATCGACCGCGCCCATCAAACCGCCGGGAAACTCGTTCATTGCGCTTATCGCAGCCCCCCGAGCGTGCGACCCCTGACGGGTTAATTAATAAAACTGAACCCGGCCCGCGCAAGGCATTTCTATACTGGTCTGTGCTGGCAAAATGGTGGGTGTCCCGTTTTCTTACCGCCGGGCGGCGAAACGGGCGATCTGGGTCAGGTCGTGCGCCAGCAGGAGCTCGGCCGACTGGCTGTTGGTGACGAGCGCCCGGTGAAGCGCGACCAGCCGCGGCACCAGCCGGTCGAGCTTGCGCGTCGCGGAGCCGGGGCGTTCGGGCCGGGTCCAGCGCGCGTATTGGTGCGCGATCTCGCCCTGCTCCTTCTGGTAGATGCCGAGCCGCATCCTGGCCCCGTAATCGAGCCGGTCGATCGCCCCGCGCGGGCCGAGCTGGGCGAGGATCCGCGCGAGCAGCGCCGCCCGCCGTTCGAGCGCGAGGACGAGGCCGACCGGATTGAGCCCGTGCTCGCGCATTCGCCGCAGTTCCCCCGGAAGCGCGGCGACTTGCCCGCCGAGCACCGCGTTGACGAGCGGCTGGAAGCCGTCCTCTTCGGTGGCGGCGCCGATCGCGGCGTGGTCCTCGGGGCTCGCGGGGCGGGGCGCCTGCGGATCGGCCCCGACGTAAAGCGCGAGCTTGTCGACCTCCGACCGGGCGAGCCTGAGATCGAGCCCGGAGGCCCGCGCGATCCGTTCGGCAAGGTCGCCGCCGAGGCGCAGGCCCGCCGCATCGGCCATCGCCCGGACCGCGGCGGCGACGGTCGCGAGGTCGGGCGGATAGAACATCGCGACCAGCGCATCGGCGCGCTTTTCGAGCAGTTTCGCGGTGCGCGACTTGTCGGTGGCGCTGGTGGCGACGACGATCACCGGGGCCGCTTCGCCCGCTCCCGCCTCGCCCGTCTCGACCAGCGCGGCAAGCGCGTCATGCGCCTCGTCGCCGACGGCGCGCACGATGATGTGGCGCGCGCCCCCGAACAGCGAGGCGGAGCGCGCCTCGTCGCCCAGTCGCGCCGGGTCCTGCTTCACTTCCGCGCCCGACAGCTCGATCCGCTCGCCCGCCTGCGGAAGGGCGGCGACGACCCGGTTAGCCGCCTCCCACGCGCCCGCCTCGTCCGGGCCGCAGAAGAAGAAGATCGAGGCCTGCCCGGCGCTGCGCGGCAATCCGCGGGCGAAATCGGTCTGTTTCGCCTTCACCTCGCCCTCGCCCGCCCGGTCACTCGGCCGCCGCGCCGCGCGCCCGTTCCCTCAGCGCCAGCGCGATGCTCGTCGCCATGCGGTCGGCGACTTCCTCGGCGAGGTTCTCGAGCGCCTTCTGCTCCGCCGCGATGGTGGCGTATTCGGAGGAGACCACGTCGATCCCCGCATCCGAGCCCGCGGTCGCATCGAGCACGATTTCGCCGCTGGAGGTGTCGACCAGCTGGTAGCGCGCGCGCAGGATGCGCCGTTCGCGGCTGATCGTGTCGTCGTTGAGCACGCCCAGCGCCTCGAGCGAATCGTCGAGCCGCACGTCGAGCCGGTAGCGGGTCGATTCGTCCCCGGCGATGCCCAGCCGGTCCTCGAGCGCGTTCTGCACCAGCCACCCGCCGCGCCCCGGAATGGCAGGCACGGCGACCGCGGCGAGCCCCTGCGCGACACCCGCGTCCGGCCCGCCCGCATACATCGGCTGCAATCCGCAGGCTGCGAGCAGGGGCAGGACGAGGCAGGCGACGATCCTCTCCATCACGGCATTGCTCCTTCCGTCATGCCGAACTCGTTTCAGCGTCCATTCGCCTCCTCGAACCGCGTTGCCTTGCCGCGCGGTAGCCCCCGAAACGGGTTCAGGGTGACGATACCTGTCAGGTGACGATGTTCACCAGCCGGTCGGGCACGACGATGACCTTGCGAATTTCCGCTCCGTCGAGCGAACGCTGGACCTTCTCGGAAGCGAGCGCAAGCGCTTCGAGGTCCTCCCTGGAGGCGCCCTTGGGCGCGGCCAGCGTGTCGCGCAGCTTGCCCTTGTGCTGGACGGCGATGGTGACCTCGTCCTCGACCAGCAGGGCAGGGTCGTGCGCGGGCCACGCGGCATCGGCGATCAGGCCTTCCCCGCCCAGCGCCGCCCCCAGCATCGACCACGCCTCTTCGGCGAGATGCGGCATCATGGGCGAGGCGAGGTGGAGGATCGTGCGGATCGCGAAATTGCGGCTTTCACTGGGCGCGGCCTTCTCGGTCGCAGCGGTCAGTTCGTAGATCCGCGCGACCGCCTTGTTGAAGGACAGCGCCTCGATGTCCTCGGCCACCGCGACGATCGCCTGGTGCGTCTTGCGCAGGAGAGCCTTGTCCTCGCCAGTGGCCGCCGGATCGTAGGCCGAGAACAGCCGCCAGAGCCGCTGGACGAAGCGCGAGCAACCCTCGATCCCCGCATCCGACCACGGCAGGTCGCGCTCGGGCGGGGAATCGGACAGCATGAACCAGCGCACCGCGTCGGCGCCGTATCGTTCGATGATGCGGTCGGGATCGACGACGTTCTTCTTCGACTTCGACATCTTGACGACGCGGCCAATCTCGACTGGCTGTCCGTCAGCCTTGAGAGAAGCGCCTTCCGAGGTGCGTTCAATCTCGTCGGGCGAGAACCAATTCCATTCGCTTACCTCGACGTCGATGCCTTTTTCGGCCGACTTCCGAGTGTAATCCGTTCGCCGGCCATAGGTCTCGTGCGTCACCATCCCTTGCGTGAACAGCGCGGCGAAGGGCTCCTTGACCGACAGCCTGCCGATGCGTTCGAGCGCGCGGGTCCAGAACCGGGCGTAGAGCAGGTGCAAAATCGCGTGCTCGATGCCGCCGATATAGTGCTGCACCGGCATCCACCTGGCGACTTCTTGGGGGTCGAAGGGCCGGTCGGCGGGCTGCGAGGCGAAGCGCAGGAAATACCACGAGGAATCGACGAAGGTGTCGAGCGTGTCGGTCTCGCGCCGGGCGGGCCTGCCGCATTTCGGGCAATCGACGTGCTTCCACGTCGGATGCCGTTCGAGCGGGTTGCCGGGGGTTTCGAAATCGACGTCCTCGGGCAGCTTCACCGGCAGCTGGTCCCTGGGAACGGGCACGATGCCGCAGCCGCCGTTGTCTTCCGGGCAATGCACGAAGGGGATCGGCGTGCCCCAGTAACGCTGGCGCGAAACGCCCCAGTCGCGCAGGCGCCAGACGGTCGTGCCCTTGCCCCAGCCGCCCTTTTCGGCGCGGGCGATGACCTCGGCCTTGGCTTCCTCGACGCTCAGCCCGTCGAGAAAGCCGGAATTGACGATCACCCCGTCGCCGCTTTCCGCCTCGCCCTCGAACGGTTCGCCGGCCTTCGATGGATCGGAGGCGACGACGCGGGCGATCGGCAGGTCGTATTTCGTCGCGAATTCGAAATCGCGCTGATCGTGGCCGGGCACGCCCATGACCGCGCCGGTGCCGTAATCCATCAGGACGAAGTTCGCGATGAACAGCGGCAGCGGCTCGCCGGTGAAGGGATGCCGCGCGGTGATGTCGGTGCGATAGCCCAGCTTCTCCGCCGTCTCCAGCGCGGCCGCGGTGGTCGCCCCGCGCTTGCATTCGGCGATGAAGCCGGCGACTTCGGAATCCTCGGCCAGGCCCTGCGCGACCGGGTGGTCCGCCGCGACCGCGACGAAGCTCGCGCCGAAGATCGTGTCGGGCCGCGTGGTGTAGACCGGCAGTTTCGCGCCGTCCGACAGGTCGAACGAAAACTCCAGCCCCTGCGACTTGCCGATCCAGTTCTCCTGCATCAGCTTGACCTTGTCCGGCCAGTCCCCGAGCGCGCCCAGCCCGACAAGGAGATCCTCGGCAAAGTCGGTGATCTTCAGGAACCACTGATCGAGCTTGCGCTTCTCGACCTCCGCCCCCGAACGCCAGCCCTTGCCGTCGATCACCTGTTCGTTGGCGAGCACGGTCATGTCGACCGGGTCCCAGTTGACGGTCGATTCCCGGCGATAGACCAGCCCCGCCTCGTAAAGGTCGAGGAACAGCGCCTGTTCGTGGCCGTAATATTCCGGCTCGCAGGTGGCGATCTCGCGGCTCCAGTCGAGGGCGAAGCCGATCCGCTTCAGCTGCGCCTTCATCTGCGCGATGTTCGCCCGGGTCCATTCGCCGGGATGGACCTTCTTTTCCATCGCCGCGTTTTCCGCCGGCATCCCGAAGGCGTCCCAGCCCATCGGGTGCAGCACCTCGTCCCCCCGCATCCGGCGATAGCGCGCGAGCACGTCGCCCATCGTGTAGTTGCGGACATGGCCCATGTGGATGCGCCCGGAGGGATAGGGGAACATCTCGAGGATGTAGCTCTTGGGCCTGGGACTGGCGGAATCCGCGGTGAAGGTGCCCGCTTCCTCCCACGCCTTCTGCCAGCGCAGGTCCGCGCTCGCGGGATCGAACCGCCCCGTGTCCTTCGTGTCGTCGCTCATGGGCCGTGCCTTTATGGATTTCGGCGGCAAATGGAAGCGCCGCTGGAAGCGCCGCGCCGGGGCTCCCGCCCGATCAGCCGGCGACGGCCTTGCGCCTCAGGTCGCGCGCCTTGGTGAGGATGATGTCCTCGAGCTTCTGCACCGTCGCCGCCTGCACCGGCGCATCGACCCAGGTCCCGGCCTCGCGCACCTGGCGGCTTGCCGAAACGCGCAGCGCGTCGGCGCGCAGCTGCTGGTCGAGGATGGTGACCGTCAGCTTGACCCGCTCGTCCGGGTTGCCCGGGTTGGCGTACCAGTCGGTCACCACCACGCCGCCCGCGCTGTCCGCGCTCGCCAGCGGAGCGAAGCTTACCGTGTCGAGCGTGGCGCGCCAGAGATAGGCGTTGACCCCGATCGCGTTGATCTCGGCCGCCTGCAGTTCGCTGGTCGGGCGTTCCCGGCCGCCGCAGGCCGCGAGCAGGCCGAGCGCGGCGCAGGCCGCGACGAGGCGCACGGGGATGGAATGGGCGAGTCTGGCGCGGGTCACTGGCTTTACCTTGTTCAAGTCCGTCTGGGTCGGGCCCGTCTATACCTTTCGCGGGCCGCGCGGCAAGCGCTGCGCTTTTCCCGGCCCGATCGCCGCCGGGGCCTTTCGCCCGCCTGAACCGCCGCCCCGCCCGGCCCGCCCGCCTGTGTGACCGGAGCAACAGGTCGCGCCCGAAGCGCGGCCGCAGCCGTGCGAGGCATTGCGCCGGGGCGGGGGACGGGCCTATTTCCCCGGGGTCATAACATGGGCGACTGCTAAGGCAGCGTTCATCCGTAAGGTGTAGGGGACTCGCCGGAAACGCCGTGATGGCGTAACACCGCCGGGCAACAGGGAACCGAAATGAAGGGCGTGGCGAACAGGACAGCGACGAAGCGGGAGGGCGCGGTGCAGCCCCGCCTGCCGATGCTCGCCCTGCTCGGCGCACTCGCAGTCGCCCTGCCCAGCGCTGGCCTCGCGCTCGTCACCTCGGGTTCGGACGGATCGCCGGTCGTGCCGGCCGGCTTCGATCTCTTCACCCCCGCCTCGGTCGATCCGCAGCTTGCCGCGCGCGTCGCGGAAAGGGCGGCGGCGAGCGGCATCCGCTTCACCCCCGCCGCTTCGCCATCGGCCGAACGCGCGCGCACCGTCACCGTCGCGGTGCGGATCGACGACGACACGAAAGCCCGCGCGATCTCGGTGCGCGAAGGGATCAAGCAGGCGCCCGGGACCGGCCCCGGCCTCGCCGCGCTGACCCAGACCAGGTTCAATCTCGGCACCGCGCGCGGGTACCAGCGCTTCGCGCGCGCGGTCGAACTGCCTTCGTCGGTGCGGAACATGACGGTGCCCGACCTGTCGGAATTCGAACCCGCCCGGCGCAAGGAAAAACCCTCGCGCCTCCAGCCCCGGATCGAGCTCGAGCCGGAGGCGATCGCCGGGCGCTCGCCCAACACGCTCGATTCGATATCGGCCCAGACGGTCGGTGTCGGCGGCAGTTTCAGCCTGTCGCCCAATCTCGACGTGACGGCGGGCGTGCGCTACTCGCAGGAGCGCGAACGGCTCGATCCGCTGACCAATGCGGTCAAGGACAGCCAGGCGGTCTATGTCGGCACGCAGATCAAGTTCTGACCCGCCGCCCCTTCCCCGACCCCGCAAGACCCCGCCCCGGCGGGGTTTTTCTTTGCGCCCCGCCCGCCGCGCGCTAGGTTCCCCCGCGGGAGCAGGACGAGAGGAAGGGGAATGCCGATGAGCCGAGTCGCGATCGTGACCGGGGGGACGCGCGGGATCGGCCGCGCGATCTGCGAACAGCTGAAACAGGACGGGCTCACCGTCGTCGCCAATTACGCCGGCAACGACGAGGCCGCGCGCCATTGCGAGGAAACGCTCGGCGTCCACTGCTACAAGTGGGACGTGGGCGACCACGAGGCGACACTCGAAGGCTGCGCCAGGGTCGAAAGCGAGGTCGGGCCGATCGACATCGTCGTCAACAATGCCGGGATCACCCGCGACGCGACGCTCCACAAGATGAGCTTCGACGACTGGAACGAGGTGATGCGGATCAACCTCGGCGGGTGCTTCAACATGGCCAAGGCCTGCTTTCCCGGGATGCGGACCCGCGGCTGGGGCCGGATCGTCAACATCGGTTCGATCAACGGGCAGGCCGGGCAATACGGCCAGGTCAACTACGCCGCCGCCAAATCGGGCATCCACGGCTTCACCAAGGCGCTGGCGCAGGAAGGCGCGAAGTCCGGCGTCACCTGCAACGCGATCGCGCCGGGCTATATCGACACCGACATGGTCGCCGCCGTGCCCGACGCGGTGCTGGAAAAGATCGTCGCCAGGATCCCGGTCGGACGGCTCGGCCAGGCGAGCGAGATCGCGCGCGGGGTGAGCTTCCTCGTCAGCGAGGAGGCGGGTTTCGTCACCGGGTCGACCATGAGCATCAATGGCGGCCAGCACATGTATTGACGGCCGCCGCCGCTGTGCCGGTCGCCCGCACCCTGCCCGGCGTGCGCGAACGCCGTGCGCCCGAAATGCCGGTCGAGATCGATGAGATCGAGGCGGAAGCCGCGTTAACCGGGGGAAGGCACGGATAAGCCCGTTTCGCCGGGCCTTCTTCGCGATTCGTTAACTACGCGCGCTTACCTTTCGTCGCAGCAAGGCAGGCAGGCAGCCAAGGGGGCAGCGCGCGCGATGAAAGTGAACCGGAGCCAGGAAGCCCGCGGGGACCGCCGCGCCGCACCGCGCGGCCGGCTCGTGCTCAGGATCGCCAAGCTCGTCTGCGAGACCGGCGAATATCCCTGCATCCTGCGCGACGTGTCGCTGACCGGCGCGGAGCTCGCCTTCTGGCACGAAGTGCCCCCCGCCGAGCGCGTGATCCTGCAATTGTCGAATGGCCACACCTTCCCGATCGAACGCGTGTGGAGCGGTGCGGGCCGCGCGGGCTACCGTTTCGCCGTGCCGGTGGCGGAGGAGGACTTCATCGCCGGGGATGCCGAATTCGGCCACCGCCCGCTGCGCCTTTCGATCGACGCCGGGGCGCGCGTCGTCGACGGGCGGGTGATGGTTTCGGCGCGGCTGGCCGATCTTTCCGCCGAAGGCGCGCGCATCGAGATCGAGGGGGCGCAGCGGTCCTGCGCGCGGTTCGATGCGGGCCGCCTCGTCAGCCTCGCCATTGCCGGGGGAGAGCCGCGGCTTGCCGAAGTGCGCTGGGCCGAGGAGGCGTCCGTTGGCCTGCGCTTCGTCGAGCCCATGGCCATGCCCGACCTCGCCGCGCTGGCGCTGGCGCTGCAACCCTTCGCCGCGCCGGGCGAGAGCGACCGGACGATCCGCGCCGCCTGAGGCCCGCGGTCCCGGCCCGCGGTGTTGGAAAGGGGGTCCGAAAAGGCGCTCGCCGCGCCTTGGGAAAGCGAAATCGGCGGAGGATCGCCCCCCGCGCGTTTCCCGGGCCGCACGCTTGGGCTTGCACGCTCCGGCTTGATCGACCCCGGATGAACTCTATCAACCCGGCGGTGAGCCCGATTCCCTATCATCCGCCGGTCAAGCGCTCGATCGCGATCCACGGGCACAAGACCTCGATCAGCCTCGAACCCGTGTTCTGGGACATGCTCCGCGCGGCGGCCGAGGCGGAGGGGCTCGCGATCAGCACGCTCGTCGCCCGGATCGACGCCGAACGCATCCGTGCCGCCACCCCGCCCGGCCTTGCCAGCGCGATCCGGGTGTGGCTGGTCAGCCGACCGGACTAGTATTTCGCGGTCGCGTCGCTCGCCGGGTAGGTTTCGTCGAGCGCCTCGTCCTGCTTCGACATGGCGGCCTTCGACCGTGTCGCGTCGGCCCCGGCATTGCGGAACGGGCCGTCGGGTTCGCCCTCGGCATAGGCGGCGCGGTGCCTCTTCGCGCGGTCCTTCGCGAAGAGCGTGTATCCGGCATATCCGAGACCGGCGAGAGCGGCGAGCCTGACGAGCATGGTAAGTCCTCCTGGTGCGTTCCCTGTCTTTCTGGATCAGCGCGCCAGCCCGGTCGTTCGTTCCCGCCTAGTCGTCGACCCGCTCGATATCCGCACCCGCCAGCCGGAGCTTTTCCTCGAGCCGTTCGTAGCCGCGGTCGAGGTGATAGATGCGCCGCACCTGCGTCTCCCCTTCCGCGGCGAGGCCGGCGATGACGAGGCTCATCGAGGCCCTGAGGTCGGTCGCCATGACCTCCGCCCCGGTCAGCCGTGCGACGCCCTTGACGATCGCGGTGCGCCCCTCGGTCGCGACATCCGCCCCCATGCGGCCGAGTTCGGGCACGTGCATGAAGCGGTTCTCGAAGATCGTCTCCTTGAGCACGCTGGTCCCCTCGGCCCGGCACAGCAGCGCCATCAGCTGCGCCTGCATGTCGGTGGCGAGCCCGGGATAGGGCGCGGTGGTGAGGTTGACCGGCTTCAGCGCGCCATTGGTTTCGATCGCGATCCCGCGCGCGTCCTCGGTCACGTGGACGCCGATGTTCCTCAGCGCATGGATGGTCGCGTGCATGTCGTCGGCCCTCGCCCCTTCGAGCCGGACCGACCCGCCGGTGATCGCCGCGGCGCAGGCATAGGAGCCCGCCTCGATCCGGTCGGGCATCACCCGGTAGGTCGCCCCGTGCAGCCGCTTGGCCGGGTGGATCACGAGGTCCGATGTCCCCACGCCCTCGATCTCGGCGCCCATCGCGGCGAGGAGGTTGCACAGGTCGATGATCTCGGGCTCGCGCGCGGCATTGAACAGGCGGCAGGTTCCTTCGGCCAGCACCGCGGCCATCAGCGCGTTCTCCGTCGCTCCGACCGACACCACCGGGAAGTCGAAATCGCCGCCCTTCATGCCGCCGTCGGGCTGGAACGCCTTCACGTAGCCCTGGGCAAGCTCGATCTGCGCGCCGAACGCCTCCAGCGCCTTGAGATGGAGGTCGATCGGCCGGTTGCCGATCGCGCAGCCGCCCGGCAGCGACACCGTCGCCTCCCCGGCTCGTGCGAGCAGGGGGCCGAGCACCAGGATCGAGGCGCGCATCTTGCGCACGAGGTCATAGGGCGCGACCGTGCTGGTGAGGCGCGAGGCTTCGAACGTCACGACCCGGCCGAAATCCTCCGGCCGCTTGCCGTGGATCTCCACCGAGGCGCCGAACTGGGTCATCAGGTGCTGGAACCCGTCGATGTCGGCAAGCCTGGGAAGGTTGCGCAGGGTCAGCGGCTCGTCGGTCAGCAGGGCGCAGGGAATGAGGGTGAGCGCGGCGTTCTTGGCCCCGGAAATCGGGATCGTGCCCGACAGGCGGTGGCCCCCGCGAATGATCAGCTTGTCCATGGCGGAGCATTTAGCCGATCCCGCCTCCAGCGCAACCGCGAGGGCGGGCCGCGCGCCGCGCGATTGCGCCGTTGACCTTGATCCACGTGAAGGCCAACACGCTTCGCGTCGCCCATCGCACGTGCAGTCTGCCTCAACCAGCGAGAGACCGATGACCTCCCACAAGCCGATCAAGAAAGCCGTCTTCCCGGTCGCCGGGCTCGGCACCCGCTTCCTGCCCGCGACCAAGGCCGTGCCCAAGGAACTGCTGCCGATCGTCGACCGGCCGCTGATCCAGTACGCGGTGGACGAGGCGCGCGAGGCGGGGATCGAACAGATGATCTTCGTCACCGGGCGCGGCAAGACCGCCATCATCGAGCATTTCGACATCGCCTTCGAACTCGAAACCACGATGAAGGAACGCGGCAAGGACCTCGGCGTGCTCGAACCGACCCGCGCCGTGCCGGGCGACATCATCACCGTGCGCCAGCAGGTCCCGATGGGGCTCGGCCACGCGATCTGGTGCGCCCGCGCGATCGTGGGCGAGGAACCCTTCGCGATCTTCCTGCCGGACGAACTGATGATCGCCGAAAAGGGCGGGACCGGCTGCATGAAGCAGATGGTCGAGGCCTACGAAAAGGTCGGCGGCAACCTCATCAGCGTGCTTGAAGTGCCGCGGGAAAGCGTGTCGAGCTACGGCGTGATCGATCCGGGCGCGAGCGACGGCGCGCTGACCGAGGTGAAGGGGCTGGTCGAGAAGCCGCCGGTGGACAAGGCCCCGTCGAACAAGATCGTCTCGGGCCGCTATATCCTCCAGCCAGAGGTGATGCGGACCCTCGAAACGCAGGAAAAGGGCGCGGGCGGGGAAATCCAGCTGACCGACGCGATGGCGAAGATGATCGGCACCCAGCCGTTCCACGCGGTCACCTTCGCGGGCAATCGCTATGATTGCGGGAGCAAGCTCGGCTTCGTCGAGGCGACGCTCGCGCTGGCGATGGCGCGCGAGGACATGGGCGCCGAAGTGCGCGAAATCGCGCGCCGCCTGCTGGGATAGGGGCCTGCCCGGCCGAGGGTCAAAGGGCGCGCGCCGCGGCCCGCCGCTCTAGGCCTCGGCCCTGCGCGCGCCGCGTCGTTCCGAACGGCGCTGTGTGCGGCGATTGGCCTTTTCCGCGCCCGCCATCGGGTTGACCAGTTCTTCGTAGAGGCCGAACAGGTGTTCAACCCGGTCACGGTCGCTTTCGAAGGGGCGCCTGCGGTAGAGCCGGTCGACGGCGCTATCGAGCGCCCGGTGCGCCTTGCGCAGATTGGCGGGCATGGTGTCGGGATCGTAGAGATCGGCAAGGCTGGAAGTGGGATGCGCGGCGCGGGCATCGAGCACGCCTTGCGCGAGGTTTTCGATTGCACCGCGCTGCGCTTCGGTCGCTTCGGGCCATGGGAAGGTGTTGTAGGTATATTTTGCGGAGTATCGGTACCGGCTTTCTAGGCGCCCGGCGGTAATCTTGATCCACGCCATGTGCATCGTGGTCGTAAGAACGGCGAATTCAAATAGACTAGCATTTGGGATGATCTGCAAATCATTGGCGGCGATGATATCAGACGGCAAAACTTCGATGGGAAGAAATTCCCGCCTTTCAGAAGAAGTCCTAGGTAGCGCCAGATACTGCCCAGACTTGGGTTGCCGCCGCTCGGCAAAGAGATAGGCAGATTCGGCTTTTTGCCGTGTCGCCGCCTTTTTGCTCGCCAGCCGCATTTCTTTTACCGACTTGATGGCATCGCGCAAAACCTGGCTCCCGCGCATAACGGAGGGAGGGCAATCGACAAGCCAGAAGCAATGCCTTTGTGTCGCATTCAGTAGGTCTTCGCCTCCAACGAAGGGCTTTATCCAATCTTTGAGATCGGGTTCTTTCGAAAGGTACTCTGCCCTCTCAGCGTTCCCAAAAACCAGATTACCTCCGTCTGCTGCGACGCTGCCATTCACGATCTTTGATACCTGATCCAATGGATTTAAGGCTGGTTGAACAATTGTATGAGGGCCGATACGCGTCGCATCGAACAGATAGGCCGTCAGCGCGCCGTGGCGGCTTTCGACCGGGTCGCCCTTGATATCGGGATAGCTGAACAGCCGTTTTTCGGGTCGCTCGAAATCGCGGTGCGTCAGGCCGATGATGACGACATGGACATGCGCCTTGCCCCGCGCCTCCGAAAACCAGTTGAAGGTGCGGTGGGCGAAGGCGATCTCCAGCCCGTAGCGGTCGAACAGGAGCGGCCAAAGCTGCGCCACCTGCTCGCCCTGCGTGATCGAATTGGTCGAAACGAAGGCGATGCGGATGCGGCGGTTGCCGCGCGAAAGCCCCTCCCCTGAAGGGGAGGGGTTGGGGAGGGGAGTATTGGAGGCCAGCCCCTCCCCCACGGGGAGGGGAGAAGAGGTGCCATTGAGATACGCGCCCGCCTTCAGGAACCACGCCGCGACATAATCCAGCGTGCCGCCCGAACCGCCCAGATCGGCAATGCGGCGCACCTGCGCGCGCTGCTCGGCGCTCTGATACTTCGACCCCACAAACGGCGGGTTCCCCATCACGAAGCTGCATTCCTGCGCCGGCAGAACCTCGTTCCAGTCCACCTCCAGCGCATCGCCATGCCGGATCGTCGCCCCGCCGGTCAGCGGGATGCGCGCATAGTTCAGCCGGAACGCCTCGTTGATCTCGTTATTGGCGATATGGTCCGCCATCCACATCGCCACCTCGGCGATCATCGCCGGGAATTCCTCGTATTCGATGCCGTAGAACTGATCGACCGTCACCCGCGTCATCAATTCGGCGTCGATGCGCTGATCGCCGTAGAGCGCCTTGAGACAATCGAGTTCCAGCCGCCGCAGTTCGCGATAGGCTATGACGAGGAAATTGCCGCAGCCGCACGCCGGATCGAGAAAGCGCATCCGCGACAGCTTCGCCTGGAATTCGAGCAGCGCCCGGTCCTTTGCGGTCTTGCGCGATTTCAGCTTTTCCAGCTCCTCGCGCAGGTCGTCGAGAAACAGCGGGCCGATCACCTTGAGGATGTTTTCTTCCGAGGTGTAATGGGCACCCCGCGCACGGCGTTCGCCGGCATCCATCACGCTTTGAAACAGGCTGCCGAATATGGCCGGGCTGACCGCCGACCAATCATGGCGGCAGGCGTCGAGCAGGTCTTCGCGCATCTTTGCATCGAATACCGGCGTGCGCAGGTTTTCGCGGAACAGGTCGCCGTTGATATAGGGAAATTGCTTCAGCTCGTCGGGCAGGTTCGCCTGCCGTTCGTCCTCCGGCGTGTCGAGCACTTCGAACAATTCGTTGACGATGCGCCCGGTATTGCTGCCGTCGGGAAGCGTGTCGTTGTCGATCAGCTGGAGGAAGATGTCCTTGGGCTGGAATATGCCGGTATCGTCCGCGAACATGCAGAATAGCAGCCGGACAAGGAAGCGTTCGAGATCGTGTCCGCGATAGCCGTTCTCCTCCAACCCGTCATGGAGGCGGCCCATCAGTTCGGCGGCCTTGATCGTGACCGCTTCCTGCCGTTCGAAACTGACCCGGCGGCCAAGCATGAAATCGAACGCCTGCACGTGCTTGTGCAGGTCGGCCAGCTTGAACCTGAGCGGTTCGCCGGCGGCGTCCCGGTCGCGCAGCACCCAGTTCTGGAAATCGCAGGTCAGGATGAAGCGGGGCTGTTCGGTCGGGTGGATGCCGATCAGGTAATCGAGCGCCTGCGTTTCCGCCTTCTTCAGGTCCAGCGTGGCGCTCTTCTGTTCCACCAGCAGGGTTCGCGGCCAGAACAGGTCTATGAAGCCCTGCTTGTTATCGAGCAGTTTCACCCGCCGCTCGTAATCGGCGACCTGGCGGCGCTTGATCCCGAAGATGTCGAAAAAATCGTTGTAGAAGCTTTGCGTCTCGCCCTTTTCGTAATGTGCTTCGGCCCAGTCTTCGCTGAAAGCCTTGGCGCGGCGCGCGATTTCATCCCAGCCCAGACGCATCGGGGCGCTTTACCCCGCCCGGATACGCAGGGGCAGCGTCTTCAGCCCGCCGACGAAGGTGCTGTTCGCCCGCTTCGCCTCGCCCGCCGGTTCGACCGCGCCCACCTTGTCGAGCAGCGCTTCGAACAGCAGCCGCATCTCCAGCCGGGCAAGATGCAGGCCGAGGCACTGGTGCGCCCCCGCGCCGAAGGCGAGGTGGCGGTTGGGCGAGCGGGCGGCGTCGAACCTGCGCGGATTGTCGAACTGGGCCGGGTCGTGGTTCGCGGCGACGTAATTCAGCATCAGCCAGTCGCCCTTCTTCACCTGCTGGCCGCCGACCACGCAATCCTCGGCCGCGGTCCGCATGAAGTGCTGCACCGGCGTGGTCCAGCGGATCGCCTCCTCGACGATGCCGGGCAGCAGCGCGCGATCGGCCTTGACGCGCTCCCATTGCTCGGGATCGTTCGCCAGCGCCTGCATCGCGCCCGCGGTCGAGGCGCTGGTCGTGTCGTGTCCGGCGGTCGCGACGATGATGTAATAGCCCGCCATGTCGCGCGGCGGCAGCGGTTCGCCGTCGACCGTGGCGTTGGCGATGACGCTGGCGACGTCCTCGGTCGGGTTCGCCCGGCGTTCCTCGGCGAGCGCGGCGAAATAGTCCTCGAAGGTGCGAACCGCACCTGCGACCAGTTCGACCACCTGTTCGGGCGTCATGTTCTCCATGCCGGTCCCCGAAAGGTCCGCGTCCTGCCCGCCGAACAGCTGCTGGGTAAGCATCTGCATCCGCGGCTCGTCCGCCTCTGGCACGCCGAGGATCTGCATGACGACGCGCAGGGGGTAAGGGCCGGAGACTTCCTTCACGAAGTCGAGTTCAGGCCCCTTGGCGATCATCGCGTCCACCGTGCGGTGGGCAAGCGCGCGGATCTCCTCCTCCATCTTCTGGAGGTTCCTCGGCATGAACCAGTCCTGCGTCAGGCGGCGGTATTTCGGATGCACCGGCGCGTCGAAGACCACCAGCGAATCGACCAGCATGTCGGAACCCGTCGCCGCGCGGCTGAATTCGATCGCCTGGTTGTAGCTGAACACCACCGGGCGCGGATTGTTGAGGAAGCCCTTGTTGTCCTTCGAAATCCGCATGACCTCGTCATAGCTCGTCACCAGCCAGAACGGCTCGAACAGGCCTTCCGTGCCCGGCATGACCTTCGCCACGGGGGTTTCAGCGCGCAAGGCGTCGAAAGTATCGAGGAGGCCGTCCCACTCGGCATAGGCCCTGGGATCGATCACCTCGCGCGCGATATCGGGCGCCAGCACGGCGGGCGCCGCGGCGCTCTTGGCGGTTTCGCTCATGCTCGCCATCACGCGTGCACTCCCTCTTTGGCTTTCGCCGCGTATTCGTCGCGCAATTCGCGCTTGTAGAGCTTGCCGTTCTGCTCGCGCGGGAGATCGGGGCGGAAATCGAACAGCTTGGGCAGCTTGATCCGGGCGAGCTGGGGGCCGAGGAAATCGCGCAGCTCCTGCTCCAGCGCCGCACCCCCGTCCTTCTCGACCTCGGCCATGTCGACGGGCTGGACCACCGCGACGACCTTTTCGCCGAGATCGGGATCGGGCGCGCCGATCACGGCGGCGTCCATCACCTTGTCGTGCGTCACCAGCAGATTCTCGATCTCCTGCGGGTAGATGTTGACCCCGCCCGAAATGATCATGTGGCTCTTGCGGTCGGTGAGATAGAGGAAGCCGTCCTCGTCGACGTGCCCGATGTCGCCCAATGTCATCCAGCCTTTCGGATGCATCGCCTCGCGCGTCTTGTCGGGATCATTGTGATAGGTCGGGAGCAGGTCGTTCTCGAAATAGACGAGCCCGTCCTCGCCGGCGGGCAGTTCCTCCCCGTCGGGCCCGCAGATGTGCAGCTTGCCGTAGATCGCCTTGCCCACGCTGCCCGGGTGATCGAGCCAGTCGGGCGAGCGCACCATGGTCATCCCGATGCCTTCGCTCCCCGCGTAATATTCGTTCACGATCGGTCCCCACCATTCGATCATCTCGCGCTTGATCGGGACCGGGCAGGGGGCGGCCGCGTGCAGCGCGCGCCGGTGGCTCGACAGGTCGTAACGGGCCCGCACCTCGGGATCGAGCTTGAGGAAACGCACGAAATGGGTCGGGACCCACTGGCTGTCGGTGACCTTGTATTTCTCGATCGCGGCGAGCGCGGCCTCGGGCTCGAACTTCTCCATCATCACCACCGTCCCGCCGAGCCGATGCGCGGTCGAGCACCAGCCGATCGGCGCGGCGTGGTAGAGCGGGGCGGGCGAGAGATAGACCATCGACCCGTCGGTCGGCATTCCGGCGCCCATCACCGCGAGGCCCATGAGCGGGACCGCCGCCTGCGGGTCGGGATCGGCGGGCGGGGCGGGGCGGATGCCCTTCGGCCGCCCGGTCGTGCCCGAGGAATAGAGCATCACGCTGCCCGCCGTCTGGTCCTCGATCGGCTCGGCGCTCCGGGCCGAAAGCGCGGCGGCGAAGTCCTCCTCGCCCTCGCCGTCCATCACGAGCACGGGCAGGTCGGGGCATTCGCGCCGCACCCCTTCGAGAACGTCGGAAAACGCGGTCGAGGTGATGAGCAGCTTCGCCTCGCTGTCGCGCAGGATATAGGCGATCTCGGGCGCGGTCAGGCGGGTCGAGATCGGCACCAGCATGGTCCCCGACCGCTGCGAGCCCCAGATGAGGGTGAAATATTCGATCCGGTTCTCGAGCAGAACGGCGAAGGCATCCCCGCCGGCCTCGTTCGGGCCGAGCCCGCGCGCGCGCAGCAATCGGGCGAAGCGGTTGGCCTCGTCCTCCATTTCGCGAAAGGTGATCTGCTTGCCGCTCCCGGCCATGATGACGGCGGGGTGATCGGGACGGGTCGCGGCGTGCGCGGTCGGATGCAGGCTCATGATGTGTCTCCCAAAGGGGCGCCCTCGTCCGCCCGGGAACGGAGCGCGCTCTCTCTCGGAGACGGAAACTAACCGTGCGGGGCCTGCGGGCAAGAGAAATCGAATGCGGGCGGTGCGCCGCGCGATCAATTCGGGCCTTGGACAGGAGAGCCCGCGGGAAAACCCGCCGACCCCATAAAAAAGGCGGCGGGAAAACCCGCCGCCCATGTTCGGACACCCTCTCCAATGTCCGGCCCGCTCTTCACGGGCAAACTGTCATGCCGGGTTCGATCGCCGCGCCCGGCGACTGCGATCAGTCCCCGCCCTGTCCGGTCAGTTCGGGCCGGTCGGCTGCGGCAACCTGGACTTCGGTTTCCACCATATAGGGAATCGGATTGACTGCAACCCCCTCGACGCGGACCTCGTAATGGAGGTGCGGACCCGTGGAACGCCCGGTCGAACCGACATAGCCGATCAGGTCGCCCTTGCGCACGCGCTCGCCCCGGTCGACGGCGAGCTTCGAGAGATGGGCATAGCGCGTTTCGAGATCGGCGCCGTGATCGACATAGATGACGAGCCCGTAGGACGGCGAGAAATCGGCCCGGCCGATGATCCCGTCGGCAGTGGCATAGACCGGCGTGCCGGTGGGCGCGGCCAGATCGACGCCCTTGTGATGCGCGCGGCGACCGAGCACCGGGTGCGTGCGCATCCCGTAATCGCTCGTCATGCGAAAGCCCGACAGCGGCATCCGCGACGGCACGGAAATGACCGGCCGTTCGGCCGGGGCGCCCGGACCCCTGATGTCGAGCGAGCGCCAGCTCGCGAACAGCTGGCGGAAGCGCGGATCGCCGTCGGTCAGGCTTTCGCCCTTCGCGTCGCGGACCGGCTTCACCACGTCGGCGGCGGCGGTCGAAGCGGAGTTCGCATTGCCCGCCGCGGCATTGGCGCTCGCGGCGTTGGCGGCGGCGGCATTGGCGGCGGAGATTCCGACTGCCGAATCGGCGAGCGCGGGACTCGCGGCGGCAAGTCCGGTCGCGGCGGTCAGCGCCGCGAAAATCCTGGTTATCCTGGCAAGCACGGTCGCGCTCATTGTGACCCGGTCCTTCGTTGCGGCCTTTTCGCCTTGTCGCGTTCCCGGCGCGTCATTCGCACGCCTGGTTGCCCATGCGCGGGGAGCCGGAGCCGCCTGCGGGAGACGGTCAGGGGTTATCGGCAACAATTCCTAGGGCGCAACATTTGTGTAGAAATCCCGGGACAAACCGGCAGCAAGACGCGCCGAGTCGTTGAACGGCGGCTTCAGGCTTCCCCGGAAATGCTGCGCGACCAGCCGTTTCCACAGGGATTCCGGCGGTTTTCCAAGATTCTCGGCGACCTGCCGAAAATGCTTGGTGCCGAACCGCACGTGGCGGATCTCGTCGTCAAGGATCCGGGCGAGGATTTTCGCGCCCTGGCGATCTCCCGCGGCCTCGACCCGATCGCGCGTCGCGGGTGTCACGTCGAGCCCGCGCGCCTCGAGCACCATGGGCACCACGGCGAGCCTTGCCGCGACATCGTGGCGCGTTTCATGCGCCGCTTCCCACAGCCCGGCATGGGCGGGCAGGGCGCCGTAGAAGCTGCCGAGGGATTCGAGCTTTCTCGCCAGGAGCGCGAAATGCATCGCCTCGTCGGCGGCCACGGCGAGAAAGTCGCCCACGAATTCCTCGCCCATCTCGCCCCCGAATCGCCCCGCCATGTCGAGCGCGAGGTCGATCGCGACGAATTCGATATGGGCGAGCGAATGCCACATGGCGATCCGCGCCCGCTCCGATCCGAACTTGCCCCGCTTGGGCATCCGGTTCGGCGGGAGGAGTTCGGGCGCGCCCGGCCACGCGGGCCGATCGGGCATCGCGACGTCGAAGGCGAAGGCGAGTTCGCCCCGGCGCCAGGCCCTCGCCACGCGGCGCGCGGCGAAACACTTGGCACGCGGCTCGCCCGTCAGGAGGGCGGCGCGGATCGCGCCCGCAACGCTGCCCCGGGCGGCGTCCCCGTCCGTCAAAGCGCCTTCGCCGCGGCGAGCACCTCCTCGGCGTGGCCCTTGACCTTCACCTTGGGCCAGACCTGCGCGATCCTGCCGTCCGCATCGACCAGATAGGTCGAACGCACCATGCCCATGTAGGTCTTCCCGTACATCTGCTTTTCGGTCCAGATGCCGAGCGCATCGGACAGCCCGCCTTCCTCGGCATCGCTCGCGAGCGGGACCTTGAGATCGTGCTTGGCGATGAATTTCTGGTGCCTCTTCGCCGGGTCCTTGCTCACCCCGAGCAGCGCGGTGCCGGCCGCGTCGAATTCGTCCTTGAGCGCGGAGAAATCCTTGTTCTCGGTGGTGCAACCGGGCGTGTCGTCCTTGGGATAGAAGAACACGACCAGCTTGCGGCCCGCGAAATCCGACGGCTTCACGCTGCCGCCGTCGGGCGTTTCCATCGCGATGTCGGGCATGGCGTCACCGACGCCGGGAAAATCGGTCATGAACAAGGCTCCCCATTTCGATCAAGACGGTGTGGACAGGATGTCCTGGCCGAGAATCGCGCGCCAGGTCGCCGCCACCCTTTGCCGTGCCTCGCCCAGCGCGCGCAAGAGGCCGGCGTAATCCTCCTGCCGGCACGCCTGCGCCAGCGCGCGCGCGGCGAGCGGGGGCGGCTCGCTGCCGCCCGGCGCGAGCAGGCGCCCGGCGACGAGCAGGCGGGTCATGAGATCGTAGTCCTCGCGAAACCCCTGCGGCAGCAGCCCCGCCCCGACAAGCGCCGGGATCGCCCGCCCGAGATCGGCCGAAAAGGCGAGCGGGTGCGCTTCGGCCAGCGCCCGGCCGCCGCGCAATTGCAGGTAGTGGACGAGAAATTCGAAATCGACCAGCCCGCCGCGCAGCAGCTTCACGTCGAGCGTCCCGCCCGGCTGCTTGTGCCGCGCCATGGCGTCGCGCATCTCGAGCACCGATTCCCTGAGATCGCCCGGATCGCGCGGGCGGAACAGGACATCCTCGATCAGCGCCTCGACCTGTTTGCGGGCCGCGTCCGACCCTGCCAGCACCCGCGCCCGGGCGAGCGCCATGTGCTCCCACGTCCAGGCCGCCTCGCGCTGGTACTTGGCGAAGGCATCGCAGCTCACGGCGAGCGGCCCCTGCGCCCCCTGCGGGCGGAGCCGCGTGTCGATCTCGTAGAGCGCGCCCTCGGCCGTGGGCACGGACAGCGCCGCGCTCACCCGGCTTGCAAGGCGGTTGAAGTAATGCGTCGCCCCCAGCGGCCGCGGCCCGTCCGATCGCGCCGCGAAATCGCCGGTGAAGAGATAGACGATGTCGAGGTCCGAGGCATGGGTCAGCGCCCCGCCGCCCAGCCGCCCGAGCCCGAGCACGAGCAGTTCGCCGCCTGCCATGCGCCCGTGCGCCCTGGCGAATTCCGCCGCCGCCCCCTCGTGGGCGAGACGCAGCGCGGCCTCGGCGGTGCGCGAGAGCGAGGCGGCGACGGCGAGCGGGTCGGCGCGGCCCTCGACCAGCTCCACACCGAGCGCGAAACGGACCTCGCCGGTCACCACCCGGATCGCGTCGAGCAGCGCCTCGTAGTCCTCGCGCGCGGCGGCGGCCATGATCCGGCCCATGATCGCCTCGACCGCATGCGGCAGGGCGCGCGCCTCGCGGTCGAGCAGGATGTCGAGCAGTTCGGGCCGCCGCGCGAGCTCGTCGGCGAGGGTCGGGGCAAGGGTGAGCGCGGAGATCAGCCGGTCGAGCAGGCCGGGGCGCGCCTTCAGCAGGTGGAACAGGTTGATCGCCGAACTCGCCCGGTCGAGCACGCTTTCCCAGCGCACCAGCGCGCGTTCGGGATCGTCGGCGTCGAGGAAGGCCTCGGCCAGCACGGGCGCGATCGCGTCGAAGGCGGCGAGCGCCTGCGGCGAACGCAGGCTCTGGTAACGCCCGTCGCGCCAGCCCGCCATCCGTTCCGCCAGGGCCGCGGCGCGGGCCGAGCGTTCGGGGGCAGCGGATGCGGAAGGGACAGGGGACGGGGCCGGTGCGCGTGCGGGCACGGCCGGCGCGGCGGGCGCGTCCTCGCGGATCAGCGCATCGTAGATCGCGCCCGTTCGCGCGGTCAGTTCGCCGAGCTCCGCGACCAGCGCCGCCCCGTCCGCCAGGCCGTCGAGCTGCGCAACCGCATCGAGCGCCGCGGCGCTTTCGGGCAGCGAATGGGTCTGGCGGTCGTGGACCATCTGCAGGCGATGCTCGATCACGCGCAGCCGGTCGTATCCGTCCCCCAGCGTGCGCGCATCCCCGGCCCCGACGTGCCCCGCCGCGGCCAGCGCATCGAGCGCCTCGCGCGTGCCGCGGACCCGCAGCGAGGGATCGCGCCCGCCATGGATGAGCTGGAGCGTCTGGGCGTAGAACTCGATCTCGCGGATGCCGCCGCGCCCGCGTTTCACGTCGAAGCCGGGACCCGGGCGGGGCGGGCCATCGTGGTCCTCGCGGATGCGCTTGGTGAGGCGGCGGATCTCCGCGATCGCGCCGAAATCGAGGTGCCGCCGCCAGACGAAGGGCCGGGTGGCGGCGAGGAATTCCTCGCCCAGCGCGATGTCGCCCGCCGCGGGCCGCGCCCGGACGAAGGCGGCGCGTTCCCACGCCAGCGCCTGCCCCTGGTAATGCGCCAGCGCGGAGGCGATCGGCACGGCCGGCGGGCTGATCTCGCTCGCGGGGCGCAGGCGCAGGTCGACCCGCACGACATAGCCTTCCGCCGTCGTCTCGGAGAGCAGCCGCACGATCCTCCGGGCATAGCGCTGCGCCGCCTCGCCCGGATCGTCGCGCTCGCGCCGGGGGAGGCGCGCGGGATCGAACAGCAGGATCGGGTCGATGTCCGAGGAGTAGTTGAGCTCCCCCGCGCCCTGCTTGCCGAGCGCGAGGGCGACGAAGCCCGCGGCGGTTTCCTTGCCGGTGCGCTCGCGCACGGCGGCGCGGATCGCGCGGTCGAGCGCGCGGTCGGCGAAGCCCGTCAGCTCGCGCACCACGCGCGCCAGCGGGAAGGCCCCGGCAAGGTCCCCGATCGCCAGCGCCGCGGCAAGGCCGAGCCGCTCGCGCCGCAGCGCCGATTCGATCGCGCCTTCCCGTCCGCGCGCCTTCGCCCATTCGAGCGCCGCCTCGCCCGCTCCCGCCGCCAGCAGTTCGGCGAGTTCTCCCTGGCGATCGAGCGCGCGCTCGAGAAAGGGCGCATGGGCCCGCGCCCGCTCCAGCGCTCCGGTCCAGTCGGGTCGATCTGCCATGCCCTACCCCTTGGCCGCGCCGCGCGGCTGTCGCAAGCATCCTCGGCTTGCCGTTCCCGCGAGGCTCTGCAAGAAAGCCCGCCTTGTCGGGGAGCAGAGGATTTCGAGGGACATGACACGATTTTTCGCCTGGCGCGCCGGCGCCGTTTTCGCCGGGGCGCTGCTGCTCGGCGCGTGCGACGCCGCCTTTCCGGGCATGGAGAGCGCCGAGGGCGCGCTCGACATTCCCGAAGTCGCGGGGGGCGAGATTTCCGAAGAGACGATGAAGACCGTGACCCGCACGCTCTCGCAGGACAGTTTCGGCGGGCGGATGCCCGGCACCGAGGGCGAGGAGAAGACCGTCGCCTATCTCACCGAACGCTTCGCGGCGGCCGGGCTGGAGCCGGGCAATGACGGCAGCTGGGTGCAGGAAGTGCCGCTGGTCGAGATCACGGGCAGGAACCACGCCCCGCTCACGATCACCGGGGGCGGGCCGGGGCTCGGCTTCGACCATGGCAGCGAATGGGTCGGCGTGACCTATCGCGAGGACGAAGTGACCCGGCTCGAGGACAGCGAGCTCGTCTTCGTCGGCTACGGCATCAACGCGCCCGAACGCGGCTGGAACGACTACGAAGGCGTCGATGTCGAGGGCAAGACCGTCATCATCCTCGTCAACGATCCCGACTGGGAAACGCCGGGGCTGACCGGCCCCTTCGGCGGCAAGGCGATGACCTATTACGGGCGCTGGACCTACAAGTACGAAGAGGCCGCAAGGCAGGGTGCCGCGGGCGCGCTGATCGTCCACCAGAGCGAACCGGCAAGCTATGGCTGGAACGTCGTCGAAAGCTCGTGGTCCGGCCCGCAGGCCCATGCCCGGCGAGGCCCGGACGCGCCGCCGCCGACCAGGGTCAACGGCTGGATCCGGGAGGAGGTCGCGCGCGAGATCCTGGCGAGCGCGGGTCAGGACCTCGACGCGCTGAGCAGGGCCGCCAGGTCCGAGGATTTCGAGGCGGTGCCGCTGGGCCTCAAGGCCTCGACCCGCTTCGGGAACGACTTCCGCAATTTCGTCAGCCGCAACGTGATCGGCATCCTGCCGGGGGCCGAGGCGCCCGACGAATATGTCATCCACACCGCGCACTGGGACCATCTCGGCCGCTGCAAGCCCGCGCCCGACGGGGACGACATCTGCAACGGCGCGATCGACAACGCGACCGGCACGGCGGCGCTCGTCGCGCTGGCCGAGGCCCACGCAAAGGCCGGACCGCCGCGCCGCAGCCTCGTCTTTCTCGCCGTCACGGCTGAGGAATCGGGCCTGCTCGGGGCGGATTACTACGCCGCCAACCCGGTCTTCCCGCTGGCGCAGACCGTGGGCGGCATCAACATGGACGCCTTCGACATGGCAGGCCCCGCGCGCGACGTGACCGTGGTCGGACCCGGCAAGTCCGAGCTCGATTCGTTCCTCGATGCGGCGCTCGCCCTCGACGGGCGCGTCGCGACCCCCAATCCGAACCCCGAGGCGGGCTATTACTACCGTTCCGACCATTTCGCCTTCGCCAAGCGCGGGGTGCCGATGCTCTATGTCGATGGCGGGCAGGACCTGGTCGAGGGCGGGCGCGCGGCCGGGCAGGCCATCGCCGACGATTACCGCGCCAACCGCTATCACGGGCCGAAGGACGAATACGACCCGGACTGGGACTGGTCGGGCGTGATGGCCGATCTCCAGCTGTTCTACCGCATCGCCCGCGCGCTCGCGACCAGCACGAGCTGGCCGAACTGGAACGAAGGCGACGAGTTCCGCGCCGTGCGCGACCAGAGCTGCGCCGCCTCGGACGCGGGCTGCTGAATTTTGGAGGAGGGCCGGGGCATGGCGGTAGCGATGCCGCCCGAATGGGCGCGGCAGGACTGGCTGTGGATCGGCTTTCCCCACCTCGCCGAGGAATGGCCGGGCTTTCTCGAACCGGCGCAGGAGCAGGTCGCCGCCTTCGCCAATGCGGTGGCCGACAGCGGACAGGAGGTGCGCCTGGTGGTCCGCGACGAAGCCAACGAGGCCCGCGCCCGCGCGCTGGCGAGCGCCCGGGTCACGCTCGAGCGGCGGACCTATGGCGACATCTGGCTGCGCGACACCGGGCCGCTTGTGGTGCACGATAACGGCGAACGGCGCGCGGTCCGCTTCGCCTTCAACGGCTGGGGCGGGAAATACGAGATGCCCGGCGACGAGGCCATCGGCGAGGAGATCGCGCGCGCCGCGGGGCTCGCAGTGGTCCGCTCGCCGATGATCCTCGAAGGCGGGGCGATCGACACCGACGGCACCGGCCTTTGCGTCACGACCGAGCAATGCCTGCTCAACCCCAATCGCAACCCCGCAATGGACCGCGAAGCGATCGAGGCGGAACTCGCCGCGCGGCTCGGTTTCGCGCGCGTCGTCTGGCTGGGCGAGGGGCTGGTGAACGACCATACCGACGGCCATGTCGACAACCTCGCGCGCTTCGTCGGCGCGAACCGCCTCGTCGTGCCGGAGGCGACCGGGCGCGACGATCCCAACGCCGCGATCTACGAGGACGCTGCCCGCCGCGCGCGCGAGGCGGGGATCGAAGTGGTCCGCATCCCCTCGCCCGGCCTGACCCTGCGCGAACGGATGGTGGAGCCGGCGAGCTACGTCAATTTTGCGATCACCTCGCACCTCGTCGTGGTGCCGAGCTTCGGTTCGCCGCATGACGAGGACGGGGTCTCCGCCATCGCCGCGCTCTTCCCGGACCGCGAGACGATCGGCCTTCCGGCCGATGCCGTGCTCGCCGGCGGGGGCGGTTTCCATTGCGCCAGCCAGCAGATGCCCGCCGCGGCTTAACCTTTCGTTAGGGTTTGCGGGCGACAATCTCGGGGATGGACAGCACCCTCGCCCTTGCCCGCACGAGTCGCGACATGATCGCGCTCCGGCACGAGGCGATCCTGCGGACCATCGTCGTGACGGCGACCGCCCTCGCGCTGATCCTCGCCGACAGGTCGCTCCCGTTCTGACCCCGGGGCGATTGCCTGGTCCCGCAGCGGGGCCACCGCGTCGGAAATCGCCTCAGAACAGCCGGATCACCGCTCCCGCCGCGGCGCCGCCCAGCAGCAGCCCGACCACCGTCCGCCAGACCGCATCGCCGATCCGGCCCGACACCGCCATGCCCAGCCGGTTGCCGAGCAGGATGACCGGCAGCAGCGCCGCCGCGAACAGCATCCACTCGCCCCCGCAGCAGGCCCATCGCCGCCGCCGCCGCAAGACCGGTCGCCGCGGCGATGGTGAAGACCAGCAGCATCGAGGCCTTGATCGTCGCGCGCGGCAGGTCGCGCCCGGCGTAATAGGGCACCACCGGCGGGCCGGGCATCCCGGCATAGCCGGTCATCAGCCCGCTCGCCGCGCCGACCAGCCCTGTCATCCAGCGCCCCGGCATCGCACCCGGTCGCCGCGGCAGCAGGATCGCGGCGAAGGCGCTGCAGGCGATCAGCGCAATGACGAGCCGCGCGACATCGGCGGTGGTGGAGAACAGCGCCCATAGGCCCAGCGGCGTGGTCAGCACTACAGCGGCGCCGATCACCCAAGCGCTGCGCTCCGCCTCGCGCACCAGCATCCGCGCTTCGGTCAGGCCGATCAGCAGCGACAGGCAATTGCCAAGCACCACCGCCTCGACCGGCGGCAGCGCCAGCGCGAGGATCGGCACCAGAAGGATCGCCATACCGAACCCGGTCAGCCCGCGCACAAAGCTCGCCCCCAGCGCCGCTGCCAGCGCGACCGCGATTTGAAGTGCGGTGAACCCGCCGATCAGTTCCATGCTGTCGCTTTGCGCTTATCGCGCGCCGCGTTCTTTCAGCCAGGCTTCCATCTCGGCGATTTCTTCCTTCTGCGCGGCAATCACCCGCGCCGCGAGATCGCGTGCCTGTTCGTCCCTGGCGTATTTCAGCGCGACTTCCGACATCTCGACCGCACCCTGATGGTGGGCCAGCATTCCCTGCATGAAGGCGATATCGGCGTCCTCGGGAATGTCGGCCATCCCGGCGTGCATCTTGTCGTTCGCTGCCTTGAAGGCCGCCTGCGCCTCGCTCAGCTTGGAATCCGCACTGCCGCCCATGTCGTGGCCTGAATGGTCGATCATCGCGTGATCGACTTCGCCGGTGGCGGCGTCTTTCGCCGGGTCGGTCTTCGCCCCGCAGGCGGAAAGCAGCAGCGCGGCAGCCGTCGCGATCAGGGTGGTGGTCAGCTTCATGACTCAGCTCTCCGTGTTAAGATCGGGCGGTGTCGCCTCGCTGCGCAACATCGCGATGGCATCGGCGAGGCTCATTACCTTCTGGTGTTCTGCGCCGAGCGTGCGGACCGCGACCGTGCCTTCCTCGGCCTCGCGCTTGCCCACCACCAGCAGGTGCGGGACTTTCGCCAGAGAATGTTCGCGCACCTTGTAGTTGATCTTTTCGTTGCGCACGTCGGTTTCGACCCGGATGCCCGCCGCTTTAAGCTTGGCAGCGACGTCATCGGCGTATCCATCTGCATCCGACACAATGGTCGCCACCACCGCCTGCACCGGGGCGAGCCACACCGGCATGCGCCCGGCGAAATGTTCGATCAGGATGCCGATAAAGCGTTCATACGACCCGAAGATCGCGCGGTGCAGCATCACCGGACGGTGCTTGTCACCATCCTCGCCGATGTAATGCGCGTCGAGCCGTTCGGGCAGCACCCGGTCGGACTGGATCGTGCCGACCTGCCAGGTGCGCCCGATCGCGTCGGTCAGGTGCCATTCGAGCTTGGGCGCATAGAACGCGCCTTCGCCGGGCAGTTCTTCCCATTCCAGCCCGTTCGCGGTCAGCGCATCGCGCAATTCCTGTTCGGCCTTGTCCCAGTCCGCATCCGAGCCGAACCGCTGGTCCGGGCGCAGCGCCAGTTTGATGTCATAGGTGAAGCCGAAATCGCGATAGACGCTATCGGCCAGCGCGATGAAATCCTGCACTTCGGCCACCACCTGGCCCTCGGTGCAGAAGATATGCGCGTCGTCCTGCGTGAACTGGCGCACGCGCATCAGGCCATGGAGCGCGCCGTGGGGTTCGTTGCGGTGGCAGCAGCCCATCTCGCCCAGCCGGATCGGCAGGTCGCGGTAGCTGGTGATGCCCTGCTTGAAGACGAGGACATGCGCCGGGCAGTTCATCGGCTTCAGCGCCATCCATTCGGCCTCGCCGCTGATGACCGGGCCTTCATCCTCGGTGTTCGGGACCTCGTCGGGGATGACGAACATGTTCTCGCGGTACTTGCCCCAGTGGCCCGACTGCTCCCACTGGCGCGCATCCATCACCTGCGGGGTCTTGATCTCGCGATATCCGCCCGCGTCCATCCGGCGGCGCATATAGGCCTCCAGCTCGCGCCAGATGCGATAGCCCTTGGGATGCCAGAAGACGCTGCCGTGCGCCTCTTCCTGCAGGTGGAACAGGTCCATCTCGCGCCCGAGCTTGCGGTGGTCGCGTTTGGCGGCCTCTTCCAGCCGGGTGAGGTGGGCGTTCAGCTGCTTCTTGTTGAGCCACCCGGTGCCGTAGATGCGGGTGAGCTGGGCGTTCCGCTGGTCGCCGCGCCAGTATGCGCCGGCGACGCGCATCAGCTTGAAGGCGTCGGGATCGAGCCTGCCGGTGGAGGGCAGGTGCGGGCCGCGGCACATGTCGAGCCAGGAATCCGTCCCGTTCGGGGTGCCGGACCAGTAGACCGTGAGTTCCTCGTTCTCGGGCAGTTCCTTCGCCCATTCGGCCTTGAACACCTCGCCCTCGGCCTCCCACCGGGCGATCAGCGCCTCGCGGCTCCACACCTCGCGCACCAGCGGCTTGTCGGCGCGGATGATCTCGCGCATCTTTTCCTCGATCGCGGGCAGATCGTCCATCGAGAAGGGCTCGCGGCTGTCGGGCGCCTTGACGTCGTAATAGAACCCGTCCTCGGTCGCCGGGCCGAAGGTGATCTGCGTGCCGGGCCAAAGCGCCTGCACCGCCTCGGCGAGGACATGGGCATAATCGTGCCGGACGAGTTCGAGCGCTTCGGCCTCGTCCTTCGCGGTGATGAGCGCGAGTTCGGCGTCGCTGTCGAAAGGCCGGGCGAGGTCGCGCACCTCGCCGTTGACCTTCGCCGCGAGCGCGGCCCTGGCGAGCCCCGGCCCGATCGCGGCGGCGACATCGGCCGGCGTGGAGCCCGGTTCCATCTCGCGCACCGATCCATCGGGCAGGCTGATCTTGAGCAGTTCGGTCATGTCGTCGCAGTCCGTCTCGTTTGGGGTGCGCCCTGCCACAAAGGGCAACGCACCGGAAGAGCGGTGTTGCGGGGGAAAGGGCCGAATTCGGGAGGACACCGCACCGCCCGTCGGCCGGGCGGCGGAACCTGTCGCTAGCGCGCGACCGGCCGCCCCCCGGAAACCGGAGGTGGTAGTGGTCGTCGTGGTCGGCACAGGCACCATGCGGGCGAGATAGGCTCCCGACAGGCGAATGTCACGCGCTGGTTGAGCTGGTTCATCCAGAGGCGGCAAGCGCGGGCGCCGGCCGCCAGTGCGTCAACGCCATCGAGAGGGGGCCGCTACGACCCCTCGCTCCCCCTCGCCTTCCGCATCGCCGGGCTGTTCGCGATGCGGATCGAGGACATCTTCACCCGCGATTGGCCGCTCACGCCTCGAGCGTGTTCGTGCCCGCCACGGTCGCGATCCGCCTAGTCCCCGCGAGCCGGGTCTGGCGGGTCCTGATCCCCTCGACGAAGCGGAATTCGGTGGTCGCCCGCGCCGGCGTCAGCTCGACCGTCATGTAGCCGCGCTGCGAGGTGTCGGCCCATTTGAGCTGCGCGTTCTCGGCAACCAGCGCGCCGGCGAGATCGCCCGGCTTCACGAAGGAGAGGTAGTTCTCGAACCCGGGCGAAGAGACCGAGGCGGTGCCGAATTCGACGCCGACCTTCGCCCCGTCATGGTCGAGGTCGAAGGCCCAGGCATTGTGCGTGTCCCCCGCGAGCACGACGAGGTTCGCGTCCGCCGCAAGCGCCGCCTCGAACACCCTTTCGCGCGCGGCGGGATAGCCGTCCCACGCGTCCATGTTGAGCGGCAGGCCGGCCTCGCTCGCCAGCGCGGCGGCGGTCAGGCGCTGGCGCACGAAGTCGGGCAGGCTCCCCTCGATCTGGGCGACGAGCGCGGCCGGGCTCTTGAGGTTGCCGATCAGCACCTGCTGCGCGAGCACCTGCCACTTTGCCCCGCGCGCGGTGGAGGCGGCGAGGCCTTCGGCAAGCCAGCGCTCCTGACGCTCGCCAAGCAGCTGGCGCTCGGGGTCCGACCATTCCCCGTCGCGGAACGCGGTCAACGCGGCCACCGCCTTTTCCGGGTCGGTCACGCCTTCGAGCACGGCGCCGAAATCGAGCTGTTCGTCGCGCCCTTCGAGCCGCGTGTCGAGCCGGAAGATCGTGGCGAGGTCGCCGATGTCGTAGGCGGCATAGGGTTCGTCGGAAACCGGCATCCATTCGCGGTAGACCCGCTTGGCGATGGCCTTGCGCGTGGCCCAGTCGCCCTCTGTTTCGGGCTGGTGGTTCTCCGCCCCGCCGGTCCAGCTGTCGTTCGCGCTTTCGTGGTCGTCCCACACCGCGATCATCGGCAGCGACTGGTGGAGGCGGCGCAGGTCCGGGTCGGCGCGGTAGGTCGCGTAGCGGGTGCGGTAATCGGCGAGGGTGACGATCTCGTTGCCCGGCGCAAGCGTGCGGTCGGGATGGCGCTGGCCCTGGGCGGGATAGGTGTCGCCGCCATATTCGTAGATGTAATCGCCAAGATGCACCGCGAGGTCGCAGTCATTGGCCTCGGCGGCGTGGGCATAGGCGTTGAACCAGCCGAACCCGAAATTGGAGCAGGAGAACACCGCGAGCCGGAACGCCTGCGTAGGCCCTTCGGGCAGGGTGCGGGTGCGGCCGATGTCGCTGGTCGTCCCGCCGGGCGCGACGAAGCGGTAGTAGTACCAGCGGTCGGGCGCGAGGCCGCTCGCGGTCGCCTTGGCGCACCAGTCGCGCTCGGACGAGGCGGCGGCGGTGCCCGACGCGACGACGCGCGCGAAATCGGCGCTCTCGCTCACTTCCCATTCGAGCGCGGTTTCCGCCTCGCCGACGAAGCGGGTCCACAGCAGCACGCTGTCCGCCTGCGGTTCCCCGCTCGCGACCGAATGGGTGAAACCCGAACCCCAGCTGCGCGCGCCGGCGGGAGTCGCGGCGAGCGCGGAGGCCGCGCCGGCGAGCGCGAAGAGGCCGCGGCGCGAGACGCCGGTGGTGGCGGTGGGCGTGGAGGCGGGGGCGGGGGCGGCAGCGGCCGAATCGAGGGTGCTCATGGCGGGAGCCCTTAATCGCGCTTGGTGTCGGAGATGTGACAACGCCGGGCGCGGCGGGCAGGGGGCTTGCGCGGCGCACGGGCGCGCGGGCATAGCGCGCAGGCATGAGCGACACTCGATTTCATGAAATGGCGGACGGCCGCCGGATCGCCTTCCGCCTGGCCGAGGGCGCGGGGCCGTGCCTCGTCTTCCTGCCGGGCTACATGTCCGACATGGCGGGCGGCAAGGCGAGTGCCCTGTTCGAACAGGCCCGGGCCGAGGGCCGCGCGGCGCTGCTGCTCGACTATTCGGGCTGCGGGGCGAGTTCCGGCCGCTTCGCCGAGGGCACGCTGTCGCGCTGGCGGGAAGAGGTGCTGGCCCTGGTCGAGCATTATGGGAACGCTCCCATCCTGCTTGCCGGGTCGAGCATGGGCGGCTGGCTGATGCTCCTGGTGGGCGAGGCGCTCGGCGACCGGCTCGCCGGGCTCGTCGGGATCGCCGCCGCGCCCGATTTCACCTTGTGGGGCTATTCCGCGCAGCAGCGCGCGGCGCTCGCCGCGGGCGAAACCGTGCTGGAGGACAATCCCTACGGGCCGGAGCCCACGCCGACCCATCCCGGCTTCTTCGCCGATGCGGAAGGCCACTTGCGGCTCGGGCAGGAGATCGCGATCGACTGCCCGGTGCGCCTCCTCCACGGACAGTGCGATGCCGACGTCCCGTGGGAAATCAGCATCGAGCTCGCGAAGAACCTGCGTTCGGACGACGTACAGGTGACCCTGGTAAAGGACGGCGACCACCGCCTCAGCCGCGCCTGCGACATCGCGCTGCTCGAGCGCATCGTCGCCGCGCTCACCTGAAAGACGCTTCATGTCCCTCCTCCTCGCGCTTCTCCTCCAGGTCGGTCCCAATCCCCAGGCGGGCGGGATCGCGGGCGAGCCGGACGAATTGGTCACCCGCCCGCCGCGTCCCGGCGAAACCATCGAGGCCCCGCTCGATCCGGTCAGCGAATGGCTCCGGAACTGCCTCGAACAGGTTGCGAGCGATCCCGCCCGGGCGCACGCGCAGGCGCAGATCCGGCGCAGCGAGACCTCCGGCGAAAAGCGGGTGATCGCCAACCACTGCCTCGGCGTCGCCGCGACCGAGCTCGGCCTGTGGGACGATGCGCGCGCCGCCTTTCTCGCCGCGCGTGACGAGACTCCGGCCGACGAAGCCCGCACCCGCGCGCGTTTCGGAGCGATGGCGGGCAATGCGGCGCTCGCGGCGGGCGACGCTGTGAACGCTCTCACCCTGCTCGCCGCCGCCGAATCCGATGCGCGCGCCGCCGCCTCGGCCAGCCTCGAGGCGCTCGCCGCGCTCGACCGCGGGCGCGCGCTGGTGGCGCTCGACCGACCCGAAGAAGCGCTCGCCGCGCTGCGCAGCGCGACCGGCCTCGCCCCGGAAAGCGGCGAGGCGTGGCTGCTCGAGGCGACGCTGCTGCGGCGGATGGATCGGCTCGGCGAAGCGCAGCAGGCGATCGAGCGCGCGGTCGAGCTTGCCCCGACCGACGGCGAGGTCGGGCTCGAGGCGGGGGTGATCGCGGTGCTTTCGGGCCGCGAGGAGGCGGCCCGCGCGAGCTGGCAGTCGGTGGTCGAGACGCAGCCCGACAGCCTCGCCGCCGAGACCGCCAGGGGCTATCTTGCACAACTCGCCCCGGCGGGCGAGAATGCCGCGCGAGAGGAGCCGCCCGAATGAGCCATCCGGCATGACCCGGTTTTCCGTCCTCGACCTCGTCCCCGTCCGCGAAGGCGGGACGCTGGGCGAAGCCTTCGCGGCGACCACCGCCCTCGCCCGCGCCGCCGAGGCCGCGGGATGCAGGCGGTTCTGGGTGGCCGAACACCACGCGATGGAAGGGATCGCGGGCGGGGCGACCTCGGTCGTGCTCGCCCATGTCGGCAACGCGACCCGCACGATCCGGATCGGTTCGGGCGGGATCATGCTGCCCAATCACACCCCGTTCCAGATCGCCGAACAGTTCGGCACGCTCGACGCGCTCTTCCCGGGACGGGTCGATCTCGGCCTCGGCCGCGCGCCCGGGGCGGGTCCGGAACTGCAGCGGGCCTTGCGCAGGAACCTCCACCAGGCGGCCGAGCATTTCCCACAGGACGTGCTCGAACTGCGCGCCCTGCTGACGGGCGAGGTCGACCTGCCGATCGTCGCCACCCCCGGCCTCGGCGCGCAGGTCGAGCTGTGGATGCTCGGCTCCTCGCTGTTCGGGGCGAGCCTCGCCGCGCGGCTCGGCCTGCCCTATGCCTTCGCCGCCCATTTCGCGCCCGACCACCTCGACGCCGCGCTCGACCTCTATCGCCGCGATTTCCGGCCCTCCGACGCGCTCGAGCGGCCGCACGTCATGGTCGCGATGAACGTCTTCTGCGCGCCCACCACCGCCGAGGCGCGCCTCCTCGCCTCCAGCCAGCAGCAGAGCTTCGTGCGGCTTCGCACCGGCAATCCCGGCAGGCTCCCGCCGCCGGTCGAGGACTATGCCGATACGCTCCCCGCCCCGGCGCGCGCGATGCTCGACCACCTCGGACAGGCCGCCGCCACGGGCACCCCGGGCGAGGTGCGCGCCGGGGTCGATGCCTTCATTCGGCGCACCGGGGCGGACGAGATCATGCTGTGCGGCGCGACCTATGATCCCGAAGCCCGCATCCGGTCGCTCGAACTGACGATGGACGCGCTCGAACCGGCCGACGCCGCCTGAACCGGCCCGAAAAGCGGCACGGGTCGCCCGCAATCGTGCTTGCGCGCCGCCCGGCAAAGCCTGTATCGCCTCGGCACGAAAAAAATCGTCCGGCATAATAATGTTGCGCCGCAACACGGGCCGCCGCGGCGGGCCGGACCAGGGTGCAGGAGCAGTTGACAGTGTCCACGTCCCCCGCAGGAACCCGCGCGAATTCCGCCCCGTCCGACCTCGCGCGGGTGCTCGCCGGACGGCTCGGCGCGTCGGTCCTGCCGGGCGACACCCCGCTCGAGGGCGGGGAGCTCGACGAAGCGGCGGCCTTCCTGCTCGGCACCGCGGCCGAGCGCGAGCCCGAACGCGCCGCGATCTGCATCGAATCCGCCACCAACGGGCGCCGCCGCCTGCGGATCGCGATCGTCAACGACGACATGCCCTTCCTCGTCGATTCGATCGCGGCGACCCTGACCGCGCAGGGCGTGAGCATCGACCGGCTGGTCCACCCCGTGATCGCGGTGGAGCGCGCTTCGGACGGCACCCTGACCGGGCTGGACGGCGCGGGCGCGGGACACAAGGAAAGCTTCGTCTACATCGAAACGCCGCGGGTCGATGCGCGCCACCGCCGCGACCTCCTCGCCGAACTGCGCCGGACACTAGGCGACGTGCGCGCGGCGGTCGGCGACTGGCGCGCGATGCAGGCGGCGATCCGCGCCGATGCCGAACGGATCGCGCGCGGGGAGAGCGGCAGCGGGCCGTCCCACCACGAGGCGACCGACCTGCTCCACTGGCTCAACCGGGGGATGCTGACCCAGCTCGGCCATCTCACGCGGCACCGCGACGGGAGCGAGGACGAAGTGCTCGGCATCTGCCGGGCGAGCGCGCGCGAAATCCTCGCCGAAATGTCCTACGAACGCGCCTTCGCGTGGTTCGACGAAGGCGATGCGGCCGGCGAACCGCGCCCGCTGCTGGTGATCAAGGCGAACCGCCTGTCGAACGTTCATCGCCCCGCCCCGCTCGACCTGTTCATCGTGCCCCGGCGGGAGGACGGCAAGGTCGCCGCGATCTCTATCCATGCGGGCGTGTGGACCAGCGCCGCGCTCGCCTCGCCGCCGCAGGACGTGCCGGTCCTGCGCGCCTCGCTCGCGCGGGTGACGGAGGAACTGGGATTCGATCCCGCGGGCCATGCCGGCAAGTCGCTGGTCCACGCCTTCACCACCCTGCCGCACGATCTCATGGTCGCCTTCCGGCACGAGGATGTCTTCCGCCTGACGACCGCGATGATGAGCCTGATGGACCGCCCGCGCCCGCGGCTGGTGCTGGTCCCCTCGCCGCTCGCCCGGCACGTCTTCGCCTTCGTCTGGCTGCCGCGCGACACGATCTCGACCGATGTGCGGACGCGAATCCAGGCGCTGCTGACGCAGGAGCCGGGCACGGCGCTGCTCGACTGGAGCCTCAAGGTCGAGGGAAGCCAGCTCGCGCTCATGCAGTTCCTGCTCGACACGAGGGCGAGCCGCAATCCGCCCGATGCCGCCGCGATCGAGGCCAATCTCGAGGACCTGCTGCGCGGCTGGGGCGACGCGGTCGAAACCCACCTTGCCGAAAGCGAGGAGCCGGGCCGCGCGCCCGCGATCGCGGCGCGCTATGCCCCGGCCTTCCCGCCGGGCTATCGCAGCGACTACGGCCCGGCCGAGGCCGCGCGCGACATCGCCCGGCTGCGCGCGCTCACGGCGGAGGACGACACGGCGATCGACCAGCCGCTGCGCGACGTGCGGCTCTACCGGCTGGAAACCGACCTGCCGGGATCGCTACGGCTCAAGATCTACTATACCCGCGGCCAGCTCGCCCTGTCGGACGCAGTCCCGGCGCTGGAGAATTTCGGCTTCCGCGTGGTGACCGAGATCCCGACCATGCTCGCGGGCGGGGCGCTCGGCACGATCCATGATTTCACGCTCGACCTGCCCGCGGGCGCGGACGCGGCTGACCTGCTCGCCCGGTGCGACGCGATCGAGGCGGCGATCGCCGAGGTGTTGAATGGCAGGGCGGAGAACGATGCCTTCAACCGCCTCGTCATGGGCACGGCGCTGTCGGCGCGCGAGGCGAACTGGCTGCGCGCGATCTACCGCTATCTGCGCCAGACCGGCATGGGCTTCACGATCTACACAGTGGTCGACGCGCTCGAGGCCGCGCCGGACGTGACGCGCGCCATGATCGACCTGTTCCTCGCCCGGCACGATCCCGCCTTCGCCGGGGACCGCAAGGAAGCCTGCGAGGAGGCCGATCGCGTGTTCGCCGCGGGGCTTGCCAAGGTTTCGGCGATCAACGACGACCGGTTGCTCAGGCTCTACCGCGCGGTGATCGACGCGTGCCTTCGCACCAATGCCTTTGCGCCCGCAGCGGAAGCGGCGCTCGCCTTCAAGATCGATTCGGCGCTCGTCCCGAACCTGCCAAGGCCGCTGCCGTGGCGCGAGGTGTTCGTTTACAGCGCGCGGGTCGAAGGGATCCACCTGCGCGCCGGCCCGGTCGCGCGCGGGGGCCTGAGGTGGTCCGACCGGCGCGACGATTTCCGCACCGAGATCCTCGGCCTGATGAAGGCGCAGAAGGTCAAGAACGCCGTGATCGTTCCCACCGGGGCCAAGGGCGGCTTCTATCCCAAGTGCCTGCCTTCCCCGGTGAACGATCGCGAAGGCTGGGCGGCCGAGGGGCAGGCGGCTTACGAGATCTTCATCCGCACGCTGCTGTCCGTTACCGACAACATCGAGGACGGGGACGTGGTCCATCCCTCGCAGGTCGTCATCACCGACGGGGAGGACCCCTATTTCGTCGTCGCCGCCGACAAGGGCACGGCGCGCTTTTCCGACGTCGCCAACGGCATCGCGCAGGCGCGCGACTTCTGGCTCGACGATGCCTTTGCCTCCGGCGGGTCCAACGGCTACGACCACAAGGCGATGGGCATCACCGCGCGCGGCGGCTGGGTCAGCGTGCAGCGGCACTTCCTCGAAATGGGGATCGACGTGCAGAGCGATCCCGTGCGGGTCGCGGGCTGCGGCGACATGTCGGGCGACGTGTTCGGCAACGGAATGCTGCTGTCGAAGGCGATAAAGCTGGTCGCCGCGTTCGATCACCGGCACATCTTCCTCGATCCGGACCCCGACCCGGCGGCAAGCTGGGCCGAGCGCCAGCGCCTGTTCGACCTGCCCCGGTCGAGCTGGGACGATTACGACAGGACGCTGATATCCGGGGGCGGCGGGGTATTCTCGCGCGATCTCAAGCGGATAGCCCTGACCGACGAGGTTCGCGCAATGCTCGGGCTGGAGGAGGCCGAGATCGAGCCCGACGCGCTCATCTCCGCGATCCTCAAGGCCGAGGTCGACCTCATCTGGTTCGGCGGCATCGGCACCTACATCAAGGCGGCGAACGAGAACCACATCACCGTCGGCGATCCGGCGAACGACGCGCTGAGGGTCGATGCGAGCGACGTGCGGGCAAAGGTCATCGGCGAGGGCGCCAATCTCGGTGCGACGCAGGCGGGAAGGATCGAATTCGCGCTCGGCGGGGGGCGGATCAACACCGATTTCATCGACAATTCCGCCGGGGTCGACTGTTCGGACAACGAGGTCAACATCAAGATCGCGCTCGCCGCGGCGATGAAGGCGGGCCGCCTCACCCGCGAGGAACGCAACGCGCTCCTGGGCGAGATGACCGACGAGGTCGCGGGCATCGTGCTGGAGGACAACCGGCTCCAGGCGCTCGCCATCTCGGTGGCCGAAGCGGCGGGGCCGGACCAGACCGCGTCCTATGTCCGCCTGATCGAACGGCTCGAGGAGCTCGGCGATTTCGACCGCCGCACGCAGGGGCTGGCCGATGGCGAGACCCTCATTCGCCGGGCGAGCGACGGGCAGGGCCTCACCCGCCCCGAACTCGCCGTGCTGCTGTCCTCGACCAAGCTCGCGCTGCAGGACGCGATCGAGGCGAGCGACCTGCCCGACGATCCGGCGCTCGAGGACACCCTGATCGCGATGTTCCCGCGCCCGATGCAGGAGCGTTTCGCCGAGGAGATCCGCACCCACCGCCTGCGCCGCGAGCTGATCGCGACCGAGATCGCCAACCGGATGGTCAACCGGCTCGGCCTGCTGGTCGCGTTCGAACTGGCCGAGGAGGAGGGCGCGAGCCTCGGCGCGATCGCCAAGGCCTTCGTCGCGGTCGACAGGCTGTTCGGTTGCACCGCGCTGTGGGAACGGCTCGACACCGCCGAGGTGAGCGAGGCGACCCGCCTGATGCTGTTCGACCGCACCGCCCATGCCCTGCGCGCGCAGATGGCGGACCTGCTGCGCGCGGGCGCGGCGCGCCAGTCGGCGAGCGAGCTGGCGCGCGAACTCGAACCCGGGGTGCGCGCGCTGACCGAGGCGACGGGCACGGTGCTGGTCGGCGAGGCGCGCCAGCGCGCCGAACGGATGCGGGCCGAACTCGAAGGCGCGGGCGCGGACGAGGACCTCGCCCTGGCGGTGGTGCACCTCTTCGCGATGGACGGCGCGGTCGGCCTCGCCCGGCTGGCGCGCAAGACGGGGGTCGCGGTGCTCGACCTGACCGAGGCCTTCACCGGGCTCGGGATGCGGCTGGGGCTCGACTGGGCGCAGGGCATGGCGGCGCTGATGGAGCCGTCCGACGTGTGGGAACGCCTGCTCGTCGCCGGGCTGGCGCGCGATTTCCAGCAGATGCGGCTCGATTTCCTGCGCCGGCTGGTGCGGCGCAAGAACGGCGCGGACGGGATCGTCGCGGCGGTGGAAAGCTGGGCCGATGACAACACCGCCGCGATTCGCCGCTTCCGCTCGGTCGTCGAGCGGGCGCAGGCGCACCCGCCGGTGTCCCCCGCGATCCTCGCCCAGATCGCCAGCCAGGCGCGCAACCTGCTGGACCCGTGAGGTTTCCGCCGCAAGGCTTGACCTCGGGCGCGGTTTCGGTGACGCACCGGCCCATGAACGAAAGGGACGAGCCGCCCGCGAGCGCCGACGTGGTGATCGTCGGCACGGGGCATGGCGGCGCGCAGGTCGCGATCGCCCTGCGGCAACAGGGACACGAGGGTTCGATCCTCATGATCGGGCGCGACACCTCGCCGCCCTATGAGCGACCGCCCCTGTCGAAGGAATATCTCGCAGGGGAAAAGGGCTTCGAACGGATCATGATCCGGCCCGAGAAGTTCTGGGCGGACAAGCGGATCGACCTCGCGCTCGGCCGGGGCGTGACCGCGATCGACCCGATTCGGCACGAGGTGACGCTCTCCGACGGCGGCAAGGTCGGCTATCGCAAGCTGATCTGGTCGGGCGGGGGCGACCCGCGCCGCCTGTCCTGCCCGGGCGCGGGACTGAAGGGCGTGTTCTACGTGCGCGACCGGCGCGATGCCGACGCGATGATGGCGGCCCTCGCCGCCGAAACCACGGGTGAGCCGAAAAAGGCGGTCGTGATCGGCGGCGGCTATATCGGGCTCGAGGCGGCGGCCGTGCTGCGCAAGCTCGGCTGCGAGGTGATGCTGGTCGAACTGCAGAAGCGCCTGCTCGCGCGCGTGGCGGGCGAGGAATTGTCGCGCTTCTACGAAGAGGAACACCGCCGCCAGGGCGTCGACGTGCGGCTCGGCACCGGGGTGGAGGAAATCCTCGGAGAGGAGGCGGGCCGCGTCACCGGCGTGCGCCTTTCCGGCGGCGAGGAAGTGTCGTGCGACATGGTGGTGGTCGGCATCGGCATCGTCCCCGCGGTCGCCCCGCTGATCGCGGCCGGAGCGGCGGGATCGAACGGGGTGGACGTCGATTTCTGCTGCCGCACCACGCTCGACGACATCTACGCCATCGGGGATTGCGCGGCGCACGCCAATCCTTACGCGGGCAGCGCGGTGATTCGCCTCGAATCGGTCCAGAACGCGCACGACATGGCGAACACCGTCGCCCGCGCGATCATGGGCGAAAAGGAGCCCTACGACGCCCTGCCCTGGTTCTGGTCGAACCAGTACGACCTCAAGCTCCAGACCGCGGGCCTCAGCCTCGGCTATGACGAAACCGTGCTGCGGGGCGATCCCGCGACTCGCAGGTTCACGGTCGTCTATCTCAAGGAGGGCCGCCCGATCGCCTTCGACTGCGTCAACACGATGAAGGACTACGTGCAGGGGCGCAAGCTGCTCGAACAGGGGGTCGAAAAGGTCGACCGCGCGCTGCTGGCGGACCCCGAGATCCCGCTCAAGGACCTGCTCTGAGCTTTCGCAGCGCCCAGCGCGCCGCCTCGGCCACGACCGGGTCGGGATCCTCCGTCAAGGCTTCGCAGGGGTCGGCAAGCGCCGCATCGCCGCTGTTCCCGGCGGCGTAGAGGCAGTTCCGCACGAACCGGTCGCGCCCGATCCGCTTGATCGGGGAACCGGAAAACAGCGCCCGGAACCCCGCATCGTCGAGCGCGAGCAGTTCGGCGAGGCGCGGGGCGACCAGTTCGGGGCGGGGGAGGAATTCGCGCATGGCCGCGGCTTGCGAAGCGAACTTGTTCCACGGGCACACCGCAAGGCAATCGTCGCAGCCGTAGATGCGATTGCCCATCCCTTCGCGCAGGTCCTCGGGCACCGGACCCTTGTGCTCGATCGTGAGGTAGGAAATGCAGCGCCGCGCATCCAATCGATAGGGCGCCGGGAAAGCGCCGGTCGGGCACACGTCGAGGCAGGCGCGGCAGGAGCCGCAGGAATCGCGGTGCGGCTCGGCGGGGGCAAGGTCGAGCGTGGTGTAGATCGCCCCGAGGAACAGCCAGCTGCCGTGCTCGCGGCTGACGAGGTTGGTGTGCTTGCCCTGCCAGCCGATCCCCGCCGCCTCGCCCAGCGGTTTTTCCATGACGGGTGCGGTATCGACGAAGACCTTGACCTCGCACCCCTCCTCCTCGGCCACCAGCCAGCGGGCGAGCGCTTTCAGCCGCTTCTTGACGATGTCGTGGTAATCCTTGCCCTGCGCGTAGACCGAGACGCGCGCGCGGTCGCCGACATCCTCCAGCGCGAAGGGATCGTGCCCGGGCGCGTAGCTCATGCCCAGCGCGATGACGCTGCGCGCCTGCGGCCACAGCGCCCTGGGCGAACGCCGGTGGTGGAGGCGGGTCTCCATCCATTCCATGGTCCCGTGAAGCCCCTCGCCCAGCCATTGCTCGAGCCGCGCGGCGCGGACGGGGTCCTCCTCGGCACCGGCGAAGCCGCAGGCGACGAAGCCGAGCTCGCGCGCCTTGGCCGCGATGCGCGATTCGAGCGTTTCCGGCGCGATCGTGCTTACCGGCGGCTTAACCATGTTTGGGGTTACTCCCGTTCAGTCTCGCGCGTTAACTCTCCCCTTTATGGATATGGCGGTAGGCGATCTCATGGCGGCGGGCAAATCCGCCGGCGCCGCGCAGGACACGCGGCCCCTCGCGATCGAGGCGCGCGGGCTGGTCAAGAGCTTCGACGGCACGCGCGCGGTCGACGGCGTCGACCTTTCCGTGCCCGAGGGCGCGATCTACGGCGTGCTCGGCCCCAACGGCGCGGGCAAGACGACGACGCTGAGGATGCTGCTCGGCATCATCGACCCGGACGAAGGCGTGCGGCGCGTGTTCGGCCACGATCGCCCGCACGATATCGGCCGGCTGATCGGCTACCTTCCCGAGGAGCGCGGGCTCTATCCCGCGATGAAGGCGGTCGAGGCGATCGCATTCATGGGCGCGCTGCGCGGCCTGCCGCTCGCCGAGGGGCGCAGGCGCGCGGCGGAGCTGCTCGAACGCCACGACCTCGCCCATGCCGCCGACCGCACGATCCGCCAGCTCTCGAAGGGCATGGCGCAGACCGTGCAATTGCTCGGCACGCTGGTGCACGATCCGCGCCTCGTGGTGCTGGACGAGCCGTTCTCCGGCCTCGACGCGATCAACCAGGGCAAGCTCGAGGTGCTGATCCGCACGCTGGCCGAGGACGGCGTGACGGTCATCTTCTCGACCCATGTCATTCACCATGCCGAACGCCTGTGCGAAGGGGTCGCGATCATCGCAGGGGGAAAAGTGCCCTATGCCGGCAGCGTCGAGGCCGCGCGCGACCGCATCCCGGCGCAGGTCCGGCTCGAAACCCGCGCCCGCGAAGGGGGCTGGACGGCCGCCCTGCCGCGCGACACCCGCCGGGTGGGCGATTTCTTTCACTTCCCCCTGCCCGAATCGGGGATCGAACCCCTGCTGCGCCAGCTGATCGAGGGCGAGGCGGGCATCCTCTCGCTCTCGATCGAGCGCGCGGGGCTGCACGATGCCTTCGTCGCGATCGCGGGGGAGGCCGCCGCGCGCCAGCTCGCCGCCGACAGCGAAGGAACCGCCCGATGAGCCTCGCAACCGGCGCAAGGCCGCGCCTCTCCAGCCTCGAAGCCGCCTGGGTCATCGCCCGGCGCGATTTCGTCGCGGTCCTGTTCAGCCGCGCCTTCCTCTTCTTCCTGCTCGGCCCGCTTTTCCCGCTGATCGTCGGCGGGCTCGCCGGGAGCATCGGGAGCGAGGTGCAGCGCGAGGCGGTGAGCGTCGAGATCGGCCTTGCCATGGGCGAAGCCGACAACGCCGCCATGATCGCCGCGCGCGACCGGCTGCGCCCGCAACTCGGCCGGGCGATTCCCCATCTCGTCCCCGTGCCCGAGTCGGGCGAGCCGGGGTTCGAACCGCACGCCTTCCTCGAGCAGCGGCGGGGCAATTACGCCGCGATCCTCGCCGGTTCGCCCGAGGCCCCGCGCCTCGTCGGGACCGAGCCGCAGGTGGCGCGCTGGCAGGGGCCGGTCGGCCTCGTCGCCGCGAGCGCAACCAGCGCCGCGCCCAGCGCCTTTCCCGAAGTCGCGCGCGAATTCGTCGCCACCAGCGGCGCGTCCGAACGCTCCAACCGCATCCGCACCGCCCAGGCCGCGCAGATGCTGCTGTTTCTCCTGACCATGCTGCTCGCCGGCATGGTGCTGTCGAACCTCGTCGAGGAAAAGGCGAACAAGATCATCGAGATCCTGGCCGCTGCGATCCCGATGGACGCGGTCTTCATGGGCAAGCTCTTCGCCATGCTCGGCGTCAGCTTCGTCGGGATCGGCGTCTGGGCCATGGTCGGCTGGGGCCTGTGGAGCCTCGGCGGCGACGCGGTCGGCGCGGCGACGGGCAGCGACCCTTCGGGCCTGCCCGCCCCCGCGGTCGGCTGGGCGCTGTTCGTTGCCCTCGGCGTCGCCTATTTCTCGATGGCCTACCTGCTTCTGGGCGCGCTGTTCCTGACGATCGGGGCGATGGCGAACACGGTGCGCGAGGTGCAGACCCTGTCGATGCCGGTCACGATGATGCAGCTGATGGTGTTCTTCCTCGCCGCCTACACGATCACGCAGCCCGGCTCCTCGCTCGAGCTTGCCGCGCTGGTGTTTCCGCTGTCCTCGCCCTTCGCCATGCTGGCGCGCGCGGCGATGGACGAAACGCTGTGGATCCATGCCGCCGCGCTCGCCTGGCAGGCGCTGTGCGTGCTCGCGCTGGTCAAGGCGGGCTCGATGCTGTTCCGCAAGCGGGTGATGAAATCGGGCGGCGCGGGCCGCGAGAAACGCCGCCCGTGGCGTCCGCGCAACGCGCCCGCCCGGCTGGCCGAACCGGCCGAATAGGTAGCCAAACGAAACTCACTATTGACACCGCTGTCAGTTAGGGCAGGATGGCTCGCGGAAGGGAGCGGACCTTCCAGATGCGAGAACGCACGGCCGCTTCCCACGAGGAGAGAGCCATGGCCACGATCGCACCCCAACGCCCGCAAGTTCGCCGTTCGCCCAGCGCATACGAAGCGCTGAGGGAACATTACGCCCGGCACCCGGACGAACGCCTGTCCCACCCGCACAAGTGGGACGTGTCGCGTTCCGACATCTATTTCGAGGATCGCTGGCAGCCGATCTTCAAGGAAATGCAGGACGCAGGGCCGCTGCACTACATCCCCGAAAGCCCGTTCGGCCCCTATTGGGCGGTGGTCGATCACAAGGCGATCCAGCACATCGAGGCCCTGCCCGAAACCTTTTCGTCGAGCTGGGAATACGGCGGCATCACCATCCTCGAACGCCCCGACGACGCCGAGCTCGAAGCGGCCGGGATGGAACGGCGCGAACTGCCGATGTTCATCGCGATGGACCGCCCGCAGCACACCGGCCAGCGCCGCACCGTCGCGCCCAAGTTCACCCCCACCGCCATGGCGGAAATGGAGCCCGAAATCCGCCGCCGCACGGGCGAACTGCTCGACACCCTGCCGCGCGGCGAGGTGTTCGACTGGGTCGATACCGTCTCGATCGAGCTGACCACGGGGATGCTGGCGATCCTTTTCGGCTTTCCCTGGGAGGACCGCCGCCTTCTGACCTTCTGGTCCGACTGGTCGGGCGATACCGAGCTTGCGACCGTGCGCGATCTCGACGAATTCCGCTGGGGCATCCTGCAGGAGATGGCGGCCTATTTCCAGACGCTCTGGGTCGAACGCACGCAGGATCCTTCGGGCGATGACCTGATCTCGATGATGATCCGTTCGGAATCGATGAACCAGATGCGGCCCGAGGAATTCATGGGCAACCTCGTGCTGCTGATCGTCGGCGGGAACGACACGACCCGCAACACCATGAGCGGGATCGTCCACGCGTTCGACCAGTTCCCCGACCAGCGCAAGCTGTTCGAGGAGAACCCGGACCTCATCCCCAACGCGGTGCAGGAATGCCTGCGCTTCATCACCCCGCTCGCGCACATGCGCCGCACCTGCACGGAAGACACCGAAGTCTTCGGTCAGACGGTGAGGAAGGGCGACAAGGTGGTGCTGTGGTATCTCGGCGCGAACCGGGACGAAAGCGTATTCGAGAACCCGCACAAGCTCGACATCACCCGCGAGAACGCGCGGCGGCACATCGCCTTCGGCTATGGCATCCACCGCTGCGTCGGCGCGCGGCTGGCCGAGCTGCAACTGCGCGTCCTGCTCGAGGAAATGCACGCACGGCGGATGCGGGTCCATGTCGCGGGCGATGTCGAGCGGGTGCGCGCCAATTTCGTCCACGGCTTCCGCAAGCTCGAGGTCGAGATCACCGAATTCTGAAGGACCGGCGGGGCGCGGTCATGAAACCTTCAGGCGGAGTGTGGCGTAACTGCAGGCGAACTGCCCGCCGATTTCGAGACATCCTGCCATGAACCGCGCCCCTACCCGCCGCTCCTTCGTCCTCGCCGCTTCCGCCGGGGTCGCCGCGCTGCCGCTGCTCGGCGCCTGCGGCTCCGGCCCGGCGAATGCGCGCGACAACTTCCCGGTCTCGAAAAGCGAGGCCGAATGGCGCAAGCGGCTCACGAAAAGCGAATACCACGTCCTGCGCGAAGCGGGGACCGAACGGCCCTACACCTCGCCGCTGAACGAGGAGAAGCGCGCCGGGACCTTCGTGTGTGCGGGCTGCGGGAACGCGGTCTATTCCTCGAAGCACAAATACGACAGCGGGACCGGCTGGCCGAGCTTCTGGCAGGCGATCGACAGGGGCGCGGTCGGGACCAGCACCGATTACAAGATCGGCCTGCCCCGGACCGAGGTCCACTGCGGCGATTGCGGCGGGCACCTGGGGCATATCTTCGGGGACGGACCGGCGCCAACCGGCAAGCGGCACTGCATCAACGGCCTCGCGCTCGATTTCCGGCCGGCCTGACGACCCGCACGGCTAGTCCGCGCGGACCCGCCACAGCCGGAAGCTGCCGTCCGCCCCCGCCGCGACCGGTTCGAGCCAGTCCGGTGCCTCCCCGCCGAGCAGGGCGGCCATGAACCCTCCCGGCGCGAGCGCCGCATAGCGATAGGGTTCGCCAAGGTCGCGGCACAGCGCGACATAGGCCGTGCCGCGTGCCCTGAGCGCTTCGCGCGCGGCGGCGGCATCGCCCGTCGCGGTCTCGATCACGAAGCGCAGGCCCCGGTCGCCGCGATGGTGGGGGGTGGCGATGACGGTGTGCGGGCTTTCGACGAGCAGGGCGGGGGCAATGTCGATCGGCGCGAAGATCTCGCCCGGGGGAAGCACGCCGAGCATCGCGCCCGCCCCCGCGATGTCGCAGCGCGAACCGCGGAGCGAGGGCACGATGGCCGCCCCGCCTGCGCGCGGGCTTGCGGCGGGCGCCGTGGCGGTCGCGGCCGCCGAGAGCGCCGGGCCGATCACGGTCAGCGGCAGCGTCGGGACCAGCACCAGGGCGATGCCGAGGGTCATCCCCATCCGCCGCACGGGGCTTCGCATCCCGCGCGCGGCGCGCCACCAGCGAATGATCTGCCAAGCGAGCGGCGGCGCAGCGAGCGCGCAGGCGACCGCCCCGGCACGCGCCACCAGCAGCGCGACCATCAGCGCCGCGCCGAGCAGCAGGGCGTAATCGCTCCAGAAACGCCGCAGCCAATCGCTCGACGCGGCCCGCAGGCGCAGCGCCGCGAGCAGGGCGACGAGCGGCGCGACCACGAAGGGCAGCGCGTGCTGCAGGTCCTGGTGCCAGACCGGGCGGCCCTCGTTCACCCGGTCGAGCCATTGCGCGCGCACCAGCGGATCGATCGCGGCAAAGCCACCACCGCTCACGCAATGCGGCGCGGCGCCGAGGACGAGCGCGAGCGCCCCGCCTCCGGCAAGCGCGAAACCGGCCAGCACCAGCGCGAGCGGGGCGGGCTCGGTCCTGCCGAGGAGGGTGAGGACCAGCGCGCCCCAGCCGAACACGGCAAGGTGGAGCGGGCCGATCGCGTCGCAATGCAGCGCGAGGTCGCCGAGCCCGCGGGTCAGCACGAACAGCGCCGCGCTCGTCACCGCGAGCGACTGCATCGCGCGGATCAGCCAGCCGCGCTGCGAACGGTTCCCGAGCCAGCGCAGTGCCAGCACGGCAAGGATGGCGGCGGCGAAGGGCAGCCCCTCGACCGAGATGGCGAGCCATGTCGCAAGGGCCGCGCCCACACCGAACGCCCCCCCGCGGTCCGATCGCCCCATCAGCGCGTTCATCGCCCACAGCGCACAGACCACCTGCCAGCCGTGATGGTCGATCCGGAGCGGGGAAAGCTGGAACAGCAGCGGCACCGACAGAGCGACGAGCAGCGCGGCGAGCATCGTCTCCTCCTCGCCGAGCAGCTGGTGCGCGATCCGCGCGGCGAGCAGCATGGCGGCGAAGAGGGTGACGAGCGGCACGATCACGAGCGCCGCCGCCTCCGCCGCGCCCGCGCCGATCAGGGGCGAAAGAAGCAGGATGACCGCGAGGAGCGGAAGGTCGACCAGCCGCGACCAGTGCATCGCGACCCCTCCGCCCGGCGCATCGACGCGGTACTGGACGAGGTCGAACCAGCCCTGCCCCGCCAGCACGTCGCGCACCTGCACCAGCCGCATCGCGTCGTCGGGGTCGGGAAATTGCCGCGCGCCGATCGCGGACCAGTTGATCGCGAGAACGACCGCGGCGACCAGCACGAATGCGAGCGTGACCGGCCTCAGCAGGTCGGCGGGAAGGACCCCCCGGCGGCGCTCGACCAGCATCGCCTCACCCCGCTTCGCGCAGCGGCGCGGGCGCGCGGAACACGATCCGGCTGCGCAGGAGCCATGTCGCAAGGAAGCTCACCACGATCGCCGCGGCCTTGGCGATGCGGGGGTCGATCGCGGCCCTGTCGCCCGCCCACACGATCGCGGTGGTGAGGCCGAGCCCGATCAGGGCGGAAATCACGAACAGCGCCTTCTGCCGTGCCCGCGCGAGTCCGCCTGCGGCGACCCCGTCGCCGAACACGGCGCGGCTCGACATCAGCCAGTGCGCGAGGATGCCGAGCGAATAGCCCGCCGCCGAGGCCGGCGCCGCCGCCGCGCCGAGCGCGAGCAGGGCGAGGAAGGCGCCGACATCGACCGCCAGTGCGCCGAAGCTGGCGGCGACATAGCGCGCGAAGCGCTGGTCCCGCAGCCGGGCGAGGAGGCGCGCCGGGCCCGCCATCACGCGCGCTTGCGGACGCCTTCGCCCGCGCCTGCCGGCCGCACCCGTTCGGGCACGCCGCGAAGCGAAGTGAGAGCGGCGATCTGATCGTCGCTGAGCGGTTGTGCCGCGCCATCGCGCGCGGGCAGGCCGGTGTCCGCGCCCTCGCTGCCCGCCTCGTGATATTCGGCGTCCTCGTTGACGCACCACGTGTCGTAGATGCGCCGCCCGGCGAGGATGTTTTCCACCGTCAGCATCGCGGTCATCATCGCGTGGTCCTGGTTGTTGTAGCGGTGCATCCCGTTGCGCCCGACGAGATGGAGCGTCGGGTGCTTCGCCTCGAGTTCGCGCCGCATGGCATCGACATTGGCGGCGTAGTCCCCGTCATAGACGGGATAGGCCTTTTCCTGCCGCACCACCGCGCCGCCCAGCACCCGCGCCGGATCGACGAGGCCGAGGATCGCCATTTCCTTCTTCGCAAGCGCGACGAGGTCCTCGTCGGAAGAGGTCCACAGCCCGTCGCCCTCGAAACAGAAATATTCGAGCCCGACGCAGGCGACGTTCTCGTCCGGCACCATTTCGGGCGACCACGAACGGAAGTTCTGGACCCGTCCGACCTGAACCTTGGAATCGTGGATGTAGATCCAGTTGTCGGGGAACAGGTCCTCGCTCTCGATCATCAGCGCCACCGTCAGGAAGTCGCGGTAGCGAAGCTTGCTCGCCTGGAGCGTGGTTTCCGGGAGCGGGTGGAGCCGTTTCGCCAGCTCGCGCATCGGCGCCGAGCTGATCACGTCCCTCGCCCGGATCCGCGCGCTGCCGTGGGCCGAACGCGCGGTCATCGTCCAGCCCGCACCGTCGCTCGCGAGCCGGTCGAGCGAATGGCCCATCAGCACCTCGCCGCGCCCGCTGGCGATGATCCTGTCGCGCGCGGCCTCCCACATCATGCCGGGGCCGAGCCGGGGATAGCGGAAGGTTTCGAGCAGGGTCTTGGCCTGCTTGCCGCTGCCGTCATTGGGCCGCTTGTTGAGGCCGAGGCTGCGCTTCAGCCCGTCGACCACCGCGCCCCACAAGGACAGGCCCTTGATCCGCTGCGCCGCCCAGTCCGCGCTCATTTCGTCGCAGGGCATTCCCCACACCTTCTCGGTGTAGGTCTTGAAGAAGATCGAATAGAGCTTTTGTCCGAACTGGTTGGTGGTCCAGTCCTCGAAGCTCCTCACCTCGCGGATCGGGAACAGCTTGTACCTGAGGTAGCTCGCCATGCAGGCGGCCGAACGCAGCAGGCCGAGATTGCCGAGCGCCTCGAACGCGCGCAGCGGGTAGGAGTAGAACTTGCCCTCGTAATAGATGCGGCTCATGCGCGGGCGCTGGATGAAATCGTCGGGCAGGATCTCGTTCCACAGGTCGACCACGGCCTGCGATTTCGAGAAGAAGCGGTGCCCGCCGATGTCGAAGCGGTAGCCCGCGTGTTCGACCGTGCGGCTGATGCCGCCGACATAGGTTTCGTCCTGTTCGATGATCGCGACCGACTTGCCCTGTTTCGTCAGGAGGTAGCCGGCGGTGAGACCTGCCGGCCCGGCCCCGATGATCGCGACGTCGACCTCGCGGATCGAACCCCCGGCGTCCGGTCCCAAGCCCACCCGATCATTCATTCCAGCCCCCGTTCCTGCTTCGCCCGGATCAGGCGCGAAAACGCGCGCAAGGGTCCGGGCCGGTCGCAGCCGGGAGTGAAGGAAATTGGTTAGCGGTCGGTAAACACGGGGCCTTTGCGGGGGAAAATCCGCCCGCAACACCGCGGCAATCCCTGGCGCGGTCGCGGGTTCGCGCCCCGTCATTCGCGCAGCAGGGCGGGTTCCTGCAATTGCGCGGCGAGCCGGGCGAAATCGCCCAGCGTGAAGGTGTCGTCGAACACGACCCCGTAGTGCCGGGCGCGCCGCCAGCGGACCTTGACGCGGACCTCCTTGCGGAACGCGCCGCCGAGGTCGGTGCCTTCGATCCTCAGCGTCTGGTCGATCGCGAAGAGCCCGTCGCATTCGAACCGTGCGCCCTGCTGCGAGATGTTCTCGACCACGCCCTCGCATTGCTGGGCGAGCGTGCGGATGGTGATCGGGAAGAAGAGGTCGAGCCGGATGCCGCGCTTGGGATACTGCCCGGCCTCGCTGATGAGGCGGGAGACTTCGACCGGGCGGGTGAATTCGAAGCCCGCCTCGTTGTCGCGCTGCCAGACGGCGCGCATCTCGTAGGCGACGCCGCCGGGCATGTGCAGTTCGTATGGGCCGCCCGATGGCAGGCGGTGGAACAGGCGCACGCTCACCCCGGTTTCGGAAACGTCGCGGATGACGCAGACGAATTCGCCCTTGGCGCAGACGAGCTTTGCCGCGCGGATGAGGAGGGTGAAACGCGGCGCGGCGCGCATGTCCGCGCCCGGATCCGCGGGCGCAGGGTCGGGCGCAGAGGCGGCTGCGGGGCCGGATTGCGCCGACGTGCCCGGCGGCTCGGCCGAGGCTTCCGCCGCGGAGCCGGAGGCGGCCTCGCCCCGGGGCCACGGATCGCTCGCTGCCTGTTCCATACATCATGCCCTGCCGGTGCGACGCCCGCGCGGCGATGCGACCGGTTCGATTGATCCCCGCAAGACTGCAGCCCGTGCCTAGCGCCGGGGCGGTTAAGAGCGTGATAACGCTGCGGCAGGGGCTGGCCCGGGCGCCCTAGCGCGAGGCGGACGGCCGGCTCCGCGCCCCAAGCGGCCGCGGTCCGTTCCCAACCTGCCGCCGCGCAAGACGCGCTCGCACGGCGCTCGTCCCGAGGCCGCCGCGCTCGCGCCGTCTTCCATTCACCCCGGTCGCCCAACCTTGCGTCGCACGCAACGGAACGAGCGCGCCTGCCCCTCTGTTGGCCAGGTGTGGGACCACTTGATCCGGATCCGCCATCGAGCGGACCAGGCAGAGCCCCGATACGGCGGCCGGGACGCGACGTGAACCGCGTTCGGCCATTGCGAACAAGCCGATGCTTTGACCACGATTGGAGGAAAATTATGGCCGAAATTCCGGTAGAAAAAAAGGGAGGCGGGCTGGGCTGGCTGTGGATCCTGCTCGGTCTTCTGGCGGTTGCCCTGCTGCTCTGGCTGATCTTCGCCAATACCGGTGACGACGACGGGCTGGCGACTGCCGACGATGACATGGCCGGCACCGCCCAGACCGAACAGGCCGCGACCGACGAGGATGCGGAGGGCGCAGCGGAAGGCGGCCTGATGACCGCGGAGAGCGTTGCCGCGGCCAACCGCCGCTCGCTCGAACGGATGGAGGAAAACCCCGAGGCGACCCCGCGGATCTTCTTCGCCTACGATTCCGCCGACCTGACCGATGGCGCGCGCGAAGTGCTCGACGCCATGGTCGAGGCCCGGCCCGAAGTGCGCGAAGACGGGATCACCCTTGCCGGCTTCGCCGACCGCGCCGGTCCCCGGCCCTACAACCGGGAACTGTCCGATGCGCGCGCCGAACAGACGAGGGACTACCTCGTGAGCCAGGGCCTTGATGGCGACGACATCGAAATCGAAGCCGAAGGCGAAACCCCGACCCTCGTGGAAACGGGGAACGACGAACGTGAGGTGTTGAACCGCCGCGTCCGTCTCGAACTCGGCGATACGGAATAAGGCCGATCGCCGCACTTACCCGGCCCGCCTTCTTTGCAGGCGTGCCCAACCGAATACCCCAACGGAGAGACATCATGCGACACGACACACGTTACGAACAGCTCGACCAACTGTCGGACTACGAACTCGAACACAGCGACCAGGACATCCGCGGCCTGCCCCTCGTCAGCCCGACGGGCCAGCGCTACGGCGTGATCGAGCACCTGCTGGTCGACGACGACCGGACCCACGTCGAAGCCGTCAGGCTCGACAATGGCAAGGTCTGCGCCGTCGAACCACTGGTCATCCACGACAATGCGGTGGTCTATGGCGAGGAAGCCGCGGCCCATGCGCGCCAGGGCGGCGCGGCCGTGACCGAGGAAGTGGTCCCGGTGGTCGAGGAAAAGGTCGCCATCGGCAAGCGCGTTTCCGAACACGGCAGGAACATCAGCGTGAAATCCCGGGTGGTCGAGGACCGCGTGAGCGAGGACGTCCATCTGCGCGACGAAACCGTGTCGGTCGACCGCCGGCCGGTGGACCGGGAAGTGACGTCCGCCGATGCGGACAAGCTGCTCCAGGACAGGAACGTGTCGATGACCGAACACGACGAAGAGGCGGTCGTCGGCAAGAAGGCCGTCGTCAAGGACGAAGTGGTCGTCAGGAAGACGGCCGACGACAGGGTCGAGCACGTCGAGGAGACGGCCCGCCGGACCGAGGTCGACGTCGATGTCGACGAGGACCGCAAGAACAGGCGCCGCTGAGCGCATCCCCCCGGAAGGCGGCCGGTCGCGCAATGCGGCCGGCCCCTTTTCGTCTCGAAGCGAGGAGCGATCATGAGCGACAGGACCGAGCAAGAAACCGCCGAGGAACATGTCGTCCCCGTCGTCGAGGAACGGGTCGAAATCGGCAGGAAGGTGGTGGAAGGCCGGACGGTCAGCGTGACGACCCGCCCGGTTTCGGAAACGCACGAGATCTCGCAGCCCGTGATGCGCGAGAAGGTGACGGTGGAGCGCGTGCCGGTCGGAGAAGTGATCGAGGAACGCCCGGACATCCGCGAGGACGGCGATCTCACCGTCATCCCGGTGGTGGAGGAACGGCTCGTCGTCACCCGCCAGCTGGTGCTGAAGGAGGAAATCCACCTCCGCCGCACCCGCGAGGAAACCACCGAGGAGCACTCGGTCGAACTGCGCCGGACCGAGGTCGACATATCCGAACAGCCCCCCTCCTGACATTCGCGTCGGCGCGCTGTCCGAAGCGGATGCGCCGCGCTCGATCCCCACGAACCCCATCGAACCCCGGAGCCCGGCACGCGCGGGGGAAGGTTCAGATCACCGCGAGCTGGCGGTTGCTGAGCGTTCCGCCGTACTGCCGCCGCAGCTTCACCTTGCGCTGGAGGTCGTCGAGTACCGCGCCGCTGAAATCGACGCCCGCGAGATCCTCCATGAAACTCAGCCCGCCGGGCGTATCGACGTTCAGTTCCATCATCCTGTCGCCGGCGATGTCGAGGCCGGTGAGATACATTCCGTCATCGATGAGCTTAGGTCCGACGATCTCGGCGATCTGAAGCGCGGCTTCGTCGGGCTCGGCGAGTTCGACCCCGCCGCCGGCCGAGATGTTGGAACGATGGTCCTCGCTCTGGCTGAAGCGGCGGATGCAGGCATAGGTGTCGTCGACCCGCAGCGGGTGGCCGTTCAGCGTGATCATCCGCAGGTCGCCGTCGGCGGCGGCCGGCAGGTATTCCTGCACGATCGCATAGCCGTCGCGCGTGACCGCCTCGATGATCTGGGACAGGTTCTGGCGATTGCCCTCGTCGATGATGAAGACGCCCTGTCCGCCCGATCCCTGCAGGGGCTTGACCACGCACTTGCCGCCATGCGCTTCGAGGAAGCGCGCGACCTCGGCCTCTTCGCGGGTAATGGTCGTCTCGGGCCGGACGCTTTCGGGAAATCCCTGGAAATAGGTCTTGTTGACCGCATCGGTGAGATGGCGCGGATCGTTCAGGACGATGGTTCGCCCGAGCGAGGCTAGCTGCGCGAACAGCAGGCAGGAGGCGGGCGCCCAGCTGCGCGAGACCAGCTCCTCGGCCGGGTCGCTGCGGAGCATGAGAATGTCCCGCTCGCCCAGCACGATGCGCGCGCGCTCGCGTTCGGGGTCCTGGAGATGTTCAAGATAGGCCGTGTCGTCCGCGAATTCGCCGACCTTGCTGAGCGTCGCCATCGCGCAGATGCCGTCTTCCCAGTCATAGATGAAATCGCCGAGCCCGATCAGCGCGACCTCGTGCCCGCGCCCGACCGCCCGGCGGGCGAGGCGGATCGTCGTGTAATTGTCCTGCTCGGTCGCGACGTCGTTGACGACGAAAGCGAGCTTGATCTTGTCCTGCGTCATCCTGCGGGCCTTTCATGGTAAAGCGAAGCGAGCGGGGCGGACCGCGCGTCGGCAAGCCGCCGGATCGCACCCTCGTCCTCGCAGAAGGACGGGAGCAGTTCGGGTGGGTGCACGATGCCGTCCTCGATCAGTTTTTCGAGCGTCGGGAGCTGTTTCAGGGCGAACTTGCCGAGGAACAGGATCCTGAAATCGCCGCCGTGGTCGAGATATGCGAGCAGTTCCGCAAGCCCTTTCAGGTAGAGCGCATCCTTGGTGAGGCCGCCGCCACGCTTGGCTCGCACGGCCGTGTCGAACGCGTCCTTCTGCCCGATGCCATGCTCCTCGACGAGGCGGGCGAATATCTCGGGGCCGGCTTTCCCCTCGACCGCCATGTGCGCCGCGACCACGCGGGCCGCGAGGATGCGCAGGCGCTCTGCCGGGAGGTACCCGGCGAGATATTCGCCCAGGACCGCGAGCCCCTCCTGCAGGTCGTCGTAGTCGGCGAGCCCGTCCGCCAGCGTGTGCAGCGGCTGGCGTTCGCCATTGAAACGGGTGACGGCATGGGTGCCGACCTCGTGCGCGATCAGGGGTTCGACCCTATGCCTTGAGGTGCGGTAATCGTGCGCGATGTGCAGATTGCCCTGCGAGACATAGAGCGAGGTGCCCGGCGTCGTGTCGACGATCACCTCGCAGGAGAAACCGGGGCTGCGTTCGCGGTACCGCACGACGGCCTCGAATGCCGCGGCGCGAACCTCCTCGGCGCCCGCGTCGAGTTCGTCCGGGGGCGGGGCGGATATGGTGTCGAGCAAATCGAGCGCGGTATCGAGCAGGCGTTCGCTCACATGGCCGAACAGGTCGATGCTGGCGAGGATGAAACCTTCCTGTCCGCGCATCCGCACCAGTTCGATCTGGCGATCGAGTTCGCGCTGCTTTTCCAGCAGCAGGGCCTCGATCAGGGGATTGGCGATCGCGCGCACCGGCAGGTCGAACAATTCGTCGCGCAGAACCGGGGCGTCGCGGGAGAGCCCGTCGCCGAACCGGCTGTCGGGCATGGACCGAAAGCCCGAGGACCTGAAACCCTCCCATATCTCGTCCATGTTGACCGGGGTGAGGCGCGCGAGCCAGTCCACCTTGCGGTCCATCTCGGCGAGCGCGCGGTCGACTTCGATCGCGGCCGCGCAAAGCGCGCTCGGCCCTGCTTCCGGTTGTGCGAGCCGCCTGCCTGCAGCCCCGCTCATGCGCTCGCCTTCGGCCGACCCCGCGCGCAATTCGCCGCGAGCCAGACCCGGGCACGGTCGATCGCGGCGAGGAATCCCTCGCGCAGGTCCTGCAGGGCGATGATGTCGGCCGTGCGCCCCCACTCGTCCATGAACACCTTCTTGTATTCGAGGGTCATGACGCAGGCCGCCGCGCCATAGCGGGCATGGAGCCATTCGGGGAAATGGCCGCCGTCCTTCCACCGCACGTTGGTCCGCACATCGGGCGTGCGCCCTGCCAGTCTGCGCGAGCGCAGGCCTTCGGCGATCTCGTCGTGCAGGCCGCCGGAGATCTCACTGTCGAGCGTCGTCGCGCCGAGGTCGATGTCGGGATTGGCGGCCGGATCGGCAGGGTCCGCGTCCTGCCCGTCGCGGCGATGGTTGTAGCTGTGGATATCGAGCACGAGGATGCGTTCGTGCCGGGCGATCATCGCCTCGACCCTTTCCGCGACCCATTCGTAGAAACGCCGGTGCAGATCGAGCGAGTGCCGCCTCTCCGCCTCGGGAAGGGCCGGATTCCAGACCTTTAGCCCCCAGGTATCCGCGGGATCGGTCGTGACCGCGGTTGCGGGAGGGCGGTTCAGATCGAATTCGAAGCGCGACCGGTTCGCCCGGACGAGCGTGTCGCCCGCGGGAAGGAAATAATCGGTGAGCGGGTCCTCCTCGCGCAGACGCTCCTCGTCGCCGAGTTCGAGCCACGGTTGCAGGGAGGGGCGGATCGTGTGTCCCGCATGGATCGCGGTGACCATCACCGGACCAGGCTGCACCACGATGTCCCACGGGGCGGATTCGCGCGAAGCGCAGGCGCCTTCCTTCGATGGGGCAGCGCCCCGTTCGTATCCTGCGGTTTTCTCTTCCATGTCGGACCAACGGGGCGATCAGTCCGCCGTTCCGCCGGTTCGGGTCGCTTGTCCGGCCGGGGTTCCGCCTTGCCTCAAGCGTCGATCGCGTCCACCAGCCCCTGCCGGCCGGGCGAACTTGCCGCCGGAAATCACGGGCCTGCCGTGCAATCCGGCATGGTTATCCGGTGATCGGGCGTGCGAGACGCTTTGCGGCTGCTCGTGGAAGGCGATTCGAAAGCGCGTCCAGGGATCGTGCGAGCCTTCATCGAAACGGGTCGCGCAGGCCGGGATATCCGGGTCGATCGAGAACCGAGGCCCCGGCGGGCGTCTTCGGCCGGACATGGTGCGGGTGGCGGGACTCGAACCCGCACGTCCTAGGGACAGGGGATTTTAAGTCCCCGGCGTCTACCATTCCGCCACACCCGCGCGGTGTCGAGCGATAGACAGGGGCGCGCGTTCGGGCAACACGCGCGCTCGGCCTCGGCCTCGGCCTTGGCCGGGAGCGGAAACGGACGACCGCGCGCCGGGGACGCGGGCGGGCCACCTATTCGTCGTTCAACCGCTTGCGGATTTCCTTGCCCGCCTTGAAATAGGGCACGCGCTTGGCCGGCACCTCGACCGTTTCGCCGGTGCGCGGGTTGCGCCCGGTGCGGGCCTTGCGTTCGCGGGTGGAGAAGGCTCCGAAGCCGCGCAGTTCGACCCGCCCGCCTTCGGCGAGGCGCTGGGCGATTTCGTCGAAGAAGATGTCGACGACCTGTTCGATCTCCTCCGCGCGCAGCTCGGGATTGTCCTTGTGAAGCGCCTGCAGCAATTCGGATCTGATCATCACGGCCTCCCGACGGCCCCGCGAGCGGCAAGCAGCCGCGCGGTCCGCCGATGGCGGGTCCCCCCCCGCTTTTCCCCTCCAAGGCCCCGACCCGGCAAGCCCCGACGAGCCGGAAGACTGCCAGAGGATTGCGCGTCCCGCAAGCTGGCGCAGCCTCGAAAACGCTCCGATTTCAAAGGAAATATGCGCGCGGTGCGCGGTGTGAACGCTCACTCGCGCTCGGCGAGCGCGGCGATGTCGAGCCCGAGCCGGTCGAGCCGTTCGCGGATGTCGGGCCATTCCTCGGTGAGGAATCGCTCACGCTCGCTGCGGCGCAGGCGTTCGGCGGCGCCTTTCACCACGTACATGCCGACGCCGCGCTGGACCTCGACGAGGCCGTCGGCCTGGAATTGCTGGTAGGCCTTCGCGACGGTCAGCGGATTGGCCCCCTGCTGCGCCGCGAGCGCGCGCACCGAGGGCAGCATCTCGCCTTCGCGATATTCGCCCTCGATGATGGCGGCCGCGATCTGGTCGCGCAGCTTGAGATAGACCGGGCGGGCCTGGGTCATGTGTCCCCGCTTGCTTCGGGCACCGGCGGATGCGGGCGCCCCGGAAATGCAAGGTGGTGCAGTGCCATAATACAGCCATGCGCGTCAAGGCGCAGGGGCGGGGGCGGGACGGGGCGGGGCGGACCGCGCCGGCCGGGCGCCTCAGGCGAGGTTCAGGCAGGCCCTGCGAGCCTTGCGTCCCAAGGTCCTGTAATGAAGGCTTCACAAGGCGCGCTTTGCCGCTAGTGTGCCGGCCTTTCGCGGCCGGGTCCCGGAGAGGCGCGTCGCACGGGGATCAATTCGAAAAGGTTCATTCATGGCTACCCAAGCACTGCCGGACGGGGACAGCGCAGGCACCATCCTTGGCCATCCCAAGGGTCTGTTCGTGCTGTTCTTCGCCGAGATGTGGGAGCGGTTTTCCTATTACGGGATGCGCGCCCTGCTGATCTTCTACCTGACGAAGCACTGGCTGTTCTCGGACAGCGAGGCGGGCGTCATCTACGGCGCCTACACCGCGCTGGTCTACATCACCCCGGTGGTCGGCGGCTATCTCGCAGACCGGTATCTCGGGCAGAGGAAGGCGGTGCTGTTCGGCGCGATCCTGCTGACTCTCGGGCACTTCTTCATGGCCTTCGAGGGCGAGCCCGCCGCGGGCAATGACGGCAACCCGATCATCTACGTCTTCTGGCTCGCGCTCGCGCTCATCATCGTGGGTTCGGGCTTCCTCAAGGCGAACATCTCGGTGATCGTCGGCCAGCTTTACCCGCGCACCGACATCCGCCGGGACCCGGCCTATACGATCTTCTACATGGGCATCAATATCGGTGCCTTCTTCGGCTCGATCCTGTGCGGCTACATCGGCGAGACCTATGGCTGGGCCTACGGGTTCGGGCTTGCCGGGATCGGAATGCTGCTCGGCCTCGTCGTTTTCGCATGGGGCACGCCGCTCCTGCTTGGCCGCGGCGAGCCGCCCAAGCCGCTTCGCAAGGGCACCGAATGGGGCATGTATGCCGCCGGCATCGGCCTCGTCGGCATCTGCTGGCTGGCGATCCAGTTCCAGAGCCTCGTGGGCTATGTCCTCGGCGGATTCGGGGGGGCGCTGGTGCTTTACGTCCTCTTCACCGCCGTCGTTAAGCTTTCCAGCGAGGAGCGGGACCGGATTTTCGCGGCGCTGTTCCTGATCCTGACCTCGATCATCTTCTGGGCCCTGTTCGAGCAGGCGGGGTCCTCGCTCAATCTGTTCACCGATCGCCATGTCGATCGCACCCTGTTCGGCATGGTAGTGCCCGCGTCGGTCTTTCAATCGGTCAATGCCGGTTTCATCTTCCTGCTCGCGCCGGTCTTCGCCGCGACCTGGACCGCGCTCGGTCGGCGCAACATGGAGCCGTCGACGCCCTTCAAGTTCGGCCTCGGCGTGATCCAGGTGGGGCTTGGCTTCCTCGTGCTGGTCTTCGGCGCGCAGTCGGTGGGGGTCGATGCGGCCACGCCGGTCATGTTCATCTTCCTGATCTATCTGCTCCACACGACGGGCGAGCTGTGCCTGTCGCCGGTCGGCCTGTCGGCGATGAACCGGCTCGCGCCAGCGCACATGGCCTCGCTCATCATGGGGACTTGGTTCTTCGCTTCGGCGACGGGCAATTTCGCCGCTGGCCTGATCGCAGCGGCGACCGGCGCCGAAGGCGTCGGCGAGGAAGCCGGCAAGCAGGTCGTGCTCGACGTCTACAGCAATGTCGGCTGGGTCGCGGTGGCGGTCGGTGTCGGCGTGCTGGTCGTCAGCCCGCTGATCAAGAAGCTGATGCATCTCGAAACGCTCGTCGACGACACGGTGGACGACGACCTGGAGGGCCAGAGGGCCGCGGGCCTCGAAGCGCAGGAAGGCGGCATCCATCCGGCCACCCGTCCCGGTCCGCGTCCGGCGGAATGACGCTGCGGGCGGAGTCGCCGTGCGGCCCCGCCCCGCTCGCGCCGGCTGGCGCGGCTCGCCGGGCAAGCTATAGTCCCGCCACCTAGGCCTGGGGGGTGGGACATGGACGAGAGTCTCTTTCTGCTGATCGCCGCGAACACCGCGTTCGTCGGCACGCATTTCCTGATGTCGCATCCGCTGCGCGCGCCGATGGTCGGCGCGTTCGGCGCGAACGGGTTCCAGATCGCCTACACCATCGTCAGCGCGGCGACGCTCGCCGGGGTCTATTTCGCCTACAGGGCCGCGCCCGCGGGCGACCTGCCCGGCTCGGGCGAGACCGGCTGGATCATCGCCACCGCGCTGACCCTGCCCGCGACGGTGCTGCTGGCGGGATCGCTGTTCGGCAATCCCGCCCTCCCGACCCCGCAGGCCGAGGCGCAGGCGCGGGCCGAGCCGAAGGGCGTGTTCCGCGTCACCCGCCACCCCATGATGTGGGGCATCGGGCTGTGGGCGCTTTCGCACATCATCCTCTTCGCCAACTGGCGCAGTGTCGTCACCGCCTTCGCGATGGGCCTGCTCGCGCTGGTCGGCGCGAAACTGCAGGACGCGAAGAAGGAGCGCCTGATGGGCGAGGCGTGGCGCGAGTGGGAGGCGAAGACGAGTTATGCCCCGCGCCTTGGCAAGCTGTTTTCAGCGGGCGCGGCGGCGTGGGGGCTGGGGCTGGTGCTGTTCCTCGGCCTCTCCTGGCTGCACATCCGCGCGGGCGGCATCGCGGCGGGGATCTGGCGCTGGGTGCTCTAGGGCCGGGGCTTCATTCGCCCCGGAAATCCGGCTCGCGCTTCTCGATCAGGGCGGCGACGCCTTCGGCATGGTCGGCCGTCGCGTGCATCATGGCCTGCGTGTTCGCCGCCAGTTCGAGCGCGGTGTCGTAGCTCACCTCGCGCCCCTGCCGCAGCAGCATCTTCGACTGGCGCAGCGCATGGGGCGGCATTTTCGCGACCCGCTCCGCAAGCGCGCGGGCCTCTTCCATCAGCGCGTCGGGCGCGACCACCCGGCTGACGAGGCCCCATTCATGCGCCGTCGCGGCGTCGATCACGTCGCCGGTGAAGAACAATTCCGCCGCCCGGCTCATCCCGATGACGCGCGGAAGGATCCACGTGCCGCCATCGCCCGGGATGATGCCGAGTTTCAGGAAGGTGACGCCGAACTTCGCCTTTTCGGACGCGATGCGGATATCGGCGAGGCAGGCGACGTCGCAGCCCAGGCCGATCGCCGGCCCGTTGACCGCCGCGATCACCGGCACGCGCAGCGAGTAGAGCGCGCGCAGCATCCGGTGGATGTTGTCGCGATAGCCGTCGGAAATCGCGGGCGGGGTGCCGCCGAAGGTGCCGGACCTGTCGCGCATCGCCTTGATGTCGCCGCCCGCGCTGAAGGCCCTGCCCGCCCCGGTGAGGATGACGCAGCGCACGCCTATGTCGGTGTTGATCGTGTCGCAGGCGTGCGCGAATTCCTCGCCGTCACCCGGCGCGCCGAGCGGGCTCATGCTCTCTGCGCGGTTGATGGTGAGCGTGATGATAGCGCCGTCGCGGGCGATGGTGAGGAGGGACATCAGGCTTTCCTTTCGCCCCATCCATGCCAGCGCTGCGCCGCCCCGTCACCCGGATATCACGGCGCGGGATAGGCCTCGCGCTTCAGCAGCTTTGCCAGATGCGCGGCGTTGGCGGCGAGGCTGCGCGCGGCGGTCACGATCGGATCGGGGACTTCGGCCAAATCCTTGAAATCGACCGGCTGCATCGCCTCGCCCACCCAATAGCACGAGCCCATCGGCGGGATGGTCCAGCCGACGTCGGCGAGCGCCTGGAAGCATTCGGCGGCGACATGGTGCGCGCCGTCCTCGTTTCCGACCACGCCGACCACCGCGACCTTGCCGTAGGGCGGATAGCGACCCTCGTCGTCCGCTTCGCCGAGGAATGTCAATCGGCGTTCAATCGGGACCCCCTATCGGCGCGCAAAAGGGACCCCTCTGCGGTT
>OFET01000162.1_pt1 | contig 83422 bp, 79 predicted proteins | sample 1521211 | NCBI WGS metagenome assembly OFET01 (sample SAMN03766358, study PRJEB24113) | microbial mat metagenome | isolation source: enrichment culture HLUCC-A from microbial mat sample contains cyanobacterium...
GCGGACTTCATCAGGGCGCGCGGCAGCAGGAATGCCGCAACACAGACGCCGTATACATGGCCGCGACCGACCAGACGCCTGACCCGAACAAAGCCCTTGCCCCGCGGGAGCCGCCCATACACGGTCTGCGGCCAGCCGCCCGTTGCCCCGGCCCACCGGAGCCGCTATCCGGCATGCGACCGCATACCGGAGGATCGGATGACCCCTACCCGCACGGAGACAGACAGCTTCGGCCCGCTCGAGGTTCCCGCCGACCGCTACTGGGGCGCGCAGACGCAGCGCTCGATCATGAACTTCCCGATCGGGTGGGAGCGCCAGCCGGTCGCCATCGTGCGCGCCCTCGGCGTCGTCAAGAAGGCCTGCGCGCAGGCCAACACCGACGCCGGCAAGCTGCCCAAGGAGATCGGCGAGGCGATCCAGGCCGCCGCGCAGGAAGTGATCGACGGCACGCTCGACGAACACTTCCCGCTCGTCGTCTGGCAGACGGGCTCCGGCACGCAGTCGAACATGAACGCCAACGAGGTGATCGCCAACCGCGCCATCGAGATGCTCGGCGGCGAGATGGGCTCGAAGAACCCGGTGCACCCCAACGACCATTGCAACATGGGGCAAAGCTCGAACGACACCTTCCCCACCGCCATGCACATCGCCGTGGCGACGACGGCGCGCGACGTCACGCTGCCGGGGCTGAGAAAGCTGCACGCGGCGCTCGAGGACAAGGCCCGCGCCTTCGACCCCGTCATCAAGATCGGCCGCACCCACACGCAGGACGCCACCCCGCTGACGCTTGGGCAGGAGTTTTCCGGTTACGTCCACCAGGTCGCCATGGGCATCCGGCGGATCGACTCCGCGCTCTGCCACATCCACGAACTCGCCCAGGGCGGCACGGCGGTCGGCACCGGCCTGAACACCCGCACCGGCTGGGCCGAGGAGGTGGCGGCGAACATGGCCGCGATCACCGGCCTGCCCTTCGTCACCGCGCCCAACAAGTTCGAGGCGCTCGCCGCGCACGACGCGCTGGTCGAGATGTCGGGCGCGCTCAAGACGGTGGCCGCCTCGCTCTTCAAGATCGCCAACGACATCCGGTTCCTCGGCTCGGGGCCGCGCTGCGGGCTGGGCGAGCTGATCCTGCCCGAGAACGAGCCCGGCAGCTCGATCATGCCCGGCAAGGTCAACCCCACCCAGTGCGAGGCGCTCACCCAGGTCTGCGCCCACGTGATGGGCAACGACGCGGCGGTGGGCTTCGCCGGCAGTCAGGGCCATTTCGAACTCAACGTGTTCAAGCCGATGATGGCCTACAACGTGCTGCAATCGATGCAGCTTCTGGGCGACGCGGCGTCTGCCTTCACCGACAACCTCGTGGCGGGCCTGCAGGCCGACGAAGACCGGATCGACAAGCTGATGCGCGAATCGCTCATGCTGGTGACGGCGCTCGCGCCCGAGATCGGCTACGACAACGCCACCAAGGTCGCCAAGACCGCGCACAGGAACAAGACGACGCTCAAGCAAGAGGCGATCCGCCTCGGCTTCGTCGACGAGGAGACGTTCGAGCGCGTGGTGCGCCCCGAGAAGATGGTGGGGCCGAGCGGCGGCTGACCGGGCCGGGCCGCGCCGGGGGGGGCGGCGCTTAGCCGGCCCAGTCGGTGCAGTTCCGCTCGAAATCGAGGGCGCGCCTGTCCACCCAGCCCAGGATCGACGCGCCGCCCGATGAGGCCGAGATCACGGTCCAGTCGCCCTCGCCGATCCAGCCGAAACCGACGCGGTCGCCCGCCGTCAGACGCCCCAGGGCGGCGGTGCCGGCACCCATGCCGGCGTGCAGCACCGCCTCGGCCCCGGCCCAGGTGCAGGCCGACCCGCCGTTGTCGGGCAGCGGCATGTCGACGAGCCGGCGCAGCTGCGCCATCCCGTTCACGTCGAGCGTGGGGGCGCCGGTATCCACGCGGCACCCGATCTCCTGCTCGAGCGCGCGGATACGGTCGGCCTGTGCCTTCTGCGCAGGGCTCAGCGTGACCGTCTTGCCGGTGCAATCGCCGTTGTCGTAGAGCGCCTGCCCGAGCGCCGAGCCGAAGCAGTAACCTGACCGGTCCATGATCAGGTTACGCATGAACCAAAGCTGGTTGCACTCGGCCGCGCCATACTCCCAGACCTCGGCATGGGCAGAGGGCGCCGCGGCGCAGCAGAGGGCGAGCGCGGCGGCCATGGGGGCGGCGATGGGGGCGAGACGCATGGCAGAGATCCTCGGGCGACAGGCGACGGGCGCGGTATTGTCGCACCGGGCCGGCGCGCAGGTCAACTCCGCCGCCGGGCTTCCGGCGCAGCGCGCGGCGCGCTAGTCTGACGGCCATGACGGAGCCGGCAAATCTCAACAAGGTGCGGAAGGCGCGCGCGAAGGCCGAGGCAAAGCGCAAGGCAGACACGAACGCGGCATTCCACGGCCTGACGAAGGCGCAGAAGCAGGCTGCGCGCGCCGAAGCCGCGCGCGCAGCGGCGCGGCACGCGGCCGGGCGGCGGAACTCGCCGGAGGAGGAATGAGCCGACCCGTCAAGCGGTCGCTGACGCTCGCCGGGCACCGCACCTCGGTCTCGCTGGAAGAAGAGTTCTGGCAGGCGTTCCGCGAGATCGCGGTCGAGCGCGGCCTCTCGCCGGCCCGCCTCGCCACCGAGATCGACCGCGACCGGGGCCTCGAGATGGGCCTCGCCACCGCGATCCGCCTGTTCGTGCTGCGAGACTACCGGCATCGGCTGGGCCTCGAGTAACGCAGGGTTAACCATCTCGGGTCAATGTCCCGTCATGGATATCGGCCCGCACCCCACCCCGCCTGTCCGCCTGCCCGGCCCCGACGCCGCGCGCTGGCTCACGCAGATCTTCGCCTGCCGCGCGGCCGCGCAGGGCGGCGTCGTCCGCCGCAAGGCGTCCGACGTCGACCGCATCGTGGGCCGTGCCGTCTTCGTCGCCGAGATGCGGCGGAGGGGCTTCCCGGTGATGGAGAACGCCGGTCAGTACGTGATCTTCTGTAACTCCGCCCCGATCCGCCGGCTGTGTTGAGCGCCGCGCAAAAGCCTTGACGAAGGCTTTTGCAAATTCCTTCTTCAAGGAATTTGCCGCCCGCGGCGTGCAAGGCGCAGCCAGATTCCGTCGCGGGCGCGCACCGTAAGGTGGGCGACGGGCACCGGCGGTCGGGACGGCTCGGGCGAAAGGCGGATCGCGCGCGCGATCAGCGCCAGCAGCAGCACCCCCTCGGCCATCGCGAATCCCGCCCCGGTGCACACTCGCGGCCCCGACGAGAAGGGAATGTAGGCGTCGCGCGCGCAGGCGCGGCCGTTCTCCGTCGCCCAGCGCTCGGGCGCGAAGGCGTCGGGCGCCTCCCAGAGCCGCGCGTGCCGGTGCAGATGCCAGGGCGACAAAACGACCTGCGCCCCCTGGGCCACGTCGCGGTCGCGGAATCGCTCGGGGCGCGCCGCCTCGCGCACCATCATCGGCACCGGCGGGTAGAGGCGCAGCACCTCGCGGAAGACGTCGCGGGTGAAAGCGAGCTTCGAAAGGTCGGAGAAGGCGGGGCGCGCGGGCAGCGTCGCGGCCTCCGCCGCGACCCGCTCCTGCGCGTCGGGGTAGAGGGCGAGCAGGTGCAGCCCCCAGGCCAGCGCCGAGGCCGAGGTCTCGTGCCCCGCGAGGAAGAAGATCGCCACCTGGTCGACCATCTCGGGCCCGTCGAAGCGCGCCCCCGTCACCGGATCGGCGGTCGTCATGATCTTGGTGGCGAGGTCTTCGGGCGCCGTGCCGGCCTCGATCTCGGCGAGCCGCCGCTCGACCATTTGCGCGATCAGCCCACGGATCGATCGCGCCGCCCGGCGCACCCCGCGCTGATGCGGGCGCGGCACCCAGCGCGGCAGGGGCAGGAAGGCGGCGAGGTTCACCAGCGGCTGTCGGCGCTGATAGGCGCGGAACTCGCGGAAGACCCGCCCCGCGATCTCGTCCTCGATCGGCACCGAGAAGAGGGTGCGAAAGATCACGTCGGCCGCGGCGAAGCTCGCTTCCTCCTCGATCTCGACCGGCCGCCCGTCGGCCCGTGCGCCCAGCCGCGCCACCGCCGCCTCCGCCGCGTCGACCATCGCGGGAAACGTCTCGCGCAGGCGCCCGCCCTCGAAGGCCGGGTCGATGATGCGGCGCTGCCGCTCCCACTGGGCGCCGTTGGTGACGAACACGCTCTCTCCGAGAAGCGGCGCGAGGCCCTCGCGCACGCGATGCGACTTGGGGAAGTCGCGCGGCCGCTCGGTCAGCACCATCCGCACCAGGTCGGGCTGGTTGACGAGATAGGAGCGGAAGAACGGCGTGCGGAACTCGGCCATCCACGCGCGGTAGAGGCGCGCGGGCTGGGCCGACAGGATGTCCTGCCGGAACAGGCGCATGTAGCGCCACAACCCCACCCGGTCGGCGCGGGCCGCCGGCTTGGGCGGCAGCGGCCGGTCGGGCAGCGCGGGCGCCTCGGGTCGCGGGCTCATGGCTGCGGCCTCATGCCGGCTGCGGCGCGGACGCCGCCGCCTCGGCGCATCCATAGCCGGCCAGCGGCCGCTCTATCCGGCTGGGCGACGGGGCGCGGGCGCCGAGGCGCCGGGCCAGCGTCAAGGGCCCCGCCGTGATGCGGAAATAGTCGTAGTCGTCGCGCCGCCCCTTCAGCGCGTCGAAGGCGCAGAGATACTGGAAATGCAGGCGGAAGAAGCGCCACCTGAGCGCCTTCCACCGCGCGGGCGAGAGCGTGCGGGTGAAGGCGGCCGAAAGCACCAGGGGCCAGCGCCTGCCCGGACCCGCCGCGCCCGACACCGAAACGGGATCGCACAGCGCGAAGGCGCAGCCGTCGCCCGGCGCGGTCACGTCGACCCAGGTCAGCCCGGCCGAGCGCGACACCAGCGCAAGGTCGGCGCGCAGCGGCCCGGCCTCGGGCAGGAACGACACCATCGGGATCACCTGCCCCAGCGTCAGGAGCGACAGGGCGGGGCCGTCGGCCGGGAGGCGCCGCGCCCGGATCAGCCGCGCCAGCACGGACACCGCGATATGCGCGCCAGAGGAATGGCCGACGACGAGCACCTCGTCGGCGTCGTCCGCCAGTGCGGCGGCCACATGGTCGGCGAAGGCGTCGATCCGGGCCGAGAGCTCCGGCGGGTCGGCGCCGCGAAAGCGCGCCGAGAAGGCATAATCGTGCATCAGGTAATGGGCGTAGAGCCGCCCGTCGAGCCGGCGGAACCACCACAGGAGCAGCGGCACGAGCGCGAGCCCGCCCCAGGCCGCGAGCGGGTGGAGCAGCGCCAGCGCCCGGCCGGCGAGCCAGGCCGCGACCAGCGCGACCCCGAGCTGCCCCAGAAGCACCGCGACCGGGTAGAGCGCGGCGATGACCGGCCCCTTGCGCAGCCGGGCGAGCCGCCAGAGCGCGCCGGTCGAAAGATAGACCCACGCCGTGCGCACGAGATGGCCGTAGGTCGTCAGCAGCCCGCCCGCCATCGACCGCTTCACGATGTCGGACCAGACGAGCACCTCGACGCGCGCCTGCGTCTGCGCCCCTTCGATCTCGGCCTCGACCTCCCAGCCGAAGGTGCCCGTGGCCGCGCCGCGCGCCGGCGACCCGACGGGCCGCAGCCTGAGCGAGTAGCCCGACAGCCGGGCCTGCTCGGCACCCTCGGCCCGATACATCTCGCGGTACTTGCGGGCGGGCACGGGATCGTAACCGGGGATGTAGATCACCCGGCGGCGGCGCACACGGCCCGGCCCCGCGAACGGGCCATTCTCGACGCTCTGTCTCACGCGCCGAGGCTATCGCAGGATTCGGGCGAAAGTTGGGTTAACGGCGGCCCGCGCCCTCAGCCGAGTTGGGCAAGCGCCGGGAAGGTTTCGAGCAGCCAGAAGGAGAACTGCGAGAAGCCGCCCGTCAGCATCATCAGTCCGATCGTCCACAGAAGCAGGCCCATGACGCGCTCGATCTGCTCCATGTGCCGCTTCATCCACGCCATGAGCCCGGTCATGCGGGGAAAGAAGGCCGCGACCAGCAGGAACGGGATGCCGAGGCCCGCCGCATACACGCCGAGCAGCGTGGTGCCGCGCGCGAGATCGGCCTCGGAGGCGGCGAGCGACAGGATCGCGCCAAGCTGCGGGCCGATGCAGGGCGTCCAGCCGAAGGCGAAGGCGAGGCCCAGCACGTAGGCGCCGAAGGCCGAGCCGCCCCGGTCGCCTGCGTCGAGCCGTGCTTCGCGGTCGAGAAAGCCGATGCGGTAGATGCCGATGAAATGAGCGCCGAAGACCATGACCAGCACGCCCGCCACCGCATTGAACACCTGCTGGTTCTGCAGGAAGAACGCGCCAAAGGCCGAGGCCGTGAACCCCAGGAAGAGAAAGACGGTCGACAGGCCGAGCACGAAGAACAGCGCCGCCAGCATCACCTGCTTTCGGCCCGTGTCGACCGCCACCGCCTGCCCGTCGGGGCCGATCTCGATCTCGCCCGACAATTCCTTCATCGAGATACCAGACATGTAGGCGAGGTAGGGCGGCACGATCGGCAGCACGCAAGGGGACAGGAAGCTGATGACGCCGGCCAGCAGCGCCACCGTCGCCGAGGGCAGGAAAGCCGCGTCTATGATGTCGATCCCGAACATGGGCGCACCCTAGCCGAGCCTTTTGCCGCGGTCACGGGGCGTGCCCATCACAAGGCCGTAGCAGGTGGACGCAGGGGCGCCGGGCGGCTACCTCGCGCGCATGGAGACGCACGAGACGATCGACGCGGTCGGGCTGATCTGCCCCCTGCCCGTCCTGCGGCTGCGCAAGCGGCTGGCCGCCCTGCCGCCGGGCGCGACCGTGGTGCTCGAGGCGACCGACCGGGCGGCGATGATCGACGTGCCGCATTTCTGCGCCGAGGCCGGTCATCACCTGGCCGACACGCGGGAGGCGGCCGGGGGCCGCCTCCTGTTCACGATCGTCAAGGGCTGATCGGGCCTCAGCGGCCGAACGACCACCAGCCGCGCTTCTTGGGCCTCGGCTCGTCGTCGCCGCGCGATTCGGGCGCGTCGCCCGCCGTGGCGAGTTCGCGCTCGCGCGACGCACCTCCCGCAGGCTCCTTCCCGGCCGGCTCGTCGTCGGTGGCCGGCTCCTGCGGCGCCTCGGCGGCTCCGCCTGCCGCGGCCTGCGCGGCGGCGGATGCGAGCTCGGGCTGCGGCGCAGGCTCGGGCATGCTCTCGGGCTCTGGCTCGGGCTCGGGCGCCGCTGCCTCTGGCGCAGGCTCTGCCTCGGGCGCAGGCTCTGCCTCGGGCGCAGGCTCTGGCTCGGGCGCAGGCTCGGCAGGCGCCTCCGCGGCCCCGGTCTCGGCCATAGCCTCTCCCTCGGCAGCCTTGCTCTTGCGGCCCCGCGAGGTGCGGCGCACGCGGGTGCGCTTGGGCTTCTCCTCCGCGGCCGCCTCGTCCTGCGACTCGGCTGCGCCAGCGACCCCGGTCTCGCCCGCCTCCGCAGCCTTCTCCGGCGCAGGCATGGCGTCCGCGGTCACGGGACCGGCGGCGGAGTCGTCTCCCGCATCGGCGGACTCGCGCTCCGCGCCAGTGCTCGCCGCATCCTGCCCGTCGCTTGCCTGAGCTTCGCCGTCCTGACCCTCGTCACCCTGGTCCTCGGTGGCCTGCTGCTCGCCCGCGCCAGAGCCGCGGCCCCGGCGGCGGCGACGGCGGCGCTTCTTCTTCGGCCCACCCTCGTCGGCGGCGCCCTCCTGCGGGGGCGCCGTCGCCTCGTCCTGCCCGGCCTCCTCGGCCTCGTCCTCCTCGGGCATCTCCGGCATATCCGAGGTATCGACGGAGATGACCGGCGCCGCCGGCTCGGGAACCGCCCGCGTCGCCGTCTTGGAGCGGTCGATGGTGAAGTCGGGGCTGATCATCATCCCGTCGCCCTCGATCCGCACCGACAGCCCGTAGCGCGCCTCGATCTGGGCGATGTGCTCGCGCTTCTGGTTCATCAGGAAGTTGGCGATGGCCACCGGGCAGCGCACCGTCACCTCGCGCGACTTGCCGCGCACGCCCTCTTCCTCGATCTGGCGCAGGATCTGCAGGCCGAGGCTGTCGTCGGAGCGCAAGAGGCCGGTGCCATGACAGGCCGGGCACGGCTGGGTCGTCGCCTCGAGCATGCCGGGGCGCAGGCGCTGGCGCGACATCTCCAGCAGGCCGAAGCCCGAGATGCGGCCCACCTGGATGCGCGCGCGGTCGGTCTTGAGCTTGTCCTTGAAGCGCTTCTCGACGGCGGCGTTGTTCTTGCGCTCCTCCATGTCGATGAAGTCGATCACGATGAGGCCGGCGAGGTCGCGCAGGCGCAGCTGGCGCGCGATCTCTTCCGCCGCCTCGAGATTGGTCTCGAGCGCCGTCTCCTCGACCGAGCCCTTCTTGGTGGCGCGGCCCGAGTTGACGTCGATCGCCACAAGCGCCTCGGTCACGCCGATCACGATGTAGCCGCCCGATTTCAGCTGCACCGTCGGGTTGAACATCGAGGCGAGGTAGCTCTCGACCTGGAAGCGCGCGAAGAGCGGCATCGGGTCGGCGTAGTGCCGCACGTTCTTGGCGTGCGACGGCATGATCATCTTCATGAAGTCCTTGGCGACGCGGTATCCGTCTTCGCCCCCGACCAGAACCTCGTCGATCTCGCGCGAGTAGAGGTCGCGAATCGAGCGCTTGATCAGGTTGCCTTCCTCGTAGATCGGCGCCGGCGCGACCGATTTCAGCGTCAGGTCGCGGATCTGCTCCCACAGCCGCTTGAGATACTCGTAATCGCGCTTGATCTCGGTCTTGGTGCGCTTGGCGCCGGCGGTGCGGATGATCAGGCCCGCGCCCTCGGGCACCTCGATCTCGCCCGCGATCTCCTTGAGCTTCTTGCGGTCGGCGGCGTTGGTGATCTTGCGGCTGATGCCGCCGCCGCGGGCGGTGTTGGGCATCAGCACGCAGTAGCGGCCGGCGAGCGACAGGTAGGTGGTCAGCGCCGCGCCCTTGTTGCCTCGCTCCTCCTTGACGACCTGCACCAGCATGATCTGGCGGACCTTGACGACCTCCTGGATCTTGTAGCGGCGCGGGCGCGGCTTGCGCGTGTGCCGGATCTCCTCGGTCACGTCCTCGTCGGCGACAGACTCGATCTCGCTGTCGAGCTCGGTGGCGTGGTCGACAGCGGCGTAGGGCTTGTCGCCGGTTTCGTCGGAATGGGCCGCCTCGGCATCGGGCGCCCCGTCACGGGAGGGACCGCCACCGGTAACCTCGGTCGCCGTCGCCGCGTCCGGCGCGTCGGCAGGGGCGCCGGCGCTCTCGTGCTCGCCCGCCTCGGGCTCGGACACTGGCAGCGCGTCGCCCGCGTCGGTCGCGCCGGGCTCGACCACGTCCATCCCCGCGACGCCGCCCGTCTCGGGCGCATCGCGGGTCTCGACCGCGTCGTCTTCCCCGGCCCTGGCCGTCTTGGCGGCGGAGCGGCGCCGGCGCCTGGGCTTGGCCTCGCCCTCCTCGGCGGCCTGGGCCTCGGCGTAGACGCGCTCCTCCTCCAGCAGCGCCTGCCGGTCGGCGACCGGAATCTGGTAGTAATCGGGGTGGATCTCCGAGAAGGCGAGGAAGCCGTGGCGGTTGCCGCCGTAATCGACGAAGGCCGCCTGCAGCGACGGCTCTACCCGCGTGACCTTTGCGAGGTAGATGTTGCCGGCCAGCTGGCGCTTGTTGACCGTCTCGAAGTCGAATTCCTCGACCTTGTTTCCGTCGACCACCACGACACGGGTCTCCTCCGCGTGGGTGGCGTCGATGAGCATCTTCTTGGGCATGTAGGGCTTTCACGGCCCGGCGGCGCCCGCCTCGCATAGGGAGGCGGGGCACGGCGCGGGCTTGTCGCTGGGGCGATGGCGGCGGACGGCGCGGCGCCGGCGCGGGCCGCTGGGGCCTCTGCCTCTGCCTGCTCTGGGCCTGTCGCGCTTGTCATCGCGGTTCGTCTCCGATGCGCGCGGACGGGCCGCGACATCCGTTCGGTGGGTCGCCCGGGGCATGAAAGCCGGCAGGCGGTGTGACCCTGCAAGGGGTCGATGACGCCGGGCACCGCGCGGATCCCGCGCCGGCGCGCCGGAGAAATCTGGTATCGGGCGCGACGGGCCACGAGGGGCTGGTCACGCACACACTGACGACACTAGCGGGGAACGGGGGCGGAACACAATCCCGAAAGCATGGCCAACTCGACAGGCACGCCCGCCCGGTGCCGAACCCGGCCGAAGATTGTTTGCAGCGCGGCTCCCACCCCGCGCCGGAAAAGTCTTCACAAGACTTTTCGCAAATCCCTTTCTCAAGGGATTTGCCGCTCGCTCAGAGGTAGTCGGCGCGCTGCAGCCCGTATTTCGCCATCTTCTCGTTCAGCGTCCGGCGCGGCAGGCAGAGCTCCTCCATCACCGCCGATATCGAGCCCTTGTGGCGGCGCATCGTGTTGTCGATCAGCATCCGCTCGAAGGCCTCGACGTATTCCTTCAGCGGCTTGCCTTCCGTCGTCATCACCGGCTCGGCCGCATCGCTCTCGGCCATCAGCAGCGAGGCGATCGTGCCCGAGCCGCGCCGGTTCTGCAGCACCGCGCGCTCGGCGACGTTGATGAGCTGGCGCACGTTGCCGGGCCAGGGCGCCTGAAGGAGCTGCGCAGCCTCCTGCGCGGTCACCTCGGGCGCCTCGCAGCCGTATTCCTCGGCGAATTGCTGGGAGAGCCGCGTGAAGAGCTGCAGTATGTCCTCGCCGCGCGCGCGCAGGGGCGGCACCGTGATGCGCATGGCGGCGAGGCGGTAGAACAGGTCCGGGCGCAGCGCGTCCTCGCTGGTCTTGCCCTGCTGCTGCAGGTTCGATACCGCCACAATCCGCGTCTCGGCCGGCGTGCCCTGGTCGTTGATGACGGTCAGCAGCCGCGCCTGCAGTTGCGGCGACAGCGCTTCGACGTCCTCGAGGCACAGGGTTCCGCCGCGCGCCTGCTCTACCGTCGGCAACTGGCCCGCCTCCGCATCGCCCTCGAACAGCCGGCGGCCGAGATCCTCCTCGGCGAAGGCGGCGCAGGCCACCACGACGAAGGGCCTGGCCGCGCGCGCGCCGACCGCGTGCAGCGCGTGCGCGGCGAGCGTCTTGCCGGTGCCCGTCTCGCCGTCGATCAGCACGTGCCCGTCGGCCTGGCCGAGATCGAGGATGTCCTCGCGCAGGCGCTCCATCGGCTGGCTCGTGCCGATGAACTTCTGCATGATCTGGCCGCCGTCCGACAGCTCGCGCCGCAACAGGCGGGCGTCGAGCACCAGCCGCCGGCGCTGCGTGGCCCGCTTGGCGAGGTCGGTCATGCGCTCGGGGTCGAAGGGCTTCTCGAGGAAGTCGAAGGCCCCCACCCGCATCGCCTCGACCGCCATCGGCACGTCGCCGTGGCCGGTGATCATGATGACGGGCAGCGCCGAATCCTGGCTCATCAGGCGCTTGAGAAACGCCATCCCGTCCATCCCCGGCATCCGGATGTCGGAGACCACGACGCCGGGATAGTCCGGCCCGATGCCCTTGAGCGCGTCCTCTGCGCTCGCGAAGGTCTCGGTGTCGTAGCCCGACAGCGCCAGCCACTGGCTGATCGACTGCCGCATGTCCATCTCGTCGTCGATGATCGCGATCTTCATGGCCTTCGCCATGGCTCTCTCCCTCCGGCCTCGCGCCGTGCTCCATCTGCCGGGCCGCGCCGGGGCCGCGATGGCCCGCCGCCCAAACCCAGCGGCGCGCCCCGCTACTCCGCCGCGCGCACCGGGGCCACATGGGACGCCGCATCGAGGGGCAGCATCACCTCGAACACCGCCCCGCCCGCGCGGGCGTTGCGGGCGGTCAGCCGCCCGCCGTGGTCGTTCACGATGCCCGAGGAAATGGCAAGCCCCAGCCCCACCCCGTCGCCGGGGGCCTTGGTCGTGTAGAAGGGCTCGAACAGGGCGTCGAGATCGGCGATGCCGTGGCCGTTGTCGCGCACCGTGAGGGTCGCGGTCTGGCCGAGCGACAGGATCAGGTCGATGCGCGGCTCCGGCGTGTCCTTTGTGGCGTCGAGGGCGTTGCGGAAGAGATTGATGAGCACCTGCTCCATCCGCAGCCGGTCGGCCCGCACCAGCACCGGCCGCTGCGGCAGCGAGCGGGTGATCGCCACGTGCCGGCGCTTGAGCTGCGGCTCCATCATCGAGAGGGCCGAACTCACCACGTCGCGCATATCAAGGGTTTCGAAGGCCGTCTCGCCCTTGCGCGCGTAGCTCTTGAGCTGCCGCGTGATCGCCCCCATCCGCCCGATCAGGTCGTCGATCCGCGCAAAGGACGACAGCGCCTCGTCGACGCGGTTGCGGCGCAGCAGCAGCCGCGCGCCGGCGAGGTAGGTCTTCATCGCCGCAAGCGGCTGATTCAGCTCGTGGCTGACGGCCGCCGACATCTCTCCCAGCGCCGCCAGCTTGGAGGATTGCGCCAGCGTCTGCTCGGCCACTTCGAGGTTCTTCTCGGCCTTCTCGCGCTCGGCGATTTCCTGCTGCAGCCGCTCGTTGAGCAGGCGAAGCTCCGCCGACTCCCGCTGGAAAAGGCGCGAGCGCGACTGCGCCCGCCGCGACAGCACGAAGAAGGTGCCCGCGAGCACCAGCGCGAAGCCCATGATCTCGAGGGCGAGCACCCCGTTCACCCTCTCGCGCACCGACGAGTAGGTCGTGAACGACACGATCCGCCAGCCGCGGAAGGGGATTCGCGCGTCGGATCGCATCACCGCCTCGCCGAGAATGTAGGCGTCGGGCGGCAGGAACGACCAGTCGGCGGTGGCCTTGAGCGCGCGCTCGATGGCCGAGGGCGGGTCCTGCGCGGCGAGCGCCTCATCCACCGTCTTGCCGCGCCACAGCGGCTCGGTGGCAAGGATGATGGTGCCCTCGCTGTCGGTCACGAGAACCGCGTCGGCGATGCCCGCCCAGCTTTGCTCGAACTTCTGCAGGTCGACCGAGACGACGATCACGCCGACGAGCTCGCGGTCGGAGGTGACCTTGCGCGAATAGGTGAACTCGCGCGCGCCCGTCTCGCGCTCGACCACCGAGAAGACCGTGTCGGACGAGCGCTGCGCGTCGACGAAATAGGGCGCCGAGCGGTGCTGCGAGCCGATCAGGTTGCGGTCGGTCGAGGCCACCGCGCGGCCGGTCACGTCGAGCAGCATCAGTTGCGCCGCCCCGATCTCTTCGCGGAACGACATCAGCCGCTGCGAGGACTGGCTGAAATCGCCCGAGTTGAGCGCGCCGATCAGGGCCGGGTCCTGCGCAAGCAACAGCGGTACGACCGAGTTGCGCTGCAACTCCGAGACGACGTTGCCCGAGTAGAGCGCGAGCCGCAGTTCGGCGCGGCTGCGCGTGGTCTCGGTGAAGCGCTCGGTGAGATAGGCGTTGGTGTAGTAGAGGACCACGCCAGCGAGCGCGACGATGCCGAGAAGGATCGCCCGCAGGAGCCAGGGCGGACGGTCGTCATGGACGCCCGACCCCACGCCGGGCGCGCACGCGGCGCGGGCGCGGGTCGCATCGTCAGGCGTGGCGGAAACCGGCCGGTTCATGCACGGAAGATACGCGAGCCGCCGCCGAAACCCAAGCCGCGAGGCCGCGGGGCGATGCGCCCGCCGATCACGGGCGCGCCGGGCGCGCGCGCCCCGCTCCATCCGTCACGGCCCCCTCCGCCCGGACAGCATGCGCAAGGGCCGAATCCGTCATGCCGCCGTCTGCCAAGGCTCTCCCGCTCCTCTTCTGCAATGGCTCCCCGGTCCAGACGGGCACGGGGACGCGCCGGAATGCCCCGTCACACCGCCCGCCCGGCCGCCGCGCCGCGCCGCGAGGCGTGCCCGCCTCGAAGGCGGTCTGCCCATCATCTTGGTCCAAATACTCCGGGGGAGTCGCCCGGAACGGGCGACGGGGGCAGCGCCCCCGCACGGGCCGCCGCCGCGCACCGGCCCGCCGCTCTGCGCGCCTGCAGCAGGAGCAGGAAGCGGCCCGAGCGGACGCGCGCGTGCCGGTTCAGTTGATCAGCGTGGGCTTGCCCAGCGGGGCCGAGGTCTGCGGCAGAACGCCAAGCCGACGGGCCACCTCGGTATAGGCATCGGCAAGATCGCCCAGGTCGCGGCGAAACACGTCCTTGTCGAGACGATTGCCGGTCTTGATGTCCCACAGGCGGCACGAATCGGGGCTGATCTCGTCGGCCACGACGAGGCGCATGTAATCGCCCTCCCAGATCCGGCCGATCTCGATCTTGAAGTCCACGAGGCGGATGCCGACGCCCAGCAGCACGCCCGAGAGGAAGTCGTTCACCCGCAGCGCCAGCGCCACCATGTCGTCGAGATCCTGCTGGCCGGCCCAGCCGAAGGCCAGGATGTGCTCCTCCGTCACCAGCGGGTCGCCCAGCGCGTCGTCCTTGTAGTAGAACTCGACGATCGGGCGCGGCAGCGGCTCGCCCTCGTCGATGCCCAGCCGCTTGGAAAACGAGCCGGCGGCGATGTTGCGCACCACCACCTCGAGCGGGATCATCTCGACCTGGCGGATCAGTTGCTCGCGCATGTTGATGCGCTTGATGAAGTGCGTGGGCACGCCGATCGCGTTCAGCCCCGACATGAAGAACTCGGACAGACGGTTGTTCAACACGCCCTTGCCCTCGATCACGTCGTGCTTCTCGGAGTTGAAGGCGGTGGCGTCGTCCTTGAAATACTGCACGAACGTGCCAGGCTCGGGGCCTTCGTAGAGGACCTTCCCCTTGCCCTCGTACACTTTCTTCCGTCTGGCCATGAAGACTCCGAACAAGATATAAGGGGGCGCGGCGCCGATGGCCGCACCCCCTGCGACCGCCAGCATATAGGGCAAGGGAGGGATCGGAGCAAGCGGGACGCGCCCCGCTCCGCGGCGGCGGCCCCCGGTGGCGCCCCCGGTAGCGCCCCCCGGTAGCGCCCCCCGGTGGCGCCCCGGGTGGCGAGCGGCGCGGGCGGGGCGACGCCTGCATGATGCGCCGAGCTGCGCCGGACCGTGCCGTCCCCGTCCCCATCCACGTCCGCGGCCCCGGCCCCGTCCCCGTCCCCGTCCCTGGACCCGTCCCTGGCCCCGTCCACGTCCCCGGCCCCGACCTCGCACCGACGGGGCGAGGCGGCGATGCGCGTCGGCCGGCCGCGACCGCGGCGGCGCCTCGCCCATGGCCCAGCCCCCGCATGGCCGCCCTCTCTGGCCGCGCCCTTCTCAAACGCGCTCTCCCTCGCGGCACCGTCCGCAGGCCCGCCCTCCCAGCCCGCAAGCTGGCCGATCCCTTCATACCGGAGCGCCCGGGCGTCGGTTCGCACTGCTCCTGTCCGTCCCGCATTGCACCCGCTGCATTGCACCCGCCGCCCGTGCGCGTATGTGACGGGGTGGTGACGCTTGCCGCGCCGACTCTCCCTGCGGCAGGGAGGGGCGGCGCAAGGCCGGCGGACGCCGGACCGCGCAGAACGGAGGGCGGATGAGAGAGGACTTCGCGCTGGTCGATTTCGCGCTCGTCGCCGCGGCGCCCGAGCGCGTCGTTCCGGCCCTCGGCCAGGTTCATGCGTTGCAGGCGCGCGCCGGTGCAGCGGCTGCCGCGGCGCGCGGGCAGCCGCGCGCGACAGAGGCCCGGCCGGGCCTGCTGTCGCGCCTCCTGCGGCGGGGCGCCGGACGCGGTGGAGCGCCTGCGCCGCTGCTTTTGCAGCCCGAGGGGCACCTGCCGCCGCCTCCGCTCGCGCGCCTGATGCTCGACGGCCTCGGCTTCGGCGCGGGCGCCACCCCGTTCCGCGTCACCGCGCCGGTGGGCGAGGCCGAGCTCGCGCTCGTGGAGTTCCGCGAGGCCGACGCCGAGCACTCGCCCGTCTGCGCCGCCCTGTCGGCCGAGTTGCCCGGCACCGAGGTCTTCCGCTTCCGCCTCTCGGGCGCACGCCATCCCGGTGCCGAGACCGCCTTCCACGTCTATCTCGACGGGCACGCCGTGCGCCGCACCGCCTCGATCAGCACCGAGGGCACCGCGCCCGAGGCGCCGTGGCGCGTGGTCGACACCGGCATCCCCCACCCGGTCGAGGCCGACAGCCTGCCCCATGCCCGCGCCCGTGCCTGGGAGGTGATGACGCCCGCCCGGCAGGGCGCGATCCTCGCGGCGATGGGCGTGGAGCCCGACACCCTGTTCGACCCGGTGCCCGGCCGGGTGGCGCTCGTGCTGTCGCCGGCCGAGGGGGGGCGCCCGCTCTCCTCCGCCGCACGCCTGTTCCGCGCCGCCCGCCCTGGCGCACCCGATGCGCCCGCCGCGCCCGACGGGGCGTCGCCGGATGCGCCCCCCGGCGCGGCCGCGGACACGGCCGACCCGTCATCGGGGCAGGGGCAGGCGCCGGCGGCGCGCCGGCCGGAGCCGACAGCCGAGCCTGGGCCCGGCGCGTCCCGCGCGGCGGAGGCAGCCGGCACCGCCCGCGCCGAACTCCGCGCCCCGTCGCCGGCCGATAACGCCCCCTCCGCCCGCTCCGCCGCTCCGCCTGCCACTGCGGGCGCAGCCCGAGCCGGGGCGGAGAGAGACGCGGGCACGTCGTGGGAGGCCGAGGTGACCGCCATCCTCGTCGCCGCCGTCGCCCACGCCCTGCCCGAGGAGGAGCAGGTGCCCTGGCTGACCGCTCTCACCGCGCGGCTCGAGGCGGGCGACGTGGCCGAGGCCCTCGACGAGGCCCGCGCGCTCATCGCCCGCGGCGACCGCCCCGAGGCCGAGCGCGCCGCCGACGCCGCCCGCCTCGACGAGCTCTTCGGCGTCGACCGCGGCTGAGGGCGCCGCACCCCCGGCACGAGGCCGGCCGCGCCGCGACCCGCGCCGGAGACGCTGCCACGGGGCCGCCACCGAGTCGCCCTCTGCACCGCGCGCCTCGCCCTCCGACACGGGGCGACGGGCAAAACGCCACCGGGCGACGGGCAAAGCGCCACCGACGAGGGACCACGGGCCACATGTCTCCGGCCCGACGCCGTCTTTGCAAACCCGGACGGCTGGCCTAGAGAGGAGCCGACGCGCGGCGCCGGGCAGCCGGGGCGCGCCACGATCCAAGTTCCCACGGGGAGGCCAGCGCCCATGACCACCTTCGACGACCGCGAATCCGCCTTCGAGAACAAGTTCGCCCACGACGCCGAGCTGGAGTTCAAGGCCGCGTCCCTCCGCAACAAGCTGATCGCCTACTGGGCCTGCGAGCTGATGGGCCGCTCGGCCGAAGAGGCCGCCAGCTATGCCAAGGAGGTGATCCGCACCGACTTCATGGCGCCGGGACACGAAGAGGTGGTGCAGAAGCTGGCCGCCGACCTCGGCGACCTCGCCGACGAGGCGACCATCCGCGCCAGGATGGCCGAGTTTCTCGAACAAGCACGCCGCAGGGTCCGCGAGGGCGGCTGACCGCCCGAGATCGTGCGAGAGGGGCGCGCCCCGGCGCGTCTCTCGACGTCTCTGCTGGGCGCCTCCCATCCGGCCCCGCCCCTTGCCGCTGTCTGCCGCAGGGTGACGTTAACGCGGCCCCTTTCCCCGTCCCGCCTCGCCGCGCGGCGCGACCCGTCCTGGCGCCCCGCGGCAGCGAAAGGGGCGGGCCGCATCCCGCGCACGAGCCGGACCGCCCGCCCCGAAGACCCCGCCCGCGCCGGGACGCCGGTCCGACGGGCGCGGCACCCAGCGACCGGCACCCAGCGACCGGCACCCAGCGACCGGCACCCAGCGACCGGCACCCAGCGACCGGCACCCAGCGACCGGCATCGCCCCCCCGCCCGCGGGCCGTCGGGCCTCCAGGCGCCCCGCCGCCCGCCCGCGCGACGGCGGGGCGCGTGCAGGCGAGGGCTGCCGGGGTGGGCGGGCCGATGCCGAAGGCGAGGTCCGCCTCGCCCCGGCTCCGGGGCCGGCAGCCCTTCCCGTCGCAGGCGCGGACGCGAAACCCTTTGCCTCCGCCCCGGCAGCTCGGGTAAGGGCGCTGCCGCTGCCCATCCCTTGCGAGACCTCGCCATGACCGACCCGAACGCCGCCCCGATCCCCGATCCCCTCGGCCCCCTGCTCGCCGAACGCGACTGGCTGCTGGCCGACGGGGCCACCGGCACCACGCTGTTCGCCATGGGCCTCGAGGCGGGCGACGCGCCGGAGCTGTGGAACGCCGACCACCCCGACCGGATCGCGCGGCTCTATTCGGGCGCGGTCGATGCGGGCTCCGACCTCTTCCTCACCAACACCTTCGGTGCCAACGCCGCCCGGCTCAAGCTGCATGGCGCCGAGGCGCGCGTGGGCGAGCTCAACCGCCTCGGCGCCGAGATCGGCCGCGAGGTGGCCGACCGCGCCGGGCGGCGCGTGCTCGTCGCCGGCTCGGTGGGGCCCACCGGCGAGATCCTCGCGCCCACCGGCTCGCTGTCGCGCGCCGCCGCGGTCGAGATCTTCCACGAGCAGGCCGAGGGTCTGAAGGCGGGCGGCGCCGACCTGCTGTGGGTCGAGACGATCTCGGCGCTCGAGGAATACGAAGCGGCCGCCGAGGCCGCACGCCGCGCGGGCATGCCCTGGTGCGGCACGATGAGCTTCGACACCGCGGGGCGCACGATGATGGGCCTCACCTCGGCCGACCTCGCCCGGGCCGTCGCCCGCATGGACCACGGCCCCCTCGCCTTCGGCGCCAATTGCGGCGTCGGCGCGTCGGACCTCTTGCGCACCGTGCTCGGCTTCGCCGCCGCCGGGGCCGACCGGCCGGTGATCGCCAAGGGCAATGCCGGCATCCCGAAATACGTGCACGGCCACATCCACTACGACGGCACGCCCGCGCTGATGGCCGACTACGCCGTCATGGCCCGCGACGCGGGCGCACGCATCATCGGAGGCTGCTGCGGCACCACGCCCGACCACCTGCGCGCGATGCGCGCCGCGCTCGAGGAGCGCCCCCGCGGCCCGGCACCGACGCTCGAGCGGATCGCCGCGGCGCTCGGCGGCTTCTCGTCGGAGACCGACGGCACCGCCCCGGGCGGCCCCCCGGACCGGCCGCGCCGGCGCCGCCGCGGCTGAGCGGCGCCGCAGGGGCCGGGCGGGCGGGCACCGTCGCCATGCCCGGGCCGGCCCGACGCCATGATCCGGTCACGCGGCCCGGCCACGATGTGGCGGACGAAACCACCGGACAGACCCCCGTGACCGACAGCCCTTTCGGAGCGAACGCCGTCACCCTGCGCCTGCTGGGCGCCCTCGCCGTCGTTGCGCTGTTCTTCGGCGCGGCGCTGAATCTTGCGGGCGGCACCGGCCTGGGGGCCCTCTCCGGCGTGTCCGCCTCCGATTTCGACATGTTCCACGTCGTGGCGCGCCTCGCGCTCGCCGGCCTGATCGAGGAGGCCTACGACCTCGACGCCATGCTCGCCGCCCAGATCGCGATGGGCGGCGTGCCGAGCCCGATGACCTGGACCTACCCGCCCCCCTTCGACCTCGCGCTCGCCCCGCTCGGCACCATGGGGCGCGACGCCGCATATGCGGTCTTCGCCGCCACCAGCCTCGCCCTCTACCTGGTCGGCATCGCCCGGCTGGGCGGCAGGCATGCCGGCGTCGCGCTCTTCGCGGCGCTTCCGGCCGCCGTCATGTCGGTCAGCAGCGGGCAGAACGGGCTGCTGATGGCGGGGATCGCGGCGCTGGCCTGCGACGCGGCCCTGCGCGGCCGCGACGGGCGGGCGGGCGCCGTGCTCGGCCTGCTCGTGGTCAAGCCGCATCTGGGGCTGGGGCTCGGCCTGTGGTGCCTGGCCGCCGGACGGTGGCGCATGCTCGCCTCCGGCGCTGCGGTCGCGGCACTGGCCTGCGCCGGCTCGGTCGCCGCCTTCGGCGCCGACCTCTGGGGCGTGTTCCTCGCCGCGACGGGCGAGGCGGGTGCGCAGCTCGCCGCCGGCGCCTATCCCGCCCACCGCATGGCCTCGCTCCACGCCGCGCTGACGAGCCTCGGCCTGCCGCACGGGACGGCCATCGCGCTGCAGGCGGCGGCGGGGCTGTGCGCCGCAGCCGCCGTGGCCATCGCCGCGCGCCGGCTCGCCCCCCGCCGCGCGCTGGCCGTGGCGCTCTTCGCCACGCCGCTCTTCAGCCCGTATCTCTACGACTACGACCTCGCGCTCTACGGCCCGGCGCTGGCGCTGCTGCTGCCCGAGCTCGACCGGGCGGGACGGCGCGCGCTGGTGCTGCCCGCCGGCGCCCTGGCGTGGATCGCCGGCGGCACGGGCCTGTTGCAGAACGCCCGCGGCGCCGAAGAGGGGCTGGTCGCTCCCGTCACCGGGGCGGGCTTCGCGGCCCTTGCCCTCGCCGTCCTGGCGACCGCGGCCTTGTGGCAGACCCGCGGCGCCCCCGGCGCGGCCACGCAGCGACAGCCCGCGCATTCCTGACCGCCGGTCCGGGGCCGCTCAGACCCGGGGGCCGCTCAGAAGAGCGAGAGCTGGTCGCCCGCCCCGGGCGGCACGCGGAACAGGTCGGTTCGCAGCGGGGGCACGCGGTCTGCGAGGCCCAGCCGGCCGCAGGCGAGGCGGAAGCGGCGGCGGATCAGGCCGGCCACCTCACCCTGCCCCGTCAGCCGCCGCCCGAACGCCGAGTCGGTGTCCTGCCCGCCATGCGTCTCGCGCACCCTCGCCATGACGCGGCCCGCGCGGTCGGGCCGCGTCTGCGCGAGCCATTCCCGGAACAGCGCCGACACCTCGCGCGGCAGGCGCAGGAGCGCGAGGCTCGCCGAACTCGCGCCCGCGGCGGCACCGGCCCCGAGGATCGCTTCGACCTCGTGGTCGGTGAGCCCCGGGATCACGGGGGCGAGGCAGACGCGCACCGGCACGCCGGCCCGCGCCAGACGCTCCACCGCGCGCAGGCGATGGGCGGGCGATGGCACCCGCGGCTCCATCGAGCGTGCGAGGCCCGCGTCGAGCGTGGTGATCGACACGCCCACGCGCGCCAGCCCGGCGCGGCCCATCTCGCCCAGGATGTCGAGATCGCGCGCGACGAGCGTGCCCTTGGTCACGATGGCCACGGGGTGGCGAAACTCCGACAAGACCTCGAGGCAGGCGCGCATGACGCCCCGCTCGCGCTCGACGGGCTGATAGGGGTCGGTATTGGTGCCGATGGCGATCGGCGCGGGCGCGTAGCCCTTCGCCGACAGCTCGCGCCGCAGCGCCTCGGCCGCGCCGGGCTTGACCGTCAGCTTCGTCTCGAAGTCGAGGCCCGGCGAGAGGCCCAGATACGCGTGCGAGGGCCGCGCGAAGCAGTAGACGCAGCCGTGCTCGCAGCCGCGATAGGGGTTGATCGAGCGGTCGAACGACAGGTCGGGCGAGACGTTGCGCGTGATGATCCGGCCGGCCCGCTCCTCGGTCACCTCGGTGCGCAGCGGCGGCAACTCCTCGGCGCTCTCCCAACCGTCGTCGGCCGATTCGCGCGCGTGCCGCTCGAATCGCCCCGCTGCATTGCTGCGTGCGCCGCGGCCCACCGCACGCGCGGTGCGCGGCGCCTTGGGAGAGGGAGAGACTGGCGCCATACGTAAAAGTTAGAACATAAAGAGAACACCCGCAAGTCGCGACGCGGTGTGTCTGCCCGGCGGCCGGCAATGGCGCGGATTCGGAGGGCGGCGTCGGTGGCGCACCCGTGAATGTCGCAATCAGGAGCGCGACAAGTCGCGTTCGGGCGCTTGCTGTCATGACCACCACCAGAGGGGCGCCCGGTCCAGGCGCGCGCGCGCCCCGGGCAGGAGACGACCATGGCCGACGACGACGACATCATCCTCGCGGAACTCGACGACGAAGAGCTTGTCCAGCAGATGCACGACGACCTCTACGACGGTCTCAGGGACGAGATCGTGGAGGGCGTGAACATCCTGCTCGAGCGCGGCTGGCAGCCCTACACGATCCTGACCGAGGCGCTGGTGGGCGGCATGACCATCGTCGGCAAGGACTTTCGCGACGGCATCCTCTTCGTGCCAGAGGTGCTGCTCGCGGCCAACGCGATGAAGGCCGGCATGGCCATCCTCAAGCCGTTGCTGGCCGAGACCGGAGCGCCCAAGCAGGGCAAGATGGTGATCGGCACGGTCAAGGGCGACATCCACGACATCGGCAAGAACCTCGTGTCGATGATGATGGAGGGCGCGGGCTTCGAGGTGGTCGATCTCGGCATCAACAACCCCGTCGAGGCGTATCTCGACGCGCTCGAGGCCGAAGAGCCCGACATCCTCGGCATGTCGGCCCTGCTGACCACGACGATGCCCTACATGAAGGTCGTGATCGACACGATGGTCGAGAAGGGCATCCGCGACGACTACATCGTGCTCGTCGGTGGCGCCCCCCTCAACGAGGAGTTCGGCCGCGCCATCGGCGCCGACGCCTATTGCCGCGATGCCGCCGTCGCCGTGGAGACGGCCAAGAGCTTCGTCGCGCGCAAGCACAACCAGCTCGCCGCCACCGCCTGAGGCGCCCCGCCACCCGCGCGGCTCGCCGGACCCGCCCTTCGCCGCCCCCGCCCCCCGGGAGGCATGGCGCGGCTTTCGCCCCGTGGCTCCCCTGACGCGCGCGGTCACGCCGCTCCAGCGCCACCGTTCCCCTGCGGCACGCATCTAGGCACCGCCGCGCGCCGTCGTTACTTAGGCCTCGTGAGCGAGAGGCGGGCATGGTCATCGGGCGCATCGCGGATGGGGTGATGGGCGGCGTCGAGAGCGTCGCCGGGGGCGTGACGTCGCTCTTCTCCGAGCCCGTGATCCGCCTCGGCGTGACCGGCCTCGCCCGCGCCGGCAAGACGGTGTTCATCACCTCGCTGGTCGCCAACCTGATGGACCGGGGCCGCATGCCGGGCCTGCACGCCGCCGCCTCGGGCGCGATCAAGGCCGCGTGGCTCCAGCCCCAGCCCGACGACACGGTGCCGCGCTTCGCCTACGAGCGGCACCTCGCGGCGATGACCGGCCAGCCCCCCGAATGGCCCGACAGCACCCGCGCCGTCTCGCAACTGCGCCTGTCGTTCCGCATCCAGCCGTCGGGGCTGATCGGCGCCGTGTCTGGCCCGCGCACGCTGCATCTCGACATCGTCGACTACCCCGGCGAGTGGCTGCTCGACCTCGGGCTGATGGAGAGCGACTTCGCCCAGTGGTCGCAGGAGGTGCTGGCGGCCGCCGAAAGCCGCCCCGAGGCGGCCCCCTTCCGCGCGGCGCTGGCCGCGACCGACCCCGCCGCGCCGCTGACCGAGCCCGATGCCGAGCGGCTGGCGGGCGCCTACACCGCCTACCTGCGCGCGGCGCGAGCGGCCGGCTATTCCGACTGCACGCCGGGCCGTTTCCTGATGCCCGGCGAGCTCGAGGGCTCGCCCGCTCTCACCTTCGCGCCCCTGCCGCCGGGCGGGGCGCCGCGCGGCTCGCTCGCGCGCGAGATGGGGCGGCGGTTCGAGGCCTACAAGACCGGCATCGTGCGCCCCTTCTTTCGCGATCATTTCGCGCGGATCGACCGGCAGGTGGTGCTGGTGGACCTGGTCGATGCGATCCATTCCGGTCCCCGCGCGCTCGCCGACCTCTCGACCGGCCTCGACCGGACGCTGCGCGCCTTCCGGCCCGGTCGCGCCTCGTGGCTCGCCCAGCTTATCGGGCAGCGGCGCGTGGGGCGCATCCTGTTCGCCGCGACCAAGGCCGACCACCTGCACCACAGCCAGCACGGGGCGCTCACGGCGATTCTCGAGGCGATGCTGCGGCAGGCGCGCGATCGCGCGTCCTTTGCCGGTGCCGACACGCGGGCCATGGCCATCGCCGCCCTGCGCGCGACGGTGGAGGAGGAGCGCGAGCATCGCGGACGGCGCCTGCCCATGGTGCGGGGCACGCTTCAGGACGGGCGGCAGGCCGCGCTCTACCCGGGCGAGCTGCCCGAAGACCCGGCGCGCCTGCTGAACGCGGCGACCTCGGGCGCCGAGAGCTGGCTCGACGGCGACTATTCGGTGATGCGCTTCCGCCCGCCCGGCACGGCGCCGCGCGCGGGCGAGGGGCCGCCGCATATCCGCCTCGACCGGGCGGCTGAATTCCTGATCGGCGATCGGCTGAGGTGAGCGATGGGCGAGCGTGACGACGGCAACCGAGCGCGGGGCGGGCGCGGCCCTGTCCTCATCGAGCTGGGCGACGAGGGCACGCCCCCACCCGACCCGGCCGACGCCCCGCCCCTGCCCGACGCCGAGCCGCCGCAGGGCGCGGCGATGCAGGCGGTCGCCGCACTCGGCGCGCGCCGGGGCACGCCGCTCGGCCGCTTCTTCTGGGGGGCGCTGGCGGCACTGATCGGCTTCGTCGTCTCGGTCGCGGCGTGGGATTTCGTGACCGGCCTGATCGCGCGCAGCGCGCTGCTTGGCTGGGTCGCGCTCGCCCTCGTCGCCGCGGTGCTCCTGGCGCTGATCGCCCTCGCCCTGCGCGAGGCGGCGGCGATCGCGCGGCTGGGGCGGCTCGACGCGATCCACCGTGCGGCCGCCGCGGCCCATGCCGGCGCCGACCTGAAAGCCGCGCGCGAGGCGGTTGAGCGGCTCGAGCGGCTCTACGCCCACCGCCCCGACACCGACTGGGGGCGCCGGCGGCTGGCCGAGCGGCGGACCGAGGTGCTCGACGCCGACACGCTGCTCGGCATCGCCGAGGCCGAACTGCTGGCGCCGCTCGACCGCGCCGCGGTGCGCGAGGTCGAGGCGGCGGCGCGACAGGTGGCGACGGTGACCGCGCTGGTGCCCCTGGCGCTCGCCGACGTGGTGGCGGCGCTCACGTCCAACCTGCGCATGATCCGCCGCATCGCCGAGATCTACGGCGGCCGGTCGGGCACCCTGGGCGCCTGGCGCCTCACCCGCGCCGTGCTCACTCATCTCGTCGCCACCGGCGCCGTTGCGGTTGGCGACGACCTGATCCACTCGGTCGCCGGCGGCAGCTTGCTCAGCCGCGTCTCGCGCCGCTTCGGCGAGGGGATCGTGAACGGCGCGCTCACCGCGCGCGTGGGCGTCGCAGCACTCGAGGTCTGCCGCCCCCTGCCCTTCGTGCGCACGCCCCGCCCCTCGGTCAGCGGAATCGTGCGCCGCGCGCTGACGGGCCTCTTCGGGCAGGGCGAGGCGCGTCAGGGCTGAGCGGCGCCGTGCGGTCAGGCGTTCTCGTTGAGCATGGCCGCGATCTGATCCTTCAGGGCCATCCGCCGCTTGCGCAGTTCCTGCTGGGTGAAATCGTCGGTCGGCTCGACGTCGGTCTCGGCACGGTGCACCTGCCGGTTCACTTCATGATATTCCTCGGCGAGACGCGCGAAATGCGCGTTCTCCTGCTTGAGCCGGGCGATGGTCTCGGCCGCCTCGGGGAAGTCGTCGCTCAATTCGTGGGGCACATGGGACATGTGGCGGGCCTCTCTCCTGTTCGTGCTCCCGCCGTCCGGGCGGGGGCTGCCTGCGGCGAGCCTGCGCCGGGGCCGGTCGTCCGCGCCTTGACGCAGGTCAAGCGCCGACCGGCCCCGGCGCCCTATCGACGCGCCCGCCGCCAGCCGGCCGCCCGCGCCTCGGCCTCCGAGCAGAACCAGCGCTCGCCGCGCCCCTCAGAGATGCGCGTGCGGTGGTAATGCTGCTGGCCCGGCACGTGGTAGATGCGCCCGTTGTCCGAGATGTTGCCCTTGATGGCGCACCCCTCTGGCGCCTGCGGGTCGGGGGCGGCGCGCAGCACCTCGGGCCGCGTCGCGCCGCCCTGCCAGACACCCCGGCCGGCAAACGCCGCCGCGCGCTCGGCGGCCACGTAGTCGCGCCCGTAGCGCGGATAGGCGAAGGCTGCGCCCGAGCGCACCAGCGTCTCGGCCACGTCGCGCCCCCCGGCAAAGCACTTGGCGACGAGCCGGCCATAGCGGTCGCGGTCGCGCCCCTCGCAGCGCAGGCCGCCCTCGGCGAGGCCCCGCAGCGCCCGCGTCGCCGCCTGCCCGCATGCCCACCGCTGCCCCGCACCGTCGGCACAACGCTGCCCGGCCTCGGGCGCATCGACGGCGTGCAGGCGCACGGTCTCTCCCGCGATCTCCAGCGTGTCGCCGTCGATCACGCGCACGGCGCCCGACAGCACCTGTGCTCCGCCCGACTGGGCGGTGCCAAAAAGTATGAAAGCGGCCGCCAGCACAGCGACCACCGGATTTCCTCGCACCATGCGGGGCATGTCGGAAATCCGCGCCCGCGCTTCAATCCCGCGTCAATGAAAAGGTTAACGTGGCGTGGTTCCCCGGCGACGGCTGCTGCCGGGCCAGGCGCCGGGGCTGCGCCGGTCACCTGTCACCGCCCTCCGGCCTGCGCCAGTTCCCGCCGCTCCTCCGCCTCGGCCGCGCGCTCCTTGCCTTCGGGGCCCGCCTGCGCCTCGCGCTGGGCTGTCTCCCAGTCGGGCGCCTCCCACCAGCCCTCCTGCTCGCGCGGCAGGGGCGGCCGGCCGAGGATCAGGTCGGCCACCCTCTCACCCACCATGATCGAGGGCGCGTTGAGATTGCCGTTGGTGATCCGGGGGAAGATCGAGCTGTCGGCGACGCGCAAGCCAGCCACCCCGATCACCCGCGCCTGCGGGTCGACCACCGCCCAAGGGTCGTCCGCCGCCCCCATCCGCGCCGTGCCGCAGGGGTGATAGGCGCTTTCGGCATGCTCGCGGATCGCCGCGTCGAGGGCCGCGTCGGTCTGCGCCCCCGCCCCCGGCGAGAGTTCCGCCCCGCGGAAGGCGTCGAAGGCGGGCTGGGCCACCACCTCGCGCGCAAGCCGGATCGCGGCGCGGAAATCGCGCCAGTCCTCGTCGGCCGACATGTAGTTGAACAAGATCGAGGGCGGCGCGGCGGGCTCGGGCGCGCTCAGCCGCACCCGCCCGCGCGAGGGCGAGCGCATCGGACCCACATGCACCTGGAAGCCGTGCCCCTCCGGCGCCGCCCGCCCGTCGTAGCGCACCGCGAGCGGCAGGAAGTGGAACTGGATGTCGGGATAGCGCACGCCCGCCCGCGAGCGGATGAAGCCCGCGCTCTCGAACTGGTTCGACGCGCCGGGCCCCCGCCGGCCCACCAGCCAGCGCAGGCCGACCCAGGCCTTTCCGCCGAGCGACCAGTACCGGTAGAGAGAGACCGGCCGCGTCGCGGCGTACTGGACGTAGAGCTCGAGGTGGTCCTGCAGGTTGGCGCCCACGCCGGGCCGGTCGGCGACCACCCCGATTCCGTGCTCCGCGAGATGCGCGCCCGGCCCGATCCCCGACAGCATCAGCAGCTTCGGCGTGTTGAAGGCAGAGGCCGCCAGCACCACCTCGCGCGCCGCCGAAATCTCGCGCCCGTCCGTCAGCACCACGCCGCGCGCCCGCCCCCCGGCGATCGCCACGCGCGCGACCTCGCCCCGCACGAGCGCCACGTTGCCGCCCGCGAGCGCCGGCCGCAGGTAGGCCGAGGCCGCCGACCAGCGCCGGCCCCGCCAGATCGTCGAATCGAATGGGCCGAAGCCCTCCTGCCGCCGGCCGTTGTAGTCGCCCGTCGCGCCGTAGCCGGCCTGCACCCCCGCCTCGACGAAGGCGCGCACCAGCGGGTTGTCCCGCGCCCCCCGCGTCACGTGCAGCGGCCCCTCGCGCCCCCGGCGTGCCGGGTCGCCGCCGTGGCCGCCGTCGTGCCAGCACTCCATGCGGTTGAAATAGGGGGCGACGTCGGCCCAGCCCCAGCCTGCCGCGCCCTGACTCTCCCAGTGCTCGTAATCGAGCGGATGGCCGCGCACGTAGATCATGCCGTTGATCGACGACGAGCCACCGATCACCCGCCCCCGCGGCGCGGCGAGCCGGCGCCCGCCCAGCTGCGGCTCGGGCTCGGTCCGGTAGCCCCAGTCGTAGCGGCGCATGTTCATCGGGTAGGACAGCGCGCCCGGCATATTGACGAGCGGCCCCCAGTCGGTGCCCCCCGCCTCGACCACGATCACGCGCAGCCCCGCCTCGCCCAGCCGATACGCCAGCGCGCAGCCGGCCGAGCCTGCGCCCACGACGACGACATCCGCCTCCATCACGCCCTCCCGTCCGCCGCGCGCCGCCCGTGCCCCGACGGGACGGGCGCGCCAAGGGTCTGTTGCCTGGTGAGCCCGAGCGCCCTCGCCGGCGCGGCAGGCGCGGCACGCCGTCTGCCCGCGCACCCGCGCCGCGCGCCCGCGCGCGGCACCGGGCCCAACGCAGAGAGGCGCGCCTGCGTGCCGACCGAAGGCGGGAGCGCCACCGGTCCGGTCTCCCGCGCCAGGGATTCGGAACGGGGCTCAGAACGGGGCTGCGACATCGCCGGTCCCCACATAGACGGATTTCAGCCGGGTGTAGTGCTCGATGGCGGCGCGGCCGTTCTCGCGGCCGAAGCCCGACGCCTTCACGCCGCCGAAGGGCATCTCGACGGGCGTGAGGTTGTATTCGTTGATCCAGCAGGTGCCGGCCTCGAGCCGCGCCACCACCCGGTGCGCGCGGGCCAGATCACGGGTGAAGACGCCCGCGGCCAGCCCGAACTCGGTGGCGTTGGCGCGCGCCACCGCCTCGTCCTCGGCCTCGAAGGGCAGCACGCACATGACGGGGCCGAAGATCTCTTCGCGCGCCACGGTCATGTCGTCGGTCACGTCGGCGAAGACGGTGGGCGCGACCCACCAGCCGGGGCGGTCGAGCCGGTCGCCGCCACAGACGAGCCGCGCCCCCTCCGCCTTGCCCGCCGCGATGTAGCCCAGCACCTTGTCGAGCTGCGCCGCAGAGGTCATCGGCCCCAGCGTGGTCGCCTCGTCGAGCGGATCGCCCGGGCGGGCGGCGGCCGTCCGCTCGGCCAGCCGGGCGAGGAACGGCTCGTATACGCCGCGCTCCACGAAAACCCGGGTGCCGTTCGAGCAGACCTGCCCCGACGAGTAGAAGTTGCCGTTGATCGCCGCCGACACCGCGTTATCGAGGTCGGCATCGGCGAAGACGATCAGGGGCGACTTGCCGCCCAGCTCCATCGTCGCCTGCTTCATCCCCCGTGCCGCCGCCTCGTAGACGCGACGCCCCGTGGGCACCGAGCCCGTCAGCGAGACCTTGGCGACGCGCGCGTCCTCGACCAGTGCGGCGCCCACCGCGCCGCCGCCCTGCACGACCTGGAAGAGGCCCGCGGGCAGCCCCGCCTCGGCGTAGATCCCGGCCAGCGCCAGCGCCGAAAGGGGCGTGACCTCGGAGGGCTTGAAGACCATCGCGTTGCCGCAGGCGAGCGCGGGCGCCGATTTCCACGCCGCGATCTGGATGGGGTAGTTCCACGCCCCGATCCCGGCGCAGACCCCGAGCGGCTCGCGCCGCGTGTAGAAGAAGTCGCTCCCGAGGGGGACATGCTCGCCGCCGATGCCGGCGGCCAGCCCCGCGAACCATTCGAGCGCGTCGGCGCCCGAGGCGGCGTCGGCCACCAGCGTCTCCGACAACGGCTTGCCCGTGTCGAGCGTCTCCAGCACCGACAGATCCCGGTTGCGCGCGCGCATCAGCTCGGCCGCGCGCATCAGCACCCGCCCCCGCTCGACGCCCGGCCGCGCGGCCCAGTCGGCCTGCGCCTCGGCGGCGCCCGCGAGCGCCTCCGCCAGCACAGCGGGCGTCGCCTCGTGGAGGCGGGCGATCTCCTCGCCCGTGGCGGGGTAGAATACCGGCATCGCGGCGCCCGCGGCATCCTGTCGGTGCGCGCCATTCACCCAGTGGCTGGCGCGGGGCTGCACATCGGGGCGGTCGGTCATCGGGCGGCTCCCAGCATCAGGTCGAGATGGGCGCGCAGGGCAGCCTCGGCCTCGGCCCCCGTGGCAGGGCGGTCCGACAGCGCCGCGCGCAGGTACTGCCCGTCGATCATGGCGCCCAGCATGTCGGCCGCCGCGCCCGCGCCTGCGCCCACCAGCGGGCGCAGGCCCGCCAGCAGGTTGGAGCGCAGCCGCGCATGGTAGACACGCAGCAGGCGGCGGAACGCCGGCCGCTCGCGCGCCTGCACGTAGAAGACGAGCCACGCCGCAATCACCTCGGGCGCGAAGTTGGGCGCCGAGAACGAGGCGCCGATCACCGCGTCGAGCCGCGCGCGCGGGGTGTCCGCCCGGGCCAGCCCCGACCGCACCGCCGCGCCGTACTCCGACAGGATCGCCCGCATCGCCGCCTCGAAGAGCGCGTCCTTGCCGCCGAAGTAATGGTGTGCGAGGGGCGCCGACATGCCTGCCGTCCGCGCCACCCGCGCCATCGTCACCTCGAGCGAGCCCGCCTGCGCGACCTCGGCGATCGCCGCTTTGACGAGCGCCGCCTTGCGGATAGGCTCCATTCCGACCTTCGGCATGCGTGCCCCGCGCTCCTGTTGCGCCGAGGGGCCTAACCTGTTCTTTTTTGACTCGTCAATCAAGAACCGCACCACAGGGAGACACGAATGAAACGCCTCGCCCTTTCGACCGCCCTTGCCGGGCTGCTCGCAGGCCCCGCCCTCGCCCAGGACTGCGAGACGGTCGTCTTCTCCGATGTCGGCTGGACCGACATCACCGCCACCACCGCCGCCACCACGCTCGTGCTCGAGGCGCTGGGCTACGAGACCGACACCAAGGTGCTCTCGGTGCCGGTGACCTACACCTCGCTCGCCGAGGGCGACGTCGACGTGTTCCTGGGCAACTGGATGCCGACGATGGAAGCCGACATCGCCCCCTACCGCGAGGCCGGCACGGTCGAGACGATCCGCGCCAACCTCGAGGGCGCGAAGTATACGCTGGCCACCAATGACGCGGGCGCCGCACTCGGCATCGACAGTTTCGCGGCCATCGCCGAGCACGCCGAGGCGCTCGACTCGGAGATCTTCGGCATCGAGCCGGGCAACGACGGCAACCGCCTGATCCTCGACATGATCGCCGACAACGCCTTCGGCCTCGGCGATGCCGGGTTCGACGTGGTCGAGAGCTCCGAGCAGGGGATGCTGGCGCAGGTCCAGCGGGCCACGCGGCGCGACGAGCCCGTCGTCTTCCTCGGGTGGGAGCCGCACCCGATGAACGCCAATTTCGACCTCACCTACCTGGAAGGCGGCGACGACTGGTTCGGCCCCGACCTCGGCGGCGCGACCGTCTACACCAACACCCGCGCGGGCCTCTCGGACGAGTGCCCCAATCTCGGCGCCTTCCTGGAGAACCTCGAGTTCTCGCTGGCGATGGAGAACGAGATCATGGGCGCGATCCTCGACGACGGCGAAGACCCGCGCGACGCCGCGCTGGCCTGGATGCGCGCCAACCCAGAGGCGGTGATGTCCTGGGTCGAGGGCGTCGAGACGGCCGACGGCGGCGACGGCCCGGCCGCCGTCGAGGCGATGCTGGCCGAATGAGGCCCTGCGCCAGGGCCCGGGGCCGAGGCCCCGGGCACGCCGTGGGGAATCCGCTCCCGCGGGATCGCTGCGCGCATCCCGGCGCGCGCCCGGCGCGGTGCGGGGAGATCCCCGTGACGGGCCGCGTCGGGGGTCGCGTCGGGGGCCGTTCGCATCTCCAGGCGGAGCCATGCCGGCGTCGCGCAAGGCGTCGGCCCGCCGGCCATCCGGGTTCGGTCGGCCGGGGGCGCCCATGCTGAGCTGGCTGACCGACCGCAAGATCCCCGTGGGCGAGGGCGCGGCCGCGCTGTTCGACTGGCTGCAGACCGCGGGCGAGGGCCTCTTCGACGCCATCTCGATCGGGCTCGAAGGGGTGATCGACGCGATCCTGTCGCTCTTCCTCGACCCGCCCGGCATCGAATGGCTGACCGGCGTCGAGGGTGCGACCCTCTGGCAGGCCGAGCTTCACCCGCTCATCGTGATCGCCGTCTTTACCGCCATCACCTGGGCGCTGCAGCGCAACTGGAAGCTCTGCCTGCTGACGGCGCTCGGCTTCCTCTTCATCGTCAACCAGGGCTACTGGGAGGAGACGGCCGAGAGCCTGACGCTGGTGCTCTCGGCCTGCCTCGTCTGCATGGGGCTCGGCGTGCCCATCGGCATCTGGGCGGCGCACCGGCCCCGCGTCTACGACTGGCTGCGCCCCGTGCTCGACCTGATGCAGACGCTGCCCACCTTCGTCTACCTGATCCCGGCGATCGTGCTGTTCGGCATCGGCATGGTGCCGGGGCTGATCGCGACGGTCATCTTCGTGCTCCCCGCGCCGATCCGGCTGACGCATCTGGGCATCTCCTCCACCCCGCAGCCGCTCCTCGAGGCCGCCGACAGCTTCGGCGCGACGCCGATGCAGAAGCTGGTGAAGGTCGAGCTGCCCTCGGCCTTTCCGCAGATCATGACCGGGCTGAACCAGACCATCATGCTGTCGCTCTCGATGGTGGTGATCGCCGCGCTCGTCGGCGCCGACGGGCTGGGCGTGCCGGTGGTGCGGGCGCTGAACCAGGTCAACACCTCGCTCGGCTTCGAATCAGGGCTCGTGATCGTGGTCCTGGCCATCGTGCTCGACCGGATGCTGCGGGTGGAGCGATGAGCGTCGCCGTCCGCTTCACGGGCGTCTCCATCGTCTTCGGCGAGCATCCCGGGCGGGCGCTACCGCTGGCCGACGCGGGACGGAGCCGCGCCGAGATCCAGGAGCAGACAGGCCAGGTGCTGGGCGTGCACGACTGCACCCTCGACGTGTCCGAGGGCGAGATCGTGGTGCTGATGGGCCTCTCGGGCTCGGGCAAGTCGACCCTGCTGCGCGCCGTGAACGGCCTGAACCCGGTCACGCGCGGGTCGGTCGAGGTGCGGGGCGCGGAGGGCATGACCGACGTCGCCGCCTGCACGGCGCCCACGCTGCGCGCGATCCGGCGCAACCGGGTGGCGATGGTCTTCCAGCAGTTCGGCCTGCTGCCGTGGCGGAGCGTGGCCGAGAACGTGGGATTCGGCCTCGAGGTGTCGGGGCTCTCGCGCACCGAGCGACGCGCGCGCGTGGCCCGACAGCTCGAGCTCGTGGGCCTGTCCGACTGGGGCGACCGGCGCGTGGCCGAGCTCTCGGGCGGCATGCAGCAGCGCGTCGGCCTTGCCCGCGCCTTCGCGACCGACGCACCGATCCTGTTGATGGACGAGCCGTTTTCCGCGCTCGACCCGCTGATCCGCACCCGCCTGCAGGACGAACTGCTCGAGCTGCAGGGCGCGCTGAAGCGAACGATCCTCTTCGTCAGCCACGATCTCGACGAGGCGTTCAAGCTGGGCGACCGGATCGCGATCATGGAGGGGGGGCGGATCGTGCAGGAGGGGCGCCCGCGCGACATTTACAATGCGCCCGCAACCGGTTACGTCGCAGACTTCGTCGCCCACATGAACCCGCTCGGCGTCCTGACCGCACGCGACGTGATGGAACACGGCGCAGAGGGCGACGCCGCCGCGACGGTCGACGCCGAGACGCCGGTGCGCGAGGTGATGGCTGCGCTCGAAGCCGCGCCACGCCTGACCGTGGCCGCGGCCGGCCAGCCGCTGGGCCATGTCACCCGCGAGAGCGTGCTCGCCCGGCTCGGCGACGGGCACACCGGCTGATACGGGCGCAAGAGCTTTCGAAAGCTCTTGCCCCGCACGGGCGGCTCTCGCGCGCCCCGGTCCGGTGGGCCGTCCCCGGCGCCTGCGGGACGATCGCTCCGCCGACGTCCCGCGCGACGGGGCAAGAGCCTTCGAAGGCTCTTGCGCACGCGCCCGGCCGCGACGCGACAGGGCCGCACTTGCGCCCTCCCGCCCCTTCGCCTAAGGCCCCGGCGACCTGACGGGGAGCCGCGATGGCGCTTCTGGTGATGAAATTCGGCGGCACCTCCGTCGCCACGCTCGACCGCATCCGTCGCGCCGCCAAGCGCGTGGGGCGCGAGGTGGCGAACGGGCACGAGGTGATCGTCATCGTCTCTGCCATGGCCGGCGTCACCAACGAGCTGGTGGGCTACGTGCAGGAAACCTCGCCGCTGTTCGACGCCCGCGAGTACGACGCCGTCGTCTCCTCCGGCGAGAACGTCACCGCCGGGCTGATGGCGCTCACCCTGCAGGAAATGGGCATCCCCGCGCGCTCGTGGCAGGGCTGGCAGGTGCCGCTTCAGACCACTGCCGCCCACGCCGCCGCGCGCATCGAGCGCATCCCGACCGACACCCTCGGCGCGAAGTTCGCCGAGGGCATGAAGGTGGCCGTGGTCGCCGGCTTCCAGGGCGTCAGCCCCGAGGGGCGGATCACCACGCTCGGGCGCGGCGGCTCGGACACCACCGCCGTCGCCTTCGCCGCCGCCTTCGGCGCCGAGCGCTGCGACATCTACACCGACGTCGACGGGATCTACACCACAGACCCCCGCATCACGCGGAAGGCCCGCCGCCTCGACCGCATCGCCTTCGAGGAGATGCTGGAGCTCGCCAGCCTCGGGGCCAAGGTGCTGCAGACACGTTCTGTCGAGCTCGCCATGCGTTACGGCGTGCGCCTGCGCGTGCTGTCGAGCTTCGAGGAAGGCGGCGACGAGGCGGGCACGCTCGTCTGCCGAGAGGAGGATATCGTGGAAAGCAACGTGGTCTCCGGCGTCGCCTACAGCCGCGACGAGGCGAAGATGACGCTCATGTCGGTCGCCGACCGTCCCGGCATCGCGGCCTCCGTCTTCGGGCCCCTCGCCGAGGCGGGGGTAAACGTCGACATGATCGTGCAGAACATCTCCGAGGAGGGGCGGACCGACATCACGTTCTCCTGCCCCACCGACCAGGTGATGCGGGCAGAGCGCGCGCTGAGCGAGGCGCGCGAGCACGAAGCGATCAACTTTCACGACCTCGTGGTCGACACCGAGGTGTGCAAGGTCTCGGTCGTGGGGATCGGGATGCGCAGCCATGCCGGCGTCGCCGCGCGCATGTTCAAGGCGCTGTCGGACGAGGGCATCAACATCAAGGTCATCACCACCTCCGAGATCAAGGTGTCGGTGCTGGTCGACCGGAAGTATCTCGAGCTGGCGGTGCAGGCCCTGCACGACACCTTCGGCCTCGACCGGGCGCCAGACGCGGCGCAGGGCTGAGCCGGGGCGCGGCCGGGGCGCGGCCGGAGCTAGCCGAACAGGTCCTGTCCGACCGCGTGCACGAGGGCGGCCACCACGATCGCGCCCGCGAGCGCCAGCACCATGACGCTGAAGACTTGGAACAGGATAGCCGAGGCGCCGAGCGCCATGCCGGCCACGGCGGGCCGCTTCGCCTCGTGCCGGATCAGCCCGAACAGGGCGGACACCACCGCAAGGCCCGCGAGCAGAGCCGCGATCACCGAGAGCGCGCGGTCGATATCCCACGGGACAGGCTCCGGCACGGGGTGAGGCGCGCCGCGCATCTCCCGCAGGGCCGAGTCGCGGACCTCTGCCGCGAGTTCGCCGAGGCTCACGCCGGCGCTCTGCTGCGGCGAGAACGGCCCGGCCCAGAACTGGACGAGCACGAGCAGGAGCGCGGCGGCGCCGAGGGCGAATCCGGCGAGGCCCGCCACGGGCCTCGGGCGCGGTGCGGTGTCCGGGGGGGATGTCATGGGCGTCCTTCGGCGTCGTTCCGTCTGCAACTCCCGACAATGTGCCGCCTGTCCACGGCGAGAGCGTGGCGACGCGGTGGCGCCGTCGCGCAACGCTCCGCGCGTCGCGCCGGGGGCGGCCACGGTCGCTGCAGGTGCACATCACCGGCTTCCCCCGACGGCCGCGCTGTGGTCTAACCTGAGGCCGGCCGGAGAAACCGGCCGCTCGTGGGATACATGCACCTTGGCAGACGGCAGCAACAGCGAAAGCGGCAGCCGCAGGCTGCTCGGCCGCCTGAAGGCGGCGCTGGCCGAACCCGCCGAAGGGCAGGAGCGGCTGGACCGTGTCGTGCGGCTCATCGCCGAGGAGATGGAGACGCCGGTCTGCTCGATCTACCTCTTCCGCGACCCCGAGACGCTGGAGCTGTGCGCCACGGAGGGCCTCAAGCCGGAGGCCGTGCACAAGACGCGGATGCGGCTCGGAGAGGGTCTCGTGGGGCGCGTGGCGCGCAAGGCGCAGCCGATCAACACGGCCGACGCGCCGGGCGAGCCGGGCTTCCGTTACATGCCCGAGACGGGGGAAGAGATATATTCGGCCTTCCTGGGGGTGCCGATCCAGCGGCTGGGCGAGCGGCTCGGCGTGCTCGTCGTCCAGTCGAAGGAGGCGCGCGCCTATTCCGACGACGAGCTCTACGCGCTCGAGGTCGTGGCCATGGTGCTGGCCGAGATGGCCGAGCTCGGCGCCTTCGTGGGCGAGGGCGCGGCGCTGAAGCCCCTGCACCAGCAGGCGGTGCTGCTGCGCGGCACGGTCGGCCAGGAGGGCACGGCGATGGGCGCGGCGTGGCTGCACGAGCCGCGGGTGATCGTGACCAACCCCTTCGCCGACGATTCCGCCGCCGAGACGGCGCGGCTGCGCGACGCCGTCGACCGGTTGCGCGTCTCGGTCGACGAGATGCTGGGCGACCCGCGCCACGCCCCCGACGGCGACCACCGGCAGGTGCTCGAGGCCTACCGGATGTTCGCCAATTCCAAGGGCTGGATGCGGCGGATGGAGGAGAGCATCGCCCGCGGCCTCTCGGCAGAGGCGGCGGTCGAGCGGGAACAGACCCGCGCGCGCACCCGACTCGAACAGGTGCCCGACGCCTACCTGCGCGAGCGGCTGCAGGATCTCGACGACCTGTCGAACCGCCTGCTGCGGCTGCTGACGGGCCAGGGCGACGAAACCGGCGCCGAGATGCCGGACAGCCCGATCCTCGTCGCGCGCAACATCGGCCCCGGCGAGCTTCTGTCCTACGGGCGGACGCTGAATGGGATCGTGCTCGAGGAGGGCTCGGTCGGCTCGCATGCCGCCGTCGTCGCCCGCGCGCTCGCCATTCCGCTGATCATCAACGCCCGCGGCATCGTGCAGGAGGCGCTGAACGGCGACCAGATCCTCGTCGACGGCGAGCAGGGAATCGTCCACCTGCGGCCCGAGGAGAACGTCGCCAAGGCGTTCCGCGACAAGATCGCGATGCAGGCCAAGGCGCAGGAACGCTACGCCTCGATCCGCAAGGTGCCGGCGACCACCGTGTACGGCCCCACCATCGCACTGCACATGAATGCCGGGCTGATCGCCGACCTGCCCTCGCTCAAGCCCTCGGGGGCCGAGGGGGTGGGGCTGTTCCGCACCGAGCTGCAGTTCCTCATCCGCAACCACGTGCCCCGGCGCGACGAGCTCGCCGCGCTCTACAGCCGGGTGATGGACGCCGCCGACGGCAGGCGCGTGGTGTTCCGCACCCTCGACATCGGCTCGGACAAGGTGCTGCCCTACATGAAGCGCGAGCACGAGCCGAACCCCGCGCTCGGCTGGCGCGCGATCCGCGTGTTTCTCGACCGCCCCGGCGTGATGCGGATGCAGCTTCAGGCACTGATCCGGGCGGCGGCGGGGCGGCCGCTGGCGATCATGTTCCCCTTCGTCGCGCAGCTCGACGAGTTCCTCGCCGGCAGGGCCGCCGTGCACGACGAACTGGAGCGCGAAGAACGGCTCGGCCGCCCCCTGCCCTCGAAGGTCGAGATCGGCGCAATGCTCGAGACGCCCAGCCTCGCCTTCTCGCCGCGGCGCTTCTTCGAGTCGGCCGATTTCATCTCGGTCGGCGGCAACGACCTGAAACAATTCTTCTTCGCCGCCGACCGCGAGAACGAACGGGTGCGGCGGCGCTACGATTCGCTCAACGTGTCGTATCTGACGTTTCTCGAATGGATCGTGCAGCGCTGCGAGGACACGGGCACGCCGCTGTCGTTCTGCGGCGAGGATGCCGGCCGCCCGGTCGAAGCGATGTGCTTCGCCGCGATGGGGTTCCGCACGCTGTCGATGCGGCCGGCCTCGATCGGGCCGGTCAAGCACCTGCTGCGGCGCACCAACCTGTCCGAGGTACGCGAAGTGATCGACGAGGCGCGCGGCTCGGGCGCGCAATCGGTGCGCCCGGCGGTGATGGAGTGGCTCCGCGCCCAGGGCTGAGCGGGCCGCGTGCCGCAATCGGCTGCGGCGCCCCCCTCGGGACATCCGGAAGAGCGGCTGCCACGGCCCGTCGCGCCGGGCGCGCCAGGGCGCTCTCGTGGCCCGGCAAGGGTGGCCTCCCGCGTCGAGGGGCGAGATCGGAGCGAGGGGCCTCTATCCCTTGCGGGGCCTTCGCCCCCGGCATCGCCCCCGGCCGCGCCGCAGAGCCGACCGCCCTGCACCGAGACAGAGGCTGGCGCGTTCGCTTCGTCTGCCGGGGCACCGCGCCCCCACTGACGGCGCCGCTCAGCCGCCGGTATGGCTCATGTGGCGCGGCACCTGCCCCGAGATTTCTTGCCGGGAATAGTCGAAATCATGGCCCTTGGGCTTGCGCGCGATGGCGGCGCGGATCGCGGACTCGAGCGGCGCGTCGTCGTCGGGATGCGCCCGGAGCGGCGCGCGCAGGTCGGCGTTGTCCTCCTGCCCGAGACACATGAACAGCTCGCCCGTGCAGGTCAGCCGCACGCGATTGCAGCTCTCGCAGAAATTGTGCGTGAGCGGCGTGATGAAGCCGATCTTCTGACCCGTCTCGGCGAGCTTGACGTACCGCGCCGGCCCGCCCGACCGCTCGGCAAGATCGACCAGCGTGAACCGCTCGCCCAGACGCGCGCGCAGGTCCTTGAGCGACCAGTACTGGCCGATCCGGTCCTCTCCGCCGAGATCGCCCATCGGCATGACCTCGATGAACGTCAGGTCCATGTCACGCTCGGCGCACCACGCCTGCAGGTCGAACAGCTCCGCCTCGTTGAATCCCTTGAGCGCCACGGCGTTGATCTTGACGCGTATCCCGGCCTTCTGCGCCGCCTCGATGCCGTCCAGCACCTGAGGCAGGCGCCCCCAGCGGGTGACGCGGGCGAATTTTTCGTCGTCCAGAGTGTCGAGCGAGACATTCACCCGCCGCACCCCCAGCGCCGCCAGATCGGGCGCGAAGCGCGCGAGCTGCGAGCCGTTCGTCGTCAGCGTCAGCTCGTCGAGCGCGCCCGACTCCAGGTGCCGCGCCATCGCCTCGAAGTAGGTCATGATCCCCCGCCGCACGAGCGGCTCGCCCCCGGTGATGCGCAGCTTGCGCACGCCGAGGCGGACGAAGGCCGACGAGACGCGGTCGAGCTCCTCGAGCGTCAGCAGCTCTTTCTTGGGCAGGAACGTCATGTTCTCCGCCATGCAGTAGACGCAGCGAAAATCGCAGCGGTCGGTGACGGAGACCCGCAGGTAGGTGATGGGGCGGGCGAAGGGGTCGATCAGGGGCGCATCCATGGGGGCACGCTAAGGGGACCGGGGCGCGCGGGCAAGCGCCCCTGCCACATCGGCCCATAGCCGCCCTCTATCGCGGCCCGAGATTGCGCGGGCCGGGCCGGACGGCTACCACCGAAAGAAGAGCGCGCGCGAAGGGAGGGGCGCATGACGGCCAGACGGAAGATCGCGACCGGCCTTTCGGGGCTGACGCTCGCGGGCGGCCTCGGCGGGTGCGCCGACATGCCCCTGTTCGAGCCACGGGGCGAGAGCGCGGCGCAGCCCGCTGCCGTGGCGCCCCTGCCGGGGGCCGGCAGCTCGCCCGGCGCCGCCGCGGGCGCGCCCGTGGTCGATGCCGTGACGGTGGAGGAGTTCGATACCACCACGCCCGAGGAGCGGGCCGCCGCCGCCGCACCCCCGCCGCGCGCCTCGGGCGGGGACGAGGCGCTCGGCACCACCGTCGCCTCGCTCGGCAACCCGGCCGAGCCAGGATTCTGGGCCGAGACGCCGCTCGTCGCCTCCGCCCGGCAGGGGCGTCTGACCAATCCCGACACCGGCGCCTCGGTGCAGGTCGAGCTGCGCCCCTCGGGGGGGGAACCGGGCTCGGGCAGCCGCGTCTCGCTGCCCGCCTTCCGCGTGCTCGGCGCGCCGCTGACCGCCCTGCCCGAGCTGACCGTCACCGGCCTCTGAGCGCGGGGCGCGCGTGGCGCCGCGTGTCCGGCAGGCGGTCTCGGGCACGTGCGGCGGCGGGGCGCGGCGCCGGGTGTGCGCCCCGACCCCGAAGCCTCGGGGCCGAAACGGGCCTCCACGCGCCGTTGCAGGCACGCGGTCGCTGGCTCTCCTCATCGGACCGGCCTGTCGCGGCGCGCTCCGTCGCCGAGGCCATCTCGGCGGCGCGCATCCGGCAGCGCGTCGGTCGCCGTCCATGCTACTCGCCGGGGCGCTTCAGCTCGAACACCTCGCGCACCAAGGCGTAGTCGCGGTAGCCGCAGCGGGCCAGCGGCCGGAAGGCGGTGATGTCGAAGCGTCCCTCGCGCAGGCAGTCGTCGCGCAGGTGCACCCCCGTCACCTCGCCGAACACAACCTTGTTCGCTTCGCCCGGCAGGTCGACGATGCGCGTCAGGCGGCATTCGAGCGCGGCCGGGGCGCCCGCGACCCGCGCGCAGGCGATCGTCTCGCACGCCACCCGCGCGAGGCCGGCATGGTCGAACTCGTCCACCTCGCGCGGCCAGGGGCCGGAGGTGGCGTTCATCGCCTCGCGGGCGGCGTATTCCACGATATTCACGCAGAACACGCCCGTCTCGGCGATGTTGGCCACGCTGTCCTTGGTGCCGTCGCGGTCGGGCTTGGCCGAGGTCGAGGCGAACATCACCTGCGGCGGCACATAGGCGACCGCGTTGAAGAACGAGTAGGGCGCGAGGTTCTCCGACCCGTCGGCGCCGCGGGTCGAGATCCATCCGATGGGCCGCGGCGCGACCACGGCGCCGAAAGGGTTGTGGGGCAGCCCGTGCCCCTCATCCGGCCGGTAGAACAATGCCCCGCCTCTTGCCTTCGCTCAGCCTCGCCCGGCGCACGCGATTGGCGCCCACCTTTGCCCCCGCCCTAGCCGCGTGCTAGGCGCCGCGCCAGCCGTAACCGCCGCACGGCGGGGCTGCGGGGGCGCAGGGGCAGCGGAGGGTGGGGTGGAGCTCGAGCAGGAGAGCCCGGACGACTGGTGGGAGGTCGAGGCCCTGCTCGACCTGTGCTTCGCGCCGGGGCGCGAGGCGCTCTCCTCCTACCGGCTGCGCGAGGGCGTGGCGCCGATCGCGTCGCTCTGCCGGGTGGGGCGCGGCGATGGTGCGCTCGCCGGCGCCATCCGGGCGTGGCCGGTCCGCGTGGGCGGGGCGCCGGCCGCGCTGGTCGGTCCGGTCGCCGTCCACCCCACGCGGCAGGGCGAGGGCCTCGGCGCGGCGCTCATCGGCGATCTCGCCGAGCGCGCGCCGTCGCTCGGCTGGTCGCGCCTGCTCCTCGTGGGCGATGCCCCCTATTACGGCCGCTTCGGCTTCTCCCGGCTCTCTGCCGTCGAGATGCCGCCACCCACCAACCCCGACCGCGTGCTCGGCCGCGGCGACTGGGCTGGCGTCGCGGGGCTCGTCACCCGCTGGGGCGATCCGCCCGCCTGAGACGCGCCTCCCCCGGCGGGGGACAGGGCGCGGAGCTTGCGCAGGGGTCTCCCGCCCCGAACCGGATGCCGGGTGGTCCGAGCGGCGAGAGCGGCTCGACCTGCTCTCCGACATGCACTCGGCCAGGTTCGGCCGTGGCCAGACCCGTGGGGCCGGGACGATGAGCAGGGGGCGCACGTTCGGGCGACGCCGGCCAATCGCGGCCAGCGGGACGGCGGCGGGATGGGCATGGGCACAGGGGCCTCGACGGCGAAGGCTGTCACGAGGCCCACGGTGCTCGTCTCTGCTGTCCAGGTCACAGAATGGGCGCAGGAGACCGGATCGGCCGCCCCGGCAGTCGAGAGCGGCAATCCCGCGGTTCCGGCCCGTAATCGCCACGTCGGGCAGCAGGGTGCCGAGGACGGGTCGTGGAGATGGCCCCCCCGCACGGGATCGCCAGGTCGAAGCTCGGCCCCGCGCCCATCTCCACCAGGAAGATGCCCGACGTCACGGTCATGGCATCGGCGCCGCGCTCCACTCGGGGTCTCGGGCGTCGAACCACGCCGTTCGATCAATCTGCGCGCGAGAGGGCGCCGTCAGGCCCAGTCCGCGCCGAGGTCCTGCGCCGCGCGGTCGATCCAGTGCTCGCGCAGCCACGGCACCGCGCGGCAGGCGCGCAGGGGGTTGCCCCACCACCCCGCGACCGCCTCGTGCATCTTGGGCCGCCCGTGAAAGCAGACGACGCGCGCCGCGCGTGGCAGGCGGGCGGGGCGAAGCCAGTTCATGGGCGGCAGGTCGAGGCAGTCGTGCTTGAAGCTGACAACCTGATCGGGCGGCAGGTAGGCGAAGGCGCCTTTCTCCTGCGCGAGCGTCGAGGTGTAGCGCTGCTCGGAGCCGCGCGCGCGGGCGACCTCGCCGGCCGGGTCGGCGGCGAGCCGCTCGTAGAGCCAGGGGTGCAGGGACGGGTCGAACCGGAAGACCGAGCCGTGGCCCGTGGGCCGGCCGCGCCGCGCTTCCACCCAGTCGGCCCGCATGGCGACGGTGCCCGGCGCATGGGTCAGCAGGTCGTCGAGGGCGCCCGTGATCACCACGTCGAGATCGAAGCCGAGCACCGGGCCGTCCAGATCTGGTATGAGGCCGGGGCGAAAGAGGCTCACCTTGCGCATCGCGCCCTTGCGGTCGGCCACGGCGAGGGCGGCGTCCATCTCGGCCCGGTAGGGCTCGTCGGGCAGCGGCAGCACCTCGATGCCGGGGTGCAGCCCCTCGACGCGCTCGGTCATGCACAGGAATCGCACGGGCACCGAGAGGTTGCGCCGCACGCCGGAATAGAGGCGGTTGACGTAGTCGGGGCCGAACAGGGTGCCCCACTTGATGCAGGCGACGGTGGCGGTCATGCGCCCCCCTACCCCGCCCCGCCAGCCGCCGCCAGTCGCCGCCGCCCACGCGGCACGCCACGCCGCCGTCCTGCGCCTTCCGCCGCGCGCAAGGCGTGCGGCCGGGCCCGACGGAGCGAGGCGCGCCCGAGCGCCCGAGCGGAGTCGGGAACGCCCCCGGGCTGCGCGGGATGGGCCCGGGCGCTCAGCCCGCCGGCATCCGCCGCTCGACCACCTCGGCCCAGTAGGAGCAGCCCGCCGGGATCGCCTCGTCGTTGAAGTCGTAGGCGGGGTTGTGGACCATCGCCGTCTCGCCGTTGCCGACGAGGATGTAGGCGCCCGGCCGCTCGTTGAGCATGAACGAGAAATCCTCGCCCCCCATCGTCACCGGCGCCTCCCCGATGTCGCCGGCCACCGCGCGGGCCACGTCGCGGGCGAAGTCGGTCGGCTCGGGGGCGTTCACGGTGACGGGATAGTTGCGCTCGTAATGCACCATCGCCTCGCCGCCATAGGCCGCCGCGGTGCCGGTCGCCACGGCCTTGAGCCGTGTCTCGGCGAGGTCGCGCATCGGCTCGGAGAGCGTGCGCACGGTGCCGCGCAGCGTCACCTTCTGCGGGATCACGTTGAAGGCCTTCGATTCGGTCTCGAACGATGTGACCGAGACGACCACCTGCTCGACCGGGTCGACGTTGCGCGCCACGATCGACTGCAGCGCCACGACGATGTGGGCGGCGATCAGCGTGGTGTCGGTCGCCTCGTGCGGCTTGGCGGCGTGGCCGCCCTTGCCCTCGACCTCGATCTCGAACAGGTCGGCCGCGGCGAAGAACGGCCCCGTGCGGATGGCGAAGGTGCCGGCCGGCACGCCGGGCCAGTTGTGCATGCCGTAGACTTCCTGGATGCCGAACCGCTCCATCAGCCCGTCCTCGACCATGGCGCGGCCGCCGCCCTCGCCCTCTTCCGCCGGCTGGAAGATCACCACCGCCGTGCCGTCGAAGTTGCGGGTCTCGGCGAGGTAGCGCGCGGCGCCCAGCAGCATCGCGGTGTGCCCGTCATGGCCGCAGGCATGCATGGCGCCGGGCGTCTTCGAGGCGTAGGGCGCGCCCGTCACCTCGGTCATCGGCAGCGCGTCCATGTCGGCGCGCAGGCCCACGACCTTGCCGGAGGCGGTGGAGCGGCCGCGGATCACGCCGACGACGCCGGTGCGGCCCACGCCCTCGACCACCTCGTCGATGCCGAAGGCGCGCAGCTTTTCGGCCACCAGCGCGGCGGTGCGGTGCGTCTCGAAGCCCAGTTCGGGATGGGCGTGGATGTCGCGCCGCCACTCGGCGATCTCGGGATGCAGCTCGGCGAAGCGGTTCTTGATGGGCATGGGGCCTCCTGGGTGCGGGTGACCGCACAGAGATACGCGCGGATCGCGCCCGCTTCCAGCCGTCGCGGCGCGCTCGCCCGAGGCAACCGCCGCTCAGCCCGCTTCGGGCATCGCGGCGACGGGGTATTTCAGGCGGGCGGCCGCAGCGAGCGCCTGTCCGAGCCCGGGCGCGCGGACGGGGCCGCCCGGGGCGGACAGGACGTCGTCGGCCAGCAGGGCGACGAGCCGCGCGTATCGCAAGTCGGCCCGCGCCTCGCGCTTCGACAGGAAGCCCATCGGCAGCCCCGTCCCGATCTCGCGGGCCGCGGCGGGGAGGGTGCGGTGCCACAGCACCCGGTGGCGCGGATCGGCGCCGATCAGGCGCCAGAGCTCGGCGACCCCCTCCTCGGGGCCCTCGATGAGCTGGGCATAGGTGCCGTCGCCGTAATAGAGCAGGCCGGAGCAGCCGAGCCGCGCGTTGCGGGCATCGGACGCGCGCAGGATGTCGAGGACCACCGAGTCGGGGGGCCTGCGCGGCGCACTGCGATAGACGAGGCGACGAAGCATGCGCCCCACGCTCCTGATGACAGTCAAGGAACAGGCTATCATACCCGCGCCGCCGCGTCCGCTCTTACTTCGGGATGCCGGGAGCGACGTCGCCGGGCGAAACCGGACCCGCCCGGCGGCTGCGCCAGCCTTGCGGAAAGGACCGCTTTTCCGCGTGCGGGCGATCGTGCAGACCCCCCGTTCCGGCCTTCCCCGACTGCGGAACGGCCGTTCGGCAGCCGCCCCCTCGGGCGAACGCGCGTTCGGCGGGCGGCGCTTGCCCGGCCAGGGCGTGCCCCCCTATGCCCCGACCGCAACCGGACAGGCATTCGCGGGAGTCGCGCCATGTATGCATCCTTGGGCTTCGAGACGCTGACGGCGCCGCAGGCGGCCGTGTGGCTGGGGGCGCTTCTGGGCCTCGCCTTCGGGGCGGCGGCGGCCGTGAGCCGCTTCTGCCTGCGCCGCGGCCTCGTCGCCGGGCCCGAGCGGCGGGCGGCACTGGCCGTCTGGGCCGCGGGGTTGGCGGTGGCGGTGCTGGGCACGCAGGCCGCCGTCGCGGCGGGGCTTGTCGAGTTCGGCGCGCATCGCTTTCACGCGGCCGAGTTGCCGATGCTGGCGGTGCTGCTCGGGGGCACGCTCTTCGGCGCGGGCATGGTGCTGACGCGCGGCTGCCCCTCGCGCCTGCTGGTGCTGGGCGCGGGCGGCAACCTGCGCGCGCTCGCGGTGATCCTCGTCTTCGCACTCGTGGCGCATGCGACGCTCAAGGGCCTGCTCGCGCCCGCCCGTGTGGCGCTCGGCGGCGTGACCATGCCGCTCGGCGATGTCGCCGCGCTCGGCGCCCTGCCCGGCGACGGCCTAGCCTGGGCGGCCCTGCTCGCCGCGGGCGCGCTCGCGCTCGCCTGGCGCGCCGGCGCCCGGCCGCGCGACCTCGCCCTCGGCGCCCTGATCGGCGCGCTGGTGCCGGCGGGCTGGGTCGGCACGGGCCTCGTCCTGTTCGACGATTTCGACCCGGTGGCGCTCGAATCGCTCTCCTTCACCGCGCCCGCGGCCGACTCGCTCTTCTTCGCCATCGCCTCGACCGCCGTGCCCGCGACTTTCGGCGTGGGGCTGCTGGCGGGAACGCTCGCGGGCGCACTCGTCGCCGCCGTGCTCCGCCGCGAGGCGCGGTGGGAGAGCTTCGAGAGCCCGCGCCAGACCGGCCGCTACGCCCTCGGCGCCGTGCTGATGGGGGTGGGCGGCGTGCTTGCGGGCGGCTGCACCGTAGGCGCGGGGCTGTCGGGCGTGGCCACCCTGGGCGTGTCTGCCCTGCTCGCGCTCGCCGCAATCGTGGCCGGAGCGCGCGCGACCGACGCCCTGCTCACTCGAGGTGGCGCCGGATCCGCTGCACCATCAGCCACACGCCGAGCACTACCGGCGGAGTGAGCAGCGCGGTGGCGAGCCCCTCGGACAGCCCCAGGGGCGCCGTCACCGGATAGGCGAGGTAGGCGGCGAGATTGACCGCGTAATAGCTGATCGCCACCACAGACAGGCCCTCGACCGTGCGCTGCAGACGCAGTTGCAGATCGGCTCGGCGGTCCATCGAGGCGAGCAGGTCGGCGTTCTGCGCCTGCCGCTCGACATCGACCTTGGTGCGCAACAGGTCGCCCGCCCGCATCGCCCGCTCGGCCATCTCGGTGAGCCGCCCCTCGGTCGACTTGACGGTACGCATCGCGGGATCGAAGCGGCGGGCCATGAACTCCTGGAAGGTCTGGCGCCCCTCGAAGCGTTGCTCGCGCAGCACCCGCACGCGGTCGTTGACGATGGCCTCGTAAGCCGCGGTCGCCCCGAAGCGGAAGGTCGCCTGCGCGCGCAGCGCCTCGAGCTCGGAGGCGACGCGCAGCAGGCTCTCGAGCGAGTGCTCGGGCGTCTCCATCGGGCCGGTCATGTCGGTGACCAGCGCGGTGAGCGCCCGGTCGAGCTCGCCCATCCGCGCCGACAGGTCGCGTGCCCGGCGGTAGCCGAGCATCGACATGGTCTTGTAGGTCTCGATCTCGGTCAGGCGCTGCACGATACGCCCGATGCGCCGCGCGCCCGTGTCGGGCCGGACGAAGACGGCAAAGCGCATGTGCCCGCCCTCGTCGATGCGAAAATCGCCCGCCATGATCGCGGTGTCGTCGAGCACGCGGCTGACGGCGAGGCTTTCGGGCACGAACCACGAAAATGCCTTGGGCAGAACGCTCGCCTCGTCCGCCCTGGCCACCTCCTCGACGCGGATCAGCGCCGAGGTGATGCGCGCGCCGGGCGCCCGCGCCAGCCAGTCGGCCGGCAGCACCTCGAACGCCTTGGGGTCGAACGGTCGTTCGGAGACGTCGGGGGTGAAGATCGTGTAGGTGACGAACTCGGTATGGCACTCCCACTTGATCTGGTGCTTGCCGAGATCGCCGAAATAGTGGGTCGCGCCGGGCTTGGGGTGGGTCGCGCCGAAGCGGTCGAGCAGCTCGAGCAGGTGGGCGCGGTCGGCGCCGCGGTCGCGCGCGGCGGCTTCCCTGGGCTGCTTGATGGCGAGGTAGACGACCCTGCACGGCGCGTCGAGCGAGGGGAAGGGCCGCGCATGCAGCTCGTTGGCGAGCTCGTAGCGGAGCGGGTGATCGGCGAGCACGGTGCGGGGGGCGGCATCATCCATGCGCCGCAGATAGCGCTCGCCTGACGCCCTGTAAACGCGGGCAGGTGGCGCTGAATGCATATACTTCGGCATACCGCTGCCATGCCGCCCCGGGCAGCGCGGATCGGGCCCGGTGGCGCGGGATCGGGCGCGGCGCGCCCCCTTGCCTGCCCCGCCTGCCGCCCGCCCCGGGGGCCGGCCCCGACCTGCGCCGAAACGCGCAGGGGCGGGCGCTTTACAAGCCCGAGTGTTTCACTAAGGATATCTTCAGCCACCCGACGGGAGCCAGCGCCGACAGCACGGGCGCGCAGAGGAGCGAACAGCGCGCGCCCGGGACCACGACAGGAGAGGCCCATGGACGGAGACTTTCGCGGCGCCCCCGCCCGGCGAGACGACAGGACAGAGCGCAGCGCCCGCCGCGGCGGACCCGGCTGGTACGACGGCCGGGGCGGGGCGAGGCGCGGCCCGGACGAGCACGGTCTGCACGCGGCTGCCCCGCCCCCGGTCGGCGGTGCCGCGCGCGCCCTGCCCGCCCACGACGTGCGCCAGCTGATGCGCGGCGGCACGCAGGCGGTGCTCATGCTCGACGGCGTCGCCTATTCGCTCCGCATCACGCGGGCGGGCAAGTTGATCCTCACCAAGTGAAAGGACGATCGCATTGGCCAGGAAGATCCCCAGCCCCTGCATCGATGTCTGCAAGTTCCGCCGCGACGGGCCGGCGGGCGAGCACTGCATCGGCTGCTCGATGACGAAGGCGCAGAAGAAGATGTTCAAGGGGCTGAAAAAGGACGACCAGCGCGCCGCCTTCATCGCCCTGATCCGCGCCCAGCAGGCGCAGATGGGCAAGTATTCGGCCTGGGCGCCGGCCTATCTGCGCCGCTGCCTCAAGAAGGGTGTCAAGCCGCCCAGGCCGGTGCGCGACGCCGCCTGACCGGCCGGCCGCAAACAAAAGCGCCGCGGCGAGGGGCCGCGGCGCTTTTTCGTCAGCGCAGGCGCGCGGCGCTCACTCGAGATGGGCGCGCAGCATCCAGGCGAACTTCTCGTGCTTCTGACCGCGTGCGATGCACAGGTCTTCGGTCAGCGTGTCGCCGTGCTCGGCCGACAGCTCGCCGCACTGGGCCAGTGTCGCAGCGACGATCTGCTGGGCCTCGAGCATCTTGGCGATCATCTCGCGGTCGGTCGCGCGACCCTCGTGCTCGGTCACCTTGGAGCGAGCGAGCATGCCCTTGAGCGTGGCCTCGGCATGGCCGCCCAGCGCCTTGATCCGCTCGGCCAGATCGTCCTGCCCCTCGAAATGATCCTCGTAGATGTCCTGGAACATCTCGTGCAGCGGGCCGAAGCCCATGCCGGTCACGTTCCAGTGGAAGTTCTGCGCGAGCATCGTGGTGACGACGGTCTCGGCGACGGACTGGTTGAGCGCCTCGCAGATGGCGGTGGTCGCATCGGGGCTGAGATCGGCGGCGGTGCTGGTCATGTATCGTGTCCTCTCGGTCGCGTCCGGGCGCGTCTGGCGCCCTCGGTGGATCCCGCCGCGCGGGACTCCCCGGTGACGGTATCTGGCTGGCGGCGGCTAGCTTGGAATTATTCTAATTAGTCTTTCTCCGGCGTCCAGCCCCAACCCGAGAAAAACCGCCCGCGCCGCCCGAAACGACGGGCGCAGGATCCATCCCGCCCGACCCGCTCAGACCGCGCGCAACAGATCGAGGAAGGCGCGGCGCATCGCCGGGTGCACCCGGCGGCCGGTCAGCAGCGCAAGGCTGTCGGTGTCGCGAGCGGCCTGCGCGGCCCGGCACCGGCACAGCCACGCCTCGTCGAACGAGGCCATCCGGGCCCCCGACGCATGAAAGACGGGGCGGCGCCCGAGCACCTCGGCCAGCACGCGCACCAGCACCTCGGCCACGCCAGAGGCGGCGCCCGGACAGGCAAGGCAGGCCTGCGCCTCGGCCAGCGACATCTGGCGCCCCGCGCGGGCGCGCCGCGCCGCCTGGCGCAGCTTTTCGAGCATCGCCGCCTCGCCCGCCAGCGCCTCGACCGGCACGGCGGGGGGCGGCGCGATCTGGCGGCGCCGCTCGGCAGGAGCGAGAAGGCGAAGGGCGTCGGTTCGGGCGGTGGCAGTCATCGGCGGTGCATTGTCCCTCTAGTTGCCGACAAATATACTCGGAAAAGGCGGGCCGCGCCAGCCCCGCCAGGGGGCCATGGCGCCGCAGGGGGCGCGGGCAGCGGTCTTGTCGCATCGGATCGCCCGCGCCCATACCCGGCGCGGGGTCGCGGGACAGCCCGTCGCAGGGCGCGCCCCGGCACTCCCGTTGCGGCGTATGCGACCGCATGCTATTTATTCGGGCATGAACGGGAGCGTTCCGGATATCTTTCGTGGCGCCGGCCTCGCCTGCCGGGCGGTGGCGATCGCCCTGCTCTCTGGCTGGCTGACGGGGCGCGACTTCGCCGAGGTGGAGCGCCGCCTCGCCGCCCGCGCGACAGGCGAGCAGGCGGCGATCGTGGGCGCCGTGCTCGCGGCCCTGTTCCTGCTGGCCCTGCTCGCGGCGCAGGCGGGCGTGGTGGGCCTTGCTCTCTACGGCCTTGCCGTCGTCGTCGTCGCCCGCTGAGCGCGACGGCCCTCACACGCTCGTGATCTGACCGTCCGGCAGCGCTGACACCCGATAACTTGCCCAATCGACCGAACTTTTCGGCGCCGGTTTACAATGTGCCGGCGGGCGGCCCCTGTATGCCATTGTATTCTTTGGTAGAACGCACCGCGCCGGTGATCCGGTGCCCCGACCCCATCGTTAGCCTGACATTCACCACGGCAATGATGCCGCACGGTGAGACGACAGACACGCAACGAAGCTTTGCAAGGAGACGGCAATGGACTTCGGACTTGGCATCCTCACCTTCGGCACGCTGGGCTTCATGGTAGCCTTCGGCTATCTCAGTGTGCGCGCCATCGAAAAGCAGCGCCGCGAGGGCGGCCCCAAATCGACCCTCGCCGCCGACGGCCCGCGCCGCCGCGCACCGGCCGAGACCACCGCGCAGACCGAGGCTGCCTGAAGCCTCACCGGTCCGGGGCGCGCCGGGTCTCTTCCCCTCCCGGCGCCGCCCCGGGTTCGTCGTCCTGCCTGCGCGCGCCGCGAAAGCCCGTTGCGACGACAAACTTCTCCGAACTGTCCGAGCGGCTCGCCGGCGGCTTCACGTTGGCCACCTTCGCGAACCGCCGCTTGAGTTCGGTCTGAAGGTCGGATTCGGCGCCGCCCGCCAGCACCTTGGCGACGAAGGTGCCCCCCTCGTCCAGAACGTCGAAGGCGAGCGCGGCGGCCGCTTCGCCGAGCGCCACGATCCGCAGATGGTCGGTCTGCTTGTGGCCCGACGCGGCCGCGGCCATATCCGACATCACCACGTCGGCCGGCCCTTCGAGCCACGCCTTCACCGCGTCGTCCGCACCCTCTTCCAGAAAATCCATCTGCCATAGATCGGCCCCCGGGATCGGCTCGACCTCCTGCAGGTCGAGCCCGAGCACGCGACCCACCGGCTTGCCCGTCGCCGCGCCGAGCGCGTTGACCCGCGCCACGGCCACCTGGCTCCAGCCCCCCGGCGCGCAGCCCAGATCGACCACCCGCGCCCCCGGCACAAGGAAGCGATACCTGTCGTCGAGCTCGAGGATCTTGAAGGCGGCCCGGCCCCGGTAGCCCTCGCGGCGCGCCCGCGCCACGTAGGGGTCGTTCAACTGCCGCTCCAGCCAGCGCGTCGACGACAGCTTCCGCCCCCGCGCCGTCCTGACCTTCACCCGCAGCTCGCGCTGCCCGCGCCCGCTCGTCTTCTTCGCCATCCTCGCGCCCGTGCCACCCGTTGCGATGAAACTTCGATGCCTTCGGCGAGACTACTTGAAGCAAGAAGACACCGGGCGCACGCCCCGCGCCTTCTTCTTGCCGAAAATATCCCCGCCGGAGGCAAGCCGCCGCAAGGCGGCTTTATCAGAACGGCCCCTCTTCCAGCACGCCGTCGGCCGACATCTGCGCGTAGAGCAGCCCCTCGCGCAGGCCGCGGTCGGCCACCGACAGCCGGTCGGTCGGCCAGACGCGCATCAGTGCCTGCAGGATCGCCGCGCCCGACATGATCAGGGCCTGCCTGTCCTTGCCGATGCGCGGATCGGTGCGCCGCCCCTCCTCGCCGAGCGACAGATAGTCTCGGATCACCGCGTCGATCTGGTCCGAGGTCATGCGCAGCCCGTCGACCTTGGAGCGGTCGTAGCGGCGCAACCCCAGGTGCGACGCCGCGACCGTCGTCACCGTGCCGGAGGTGCCGATGATCTGGAAGCCCTCGCGCGTCTGGTCGGCCTGGTAGGGCGTGAACTCGGCGAGCTGCTCCTCGAAATACCAGCTCATCAACGCGAAGCGCCCCGAATCGTCGGCCACGTCGCGGAACTGGTCGCGCAGCGTCGCCACCCCCAGCGGAACGCTGATCCAGTCGACCACCTTGGCGCTGGGAAAGGGGTCGCCCCCCGGCGGAAAGCCCGACTGGAAGCCCTTGTGCAGACGCATGATCGCGCGCGGCCGTTCGGGGCCCGGCACGCGGGAGAGGTCGATCCACACCAGTTCGGTCGAGCCGCCACCGATATCGACCACGAGCAGTTGCTCGGTCTTGGTCGAGACGAGCGGCGCGCAGGAGACGACGGCGAGGCGCGCCTCCTCCTCGGGCTCGATGATCTCGAGCTCCAGCCCCGTCTCTCGCCGGATGAAGGCGATGAAGTCGCGCGCGTTGGTCGCACGCCGGCAGGCCTCGGTCGCCACCAGCCGCATCCGGCGGACATTGTGCTTGACAAACTTGGTCTTGCAGATCTTCAGCGCCTGCACGGTGCGCGCCATCGAGGCGCGGCCGAGCCGCCCGGTCGCCTCGAGCCCGGCGCCGAGCTGCACCGATTTCGAGAACGAATCCACGACGTGGAACTGGGCGCCCTTGGGCTGGGCGACCAGCATCCGGCACGAATTCGTGCCCAGATCGAGCGCAGCATAGGGCTGCACCGGATCGGGCGGTGTCGGCGCGGGGGTATCGACCGGTCTCGGGAACGCGCCCGCACCCTTGGGACGCCTGGGCGCCATCGTCGCGCCCTCCATTTCGAGTTGTGTCGAACGTAGTCGCTCCGGGCGCCCCGCGCAAGATTCGTGCGATGGCGACGCCCGCGCGCGGGGCCCCTCGCGCCCCGGGGCGATCCGGACGTCGCCAAGGCGCCTCACCATGTCGAAAACGAACCGGTGCGCCGCCGCATGCCCGCGTATGCAGGGCGGGCGAACGAGAGGAGCCCGCCCATGCCCGAGGTGACCGTCGTCTACTGGCGCGACATCCCCGCCCAGGTGATCGTGGGCAAGGGCCGGCGCGCTGCGAAGGTGGCGCTGCCGGAGCGTTTCGAGCAGGCCATCGACCGCTGCGCGATGCGGATCGGCGCGAGGGACGCCGACGCCTATCTCGCCGAGTGGCGCAAGGCGCCGGCCTTCGCGGCCGCCGGCGCGCCCGAGGAGATCGCCGCCCGCGAGGCTGCCCGGATCGAGGCCGCCTGCGACGCCGCCGCGCTCCGCGCCCTGATCGAGAACGACGGCTTCGCGCCCGAGGCCGCGCCCCGCCCGAGCATCTCCGAGACGGGCCCGTGAGCCCCGCGCGCGGACCGACACCCTCACCCCAGCCGCTGCATGGGAGGCCCCGATGGCCCTGCTGAGCTTCAAGACGCGCGACCCCGCGCCCACGCCCGCCGCCACCGCAGCCTTCCTCAAGGGCTACTCGATCGAGGTGATGCCGCGCACGGCCGCCAAGGTGGCCGATTTCCACGCGCTCCTGCCCGAGGCCACGCGCGTCACCATCGCCCATATCGCCGGCACCCCGATCGACGACATGGTGGCGACGGCGACGCGGCTGGCGCGCGCGGGCTACGAGGTGATGCCGCATTTTCCGGCGCGCAACATCCCCGACATCGCCACGCTCGAGGACTGGATCGCCCGCTACCAGGGCGAGGCCGGCGTGCGCGAGGCCCTGCTGCTCGCCGGCGGCGAGGCGCAGCCTGCCGGCGCGCTGCACTCGTCGATGCAACTGCTCGAGACGGGGCTGTTCGACAAGGCCGGCTTCACCCGGCTGCACGTGGCCGGCCACCCCGAGGGCAACCGCGACATCGACCCGAACGGCGGCGAACGGGGCGTGATGGAGGCGCTGCGCTGGAAGCAGGCCTTTTCCGAGCGCACCGACGCGAAGATGGCGCTGGTCACGCAGTTCGCCTTCGAGGCGGCGCCGATCGTCGCGTGGGCCGACCGGCTGCGGCACGCCGGGATCGACCTGCCGATCCATGTGGGCGTGGCCGGCCCGGCCAGGCTGCAGACGATGATCAAGTATGCCATCGCCTGCGGCGTCGGCCCCTCGCTGCGCGTGCTGCAACGGCGGGCGAGGGACGTCACCAAGCTGGTCAAGCCCTACGAGCCCAACGAGATGCTGGGCGAACTTGCGGCGCACAAGCGGGCCGACCCGGCCTTCCAGGTCGCACAGGTTCATGTCTTCCCGCTCGGCGGAATCGCCGCCTCGGCGGAGTGGGCGGCGCGCCTGCTCGCCGCCGCGCCGGACCCGCGCGAGGCCGCCGCCCGCTGATCCCTCCCGGCCCCCTCGGGGCCCACAGACCGCGAAAGAGACCAAAATGGCGCGCACCGTCGTCGAGAGCAGGACCCGCACCGTCACCATCGGCTTCGACGAGCCGTTCTGCGTGATCGGCGAGCGGATCAACCCCACCGGCCGAAGGAAGCTGGCCGCCGAACTGGAGGCGGGCGACTTCACGACCGTCGAGAAGGACGCGCTGGAGCAGGTCGCCTGCGGGGCGATGGTGCTCGATATCAACGCGGGCGTCGTCTACAATTCCAACCCCGACCCCAACCTGACCGAGCCGCCGCTGATGCGGCAGGTGCTGCGCACGGTGATGGCGCTGGTCGACGTGCCGCTCTGCATCGACTCGTCCGTCCCCGCGGCGCTCGAGGCGGGGCTCGAGGAGGCCGAGGGACGGCCGCTCCTGAACTCGGTCACCGGCGAGGAGGAGCGGCTCGAGGCAATCCTGCCGCTGGTGAAGAAGTACGACGTGCCGGTGGTGGCGATCTCGAACGACGACACCGGGATCAGCGAGGACCCCGACGTGCGCTTCGCCGTGGCGAAGAAGATCGTCGAGCGGGCGGCCGATCACGGGATCAAGCCGCACGACATCGTGGTCGATCCGCTGGTGATGCCGGTGGGCGCGATGGCGAGCGCGGGGCGGCAGGTCTTCACGCTGGTGCGGCGCCTGCGCGACGAGCTCGGCGTCAACACCACCTGCGGCGCCTCGAACATCTCGTTCGGGCTGCCGAACCGCCACGGGATCAACGCGGCCTTCCTGCCCATGGCGATCGGGGCGGGGATGACGAGCGCGATCATGAACCCGGTGCGGATGGCCGAGATGGAGGCGATCCGCGCGGCGAACCTGCTGATGGATCACGACGCGAATGGCGGCCAGTGGATCGGCTTTGCGCGGGTGATCGAGGCGGTGAGGGCCGGAGAGAGCTTTCCCGAGGCCGCCCGCGCGGCGGCCGAGGCCGGCGCGGGCCGCGGCGGCCGCCGTCGGCGGCGGAGCGCATGACGGTTAGGAGGGCGTTAACCGTGTCTCGGCTAGGGACGGGTCATGGACCAGATCACCCGCCCACTGGGCCCCGAGTCCTGGATCGCCCGCATTTTCTCGGCGCAGGCCGTTCGCAAGGGCGGCGTCGTCCGGCGCGACGTGCGCTGGGTCGAGCGGGAGATCGGCCGCGCGCGCTTCGAGCAGGAAGTCCGAGACCGCGGGTTTCACATGATCGAGTGCGGGGGCCAGTTCGTCGTGATCTGCAATCGCGGCGGGATCCGCGTGATCTGCTGACCCGAAATTTCGTACGAAATTTCGATCCGATTATTCGTACGAATAATCGTCGCATCGCTCGGGTGTAGCGCCTTGGCCGATCCGCTCGTCGTCTTCACGCCCTCCGGCAAGCGCGGCCGGTTCCCTGTCGGCACGCCGGTGCTGACCGCCGCGCGCCGTCTCGGGGTCGATCTCGATTCGGTCTGCGGCGGGCGCGGCATCTGCTCGCGCTGCCAGGTCGCCCCGGCTTACGGCGACTTCGCCAAGCACGGGCTGGCCTCGCGCGAGGGCGCGCTGTCGGCGTGGACCGCAGTCGAGCAACGCTACGACGACAAGCGCGGGCTGAAGCCCGGCCGCCGCCTCGGTTGCCAGGCCACGATCCAGGGCGACGTGGTGATCGACGTGCCGGCCGAAAGCCAGGTGCACCGACAGGTGGTCCGAAAGGCCGCGACCGAGCGCGCGATCGAGATGGACCCGGCCACCCGCCTCGCCTTCGTCGCGGTCGCCGAGCCCGACATGCACGAACCCGCCGGCGACCTGCAGCGCCTGCGCGCGGCCCTACACGAGACGTGGGGCATCGACCGCGCCGAGTGCCCGCTGCCCGTGCTCGCCCGCCTTCAGCCGGTTCTGCGCAAGGGCGGCTGGCAGGTGACCGTCGCCCTTCACCAGCCCGAGCCCGAGGGGCCCGCGACCATCCTCGACGTCTGGCCCGGCTTCCTCGAGGGGCCGCTGCACGGGCTGGCCATCGATCTCGGCTCGACCACCATCGCCGCGCATCTGTGCGAGTTGGTCACCGGCCGCGTTCTCGCCTCGTCGGGCGTGATGAACCCGCAGATCCGCTTCGGCGAGGATCTGATGAGCCGCGTCTCCTACGCGATGATGAACGCCGGCGGCGCGGGCGAGATGACCGCCGCCGTGCGCGCCGCGCTCGACGATCTCGCCGCCGCCATCGCCGAGGAGGCGCAGGTCGACCCCCGCACGGTTGTCGAGGCGGTGATCGTCTGCAACCCGGTCATGCACCACCTTCTGCTCGGGATCGACCCGGTGGAGCTCGGCCAGGCGCCCTTCGCGCTGGCCACCTCCGACGCGGTGACGCTGGCGGCGGCCGAGCTCTCGCTGACCGCGATCAGCCCCGGCGCGCGCGCGCACCTCCTGCCGTGCATCGCCGGCCATGTCGGCGCAGATGCCGCGGCGGTGGCGCTGTCGGAGGCGCCCGACAGGGCCGACGCCCTCACCCTGATCGTCGACGTCGGCACCAACGCCGAGATCCTGCTGGGCGACCGCCAGGGGGTGCTCGCCTGTTCCTCGCCCACGGGGCCCGCCTTCGAGGGGGCGCAGATCAGTGCGGGGCAGCGCGCCGCGCCCGGCGCCATCGAGCGGATCGAGATCGACCCCGCCACGAAGGCGCCACGCTTCCGGGTGATTGGCTGCGAGCTGTGGTCCGACGAGCCGGGCTTCGCCGAGGCTGTCGGGCCGGGGGGCGTGACGGGCATCTGCGGCTCGGGGATCATCGAGGCCGTGGCCGAGATGCGCATGGCGGGCATCGTCGACGCGAGCGGCCTGATCGGGTCGGCCGAGCAGGTCGGCACCCCGCGCTGCGTCGCCGAGGGGCGCACGCATGCCTACCTGATCCACGACGACAGCGCCGCGGGCGGGCCGCGCATCGCCGTCACGCAGGGCGACGTCCGTGCGATCCAGCTCGCCAAGTCGGCGCTCTATGCCGGCGCGCGCCTGCTGATGGACGCGCGCGGCGTCGACCGGGTGGAGCGGATCGTGCTCGCCGGCGCCTTCGGCGCGCATATCTCGCCCAAGCACGCCATGGTGCTCGGCATGATCCCCGACGCCAGGCTCGAGCACGTCACATCGGCCGGCAACGCCGCGGGCACGGGCGCGCGCATGGCGCTGCTCAACCGGCGGCTGCGGGCCGAGATCGAACAGACGGTGCGCCGGATCATCAAGGTCGAGACGGCGATCGAGCCCCGCTTCCAGGAGCATTTCGTGGCCGCCAACGCCCTTCCCCACGCGGTCGACCCGTTCCCCGAACTGGCCAGCATCGTGCCTCTGCCCGAGGTGTCGTTCAACACCGGCGGCGGCGAGGGCGCGGGCGGGCGACGGCGCCGCCGCAGGGGCTGAGGCGGCGCGCACGGTTCCCTCGCGCGGGCAGGCCGTGTATCGGCGCCGGGCGACGCAGACCGCAGCAACGCGAGAGGCCCCGATCATGCAGACCCTCACCGGGATGGCCGTCGACGTGCTGACCACCGCCGATGGCCGAGACAAGACCGCCCGCGCCCGCACCCATGCCGCCGCCTGGGCCGAAGCGCGGGCCGCGGGGCGGGAGATCCCGCTGGGTCAGGCGCGCCCGCCCGACCGCCCCGCCCGGCCGGAGCGGCCCGAGCTGCTCGACCCGCGCGACGTGCCGAAACGCCGACCGGGGACGGAGGCGGGCCGGATCGCGCTGCTGCACGCCGTCGCCCATATCGAGCTCAACGCCGTCGACCTGCACTGGGACGTGGTCGCGCGGTTCGCCGATGCCCCCGTGCCGCTGTCGTTCTTCGACGACTGGGTGCGCGCGGGCGCGGAGGAGGCCAGGCACTTCGACCTCGTGTGCGACTGCCTCGAGGAGATGGGCAGCCACTACGGCGCCCTGCCCGCCCATGCCGGGATGTGGCGCGCGGCCGAGGACACGGCGGGCGACCTGCACGGCCGCCTCGCGGTGGTGCCGATGGTGCTCGAGGCGCGCGGGCTCGACGTGACGCCGGGCATGATCGAGATCTTCCGCAAGGCGGGCGCGGATGAGGCGGTCGCCGCGCTGGAGGTGATCTACGCCGAGGAAGTCCACCACGTCGCCTACGGCTCGAAATGGTTCAACTGGCTGTGCGGGCGCGACGGCCTCGACCCGACCGAGACCTTCCACGCCCTCGTGCGCCGCTACTTCCGCGGCGGGACGAAGCCGCCCTTCAACGAGGAAAAGCGCGCCGAGGCGGGCCTGCCACCCGATTTCTACTGGCCGCTCGCGGGCGGCGCCTGACGGCAGGCCACGGCGCGCCACGGTCGGCGCGTGGCCGCATTCGCGTTGCTCCGGGGCCGCGCTTTCGGCGGCAAGCCGCCGATTTCCGGCGTCTGGAGGTCGGAATTGGACAGTCAACTTGCCCAATGCGGGCGCTTTGCGTATCGAGATCGTGAACCGGGCGGCCGCGTGGGGACGGTGCCACGCCCGGATCGAGCAGCGACGCGACATACGGGGACAGGTCTTGAGTGGGATCTTGGCACACCGCTTCCGCGGCATTCTCGAGGGCTATCTGCCCGAACAGAGGCTTTACCTAAGGTCGGATTCTGACCAGACCCGCTTCATCCGCCTCTCTCCCGGAACGCAGGCCGTGGCGATCTTCGGCTCCGCCGCCGTGGTTGGCTGGGCGATCATCGCCACCGCGATCCTGTTGATGGATTCGATCTCGGCCGGCGACGCGCGCGAGCAGGCGATGCGCAACCAGGCGCTCTACGAGCAGCGGCTCAACGCGATGTCCGACGCCCGCGACGCCCGCGCGGAGGAGGCGCGCGCCGCGCAGGAGCGCTTTGCCGCCGCGCTGGAGCAGATCTCGGCCATGCAGTCGAAGCTTCTGGCCTCCGAGGACAGGCGGCGCGAGCTGGAAACGGGCATCGGGGTGATCCAGGCCACCCTGCGCCGCACGATGGACGAGCGCGACGCCGCCCGCGGCGAGCGCGACCGCCTCGTGGCGGCGCTCGAGGGCGGCGAGGGGCCGGGGCCCGAGGGCCAGACAAAGCTCGCCGAAGTGGAGGCGACGCTCGCCTTCCTCAACGCCGCGCTCGAGTCGACCGCGGCCGAGCGCGACAGGATGGCCGACGCGGCGGCCGAGGCCCTGGCGCTCGCCGATGAGCTCGAATTCGAGCGCGACCTGTCGCGGGCGCGCAACGAGAAGATCTTCGCCCAGCTCGAGGAGGCGCTGACCGTCTCGGTCGAGCCGCTGGAAAAGATGTTCTCGGCCGCAGGTCTGCCGCCCGAGCGCCTGCTCGACGCGGTGCGGCAGGGCTATTCGGGCACCGGTGGCCCGCTCACGCCGATCAGCTTCTCGACCAAGGCCGCCGAGCCCACCGAGGAGGAACTGCGCGCCAACGCCATCCTCAAGGGGCTCGACCGGATGAACCTCTACCGTCTCGCCGCCGAGAAGGCGCCGTTTTCCATGCCGGTCAGGTCGGGCTACAGGCTGACCTCGGGCTTCGGCCAGCGCTGGGGGCGGCTGCATGCGGGCACCGATTTTGCCGGGGCGCACGGCACGCCGATCTACGCCACCGCCGACGGCGTGGTGTCGCATGCGGGCTGGCTGTCGGGCTACGGGCGTCTCGTGAAGATCCAGCACGAGTTCGGCATCGAGACGCGCTACGCCCACCTGAGCCGAATCCGCGTGAGCGACGGCGAAAGGGTAGTGAAAGGCCAGCGCATCGGTGATATGGGCAACACCGGACGGTCCACCGGGACGCATCTCCACTACGAGACGCGCGTGAACGGCGAGCCGATCAACCCCATGAACTTCATAAGGGCAGCCCGCGATGTTTTCTAAGAGCCGAATCAACGAGCCCGGCCCCGGCACCAAGGAGGGCGACGCCCCGAAGGCCGCCGAGCCCTCCTACGCGCCCGCGCCCGGCGCCGACTCGCGCCCCGCGGCACCGAAGTCGAAGCCGCCGGCATCCATCCTGTCCTCCGATCTCACCATCACCGGCAACCTCAAGACGACCGGCGACATCCAGGTCGAGGGCACGGTCGAGGGCGACATCCGCGCCCACCTGCTGACCGTCGGCGAAGGGGCCACGATCCGGGGCGAATGCATGGCCGACGACGTGGTGGTCAACGGGCGCATCGTGGGCCGCGTGCGGGGCCTCAAGGTGCGGCTCACCTCCACCGCCCGCGTCGAGGGCGACATCATTCACAAGACCATCGCCATCGAATCCGGTGCCCATTTCGAGGGCTCGGTGCAGCGTCAGGAAGACCCGCTGAACGCCGGCGCGCCGGGGAGCGCCTCCGGTGGCACGGCCGGGGCCAAGCGGGCCGCGGCGCCGGCCAACAGCGCCCCCAAGGCCGAGGCGAACGAGGCCTGATCTGCCGCGAGCGCGGCGCAGCGGGCGGGCCGGGACGGGGCCGCCCGCTCCTGTTCGTCACGCGATCTCGCGCGGGCCGACGGTGTGTCACGGCACGGCACCGGGCAGGCCTCGCGTGCCCGGTCAGTTGAGGGGGGGGGCCGTGCCGTCTGCCTCGGCCAGCGCCGGGCGAATGCGGCGTTCCATCACCTCGGGCGTGAGCGGGCCGGCATACCGGAGCAGCACGGTTCCGTCGGCGCCGATCACGTAGGTCTCGGGCACGCCGTAGAGGCCCCATTCGAGGCCGGTCCGGCCCGACGGGTCGGCGCCGTTGGTCTCGTAGGGCGTGCCGAGCTCGGCGAGAAAGCCGAGCGCGTTGCGCTCCTCGTCCTTGTAGTTGACGCCGTGGATCGGCACGCCCTCGTCGGCAAGCTCCATCAGCAGAGGGTGCTCCGCCCGGCAGGGGCCGCACCAGCTCGCCCAGAAGTTGACGAGCTTCGCCCCCCCCTCCTCCAGCACCGCGTCGGTCAGCAGCGGCCGGTCGCCGAGCGGCACCAGGTCGACCGAAGGCGCGGGTTGACCGGCCCGCGCCGAGGGCAGCGCGTCGGGATCCTCGCGGTTCATCCCGAAATAGAACATTGCGGCAAGGCCGGCGAAGAGCAGCGGCGGCGCGAGAACGAGCGGCGAGAGCCTAGCCATTGGCGGCCTCCTTGACGGTGCCGGGGGTCGCCGAGCGGGCACTCTCGCCCTGCCCCGTCTTGCGCCCGGCCTCCATCGCCTGCAGCGCGCGCCGCGTCCGCCGCGACTGCAGGATCGACAGCACCGTGATCGTCGCCAGCAGCGCGATCGACACGCCGTAGGCCGACAGCACCCAGAGCGCGTATTTTCCCAGATCGGGCATCATGCGGCCGACATCCTCGCCCGGGTTTCCAGCGCCTTGATCCGGCGGGCACGGATCTCGGTCCGCGTCCGCAGGAAGACGAGCGCCACGAAGAGCAGCACGAACCCCGCGATGCAGACGAGCAGCGGGTACCAGAACACGTCGTGCACGTTCTCTTCAGCGTCGAGGCTGAGCGAGGCGCCCTGGTGCAGCCCCTGGTTCCAGAACACGAGCGCGTAGCGGCTGAGGATCGCAAACACCGAGCCCACGAGGCAGAGTACCGAGGTCAGGTCGGCCGCGGTGTCGGGGTCTTCGATGGCGGCCCAGAGCGCCATGTAGCCGAGGTAGAAAAGGAACAGCACGAGGAACGAGGTCAGCCGCGGATCCCATTCCCACCAGGTGCCCCACATGGGCTGGCCCCAGAGCGCGCCGGTGGCCAGCGCGATGAGCGTGAACGTCGCGCCGACCGGGGCCGCGGCCTTGGCGGCGAGCGCGCTCACGTGGTGGCGGCGGATCAGCCAGATCAGCGATGTCACCAGCATCATCAGCCACGCGTTGATGCCCATCAGCGCCGAGGGCACGTGCAGATAGATGATCTTGACCGTCGAGCCCTGGCGGAAATCGTCGGGCGTGAAGAAGAACCCCCAGGTCAGACCCACGGCCAGGCACAGCGCCGTCAGCGCCCAGAGCCACGGCAGAGCGGCGCCGGTGACGCGCATGAACCTGGTGGGGTTGGCGTATTCCCAAAGCGACATGCGCGGAACTTATGTGCCTGCGCGGGCGGGGGCAACTGACATGGTCGTGGCCCCTCAGCGCAGGTTGACGCGGAGCGCGGCGGCCGCCGCGAACGGCAGGAGCGCGACGCAGGCGAGCGAGATCGCCGCGAGCGCGGCCAGCGGCGTGGCGATGGCCTGCGCCTCGGCGCCCCGGCGGGCCACCTCGGCGCCGAAGATGAGGGTGGGCACGTAGAGCGGCAGCACGATCAGCGACATCAGGAGGCCACCGCGCTTGACGCCGACAGTCAGCGCCGCGCCGAAGGTGCCGATGACCGAGAGCGCGGGCGTGCCGAGGGCGAGCGACAGCGCGAGCCAGAGAAAGCCAGGCGGCGGCAGGTTCAGCAGCACGCCGAGCACGGGCGCGGCGAGCGTCAGCGGCAGACCGGTGGTCAGCCAGTGGGCGGCGGCCTTGATCGCGGCGGCCCCTTCCAGCGGCAGGGGCGAGGTGGCGATGAGGTCGAGCGCGCCGTCCTCCCAGTCGAGCGCGAAGATACGGTCGAGCGAGAGCAGGCAGGCCAGCAGCGCGCCGAGCCACAGGATGCCCGGCGCGATGAGCGAGAGCGTCGCCGTGTTCGGCCCGACCGCGAAGGGCGTGAGCGTGACGACGATCAGGAAGAAGGCGAGCGCGAGGCCGAAGCCGCCGCCGGCCCGGATCGCGAGCCTCAGGTCGCGGGCCAGCAGCGCGATCACAGGTAGGCGCTCCCGTCGTCGTCGGCGAAGGCGTCGGCCGCATGCGCGGCGTCTCCGGGCGCCGCGGTGGCGCGGAAGGGGGTCACGTCGAGCGTGCGGGCGTGCGGCAAGCCGAGGTCGATATGGGTGGCGATCACGGCGAGGCCGCCCCGGCACAGATGCTCGGTTACGGCGGCGGCGAACCGGGCGACGGCGTCGCGGTCGAGCGATACGGTGGGCTCGTCGAACAGCCAGACGGGGCGGCGCGTCAGCACCATCCGGGCTAGGCCGAGCCGGCGTTTCTGCCCGGCCGAGAGCGCCGCGGCGGGCCGGTCGGCGAGGGGCGCGAGATCGAAGGCGGCGAGTGCGGGGGCGATGTCGGCAAGGCCGTGGAGGCGCGCCCAGAAGCCGAGGTTTTCCTGCACCGTCAGCGTCGCCTTGTTGCCGTCGGCGTGCGAGGCGTAGGCCATCGCCTCCGCCCCCGGGGCGATCGTGCCGGCGGCGGGCGGCTGCAAGCCGGCGAGCGTGCGCAGCAGCGTCGTCTTGCCCGAGCCGTTCGGCCCCCGCAGGATCAGCGCCTCGCCCGGCACGACCTCGGCTTCGAGGCCGGCGAGCACCGGCACGCCGCCGCGCGCCACGGCGAGCCCCGCGAGGCGGAGCGGCTCGGGCGTCGTGTCGAACGACGTTGTGGCGCTGTGGAGGGGCGGGCTGGCCGCCGCGGGGCTCGACATGCCGCGGCCTTAGCCGATCCGTCGCGCCGCCGAAAGGCGAGCGGGCGAGCCGGGTCGCCGCAGCTTCGCCGTCGTGCCGCGCACCAAGCGTGCCACGCACCCGTCGTGCCGCGCACCAGGCGTGCCGCGCACCCGGCGTGCCGCGCACCAGTGCCGCCGCGCGCGGCACGGGTCGGTGCAGGCCATGACCACCAGGGCCGGAGATCAACCCAACGGCAGCCGATTGGCTCGCCCCCCGTACGCCGCGACACCGGGGCGTCACGACGAAGGGTGCGGCGCCTTTCAGGCGCCGAGCGCCACCGCGTCGCCCGCGTCGACGCCGGGCTCGGGATCGCGCAGGACATAGCCGCGGCCCCACACCGTCTCGATGTAGTTGTCGCCGCCGGTAGACGCAGACAGCTTCTTGCGCAGCTTGCAGATGAAGACGTCGATGATCTTGAGCTCGGGCTCGTCCATTCCGCCGTAGAGATGGTTGAGGAACATCTCCTTGGTCAGCGTCGTGCCCTTGCGCAGCGAAAGCAGCTCGAGCATCTGGTATTCCTTGCCGGTCAGGTGCACGGGCCGGCCGCCCACCTCCACCGTCTTGGCGTCGAGGTTCACCGTCACCTTGCCGGTGCGGATGATCGACTGGGCGTGGCCCTTGGAGCGGCGGATGATTGCGTGGATGCGGGCGACGAGTTCCTCTCGGTGGAACGGCTTGGTGAGGTAGTCGTCGGCGCCGAAGCCGAAGCCCTTGACCTTGTTGTCGGTGTCGTCGGCCCCCGACAGGATCAGGATCGGCGTCTCGACCCGGGCCAGGCGCAGCGCGCGCAGCACCTCGTGGCCCGTCATGTCGGGCAGGCCGAGATCCAGCAGGATCAGATCGTAGTCGTAGAGCTTTGCGAGATCGATCCCCTCTTCGCCCAGATCCGTCGTGTAGACGTTCAGATTGGCGTGGGTGAGCATCATCTCGATGCTCTTCGCCGTCGCAGGATCGTCTTCCACGAGCAGAACGCGCATCTCGTCAAACCTCCGCTAGCCGTCCCTCACGCGACGGACATTCCCCGCAAATGGTTAATTTGGCGTTACTCGCCCCAAGCGCGACTCGGCACAACTCATGGTTGCCAAAACCGTTCCCCCGAGCCAGCCGATGTGCAAGGTTGCGTGGTTTTGACGCATCCGGGAGGTGAGAAGGCAGCCGCCTCACGCCTCCGGTCCCGCAGACACTCAGACACTCAGACACTCAGACACTCAGACACTCAGACACTCAGACACTCAGGCAATTCCATCGTTGCGGCGTGTCGCACCGCGGGGTCTGGCGAGAGCGGGGCCGTGCCTTGCCCGCCCGAGGGGCGCGCGGCCGGTCACTCCGACGGGGGCTGGGGCGAGCGATACTTCTGCAGGGCGGTCGTCTTGAGCGCCTGCTCGCCATGCTCGGCCACGGCGTTGGCCCAGCTTTCGAATTCCTCTTCCGACAGGCCGTAGCGCGATTTCGCCTCGTCCAGCGTGATCAGGCCGTAGCGCACCGCCCGCACGACCGCCGCCTTGCGGCTGGCCACCCAGCGGCGCGTATCGTCGGGGGGCAGGTCGGCCCGGGTCATGATCGAGCCGTCGGGCAATGTCACGGCGCGCGGGCCGTCGATCTTCTTGATGAACATCCGCTCGATCTCCCAACTCGCGGAAGGGAGATATTGCGTGCCTCGCTTAACGCTGGCTGAATGCACCGGTTGCGAGTGCGGGCAATTTTCCTATATTTCACGCGCGCTTCTCCTCTGCTCCCTCACAGACCGGACCTGCCCGATGGCCCTCGACACCGATGTGACGACCAATTCGCTCGGCTTCGCCAAGCCCCCCGCCGAGACGCGGGTGGTAGTGGCGATGTCGGGCGGCGTCGACTCCTCCGTCGTGGCGGCCGAGCTCGCGGCCGAGGGCTACGACGTGGTCGGCGTGACGCTGCAACTCTACGACCACGGCGCGGCGCTGGCGAAAAAGGGCGCCTGCTGCGCGGGCCGCGACATCCACGACGCGCGCCGCGTGGCCGAAGCGATGGGCTTTCCCCATTACGTGCTCGACTACGAGAACGCCTTTCGCGCGGCGGTGATCGACGAGTTCGCCGACAGCTATCTGGGTGGGGCGACGCCGGTGCCCTGCATCCGCTGCAACGAGCGGGTGAAGTTCCGCGACCTGCTGGAGACGGCGCGCGACCTCGACGCCGACTGCATGGCGACCGGCCACTACATCCGCCGCGAGACGGGCGCGGCGGGGCCCGAGCTGCACATGGCGGCCGACCCCGCGCGCGACCAGTCGTATTTCCTGTTCTCCACGACGGCGGAGCAGCTGGCCTACCTGCGCTTCCCGCTCGGGGGGCTCGCGACCAAGGCCGAGACGCGGGCGCTGGCGGCGAAGCACGGGCTGGCGGTGGCCGACAAGCCCGACAGCCAGGACATCTGCTTCGTTCCGAACGGCGATTATGCGAGCGTGATCGAAAAGCTGCGCCCGGGCGCGGGCGAGCCGGGCGAGATCGTGCATCTCGACGGGCGGGTGCTGGGCGCCCATCGCGGCGTGATCCACTACACCATCGGGCAGCGCCGCGGCCTCGGCATCGGCGGCTTGTCCGAGCCGCTCTACGTGGTGAAACTCGACCCGGAGGCACGGCGCGTGATCGTCGGCCCGAAGGAGGCGCTGGCCACCCGTACCGTGCCGGTAAAGGAGATCAACTGGCTGGGCGATTCGCCGCTCGACAGCCGCGCCCAATGGCACCTCTCGGCCCGCATCCGCTCCACCCGGCCGCCGCGCGAGGCGATCCTGCGCCCCACCGGCCCGACCACCGGCGAGGTGGAGCTGATCGTCGCCGAGGAGGGCGTCAGCCCCGGCCAGGCCTGCGTCTTCTACGAGACGGACGGCACCCGCGTCCTGGGCGGCGGCTGGATCCACAGGGGCTGACCGTCGCGCCTGCGGGCCGGCGTTAGGCGATGCGTATTTGAGACAGAAAGAAGCCGGGGGTGGCGCGCAGGCGTGCCCGGGAGCGCGCGCGTCCCGCGACACGGTCGGAGGTCAGCCCTCGGTCGAGGGAGCGTGCAGGGGCGCGTGGTGCTCGGGCGCGTGGCCCAGCGGGTCGGCGACCGTGGTCTGCATCGCGCCGATCGCGCCGGGGTGGGTCATCGCCGGCAGCGGACGGGACGCCTCGGGCAGATGCGTCGGGCGCGGCTCCGTCCATTCCCCGTGCAGGAAGGCCGCAAGCAGGGCGGCGCCCTCGGGCACGTCGTCGGAGAAGGCCTCGGGGTGGAACTGCGTGCCGAAGATCGGCCGGCTCTCGTGCGCCATCGCCTGCACCACGCCGTCGGCCGAGCGCGCGAGCACGCGGAAGCCCGCGGGCAGCTCGGCCACGTGCCAGTAATGCAGGTGAAGGAACCGCGGTCTCTCGGGCAGCGTGTCGAACAAGGGGTGCGCCTCGGCCCGGTGGGCGGCGAGATAGCCCACGCGGCCATGCGGACTCTCCACCCGGATCGCGCGCAGGTCGGACGCGGCAAGGCAGGGCAGATCGTCGGCCGGAACGGTGCCCGGCGTGATCGGCCCCGTCCGCCCGCCATGGGCCTCGGCGATCAGCTGGTGGCCGCCGCAGATACCCAGAAGCGGCAGGTCGGGGTTGCGCGCATAGGCCAGCACGGCGTCGCGCGTGCCGGGGGCATAGTCCGACACCTCGGTCATGTGCCCGCCGAGGATCACCGCCCGCGCGCCCATCCGCGCCGGCATGTCCACCGTGAACCGATCGTGGCGGACGATGAGCACCGGGCACTCGGCGATCTCTTCCAGTCGGTACTTGGCCTTCAGCGTATGCTCTGCCCACATCCGGCTGATCTCGGGGGCGATGCGGGGGCCGTGGGGCTCCATGTCGACAAAGATAATCATGGGCGGACACCTCGCGACGGGGCGCCACGGCAGGGCGCGCGGTGGAAGCGGCCGGCCTGTCCGGGCCGGAAGGTCTGGTTTTCGCGGGGTCGGCGCCGGGCGGCGTGGCCGGGCCGATACACGCCGAGTGTCACGGATGATCCGCACAGGACGCAGCGAAAACGACGCCGCCGCGCCGCGGCGCGACATCTGCCGCTCCGGCAGGCACGCGGGCGGCGCCGGTGAGCGAAAATCAGGCGGGGCGCGGCCCCTGTTGTGCCAGCCCGTCGAGGACCGCTCGGGCGGCACGCAGGCCGGGCGGCTCCTGCCCCCGGCCGAGCCGCGCCATCGTCGCCGCCATCGCGTCGTGCTGCGCCGACGGCTCGGCGAGCACGGCCGCGAGCGCCCCCGCGATGCAGCCCGGCGTGCAGTTGCGGCCGAGGCATTCGGGCACCGCGCGCGTCTCGGAGACGAGGTTGACAAGCGTCACCGTGTCGATCCGCAGCATCCGCGAGACGATGGCGCGGGTGAGCGGCGCCATGTCGTAGGCGATGGCCATGGGCGTGCCGGCGGCGGCGAGCTCCAGCGACACGGTGCCCGAAGCGGCGAGGGCGGCCAGCGAGGCGGCGAAGGCCGCGCGCTTCTCCGCCGGGCCCGGCGCGATAACGAGGGCATCGCCGGGCCAGCCCCGCACCGCGTCGCGCAGGCGCGCCTCCAGATGCGGCAGCGTCGGCACGATCACCCTCAGGTCGGGCCGGCCGAGCCGGGCGAGCGCGGCGCCGAAGCGGGGGGCGAGGCGCGCGACCTCACCCGCGCGCGAGCCGGGCAACACGGCGAGCAGGGGCGCGTCGCCGAGGCCGTGGGCGCTCCGGAATCCGGCGATCTCTGCCGCGGTCGCCACCGGCTCGGCGGCGACGGGGTGGCCCACGAAATCGCAGCGCATGCCGGCGGCCTCCATCAACGGCGGCTCGAAGGGCAGCAGCGCCAGCACCTGGTCGACGCGGCCCGCCATCTTCTCGGCCCGCCGCGGCCGCCACGCCCAGACCGAGGGGGCGACGTAGTGGACGATCCGCTGGCCGGGGCGCTGCGCGCGCACCTGCGTCGCCACCCGCAGGCAGAAATCGGGGCTGTCGATGCCGATCAGCACGTCGGGCGCCTCGTCCACGACCGCCTCGGCCGTCTGCGCGATCCGCCGCTTCAGCGCGACGTATTTCGGCAGCACCTCGGCCAGGCCCATCACCGACAGCTCCTCCATCGGGAAGAGCGAGCGCAGCCCCTGCCCCGCCATCTCCGGCCCGCCCACGCCGGAAAACGCGGTGCCCGGCGCGAGCTCTGCAAGGCCCGCCATGAGCGCGGCGCCCAGCCGGTCGCCCGAGGGCTCGCCCGCGATCACGAAGGCACGGATCATTCCGGGTCTGGCTGGGCGCGGCGCACCCACAGGAAGAGGCCGGCCGCGTCGGCCGCCGCCACTGTCTCGGCCCGGTCGAGCACCATCACGCCGCCCGCCTCGAGCGCGATCCCGTCGAGGCGGGCCCGCGCGGCGGCGGCGACCGTGGCGGGGCCGATCAGCGGCAGGTCGACCCGCCGATCCTGCCCCGGCTTCGGCGCCTTGTAGAGCACTCCTCCGGAGCGGAGATGCTTCGGCAGGTCGGGGGGCAGCGCGGCGAGGCTCTCGAGCATCCAGTCGGTGCCGGGCAGCGCCTCGACGGCAAGGACATGGCCGCCGCGCACCACGCAGGCCTGGCCGACGTCGGCCCGGCCCATGAGCGCGAGCGTCTCGCTCGCGCGGGCGGCGTCGCGCGCATGGCCCTCGGCGGGCCGCGCGGCGGTCAGAACGCCCTCTGGCGGCAGGAAATCGGGCACGAGATCGGCCGCGCCGCGCACGCGCAGCCCCGCCTCTTCGAACAGCACCAGCAGCGTGCGCAGGGCGCCGTCGTCGCCGCCCGCCGCGAGGGCGCACGCGACGCGCTCCATCAGCGGGGCGGTCGCATCGTCGACGGCGGAGGCATCGAGCGCGGGGCGCTGCACGGCGCCTGCGAGGCAGGCCTCCTGCGCGCCCTGGGCCCGCAGATCGGCCAGCAGGCTGCCCAGCGTCTCGAGGCGAAAGGGCCGGTCGTTGCGCGGCAGATCCTGAGCGAAGCCGTCGAGCCCGCACACGGTCACCCTGTCGCCCCGCGCCTCGCAGGCGGCGATCAGCCGGGCCGGCAGCGCCCCCCGTCCGGCGACGAGGGCGATATGGGTCACGCCTCGCCCCTCTGCGGCGTCAGGAAGGAGCGCCCGCTCGCGGCGGTGACGAACGCCACGACCTCGCGCACCAGCGCGCTGTCGGTGTCGAGGGCGCGCGCGCGCTCCTGAAAGGCGCCCTCGCCGCCCGAAAGCGCCGCGAAGGCGGCGCGCAGGGCGGCGATCTCCTCGCGGCTGCGGCCCTTGCGCTTCAGCCCGACGAGGTTGAGCCCGTCGAGCCGCCCCCGCTCGCCATGCACGAGCCCGTAGGGCATGACGTCGTGCGCGACGAAGGTGACGGCGCCGATCATCGCGCCGCGCCCGATCCGCACCCACTGGTGCACGCCTGACAGGCCGCCCACGATCACCTCGTCCTCGATCGTGACGTGCCCCGCGATGCCCGCGTTGTTGACGAGGATCACCCGGTCGCCCACCCGGCAGTCATGGGCCACGTGCGCGCCGGCCATGATGAGACAGTCGTCGCCCACCCGTGTCAGCCCTCCGCCACCCTCGGTGCCGGTGTGGATCGTGACGTGCTCGCGGATGCGGTTGCGCGCGCCGATCTCGAGGCGCGTCTTCTCGCCGCCGAACTTCAGATCCTGCGGGATCTCGCCCAGCACGGCGAAGGGGAATACGATGGTTTCGTCGCCGATGCGGGTGTCGCCCGTCACCACGACGTGGCTCTTGAGCGTCACGCGCGCGCCGAGGCGCACCAGGGGCCCGACCACGCAGAATGGGCCGACATGGGCGCCCTGCCCGATCTCGGCGCCGTCCTCGACGAGCGCGGTGGGATGGACCGTGGCGGACGGGTCGACGCCCATCAGGCGCCGCCCTCGGCGCTCTGCAGCATGGCCGTGAACTCCGCCTCGCAGGCGAGATCGTCGCCGACATAGGCGCGGCCCTCGAACTTGCCGACCTTGCTGCCGATGCGCTTGCCGGTGACATGCATCTCGAGCACGTCGCCGGGGCCGACCACGCGGCGGAACTTGGCCTTGTCGACGGTGGTGAAGAACATCATCAGCGTCGAGGTCAGCCCCCGCGAGACGCCGATCAGCACGCCGCTCGTCTGCGCCATCGCCTCGATCATCAGCACGCCGGGCATGACCGGGTTGCCGGGGAAATGGCCCTGGAACTGCGGCTCGTTGGACGTCACGCACTTGATCCCGACGCAGGAGTCGAAGGGCACGATGTCGCGCACGCGGTCGACCAGCAGGAAGGGGTAGCGGTGGGGCAGGATCTTCTGGATCAGGTCCAGCTCGGCCACCTGCGGGGTGGCGGCGTGCTCGGGTGCGCTCATCGGGCCTACTCGGTCAGGGCGGGGCCGCTCGCCCCGGAAAAACTCGGCTCTCCCCTAGCACCCCGGCGCGGCGGGCGGCAAGCGACCGGCCCGCCCGGAGCGATCCGCGCGGCGCGTGGGGGCGGCTCGTGCGGCGCACGACCGGCAAGCGGAACGGGCAAGCGGAACGGGCAAGCGGCACGGGCAAGCGGCACGGGCAAGCGGGCACGGGCAAGACGCAGGAGAGGCGGCGAGTGCGGCCGGACAGGCGTGGCCACGGCGCGCGCGGCCGAGGGGGTCAGTCGCCGGCGCCCTGCCCTTCCCCGTTCTCCGGCTGCCCCCCTCCGGGCAGGAGGCCGGGCCCGACCGTGTCGCCACTGTCTCCCCCAGCGTCGGGGAGGTCCGAGGCGGGCTCAAGAGCCGGGTTCTCCGGCACCATCGGGCCCTCGGGCGAGAGCGCCTCGCCCGCGCCGATCCGCGCGTCGACGCGGGCGATGGCGCGGTCGGTCACGTCGATCGCGGGCGCGGCGAAGAGCACCGCGCGATCGTCGAGGATCGCCACCGCGCCCAGCTCGGCCACGAGATCGGACAGGATCGGCGAGACGGCGCGGAAGAAGGCCGCCCGCTCGGCCTCGTCGCGTCCCTGGAGGGCGCGGGCCTTGGCGTCCTGCTGGCGGCGGAAGCCGACGGCCCTGTCGTCGAAGGCCTGCGCGCGGGCCTGGAACTCGTCGGCCGGCAGCTCTGCGCGCAGCTCGGTCAGCTCGCGCTCCTCGGCCAGAAGCTCTGCCTCGATCTCGCGGTTCTCGGCGGCCAGCTCCTTCGAGGCGGCGTCGATCTCGGCCAGCACCCTCTGCCCGAATTGCGACTGGGCGAAGAGCCGCTCCTGATCGAGCGTCAGCACCGGGGCCTGCGGCCGCGCGACCGGAAACTCGGGGAACCCGCGCCCCTGCGCGGGAACGAGCCCCGACGCGCCCAATTCGCCCTGCTGCGCCTGGGCGGGCGCGGCCGCGAGCGCCGCGAGGATCAGCGCCCGCCCTCTCATCGGGCGCGCGCCATCAGAAGCGGGTCGAGATGGTGAACTCGAAATTCTGCTCCTCGTCGTAATCCTCTTTCATGAGGGCCCGCGAGAAGTTGAAGCGGAGCGGCCCCAGGGCCGTGTCCCAGAAGATCGAGAAGCCCGCCGCCGAGCGCCAGATAAGGCTGTCGTCGACCTCGTCGTTGCCCTCCGGCCCGCCGGCGGTATCGTCGAGCGACCAGACCGAGCCGATGTCGTAGAAGACGCCGCCCGAGATGCCGTATTCCTCGGGCAGGCCGAGGGGAAAGCCCGCCTCGAACCGCGCCACGGCGTAGAGGTCGCCGCCCAGCGGGTCCTCGTTCTCGACGGCGAGGTCGCGCGGGCCGAGGCCGTTCGGCTCGAAGCCGCGCATCTTGCGGGCGAGCGAGAAGCGTTCGGTCACGATCGAACTGCCGCCCGAATAGGCGAGCGAGCCCGCCTCGAACTCGGCCAGAAGCGAGACTTCCTCGTTGAAGATCTCGCGCCGGGCGCGGGCGAGCACCTCCGACCGGATGAAGGTCGCATCGTCGTCGCGCACGCCGAAATCCTGGCTGAAGCGCAGCTGGATGCTCGAGATCGGGTCGAGACCGACGCGCCGGCTGTCGTAGGAGAGGCTGTAGCCGACCGAGGCGCTGTAGAGGCCGCCGAGATCCTCCTCGGCGCGCAGGATGGCGGACGACCCGGTGTCGCCCGGCTCGTCGCTGTCTTCGGGGAAGCCGAGATCGACGTTGAACACCTCGGCGTAGCCGACCTCGGTGCGCAGCTCGAGCCGGGTCGATTCGCTGATCGGAAAGGAGAGGCGCGGCGCGATGCCGGCACGGCGGGTGTCGTAGCGGGTGAAGTTCTGCTCGCTCTCGCGGTAGAAGGCCGAGATGCCGAAGGTCAGGTCGCGCCCGAGGAACGCCGGCTCGGCGAAGTTGAAGCCGAAGCTCGTCGTTTGGCCGGTGCTGTTGATGTCGAACGACAGCGCCTGCCCGCGCCCGAGGAAATTGCGCTCGGAGAAGTTGATCGAGAAGCCGATGCCGTCGACGCTGGAATAGCTCGCGCCGAAGCCGAGCGAGCCGGTCGGCTGCTCCTCGACGTCGACATCGACGATCACCTGGTCGGGCGCGGTGCCTTCGCGCGTGTTCACGTCCGTCTCGGCAAAGAAGCCCAGCGCCTCGATCCGTTCGGCCGCGGCGCGGATCTCGCGCGGGTTGAACGGGTCGCCCTCGACCACGTCGAACTGCCGCCGCACGACCCGGTCGAGCGTGGCGGTGTTGCCCTCGATGTCGATCCGCTCGACGAAGACGCGGGGGCCGCGGGTGAGCACGTACTCGATGTCGAGGGTCAGGTTGCGATCGTTGCGCGTCACCCGCGGCTCGACGCGCACGAAGTTGCGCCCCTCGCGCACCGCCAGCCGCTCGAGCCGGGCGATGTCGCGCTCGATCAGCGCGGGGTTGTAGATGACGCCGTCGCGCAGGCGGATCGCGTTGGCGTAGGCGTCGGGGTCGATCGCCGCGATCTCGCTGCTCACGCCCACGTCGCCCACGCTGAATTGCTGGCCCTCGCGCACGGTGAAGGTGATGGCGAAGAAATCGCGCTCGCGGTCGACCTGGGGCGTGGCCGACAGCACCTGGAAGTCGACGTAGCCGCGCGACTGGTAGAAGTCGGTCAGAAGCTGCCGGTCGAAGTCGATGCGATCCTCGATCAGGGTGTCGGCGCGGATGAAGGCGCGCAGCACGCCGGCCTGCTTGCTCTCGATCACGCGGCGCAGGCGGCGGTCGGAATAGGCGCGGTTGCCGACGAACGAGATGCGCTCGGTCTCGGTGACGCGGCCCTCCTGGATCTCGAACACGAGATCGACGCGATTCTCCGAGCGGCGGATGATCCGCGGGGTGACGGAGGCGGCCACCCGGCCCTGCTGGCGATAGCCCTCGGCGATCAGGGCGGCGTCGCCCTCTGCCTGGGCGGGCGAGTAGACCCGGCGCGAGCGCGACTGCACCACCTCTGCCAGGTCGTCGTCGGACAGCGAGCGGTTGCCCTCGAAGGCGATGACGTTGATCGTCGGGTATTCCTGCACGCGCACGACGAGCGTGCGGCCCTGCGGCACCACCTCGACCTCTTCGAAGAGGCCCGAGTTCTGCAGGTTCTGGAGCGCGGAATTGACCTGCGCGGCGCCCACGGCCTCGCCCCGCGGAATGCCGGCGAGCTCGGCCACCGTGGCGGGCTGGATGCGCTGTGTGCCCTCCACCTCGAGCCGGTCGAACACGAAGGACTGCGCGACGGCAAGGGCCGGAGCAACGGCGACGGCGGAGGCCAGAAGCGCCATTCGCAAGGCATCTCGAGGCTGAATGCGCCGCGCCCCGCCGACCGATGCTCCGCCACGATCGCACATGCCGCTGCCCCCTCGCGCACCCCGACTGAAGGCTTGCTACCGGGCCTGCGGCGCCTTGTCAAAACGCGTCGGCACACCGGATGCGGATCGGTGCGAAGCGAGGCACGCGGTCGACAGTCGACGAGTCCGCGCCGGGCTGCCGCGGTGGACGGCTGCAGATGCGGGCGAGCCCGCGCGGCGCCTGGCCGCCCCGGGGGTGGCCCCGCAAGGCCAGGGGCGTCAGGGACAGGCCGTCAGGGACAGGCCGTCAGGGACAGGGCATCAGGCCGAGGATGTCACGCCAGTGCGTCCGGGCCAGAGGCGCCAGGCCAGAGGGGCCGGGGCCAGGGACGCCGCGCCACGGACCGAAGGCAAAGGCGTCAAGGGGCCGTGGCGAACACCGTGCCCACACCCGCGCCGAGGGCGAGCGCCGCGGCGACTGTCGCGGCATAGAGCAGCTTGTCGCCGTGCACGTCGATGATCAGGCTGAGACTGCGGTAACCTTGGGTCATGGCCTGCATGGATACGCTCCCTCACTCGCGGTCGGGAAATCGCCCGCCAATATGGCCGATTTTTGGCACGATCCCGTTGCGCAGGCGGCGTGCCGGCGCGGCCCCGCGGATCGGCGGATTTCGACCGACGAGGCCCGGGCAGATACGGGCCGGCGCGGCGCTCAGGGGCAGAAGATGTCGTTGGTGATGGCGAAGAGCATCAGCGCCAGCATTAGCGTCAGGCCCGTCCCCATCAGGATGCGCAGCGCCTTGTCGGAGGGCGGCCGGCCGCGCACCGCCTCGTAGGCGTGGAACACCAGGTGCCCGCCGTCGAGCACGGGGATCGGAAAGAGGTTGAGCAGCCCCACCGCCGTCGACAGCACGGCGATGAACCAGATGAAGCTCTGCGCCCCCTGACTCGCCACCGCACCCGACGCCTCGGCGATGCCGATCGGCCCCGACAGGTTGCAGGTCGAGATGGCGCCGGTGATCATGTGCCAGAGGCCCGACAGGCTGCTTTCGATGATGAACAGCGTCTGGTTCACCCCGTAGCCCAGCGACTCGAACAGGCCCGGCATCGCTGTCGCCGGCTCGTAGGCGAGGCCACCCGTCATCCCGACCAGCCAGCGCGTCTCGAAGCCGCCGTCGCCCGTGGGCAGATCGACCGAGCGGGGCGCGAGCGCGAGTTCCAGCACCTCGCCGCCCTGGCCGTCGCGGTCGGGGCGCCACACGTCAAGTTGCAGCGGCCGCCCCTCCGACTCCGCCACGATCTCCTGCAGCTGGCGGAAGGCCGCGATCGGCCGACCGTCCACCGCGACGATCACGTCGCCGCGCCCGAGGCCGGCATCCATCGCCGCCGAGCGCGGCTGGACCTGGTCGATCAGCGGGGGGAAGGGATAGGCGGCCTCGACCTGCTGGACGCGGCCGTCGCGCTCGACCGTGTAGGGCACGGTCGGCTCGGGGGGCAGCGCGTCGATGGCGGCGTAGAACTCCTGGTAGGTGCCGACCTCGGTGCCGCCGACCGCAAGCACCGTGTCGCCGGGCCGCAGCCGCTCCATCTCGGCGGGCAGCGGCTTGAGGTCGTCGATCACCACGGGCTCGCGCGGGGTGCCCTGCGCCATGCCGATCGCGCCGAAGACGAGGATGGACAGGACGAAGTTGAACGCGGGCCCCGCCGCGACCGTCGCCGCCCGCGCCCAGAGGGGCGCGCCGTGCATCGTGTGCCGCTTCTCGGCCTCGGGCAGCTCGTCGTAATCGTCGGCCGCCTTGTCGGAAGCGGCCGAGGCGTCGCCGAGAAACTTGACATAGCCGCCGAAGGGCAACGCCGCGAACTGCCATTTCGTGCCGCGCCTGTCGGTGCGCGAGAATAGCACCGGGCCGAAGCCGATCGAAAAGACCTCGGCCTTGATGCCCGACCAGCGCCCGACGATGTAGTGGCCGAACTCGTGCACCGCGACGATGATCGACAGGGCGACGACGAAGGCGGCGAGCGTCCAGATCAGGCCGCCGAAGGTCGGAATCAGGCTGGTGAGGTCCATGCGGTCGCGGCGTCCTTTTCTGGGGAACCCTGTCGCGGGGGCCCTGTCCTGCGGGGTCAGGCCGTGGTGGCCAGATCGGCCGCGGCCTCGGCCGCGCGCGCTCTTGCCAGATGGTCCGCATGCCTGACGGCATCAAGGCTCAATCCGTCAGTTTTCAGGGCATTCTCGGCATCCATGCGCTCGAGCACGCGCTCCACCACCGGCCCCATGTCGGTGAAGCGGATGGCCCGGTCGAGGAAGTGGTCGAGCGCCGCCTCCTTGGCCGCGTTGAACGCCGCGCCCGCCAGCCCGCCTGTCCGCATCACCTCGCGCGCCAGCCTGAGCGCCGGCCAGCGCGTCTCGCACGGTGCGCGGAAGGTCAGCGTGGCGATCTGCGCGAGATCGAGCCGGGCCACCGGCAGGTGCCGCCGCTCGGGCCAGTTGAGCGCGTAGCCGATGGCATGCCGCATGTCGGGCGGGCCGACATGCGCCATCAGCGCCCCGTCGCGGAAGCCCACCAGCGCGTGAACGAGGCTCTCGGGGTGGACGACGACCTCGATCCGGCCGGGCTCTATTCCAAAAAACTCTTTTGTCTCTATGACTTCCAGCGCCTTGTTGAACATCGAGGCGGAATCGACCGTGATCCGCTGCCCCATCGCCCAGTTGGGATGGGTCGAGGCCTCTTCCGGCGTGGCGGCGGCGAGGCTCTCGAGCGGCCAGTCGCGGAAGGCCCCCCCCGAGGCGGTGATGACGATTCTTTCCACATCGCTTGAGCTTTCGCCTACAAGCCCCTGGAATATCGCGGAATGCTCGCTGTCGACAGGCAGAACCCGCGCGCCGTGCCGCGCCGCCGTGCCCATCAGCAGCGGCCCCGCGGTGACGAGGCTCTCCTTGTTGGCGAGCGCCAGCGTCGTGCCCTGCTCGAGCGCGAGCAGCCCCGGCGCGAGGCCCGCCGCGCCGACGATGGCCGACATGATCCAGTCCGCGGGGCGCGTCGCCGCCTCCTCGACCGCCTCGGGGCCGGCCGCGCTCGTGATGCCGGTGCCCGCGAGCCGCTCGCGCAGCTCGGCAAGGCACTCGGGCCAGCAGGTGACGGCGTGCCCGGCCCCGAGCGCGACCGCCTGCTCGGCCAGAAGGCCGACGTTGCGCCCGCCGGTCAGCGCGACCACGTCGAACCGCTCGGGCTCCCGCGCGATCAGGTCGACCGTGCTGACCCCGATCGAGCCGGTTGACCCGAAGATGGTGACGCGCCGCGGCGCGCGCTCGGCCTCGCCCCTCATATCCGCACCTCCGGCACGTCGACGACCAGCGCCGTCAGCAGCATGAACAGCGCCGCCCCGAGGAGGCCGTCGAAGCGGTCGAACAGCCCGCCGTGGCCGGGGATCAGCGCCGAGGAATCCTTTACTCCCGTCCGCCGCTTCACGGCGGATTCGGCGATATCGCCCATCTGGGAGGCGAAGGACAGGACCATCGAGATCCATATTAGGTCGCGGCCCGCATCCGTGAATGCGAGAAATAGCGCACCCACCGCGCCCGCGCCCAGCCAGCCCGCGACGGTGCCCGCCCATGTCTTCTTGGGGCTGATGCGCGGCCAGAATTTCGGACCCCCGATCAGGCGCCCGGCGAAGTAGCCCAGGATGTCGGTCGCCACCACGACGAAGACGAGCCAGAACAGCCACGTGCCGCCATGGGCCTCGCGGAAGGTCACGAGCCCCCAGCCCGCGGTGACGATGCCGAGCGCGAAGAGGAAGAAGGTGAATCGCTCGCGTGGCATCGCCGCCGCGCCGAGCGCCGCCGGCACGAAGAGCAGCATCAGATGCCAGCCCGCGTCAGTCGACAACAGCCCCGACAGGACCGAGGCGGTGAGCGCCGCGAGCAGCATCGCCGCCACGTCGCCGGCGGGGCGAATCATGCGGGCGAGTTCCCAGACCATGACGGCGGTAACGAAGACGGCGAGCATCTGGAACCAGACGCCGCCCAGCCGGATCGCCACGATTCCCAGCACGACCATCGCCGCGCCCGAGGCCATGCGTGCCCGCAGGTCCATCCAGCGGGAGGGGGATCGGCTCGGATCGGTCTCGGTCATGGGGCCTCGGGCTCGCCGTGTCGTCGCCTCGCCCTACCCCGCCCGGCGTACGAGGAACAGGGGGCGCCGGTCCTCCGCCGGGGCACGCGGCAGCGCCGCACGACCGGCGTGCGATGCGTATCTGGACCAGAAGGAAGCACGAAGAGGGCGGATCGGGCGACGCGCGAAGCGCCTCTACGGCACGGGCCTCCGCCGATGGGCGGTCGGCTCGCGGCGCGCGGAGCACGCCGGGCGAGGAGGCGCCGAGTGTGGCCCGCCCGGCGCTCGATCGAGACGCGCCGACCGGACCGGGAGACAGGAGCGGTGGCCGGCGGCATCAGGGGAGCAGCGGGGCGGGGCGGCGGGGCAGCAGGACGGCGGGCGGCTTAGCCGCGCACGGCGCCGAAACGGCGCTCGCGCGTGCCGTATTCGCCCACGATCCGCTCGAAATGGTCGGCGGTAAAGTCGGGCCAGAGCGTGTCGACGAACTCGTATTCGGCATAGGCAGACTGCCAGAGCAGGAAGTTCGAGATCCGCGCCTCGCCCGACGTGCGGATCACGAGGTCGGGGTCGGGCAGCGTGTGGGTGTCGAGAAAGCGCGCGAGCGTCTCGGCATCGACCGCGTCGGGCGCGATGCGGCCCGCTGCGACCTCGCGGGCGAGGCGGCGAGTGGCACGGGTCACCTCGTCGCGCCCGCCGTAGTTGAGCGCGACGGTGAAGTGGAGCGTGGCGTTGCCCTCGGTCAGCGCCTCGAGATCGTCCATCACCTGAACGAGCTTGGGCTCGAGCCGGTCGCGGTCGCCGATGAAGCGCACGCGCACGCCGTGTTCGACGAGGCGGCGGGCCTCCTTGGAAATGTAGCGGCGGAAGAGCGTCATCAGGCCCGCCACCTCGGCCTGGGTGCGTCTCCAGTTCTCGGTGGAGAAGGCGAACACTGTCAGGTAGCGCACGCCGAGCGGCGGGCACGCCTCGACCACTTCGGCGGCGCGGCGCGCGCCCTCCTGGTGGCCGAACAGGCGCGGCCGCCCCCGCTGCTGCGCCCACCGGCCGTTGCCGTCCATGATGATGGCGACATGGCGGGGTCCGAAGGCGGATTTCTCCCGCTCCTGATCATCGTCGAAGGGCAAATGGGGCGGGGCGGAGAACGGCGCGAATTCTGTCATGGAACGTCCTTCTGCAGCGGGCGGTCGGCGGCGGCCGGGGGCCGCCCGGTGCGCAGCCCGGTGCGCAGCCCTCAGACCTGCATGATCTCGGCCTGCTTGGCCTTGAGCGCCGCGTCGATGGCGGCGATATGCTCGTCGGTCATGGTCTGGATCTCGTCGGTCCAGATCTTTTCATCGTCCTCGCCCATGCCGTCGGCGCGGGCCTTCTTGATCTGATCCATCCCGTCGCGGCGGACGTTCCGGACGGCGACGCGCGCATTCTCGGCGTATTGCGCGGCGACCTTGGTGAGCTCCCTGCGGCGCTCCTCGTTCAGCTCGGGGATCGGCAAACGGATGATCGTGCCATCGACCACCGGGTTGATGCCGAGGCCAGAGTTGCGGATCGCCTTCTCCACCTTTCCCACGAGCGACTTGTCCCAGACGTTGAGCGTGATCATCCGTGGCTCTGGCACGTTGACGGTTCCCACCTGGTTAAGGGGGGTCATCTGGCCGTAGGCCTCGACCATGACCGGCTCGAGCATGTTGGCCGAGGCGCGGCCCGTCCGGAGCGAGGCGAATTCGTGGCGCAGCGCCGTCATCGCGCCGTCCATGCGGCGCTTGAGATCGTCGATGTCGGGGTCCTCGTAGTCGGACATGCGCGCGTTCCTTTCCGCGTCTCGTTGGGTCACTGACTGCCCGCGGCGTCATAGCCGCAAGCGCGTCCCATGTATAGGCGCGATGGGGGGGCGCCCGCGCAGTGACGCCCCGGCGCCGCACCCCGCGCGTGACGCCGCCAGTGCCGCCACCGGGCGCGGCGTAAATTCCTTTCAGAAGGAATTTGCAAATCCCTTGGCAAGGGATTTGCCCGCGCCGCGCCGGCGGCCCTAGTCCACGACCGTGTAGGTGCCCTCCCCCGCGACTATTCCGGCGAATCCACCGGGCTCGTCGAGCGAGAAGACGATGATCGGCAGGTCGTTGTCACGTGCCAGCGCGATCGCGGAGGCGTCCATCACCTTGAGGTGCCGGGCGAGGCAGTCGTCGTAGCTGACGCGCTCGAAACGGACCGCGTCTGCGTGCTCCATCGGGTCCTTGTCGTAGACGCCGTCGACCTTGGTGCCCTTGAAGATCGCCTCGCAGGCCATCTCGTTGGCGCGCAGCGTTGCCGCCGTGTCGGTTGTGAAATAGGGGTTTCCGGTGCCGGCGGCAAAGATGCACACGCGCTTCTTCTCGAGGTGGCGCACGGCGCGGCGGCGGATGTAGGGCTCGCAGATCTGGTCCATCGGGATGGCGCTGATCACCCGGGTGAACACGCCGAGCGTCTCGAGCGCCGACTGCATGGCGAGCGCGTTCATCACCGTCGCCAGCATGCCCATGTAGTCGGCCGTGGTCCGCTCCATCCCCTGGGCGGCGCCGGACAGGCCGCGGAAGATGTTGCCGCCGCCGATCACCATGCAGATCTCGACGCCCAGGTCGTGGACGCTCTTCACCTCGCGGGCGATGCGGTTCACCGTGGGCGGATGCAGGCCATAGCCTTGGTCGCCCATCAGCGCCTCGCCCGAGATCTTCAGCAGAACGCGGGAATAGCGGGGGGGCGGGGTGGGTCGGCCCCCTGCCTGGGCGGTGTCGGCCATGCGCGCGCTTCCCTCTTTCGTCGCGCGCTTCTGTGTCGGAAAAGCGCGGGGGCTTCAACCGTCAAGGAGCGTGCGTGCCCTCGCCGGAAGATCGGCCGCAGGACCGGCCGCCAGACCTCCCCCCCGCGCTCGCCGCCGTGCCGCCCGACCGGCCGGTGATGATCGCGGGCCCGACGGGCTCGGGAAAGTCGGGCCTCGCGCTCGCGCTGGCCGAGCGGGCGGGCGGCGTGGTCGTCAACGCCGACGCGCTCCAGGTCTACGCGCATTGGCGGGTACTGACGGCCCGGCCGGGGCCGGAGGAGGAGCGGCGCGTGCCCCATGCTCTCTACGGCCATGTGGACCGCGCGGCGCCCTATTCGGTCGGCCAGTGGCTGCGCGAGCTGGCGCCGCTTCTCTCCGGGCCGGAGCGGCCCATCGTCGTGGGCGGCACCGGCCTCTACCTGAGCGCGGCGACCGAGGGGCTGGCCGAGATCCCCGAGGTGCCGGCGGACGTGCGGGCCGAGGCGGAGACGATGCCGCCCGAGGCGCTGCTGGCGGGCCTCGACACCGAGACGCGGGCGCGGATCGACACCGCGAACCCCGCCCGGCTGCGGCGCGCCTGGGAGGTCCTGCGCGCCACGGGCCGGGGCCTCGCCCGCTGGCAGGATGCTACGCCGCCGCCGCTTCTGTCGCCCGAGCGGGCTGCGACCTTCGTGATCGAGGCGCCGAAGGAGCGGCTGACGCCCCGGCTTGCGGCGCGCTTCGACGCCATGCTCGCGGGCGGGGCGCTCGAGGAAGTGCGCGCCGCCCTGCCCGACTGGGACCGGCGCCGCCCCGGCGACAGGGCCATCGGCGCCGCGGAACTGGCCGCGCATCTGCGCGGCGAGATCACGCTCGAGGCGGCGCGCGCGGCCGCGATCGTGGCCACGCGGCGCTATGCGAAGCGGCAGCGGACGTGGTTCCGCGCCCGGATGAAGGGCTGGGTGCGGCTCACGATGGCGTGAGATGGCACCGGCGTGCGATGGCCGAGGCCTGGGCACCGGCGCCGCACCTTTCCGCGCATGGACCAACCCGACATGATTCGGGCTTGATGCAGCGCGCTCTTGGGGAGACTCTGCACGCGTTTCGACGTCGCCCGCCCGGTGCGCCGCCCGCGCCGCCCGGCCAGACCGCCCCGAACCGACCGGAGGTCGCCCATGCGCTCGCTCTTCTCTGCCCGGTCCTTCGCCGACCGCGCCGCCGCCCGCCGGGCGGAGACGCCGCGCGACGACGAGGGCGCGGGCGCGGGGGAGCCGTCGCGCGAGACATCCGGCGCGTCGGCTCTGCCCCCTGCCCCCGAATCCGCAGCCCGCGAGACCGCATCGGCCGCGCCGGACGATCCGTTCCCCGCGAGAGTGCCGGAGCCGCGCGAGAGCGCGGCGCCGGGCCTGGCCGAGGCGCCCGCGGCTTTCGAGGGCCGCCCGGCGCGCCCGGGGATATTCAGGGCGCCCGGCGCCCGCGCCCTCGCGCACCCGCCTGCCGCTTCGGAGGAGCCGCCGCAGGCCCCTGCGGCCGCCCCCCGTTCGGAACTGCCGGCCCCGCCCCCGGAGGCCCGCCGAGAGGGGCAAGAGGCTGGCGGAGCGACGCCCGAGACGCCGGCGGACCGGGCAGCGGACCGGATGCCCCCGGCGGTCGCGCCGTCCGCCAGGCCGCTCGCCGCGGCCGGCATCGGGTCGGACGCCACCGCCCCCTCGGGAGAGGATGCCCCGGCGGTGGAGCTCCCCCCGGAGGCGGAGACGCCGGGCGGCGGGGAGGCCACCCTCGACGGAGAAGGCGGCCTCGACCCGGATCGGAGCGCGGCGGCCGCGCTGCCGGGCGACGAGGGGGACGACCCAGCCGACGACGCGGAGCCGGTATCGGACACCGCCGCCCCTCCAGAGGCGGATCCTGCGGATGCGCCACGGCTGGCGGCCGTGACGCCCGCGCCGCGGCGAGAGTCGGCCCCGGCGCGGGCGTCACCTCCTGTCCGCCGCGCCCCGGCGCGGCCCGCACGGCCGCTCGCCTCGGGCGCCTCGCCACGCCCGCCCGAGGGCGCGCGGCCCACCGGCACGCTGCTCACCCCGCAGCCGCCCGAGGGCACGCTGCGCCTCGTGCCCCTGCAGGCGCTGGCCAAGGGCGGGCGCTGGCGGACCGAGGCGATGCGCTCCTACCGGATGCCGCTGATGCTGTGGCTCACCCGCGGGCAGGGTCGGATCACGGTCGCCGGCTTCACCCGCGGCTACGGCGCGCACAACGCGGTCTTCGTGCCGCCCCGCACGATGCACGGCTTCGAGGTGACGGCGCAGGTCTATGGCACGGCGGTCTTCTTCGAGGAGGCGCCGAGCCTTCCCCTGCCGGAGCGACCGGTCCACCTGAGGGTGCGCGATGCTGTGGCGCAGGGCGAGATCACGACGATCCTCGAACAGCTCGGCCGCGAGATCGAGGGCGACCGGCCGCTGCGCGCACGCGCCATCCACCACCATGCCGGCCTGCTCTCGGTCTGGCTCGACAGGCAGATCGCCACGGCCGACGACGCCCGCCCCGACACGGCCAGCCTGCGGCTGG